>JAABUZ0100005020.1_pt1 | contig 17735 bp, 18 predicted proteins | sample 5562091 | NCBI WGS metagenome assembly JAABUZ01 (sample SAMN12813069, study PRJNA571459) | rock metagenome | isolation source: Antarctica rocks | place: Antarctica: Victoria Land, Linnaeus Terrace sud | collected 2015-12-21
ATTGTTAAAGCAGGAAGATATTTCTCGTTTGTATTGAGAGGAGTAAACTGTGCCCGACAAGATCCATACAAAATACCTTTTGAGCGAGGATCAGATGCCTCGCACCTGGTACAACATTGTTTCCGACATGCCGAATCCCCCCGTCCCGCCGCTCCATCCCGGCACACAGAAGCCGGTGACGCCCGACGATCTGGCTCCGCTCTTTCCAATGGCGTTGATTCAGCAAGAGGTGAGCACTGAGCGCTATATCGAGATTCCAGACCCGGTGCGGCAGATCTACGCGCAGTGGCGTCCCAGCCCGCTCTATCGTGCGCGACGGCTGGAGAAGGCGCTGGACACCCCGGCCCGCATCTACTATAAGTATGAAGGGGTCAGCCCGGTCGGCAGTCACAAGCCGAACACATCCGTTCCGCAAGCCTTTTATAACAAGGAAGAGGGCATCAAGAAGCTCTCGACCGAGACCGGGGCAGGCCAGTGGGGATCGGCTCTGGCGATGGCGGGCGCATTCTTTGATATGGATGTCGAGATCTTTATGGTTAAAGTCAGCTATCAGCAAAAACCATATCGACGTAGTCTTATGCAAACGTATGGAGCGTCTGTACATGCCAGCCCGACGAATTTGACGGATGCCGGCCGCAGTATACTTGAGAAGAATCCGGAGAACATGGGTAGCCTGGGCATCGCGATCAGCGAGGCCGTGGAGGTGGCGGCCAAGAGCGGAGGTACGACCAAGTATGCATTGGGCAGCGTTTTAAATCATGTGATGCTGCACCAGACCGTGATCGGCGAAGAGGCGCTGCTACAGATGGAGATGGCGGGCGACTATCCTGACATCGTCGTCGGCTGTGTCGGTGGAGGGAGCAACTTCTCCGGCCTTGTCTTCCCCTTCATCGGTCAGGCCCTGCGTAAAGGGCTCAAGACCCGCTTCCTCGCCGCCGAGCCGATGGCTTGCCCCAGTCTCACCAAAGGTGTCTACGCCTACGATTTTGGCGACACCGTCGGTATGACTCCGCTGATGAAGATGCACACGCTGGGCCACGATTTTATGCCTCCAGGCATTCACTCCGGCGGCCTGCGCTATCATGGCATGTCACCGCTTATCTCGCAATTGCACAGCGAAGGAATCATCGACGCTAGAGCTTATCATCAGAATCCCGTCTTCGAGTCATGCGTGCAATTTGCGCGCACCGAAGGCATCGCCCCGGCTCCCGAAGCTGGCCACGCTGTGCGAGCTACCATCGAAGAGGCCCTCAAAGCCAAAGAAGCTGGAGAAGAGCGCGTCATCCTCTTCAACCTCTGCGGCCATGGCTTCCTGGACATGGCCGCCTACGACAGCTACTTCGCCGGCAATCTCCAGGACTTTGAATATTCGGCTGAGGCGGTGAGGGCGGCTCAAGAAAGATTGCCACAGATCGTGTAGCCAACTAATTACGTCGCTATTGGGGGAAAGCAGTCCAAACCGATGAGGAAGGGGCTGCTTCCCCTCTTTATTATTGAAAAGATTAGTATAAACGGTAAATTGGGATACATCAAGTGATATCAGAACTTGCCAGTCCAGAATCTTTCGAACTCTTTTCTGAGATGATTTTCAAAAGTTCAATCCCTATTGATATCAAAGAAAGAATAGTATCCTCATCAACTTCAAAGTCTGCATCGTGAGCAATGTTGCTTCTCATAGAGACAAAACTACGAAACGCTGATATCATTTCTAATGGAATAAGACCTTTTTCCTCCGCTTCATCAAGGGCCTCGTGAGAAAGGACATAATTTGTTTGTGGTTGCAACTCTGCTTCTTGTAGGCGTACTAGTATTTGCTCTTCGATTTTAGCAGAAAGAAGGCGCAGTGCTGTTCGTGAAGTAACATGAGCAGTATGTATTATTTCATTAGTGTCTATAGATGCATCTTCTGTTATCTCTAACGAATCATATTCTTTAATGATAGACCGAGCTTTTTTAATTTCATAAATTACTCTTCTCAGTTCAAACTTAATTTCCCTCTCCCATGACAATTCTGTTAAAGACATATCTTCCTTTTCTTGAATGTTTGGTGAAGACCTTTTTGTAAGATCGAATATCAGACATAAGGCAGAAATGAAAGTCATAATAACAGCAAAAATGAATACTCCTATAAAGATAGAGGAAGACCGTACCGCAGTAGGTCTAAAGCTTGTTGCCACCAGGACGGCTATTATTTGTACTACAATAGAAACAGTTGCTGGAAAGAGTGTAAGTGGAACATGAAATCTTTTCAATGATATCAACCTCCTTTTGCCATGATTACCATCACAATAGTTGCTATAATAGAGAGCGTGCCAGAAATGCCTAACGTCATATATGCAAGTGGGGGATTAGGAGGTGTTGAGAAGAGCAAACTTGTGCCTATATTAGAGAGTACCGACGCAATAAAAGAAATACAACTAGTAGCACCAGCGAGCCAATAAGCCGTCTTGCTTTTGCTTGCATGCGTCTGTTTTATATTTTCTAGTAGATCCTCAGTGTGCTTAAGATCTCTTGCTGCGCCTTCAAATTGTAGTCTCCAATCATCGTGATCAACTCTCATATGCTCTAGTGCTTGATACAATTGCTCTAATCTCTCTTCTGCTATGCGAAGCTTGTCCTCTGTAAAGCGAAATTTTTCTCTATTGATTGCCAATTCTACCTGCAAAGTGTTGGGGCTAAATATACTCGTCCTCATCTATCATCCACTCCAACTTAATCAAAATCTCAAATGTAGTGAATTATGCATGGTTCTACTATACTAGTATAGCACGGAAAACTCTAGATCCAAATCGAGGACCGACGAAACGCACCGGGTAGCATAAACGTGTTCTTTAGAAGTAGATTGATCTTATGCATAAGCGTAGCATCCTGATGAAATTGGATTGTTAGACAAAAAGGAAATTGAGAATGAGTAGCGATGATCAGATTGAAGTGAAGAATAATGTGGATAAGCAGCGTTATGAGGCGCAGGTCGATGAGCATCTCGCGGAGTTGACCTATCATCGTCAAGGAGACAAAATTACGTATGTGCATACGGAGGTGCCGGATGAGATGGAGGGCCGTGGAATAGGTGGCTCTTTAGCTCACACCGCGCTTGAGGATGCCCGTGCGCAGAATCTTAGCATTGTACCCCAGTGTCCATTTGTGGCGGCATATGTGCAGAAGCATGAAGAGTATCATTCGCTGCTTACTCGGGAGGAGCGAGAGCGCATCTTGCAGAAATAGTGTCTCCATCGCCCTCTCTTCTTCAATTATTAAGAAAGCAAGCTTCACGATCTTCTCGTGAAGCTTGCTTTCTTAGAAGAGGGTTGAGATAAGGGCTGATCAATATAGAGTGTATGGAGTGTTCTACCAGGACCAGTCCCAGTTGGTCGAGTTAGCTGAGCGTTGGATGACATCTCCATCGTTGGTATCGGCCTCGCTGTAGTCGTAGCTGTTGCCATTTTTGGGGCTGAGGAAGCCACGATTTTTGAGGATCATGGGTGCGTCGCCGACCTTTTGCAGGACGATTGGTGAGAACGCATGGTTGTTGGCAGGGGTTAGTCCACCGATCGCGCGCCCTACAGCCCTATGTTCGGCCTCCACTGTTCCAATCTGGCCGGCAACCTGCACCAGGTCTGGTCGCTTGAGCATCGCGAATTCTTTGCCGGCGACGATATAGGCGGCGGTGAAGAGCGTCTCAAGCCACTGCTGCGTGCGGATAAACTTGTCCATATTGCGGAAGGTATCGATTCCATCGGGGAAGCTGAATGTGCGCGTCAGGGGTTTGGCACCATTCTTGGCCAGAAAGTTGAGATGAAGCTGCTCCTCGATCAGCGCGGCTTTGATGTCCATACGAGCAGTATCGTTAAAGCCCAGTCGATTGGCTTGACGAAGCGCGTTTGTGTAGAACGTGACGGCTAGATGCTCCGCTGTAATCGCAATGTTTAAAATAGTCTGAACTGAGTCAGTAGTATCACGATATGAACGGTCATCATAACTTGCTGCATGAGCATCTCCACTCTTCTTGTTTTCCTCCAGGACAAAGCCTCCAACGGCAAGACCTGCGACGGCTGCGACTCCCGCTGTGCCCGCTGCAACTCCTTTAAGCATAGAACGACGCGAAGAGCGCCTCTGATATGACGGTTTCATTTTTATTTCCCTTCCTGTGATCTTTTCTAGAATTTACAAAGTAATGGTGGTTCCGGTACGACACTGTTGTAAGATTAACAGCTCTCACTTATATACACGAGAAGGAAAATAATGTTTTTCAAATCGTCATTTTCTCTCACAAAAGTACTGGAATCATGTGTACATATATAGCATAAAGAAAGGTATTAGAGATGGAAGTGAGCATATTGCAGATAGCAAAAATTTTGTTACCTGCAATATGCTCACGACTTTCAAGTGCGATAATGGCTAGTCGAGCGTATCAGCGTATCTATTGGCCAGGATATAGCCAATAGATACTTTTGATACTGGAACTAGCTTTATTAAGGCTTTTGTTTACCATGTCGACCATGCTGACCCTGACCAGCAGCAGCATTTGGATCAGCGGCTGGAGTAGGGTTAGCATTCTGACCCTGACCAGCAGCATTTGGATCAGCGGCTGGAGTAGGGTTAGCATTCTGACCCTGACCAGCAGCAGCATTTGGATCGGCGGCTGGAGTAGGGTTAGCATTCTGACCCTGACCAGCAGCAGCATTTGGATCAGCGGCTGGAGTAGGGTTAGCATTCTGAGCAGGAGCTGGAGTAGGGTTAGCGTTCTGACCAGCAGCATTCTGCTGAGCATTTTTATTGCGGCCCAGGAAGTTGAGCGAGGTGATGGTAACTTGGTTATTAGCCTTGCTGAAAGTGACTATCAGAGTACGGCCATTGAAGGAACCAAAACCCATGCAGCCATTAATGACCTTGCCGTTGACAGCGCAGTTAGGTGCAACCACCTTCTGCTTACCATTTGCTTTAGCAGCCTGAGCGGCAGCAGGTTGAGCGGCCTGAGCGGCCGGATCAGCAGGAGCCACAGTAGGCTGAGCGGCCATAGTCGCCTGAGCGGCTGGATCAGCAGGAGCTACGGTGGCCTGAGCGGCTTGAGCGGCTGGATCAGCAGGAGCTACGGTGGCCTGAGCGGCTTGAGCGGCTGGATCAGCAGGAGCCACGGTGGCCTGAGCGGCTTGAGCGGCTGGATCAGCAGGAGCCACGGTAGGCTGAGCGGCTTGAGCGGCTGGATCAGCAGGAGCCACGGCGGGCTGAGCGGCCACAGTTGCCTGAGCGGCTTGGTCAGCAGGAGCTACGATGGGCTGAGCAACAGCATTAGCAGCCTGTTGATTTGCGTTCGCCTTAGTGATATTGACCTGATTGGCAGCCTGGTCAAAAGCAATGTTTGCCATTATGCCATTCAGTTTCACAGGTGCGTTGGTGGCACAGCCAGCTACAGCAACACCGTTTACACGGCAGTTAGGTGCGCCAGCGGTTCCGATACCGTTCAGGTTGATAGTTGCAGCAGTCGCGACACCATTGCCGTCAGTAGTGACCTTGATGGGATCGGGCTTGTTCAGCAGGGCCATGCAATTCAGTCCGTTTGCTTCGTAGGTAGCGACGAAGCGCTGCGCCAGGAAGGTAAAGAGGCTGTTTGCGGCGGCCGGATCGGGCGATGGTCGATTCATCGTCAACTGCATGTCTTTTTGCATACGAGCGGGTTGAACGTTAAGCAGATTTGTACAATACGTGACCGTATTGGCGTTAACATTATTGGCAGCCGGCTGATCGACGCCAGTGCGGTATAGGGTGGTCTTGGCCAGATTGGGTTTCGCATTGTTGAGTGTCATTGGATCGCCCAATGGCACAAGAGCAACAGGTGCGCCCTGGAATCTGGCAGCCTGCATCTCATCGAGAGGTAGTGCATTAACCATCTTGCCTGGATCGGCCAGATCAGGAGCCTGCCACGCTGTACAACCAAGAGCACCATCCAGAGCGACGGAGAGCAAGCGGTTGTCGCTGGCATTCGTCTGCATCTGTGGTGTCTGCACGGCGGCCATATTGTTATTTTTTTGCAGTGCAGCTATATTTGCCGCGTTCGCCTGTGCAACCTGTCCGTTGCCAGAGATGACATAGGCTGTTGTGACGTTGTCGCTCTGGTCCATGTCCACAACACTGAAATCGCGCACCGTGGGACAGGTCAGACCATCTTTACCCATACCCAACGGTGGTACTTTGAGCCGCCCATTCGCTATGTTGAGATTGGCGGACGCGAAAAAGGCTGCAGCGTTACAGTAGGAGAACTGTCCGAAGATCGAGCCCTGCTGCCCATTGACGCAGTTGCCCTGAGCCAGGCTGTTGTTTGTCCCTTGCAGTGTCAAGTTGTTGCCATTAAAGCCGAACCATAGTGCGACGATGGCATTTTTCGGTACCGTGGGAACAACTGGCGCGATCGCAGGCTGTGTGCCTTGATCAACAACCAATGGATTATAGATCGAGACTTTTCCCGTTGCGGGATTGACTACGGCACCCTGTACAAAAGCAGCCTGGCCCTTATTGGCCTCGTTACATGCTCCATTGGCTGGATTGGTTGCTACCAGTTGATACGGTGTTGACAGACCCTTAGCCGTCAGCGGATCGGCTGGCACAATTAGCGTACAGTCCATGTTGACTGCTGCTGCATGTGAATTCACATTCTTATAGACAAAAATACCCGCTGCTCCGAGTATCACTGCCAACGTTACTCCTATGCCAACAAGCATAAGAGGCGAGAAGCGCTTGCTCCCTCGCGCGCCCGGCTTCTGTGCCGGTGCATTTTGTTCTGATCGTTTCAGTGTTTGCACTACTAAACCCTTTCCTTTTCCTTCTTAGATCCAATCCCTTGACTGTATGGATCTACTGTATGTGCTGCCCCTCAATAAACGCCCTGACCTCTTGATAGGTCATAATTATGTACGTTTATACCTATTATCTTGTGCAGCCATAATTCAATTCATCCGATCCGATGTGACGGAGAGAGGTGCATTCTTTCCAGTCTCTACAAGCGCTCTTAACCACTTCACAACTTGTATCGCTTGAGAACTGTCACACATGAGCTTCATCACTTTCGGACGATCATCTATAAGCTTGCACGCCCTGAAATAATTCGGAATAGCGTGACGCTCATCAGAAGATGATCTGTTAGGATAGTAGCACGTTTTCGGGGAGCACTAGCTTGGAGCATAAATCGAGTGATATGAAAGTACCAATGTGCGTTAAGATATCTCAACCAGGAGTTTATAAAATATGGAGAAAAGGTCCCGATTTTTTGAGGCTTGAAAAAATGAAGAGTGGAGTACGTGAGGATGTGTGTTCGTGCAATTCACAATGTTCTCAAGTCCAAATCAAAGATTATCATGTCACGGCATTGGATGCCGTGCTCAAAAATTGGCTCTGAGTAGTGCAAAGTAAAGAAGTCGCGTATAACCGACCGCAGGCGGAAGCCAAATTTCTGATAAAAGGCTAGATTGTCAATACTAGAATTGCCCGTACCGACAATCATCCTATGATAGCCACGCTCTCTACAAAATGTCATCGCGTATGCGATCAGTTCTTTCCCATAGCCACGCCCCTGCATCTCTGTCCGGACCGCAATATTTTTGATCTCAATCGTCTTTTGCCCAGAGTCGTCAGTCTTAAGAGGAACGAGATGAATTACTCCAGCTACAATACCATTGTCAAGTAGAGCAAAGAGATGGCCAGAATGTAAATAGTTCAAGATTATTTCTCTCGATGGATCAGCCAGCAAGAGTAAATCTAAATAATACTCTCTAGCGTGCTCTATTGCCTTGATTGTGTGCATCTGTTGCCATCGTTTCTTTGTTTTTACTCTTATACATTTTCAACCTTTCCAGGCACTTTTGCGCGTCGCGCAAAAGTGCCTGGAAAGGTTGAAAATGTATAAGAGTCGTCTCAGGAGCGGCGAAGTCGCTTGAGAGAAGTTACATTAAGACGGCTTCCGCATTGATCTCAAGATGTATTCTATAACCGACCAGGAAAACTCCTCCAGTCTGCTGATCGAACGTCATGCCGAAGTCGCGGCGATCGATGGTAGTGGTTGCGCACATACCTACGCGCCACGCACTTGTGAGCGGATCTCTATTCAATCCTCTATACTCTACGCGGAACGGCACAGATCGTGTGACGCCAAGCAGCGAGAGATTCCCCGTCATCATGCTATGATTCTGATCAACGAGCTCTACATTGGTACTTGCGAATGTAATAGTTGGATATTTAGCAACGGAGAAAAAATCGGCGGAGCGTAGATGGGCATCGCGTTGAGGAACACCGGTCTGAATGCTATCACTCTTGACAGCAACTTTTACCCACGAGTTCTCAGGTCGCTGGGGATCGAGATATATCGATCCGCCTAAATCCATAAAACGCCCTTTGACAACACTAATCATCAAATGAGCTACAGAAAATTCAACTAAACTATGTGTCGGATCGATTTCCCATGCCATAAATAAGGTCACCTTCTGATTTGTCTTTGTAAATTGATCATAGCACTGACAAATATTTATTGTCAATGGTAAAGCATTCGCTTACCAAATAGTTTATCTATCCCCCATTTGTACATTGATGTTATTCTGTCTAGCTGGAATCGTCCTTGCCTATTGAGTATTAGTAACTCCTTATACGGAAACCTAAGTGCGGAGCACTAGCCGCGAGCAAGCGGCGTTGGTTTCCGTATAAGATCTAAATAATGTTAGGAATGAAACAGAAGCAAGCTGATCTGATTTATAAAGCTCAGGCTTGCAGTGCCTGAACGATAGGTACCAGTTTGGGTTCGTCTGTAAATAAGTTCTTGAGCAATCGTGCGTATATCGACAGTGATAGATAATTAAAGAGGACAGGACAGATGCAGGATAATATGAACAACCACTCACCCTTTTACGCAGGACGCCCTGTAGCTGGTCGGGTTGTGAGCACGCGCCCATCCGGAGCACGCGGCATTCGTGGCTGGTATGAGAGGCAGAATATAGCAATACAAGTAAGTATCGCTATTGTGGCTATATTCATCCCGCTGCTCACCTTTTTACTTGCGATTACCTCGCTAACTGGGCGTACGCAGGCGGCACCGCAAACCTTTAATACATTAGATTCGTTGGCGAGCCCAGTAGCGCCAACATCAGTTCCTGCGGTCATGCCGACACCAAGTGTTGTGCCAACGGCTACTCAAGTCTCAGTGACGCCGACGCCGTTACCAAACACCGTTGCGAATCCCTGGGGATACGACTTTGCAACGCCTGGCGTTTTGATTACCGCTCCACCTGCTAATTTCTGTATCTACTTTACCTGCATTACAAATTTCCGCGGTGGGCAAGGCTATGTGATTCAGTGTCAGGATGGTCAGTTTAGCTTATCCGGTGGCGTGGCCGGTTCATGTGCGGATCACAAGGGCGATTTAAGGCCGCTCTACTTCCATCCCGCGCCTGCACCTGCGGCCGCACCTATGGTACAGCCAACGGCCGCGCCGAAGCCACAACCGACGCCAACTCCAATTCCACCGACGCCAACCCCGGCACCAAAGCTAAAACCGACGCCAATCCCACCAACACCAACGCAAGTGGCACAGCCCACTCCAGTTCCAAACAATAACGGGAATAATGGCAACAACAATGGGAATAACGGGAACAATGGGAATAACGGAAACAATAATGGGAACAATGGGAACAACAACGGGAACAATGACAACAACAACGGAAACAATAACGGGAATAATGGCAACAACAACGGGAACAATGGAGGATCTCCAATTCAAGGTCAGGACATAAAGTTGAAATTTTGATAACAAACACTTTGCACGTTTTCCTGACATTAAGATATTAGATTTTAAGTGAACGAGCCGTAACTATTCTCAATAGTTACGGCTCGCTTGCTTAAGAGTCGGTCTTCTCAGTGTTTTGTAATTTTCTCGCTAGCTTCGAGAGCGTCAGATCCCCACCACCTTCGCTTCCTTCTCTTTCCGGCCTACGTGCACGCCTTCGGCGTGCCCTTTTTCTTAGAGATGGTTTTACCTTTTTTCATTTTTCATACTTTTTGTGCTTCTGCACAAAAAGTATGAAAAATGAAAAAAGGTAAAACCATCTCTAAGAATTATTTCATGCAGCTTCGAGTGTGTGTAAAAAGGCGAGAAACAGCCACTTTGTCTTGTTCCGTTTCAAGCGGCTTCTGAACCCAGGTGCGCGGGTTCGCCGAGAGCAATGCGTTTCCCGCCTCAACTTGAAAGCGCTTGACAGGCTGAAGCAGCCCATCTTTGAAAAACGGCTTCGTTTCGTCTTTTTACACACTCTTCGCTGTCTGAAGAGATAGTAGTGTATAATTTTACTTTTTCTCCATTTTTAAGCTTAGAGAGTGTCCGAGGCTCATCGCATCCACATTCTTAGGAGACGAGAGAGTGCAGCTTCGCTGCCTGAAGAGATAGTAGTGTATAATTTTACTTTTTCTCCATTTTTAAGATTCGCTTAAAAATGGAGAAAAAGTAAAATTATACACTACTGCAACGAGCGCCGAAGGCGCGAGAACGTGGTAGTGATGGGCCTTCGGACACACACTCTTAGCTTTTATAAGAATAGAAGTGTAAAAAAGTAATATTTTATGTCCCGGATAGGGTTAGTTGGAAGGCGATATCCTACAACCTAAAATAGATTAGATCCTGATGGTATGTAACAGCACGGATTGAAAAAAGGCGTATGAGATGATGTGACAAATGTTTCGGGGTAAAAGATGCGGAAGCCAGCAGCTAGCAGGGGGGCTAGGCATGGATGTGGACCTGGTACGTCTATGCGGTACGAGCGTACTGCATGTTGCGAGGCCCATTGGATTGTGGCCAGGACGCAATCGGCGGCGTCCTCCGCTTGCTTGACTCCGACGGGGCCAATAGTGCAGACGCCGGACGCCCAGAATGAACTGGTGTTGAGGCTGACATAGCCATAGCCGACCGTCTTGTCGCGGCGGCGAAACCAGAGTGGAATCGCCGACTGCTCGCTCACCCAGTACGCAATATCCTCTGGCCTTCGTCGCCCGCCGGCTATACTATCCCACTCTACAAACTGAGGATCACCCGCCGCCCCCTCCTGACACTCGATCTCCGTCTGCAACGAGGATGGCGCGAGCGAGCCGAATGCGCCTAGAAGATAATTTGACCATTGAGGCTGCATGCCCAGGCGAATGTAGAGCGAGAGCGCCCGCAGGTCCGTCGAACTCACGGTGAAGCGCGTCTTCTCACGATCAGCGGGCAGAACAAATCGCAGGAGTTGTGTACCCAGATGCTCAGACTGATGATCTGGGTGAACGTAAAGATGAGTGAGAAACGTCTTGCCGGCACGAGTAATCGAGGCGGCAAAGGCCAGCACTCGCTTCTCTTCCTCCGCCACATACATCGTCCCCGTCCTATAAATATGCCGGAAGTCTGCCGCAACCTCGCCGATCGGCGGCCGGGACGCGGGCGCATACGCCGTCTCATTCAAATAGAAAATATAATAAATCTCCGGCAGATCACTCTCGCGCGCAGGACGAAACGTAGCCATAAGTTATTCAACAACCTCTCTAAGAAATTGATATGTGTTGCTTTATTTATCTACCCCACTTTCTATTATACACGTTGGCCTTTCTGCTGAACGAGATTCTCATTGTTCCATCATACATACTGTTCTTTTTGCAAACGTTGAAAGCTTTTCGTCGTCAATTGTGCTAATTCTGTATTCAATGTATCATTCATAACCGTAAAGTTGAAGAATGATTGAAGATGTGTTTTTATTTGTGCAAAAATCTCAGGGAAGTTTTCGCGATTAGGCATCGTCTGACTCCTCTACTTCGTAATAGCTATATACAACCCAAACTGGTCTACATCTTTTACTATTTTCGTAACCCTCACAGAATATATATTTGGAATGGAGCATTGAAAGCGGTAACCACTGATCCATTGATTGAGCAAGATTACAGAGATTTGGAGAAGTTTTTTTATGCAAACTATTACTGTACGTACACGGAAGAAGGATGAGATTGTAGATATTACGGAGATGGTTGCTTCATTTGTGAAGGACGCTGAGCAGGAGAGTGGAGTATGTGTCGTATTTGCATCTCATACGACCTGCGCTATTACGACCGCTGACCTGGACCCAGGTACCGATTTAGATTTTCTGAATGCGCTCAGGCATATCCTGCCGCCCCTCTCGTACAACCATCCGCATAATCCCGCCCATGCGCCCGATCACATCCTCTCGGCTATCATCGGGCCATCCATCATGGTGCCCTATGAGCATCATAAACTCGTGCTCGGCACCTGGCAGAGTATCGTTTTAGTTGAACTAGATGGGCCGCGTCAGCGTACCGTACGGCTTTCAATTTTCTAGTTTTAGAGGTAGAGCTGCTCATCTTCTGATAGCGGTCACCTTTTTGCTCTTTTTGCGTGATACAGATAGAGTGTATGCGGTTATGCGATGAGGAGAGAGTATTTGTTATGAATGAACAACGTATAGCGCGATCGGAAGCGGGTGAGGCTCGACAACGTGGAGGGCGTCTTGTGCGTTCGACGCTCTTCACAGGCGTTCTACTAGGTATCGGTATTGCAGCTTTTCTAGATGAAACCCTGATCCATCAACTGCTGCAATGGCACACCTTCTACTGGAATACTGATCAACACGGACGTATTCTGAGCGACGGGCTTTTTCATGCCTTTAGCACACTATTGTTGCTCTGGGGCACCTTCCGCCTCTGGCGTGGACGCGACACCTGGAATCCATTTAATCGTAACGCAATAACCGCCGCCATCCTACTAGGCGCGGGCGGCTTTAACCTCTACGACGGCATCGTGCAGCACGTCATCCTCCGCCTGCACATCGTAAATGAGCTCGTGTGCAGCTCACCCATAAGCCAGCAACACACCTTCCTCGGCATCTGCACAAAAGATATTCCCTATGAAATCGTGTTTGACGTGATCGCACTCATAATTCTCAGCGCAGGAATTATCTTATGGCGTCGTGCAATGCGTATGAAATAGTATCTAGTACAATTTAGTACAATTCTATACAACAATCCTTCTGTGAAGCAAAGATGCCAATGATCATCTTTGCCTTCTAAACCCGGCCACGTCCCCTAGAGCTTGCTGATTGGATCAGCCAAATCCACGCTTTAGCACTGCATGCTTCTGGCTACATGTATTTGTCAAAAAGCATTATTGGGTCCAGTACTAAATGAAAGCGCAACAATCCCTGTATAATGAAGGTGATCCCCAAAAAGAGCAAGACGACACTTAAGATAAGTATGATCAGTCTACCTACAAATGATACGCGCAGATGGAATAGGCCCCACAGCCCCAGAAGCCCACTAGCTAGAATATAGATAAATGCAGGAAGAAAGTAGAGAAGGGGAGGAGTTGGGAGCGCAGCGAAGGCATAAAGATTGTGGAGTATAAGGTACACAACCATAAGTAGTAACAGCCAGAGAAAAAGTACAAGCAGGATGCGTTTCTGATCCTCGTTTGTCAACTTCATATATACATAGTTCACTTTCTACATCTATGCATCAAGCATCTGGTCACATCATCCCCGCAAAGTCTATAAATATTGACTTTTATTTGCGTTCTCATTATACTTCGTTTGAATAGATATTACTGGAAAGGGAATTTCATGCAAGTCCGCACCTTCGTTTGCGCGGGAGATTGTCGTTAGACTACCTGGGTAAATAGAAACTCTAAGTCTCCGAGTACCCTTGTGCTCTTTTCACCTACAACCTCCCACGCCCTCCTCTGTTTGTGCATTCCATATCCATCTTATGTGCTCTTTCTTTTTGATGCCCTGCATCTGTGAGCACATTTAGTTGGCTTCATAGTTCAACTAATTTGCTAAACAGCTCGTCTATGTCGTTTTGTACTGCCTGGCTCCAGCACTATATCTGGAAGAAGCAAGCCGGCGATGTAGACAGCCATGGCCAATTTTGTGTACTGAGCAAGTCCCTTTACAACCCCTAGAGAGGTGCGGATTTATGAGTACTTATATCGCGATACCTTTTGTTCTCTCCTTCAATTTGTCAATCACTGTTCCCTCCGGAGAGGTGGCGTGGAGAGTATCAACTCGACACTGTCACCTGACAGAGAAAGATGGAAGAAAAGAAGAGGACCAACCTTGCGGTCATTCCATAATAAAAACGCTCGCCAGGAAAGAGGTGAGCGCCCATTTGCGCGCAAACATTCCAATAGACGCTCTGGTGAAGAATCTTTTAAGTGTCGGCATTGCCGTCGCTTTATAGGCCCGCTCCTCTACGGCGGCCATCATCGAAATCACTGCCCATTTTGCCTTTATTCCAGGCATGTCGATAACACGACAGGGGATCGTCTCAGCGAGTGCGGCTCAAAGATGGAGCCCATTGGATGTTTTCAACGTCCAAATGGAGAATATGTTCTGGTACATCGCTGTCTGGGCTGTGAATTCGAGCGTTTCAATCGTATCGCCGCCGACGACAGTTTTGAACTTGTGCTCTCTCTTCCTACGCTCCCTCCACGCACAAGCCGGGAGGCAAAGCTGCAACGGTTGCAATCTCAGTTAGAAGAGCGACAGGAATCAGCCTACTGATAGTGAAATAAACGAGTGGCTGGATACCTACTCAGAGAGGTATCCAGCATGTACTAATCCACCGATCTGCCGCGATTGCTGTCGCTGATCGATCTCGAATGCGAGAGCGAGAAGAGGCTACCCCTGTAACCTTTCCCTAAAGGCTTGAATCAGAGTGGAAGCTATGGTATTCTTATGCTTAGTAACCCAACTATTCTCTTTGAGAAAGGACGCACACGATGGTTTTATATGGTCGAAGCAAGTGTGGCGTAGGTGCGAAAATTGGCATTTCCGCTCACCTATCTATAAGTGCGTCCTCAAAAGGGTAGATTCTTCGGCTTTTGCAAGAAAATTGCACCACGAGGCGTACTTACGGCTCGTGGTTTTTTGTGGCGTTTTTCACTTTCAGACTCCCACTCAGACCACGAGCAACCTCGTGGTTTTTTGTTGACCAGAATCAGAAGCTTACACACTCTCCCATGTGATTGATGTTCGAGAAGATGTTCAGAGAACGTCAATGCAGAAAGGAATGAATATACCGATGAGTCAAACAAAATCGTATCTCACGCTTCCCAATGCACCCGCTATCCGTGGCTTAGCATTCCGCTTTTTTCAGGGGGAAGCTGACTTCCCCTCAATCGAGGCGGTGCGCGAGGCAGTACGAGCGGCTGATGGCGATCTCTGGTTGCCGGGACCGGACACCAACCCCGATACCGTTTGCAATCCAGCTCAGGATTGCCTGTTAGCCGAGGTTGATGGCAAGGTGATTGGCTATACCTGGCTCGCCTGGTGGGAAGAGATGAATGGCGCAAAGCTCTACCTGCATCTTGGCTGGCTTGTCCCTGAATGGCGGCGCAAAGGCATTGGACGGGCGCTTTTACGTTGGCAAGAGCAGCGTCTATGCCAGATCGCGCAGACTCAACAGGCTCAACCGGATACCGGAAAACGCTTTTTCGGTGGCAATGCCGACGACATTCAGCCAGCCAATCGCGCCCTGCTCCTCAGCGAAGGATATAGGGTAGTATTCACACATGTGCAGATGGTCTGCCAGCTTCCGAGTACGCCAGTTGCCCTGGCTTCCTTGCCAGCGGGCATGGAGGTGCGCCCCGTCGAGCGAGAGCAGTTGCCAGCCATTTACGCTGCGAACCACGAAGCGTTCTCGGAGTCGCACGATAGCAACGATACGTATGAAGAGTGGCTGAGTGATCTGGGCGGCCCGAAACCGGATACAAGCCTGTGGGTCGTCATCTGGGATGGAGATCAGATCGCTGGTCTGGTCATCACGACCAGCGATGAGGAAGGCGCGCATACTCCCTGGGTCGCGGTACGCAAATTCTGGCGGCAACGCGGTCTGGGCAAAGCCTTGATGACGCGCATGCTCCAGCGTTGTCAAGAGCGGGGCATCAAGCAGGCCGAACTCGGAACTAATCTTGAAAACCCCGGCAAATCGGTCCATCTCTACGAAAGTGTTGGCTACCAAATAGTGAAACGCCTGCCGCGCTATCGCAAACCGATGTCAGCAAGCGACTTGAAGGGGAAAAAATGAGCACAGCACTCAGCGAATCCAGTAGTACCAATTGTGGCCTGCTCGTCAGGTATCTCAAGCCGCAGTGGAAGCGCGCGCTGCCGATAAGTGTGCTTCTGCTGGTGGTGTAAACCCTGGAATGAGATGAGTGGAATCTGGCTAATGAAATGGGGGCCAACTTTTTGAGGCAGCGGCCCCCATTTCATTAGGCAAGAGACCAGTTACTGCGCTGTACCAAAGTACAGCCTGGCTGAAAGCACTCCTACTGCGCACGCACCCAGGCGTTGACGAGGGTGTAAGCCAGGCTTAGTGGTGGAGGAAGTTGTGGCAGGTTATCTTTTGTGAACCAGACAACTTCGTCGAGTTCGTCTTCGTCGGCGTGGGCGGTGCCGCCGGTGTAGTGGGCGGTGAAGCCGATCATGACCTGGCTGGGAAAGGGCCAGGGTTGGCTTGCTGCGTAGGTGATCTCATCCACTTCCAGGCTAGCCTCCTCGTAGATCTCGCGCCGAACACACTCTTCCAGCGATTCGCCGGGCTCGACGAAGCCGGCAATCAGCCCATAGCGTTTGCCCCATCCACGTTTATGTGCCATCAAGATGCTATCATCCTTATGCACGAGGACGATAATGGCAGGAATCACTGGCGGATAGCTGCTATGCCCACAGTGAGGACACTGCCGCCCCCAGGAGCCAGGGATAGATTCAGTAGGCGTGGCACAGACGGGGCAGAAGCGGCTGATGTGCTGCCAACGCAGGAGCTGAAATGCATAGCCCACGATCGCATATGTCGCCTCGGGCAGATAGCCGAACAGTTCACGGATATTAAGACCCCGCCAGCCCGCCGGTAAAGTCGCCTCCTCATTGATCTCGCACGCCATACAAACCCGCCCGTCAAGCGTTCCCAGATAAAGAACGTCTGCATGTTCAACCGACGCGAACAAGCTCTCTTCATCGCCCTCTAACAGAGCGACGTTCTCGTTGCTCGTTTGCACAATCATCCGATCTTTCTGAAAAGGAAACCATAACGCTGCATTGCTGGTTGGCGCTTGTGCCGGTGGATAGGCATGTTGAAACGAAATAACCATGAACTGCTGATCCTCCTGAATCGGTGGCTGACTATCTCCAGATTGGTATGGATGCCGGAGAGAGGGGAAGGCGGCGTACATCATCTATATAGTACCACACATAACCGGAGAGGAACACGCTCGCTATCGCGCTGCCAGGAAAGATATCTCGTTTTACGTGTAGTGATAAACTCTTCTTCAGAGTGTGCTAGATCCGCAGAATCATGAGATTTCCAAGCCTCTCGACAAGAAGATGAGAAACGCATATACTAAAAAAAGACACAATAACGAGATCAAACGGGCAAGGAGTGTTCGCAATGGCACCATCGGATCAGGGAAAAAAAGAGCATCCAAGTACATACTTTGTAGAGGACCGCACCAATAAAGAAGAATTGATTCGTTTGCAGCTTCAAGATCATCTTCTCACTGTAGGCATGGGAGGAGTGCTGCCGGAGCAATCCGACCCGACGATCTTCAAACGTATGCTGGATGTGGGTTGTGGAACAGGTGGCTGGCTGATTGAAACGGCAAAGCAGTATCCAGAGATCAACGAGCTTGTTGGCGTCGATATAAGTAGTAAAATGATTGAGTACGCGCGCGA
>JAABUZ0100005023.1_pt1 | contig 17725 bp, 12 predicted proteins | sample 5562091 | NCBI WGS metagenome assembly JAABUZ01 (sample SAMN12813069, study PRJNA571459) | rock metagenome | isolation source: Antarctica rocks | place: Antarctica: Victoria Land, Linnaeus Terrace sud | collected 2015-12-21
CGCCCGCTCCACCGGCTGGCACGCCATCCAACGCGCCCGCACCGAGTAAGAAGCTCCACCTCATCCGGCCGACAACGTTGGAATCGTTGCTTTTTCGCTAAAAACTCCCGGCGGGCCGTTGAGTAGCCGCGCGAGCAGTGGCATGGGCCAGACACAGCCCCGGCCGCGGTGTGCTTTGGGTGCGGGGCTGAAAGAACCTGCGGGACTAGCGGTGTGACCCGCGGTCGCGGCCGGGTTTCTTGCTGCCTTGCTCGCGCACGTTGCGGGGTGGGGTGGTGGCGGCGCTGGCCACGATCTGGTGGATCGTTTTGGTGCGTCGCCCGGCCAGGACGGCGTTGACTCTGCGTTCGTGGTCGGTTAGCCCGTCATCGGGTCGCGGTGCGGCGGTGGGTGGTGGCGTGTTCCCGGTGAGCGCGGCGTCCATGCGTCCGGCGAACTCGACGACTTGGGCCGCAGCCTGGGTGGCGGCCTGGACTTCCCAGGTCGCGGCGTGCTGGGCGTGTTGCGCCGCCGCGACCGCTTGGGTGGTGCGGGCCAGGGCGTGGACCACCGCGACCCACCCGGCGTGCTGGTCTTTGCCGGTGGCGGCATTAAGCAGTGCCGCACTGGTGAAGCCCATCCTCGGGATTGCGCGGGCGGGGATCACTTCCCGCAGCGCTGGCCCACCACGCGGGTCCTGCGCGCAGCGGGCCAGCCGCCGCGCCGCCGAGCCGATCGGCCCACCGGCTGGTCCGTGCGCCTGCAACGCCGCCGCCGCGAGCACCCCCGCGGCTTGGCGTGCTACTTCCCGCGCCGCGGCTGGGTCATCGCCGCCCAGTGCGGCGGCGTACGCCCCGAGGGTGTTGATGTCCGCGATCGCGGCACCGAAATCCGGGTTGAGGTTCTTCTCCCGCTTCCCCGCGTCCCCGCCCGCAGCAGGACCGTCGGTGGGGTGTTTGCCGACGGCGCCGAGGCGCTGCCACACCGCGACCGCATCGGCCTGCTGCTCCGGGGTTTGCCCCCACCGTGCCCGGAGTGCGGGCAGGCTTAGGTCCTTGCCGAGCTTGCCGGCTCCGTGCCAGTCGAGGTTCACCCCGCTGGTCCCGGTCGGCAGGGCCACGCTCATGCCCACCACCGTGGTGGCGTCGCCGGTGGCGAAGCGGGGCCGCACCACGACCCCCTGGGCGCGGAGCTGGGCGAGGAACTCCGCCTCCCCGGTGGCGGCCGCCGCGGCGGTGCGGACTCGCCGCGGCAAGTCCGCTGCGGTCGGTGCGGGGGCCGAGGCGTGGCTGCGGTCGGCGGCCGCGGGCTCCGCCCGCTCCCCCGGTGCAGGCGGCGGGGTGCCGCCCACTCCCAGCTGGTGCCACACGTCGACCGCGGCGCTCTGCTGCTGCGGGGTCTGGCCCCATTGTTTGCGGATGGCGGGCAGGGTGAGGTCCTGCGCCAGGCGGCCACCACCGTGCCAGATCAGGGACTGCCCGCCACCGTCGGTGGGTAGAGCCACGCTCATCCCCACCACCGTGCTGCGGTCGCCGGTGGCGAAGCGGGGCCGCACCACCACGTCCTGCTCATGCAAGTGGTGCAGGAAGTCGGCTTCGTCGGTGGCCGCACTCGCTGCTGCCCGCACCGCCCGCTCCAACCGCACCGACTCCGGCTCCGCACGCTTCACAACCACCGCCGGTACACCCTTCTCGGCCGCCGCGGTGTGGCGCTGCTCGACCGCCCGCCGCGTCTCCGCCTGGGTGTAGGCGCCCAGCCCGCTGCCCTTGTCGTGTCCGACGAGTTTCAGGCCGTGTTTGACTTCGAGGTCCTTGCGGACCTCGCCCATCATCACGCCGGGTGGTCGAACGAACTTGTGCTTGCGGCCCTCGTCGTTAATCAGGTTGGCGACCAGGTGGATGTGGTCGTTGCCACCTGCACTGTCCCCGTGATGCACAGCGATCCAGCGCACGCGGGCCTCGCCGTCGGGGTTGAAGCCCAGGTGGTCGGTGACCGTGGTGGCGATGTCCTCCCACTGCGGAGCGGACAGGTGACCGTCGTCGGTGTCGACGCTGACGACGCCATGCCACACAAACTTCTCCTTCACCTCTGGTCGCATCTCCGCCCGGGTGAAGTCCAGTTCCGCGGCCAGCATCTTCCGCCCCAGGACGGTGTCGCCGCGGTCGCCGACCAAGATGGGGTCATACGCCGCGATGACGTGCGGGTCGGTGTGCTCGTCGCTGCGGCCCGGCCCGAACAGGTACTCCACGAGTCCCCGCACTCGTCCCCCGCTCTGGGGGACGGCCTTGGTGATCACCCCTGCCCCATCCCCGAGGCGCGCGTCATCCACTCCACCAACGGGTCCAGCTGCCGCAGCGCCGCGGTCGCCTCGGCGAGGGTTTCCTCCGCCCGCCGGCCCACACCCCCACCCCCGTTAAGCAGCCGCGCGATCTGGTTCACGTTCTGACCCGTCCGCGCCACCCCGCGCCGCAGGTTGATCATCTGCACTGTCCATCGTTGCAACGCGGGCAAGTCCAGTTGCCCACCGTGGGGGGTTTCCAACGCCCGCAGGGCCAGGTAGTGCGGGATGCTGACCCGCGCCGCAGTGGCCCTCAGCGTCACCGCTTCGAGTTCGTCGTCGGTGAACCGCACGGTGAACTTATGTGGCCGTCCCCCTTCGGCACGGGACCGCCGCCGCCCGCCGAACACCCGCCGCACCACCTCCCCAGCGCCGTGACCATCACCCCCCGCCGACCCCTCAGGGCCGGTGTCACCGGCGGTGGTCATAGCGGTTCCTCCCGTCGGCCCAGCGCAGCGTTCCCACGTCAGTGTGACCCATCCACCAGCGCAGCACCAGCGACATTCACCCCATCAGCCGTCTGATGGAACTTCTTGCTCCGCTCTATGGGTCTGTCGCCGTGCAGAAATAGGCCAGCCCGTAGACGCAACAGCTACCGCTACCGATGCGGTGCTCCTGCGGGTAGCTTTGCTCTGGCGTGTTTCCGTGGTGGCTGCCGCCCCCACACCCCTGCGCTGAAGAACGGGAGCCGCTTGTCCTCACCACCATGCGCGGAGGTGCGGTTAGAATCGGTGCACCATGCAGAACTAACAACTGGGGGTCTCACCGTCATGACCGAAACACACAGCAACAAGCGTGCTGCCGCCGCAGCAGCAAAGAGTCTGCTCGCTGCCCGCGTCACGCTCGTCGAAGAGCTCGGCGAGGCACTGGACGCACACAGCAAAGCCGTTGGCGCCGCCGCCCACGCCCAGCAGCAGGCCGAAGATGCCGCCGACACAGCGCGGAAAGCTTTCGACGCCGCCAAGGCCGGCGGCTGGACCGCCGCCGAACTTCACAGCACCGGGCTGCGCCCACCGGTCGCCCCGCGTAGGCGGGCAGCGACCCGCGCATCGACGCGGAATCAGAGCACAGAATCCGCCACGGCGGCACCCACCGACGACTCCCCCACCGACCCCGGCGATGACGAACCGGTCGCGACGTCAGCTGCGTAAAGCACCGCACAGGAAGCAGGAGTGTGCTGGTGTCGCCACGCCGAGGTGACACCACCGTTTCGACCCGGTGAGGCTCAGCGCCCGCGGGTAGGCCCCTCGCGGTGCTGGTCTTGCTGCGCGGGCCGGGACTCCGCTGCAGTCGCCGAGTTGCCCGCGGCGGCGTGGGCCACGATCTGCTGGATCGTCTTCGTGCGCCGCCCGGCCATCACCGCTGCAACCCTGCTCTCCGCGTCACTCAGAGGCTCTGCCGGAGCCGGAGCGCCACGTCCCGCGAGGCGCGCGAGGGCCTCCGGGCCGTGTTCGGCCAGCATCGCCGGGGTCGGGTTCAACGCAAGACTCCACCCCGGCTGACGGCCCGTGGCCTCCATCCGTGCCTGGTGCTCGGCCTCTTTCGCTTGTGCTTCCGGGCTGTCTGCGCTGATCTGCAACTGTGCGGTGAGCGTGTCGAGCCGTTGCCGTTTGTCCCGCAACTCGTCGGTGTGCTCGAACGGTTCGTCGGCGACCGCTTCCAACTCACTGATCCGGGTGAGCGCATGGTCGTGGCGGCGGACCATCTCGTCGCGGTAGTTGGCGGTGTCGGCAACCATGTTCTCCACCCGCCGCACCAAGCCGATGGCTGCGGCATCGACACCGGTGAAGTCCTTGGCCTGGATGCTGCGGGTGCGGCCCGGCACGTTCAGCGCCACGATCATCTCGTCGCTGGACAGCATCCGACTCGCGTTGACTTGCACCCCGCGCAGCTCGGCGATGGGGAACTCCTTGGTGTTGCCGTAGCGCTTCCCCTCGACGTAGGCCTGCCGCAGGCTGTCCAGCAACGCCGGCGCCGCCTCCGCCCGTTCCCGGTACGTCGTTCCCCGGACGGTCATCGCGAACGGTGCCTCCTCGTTCGCGGCCAACGCGGGCAACACCCGATCCAGTGCACCGATCTGCTCGGTCACCGCGGTGACTTCCCGGGTCATCGAGCGCCGCTCGGTGGCGTTGCGGGCTTTCGCGTCCGAATGCGCCCGGGCCATCGCCGTGAGCCGCTTCACCTCATCGTCGAGCTGCACCTGCTCGATGTAGCGGGTGTCGCCGGTGGCGATCGCTTTCGTCGCCGCGGCCGCGTTCCCCAAGTCGTCACCGCCCACGTCCGCCGCGGTGCGGGCGTCGGTGTTGCCGGTCTTGAGTTGCGCGATGAACCGCGCCTTGCGTTCCACCGTCTGCCACATGATGGTGTCGAACGTGCCCTCGGTGACGTAGTTGAAGATCTGCACCTGCGGGTTCTTGTTGCCCTGGCGCAGGATGCGGCCCTCCCGCTGTTCCAAGTCCGCCGGGCGCCACGGCACGTCCATGTGGTGCAGCGCCACCGCCCGGTCCTGGATGTTGGTGCCGGTGCCCATCTTCTCCGTGGACCCCATCAACACCGCGACCTTCCCGCTGCGGCAGTCCCGGAACAGTTGCGCCTTATCCGTCGGCTTCGGGTAGTCGTGGATGAACCGGATCGCCTCGGCCGGCATCCCCCGCGCCACCAGCTCCTCGCGCACCCCCTCATACAACGACCACCCCCCGTTCTTCTGGTGCGGGGTCGAGCGGTCACAGAAGATGATCTGCACCCCACCCGGTGTGGGTTCCGGCCCTCCGGTGTCGTCGTAGTACACGGTGTCGCGGGTCTGCTGCCACACCCGCTGCACCTGGGTGGCCACCAGGTCCACCCGGCCACCATCCAGCGGCTCAGCAAGGTTGGCCATCCGCTCGTCCATCGACACGTTGCGGCCGTCGTTGGACACCTTCAGCGAGTTGTCGATGTCCGGGCGCTTCGGGTCGAAGTTCGCCCCCCGCCACGCCAGGTCGGTGATGAAGTCCCGCACCTCCTGGGAGGCGTGCTTGCTGATCACCTGCCGCGCCCCGGTCTCCAACTCCGGGATCCGCCCCACCTGCGCCACCTCGTCGCGGGTCACCGCGTCGGTGTAGACCGAACTCATCGCGACCAGCTCCGGGACGTTCACGAACTCCCCGATCCGCGTCACCGGGCGCAGCTTGCTGCCCGTGGCGTTGAGCTCCACGCTGGTGGTGGTGCCGGTGAACACCGCCCCCCACGCGTCGATGCCTTCCACCCCCGCCGCCTCCAACAGGTCCGGGCGCAGATAGGACTGCATCACCCACATCTCCCCCAACGAGTTCGCCACCGGGGTGCCCGTGGCGAACGTCGCCACCCGCTCCGGACCCGGCACCCGACCCTCCGCGAGGTCGCCGTCGCGGCGCCGCTCACGCAACACCGCCAGCTTCATCGCCAACCCCTCGGCCTTCTGCGAACCCGGACTGCACGCCAGCTCCGCCACCCCCGAGGGGCGCATCTTGTTCTTGAACATGTGCGCCTCGTCGACGATCAGGTAGTCACAGCCGGACTCCTCGAAGTTCAGCCCGGTGTCCTTGCGGCCCTGATCGGTCAGCCGCTCGCCCCGCTCCTCCATCTTCTGGATCGCCTGCTGCAGCCGCTTGACCGACGTCTTGTTGGTGGACTCGGCCGCCGCTGCCCGCATCGCGTCGGTCGCGGCGTCCAGGTGCGCGGCTTGGCGCGGCGGGGAGACCTTGATCGCGGTGAACACACTCTCCGGGATGATCACCAGATCCCAGTCACTGGTCGCGGTCTGCGCCACCAACCGGCGCCGGGCTTCCGCGTCGGCCCCGGTGCTCCCCACCAAGACGTTCGCCCCCGGGTACCACTGCTTCGCCTCCCGCCCGACCTGGTCGATGATGTGGTTGGGCACCACCATCCACGGCTGCGACACCAGTCCCAGCCGCTTCTGCTCCATCGCCCCCATCAGCATGGTGCCGGTCTTCCCGGCCCCGACGACGTGATCGAGCAACACGGTGGGCTCGGCGACCATCCGGGCCGCGGCGTTGCGTTGGTAGGGGTGCGGCACGAAGTGCTCCCCCAACCCGGGTAGCTCCATCTCCGCCCCGTCATAGGTCCGGGCGCGCAGCGCGTTGAACCGCTCGTTGTAGACGCCGACCAGCCGCTCACTACGGGCCGGGTCCGACCACAGCCACTCGCCCCACTTCGCGGTGAGCTTGCGGGCCTGGGCCTGCGCGGCGAACGTGGCGTTCATGTCCAACGCCCCACCACCGGTGCGCTCGACCTCCTCCGCAGGCCGGTTGACCTGGATGCTCGTGGAGTTGCACAACGACTCCAGCAGCTCCACCGCGTCCTTGTGCTCGGTGCCATAGGTGTCGATCATCAACGGGGTGCCGCGCTGGTACTTCGGGACGTCGATGCCCCAACGCCCCAGCGTGTAATCGACCGCCACGTCCCGGGCGCCGAGCACCTCGCGCACGAACAGTTGGTAGTCGCCCACCGGTACCCACGGCACCCCCGGGCGCTGATGAATCTCCGCCGCCTCGATCGTGGGCGGTAGCACCTGGCTCAACGCCTCCACGTTCCCGGCGTAGACCGGGTCCGCCGCGGCGGCGGCCTGGGCTTGCGCCAGTTTGGTGCGCACGTTGCCCGACAGGTACTCCGCGGCCGGGATCAACACCGCCGGATCCGTGGCGTCGGGATACACCCGCCCGGCCAGCGCCTCCCGCGCCGCCGCGGTGTCGATGTCCAACAACGCCGCGATGCGATCCACGTCCACGCTGCGGGTCTCATCCAGGCTGATCGCCAACGCCGCCTCCACGGTGGCCGCCGACGTCCGCGCCGGCCGCGGTCCCACCACATCGGTGGAAAAAATCGGTGCCTTCGTCGCGGTCTGGGTGTCCTCGTCGAACACTTCCAGTGCGGCGACCGTGGCGAAGGTGGGGTCGTTGCGGATACCACCGTCCAGGTGCGGTGCCCGTTTGCTCGGGGTGCCCGGCGCCCACGCCGCCTCGTCCCACCCCTGCCGGGTCTCCACCGGCACCTGCCCCGTGTAGGGCACCCCGTCCTCGGCGTTTTTACGCCGCCACGCCGCCTCGGCCTTGATCATCCGCTCGTCGTGCTTGGCCTGGGTGATCTCCGCCGGTTTCGTCCAGGTGAACCGGTTGATCGGCCCATGCCCGCGCACGTAGGCGTCATAGCAGCGGTTCAGCTCACCGCGCAGCTGATCCCGCTCCCCGGCGGGCAGCCCATCCAGTTGTGCGCGGATCAGTGCGCCGGCCACGTCCCGCAGGTGCAGCAGCTCCCGCGTTTCGGCGACCTTGCCCGCCCGGGCTGGATGCGCCACCCACCCGGTGCCGTCGAAGCGTTGCAGGGTGTTGCTGTCCTCGTCGTACCGCAGGGTGGCCAGCGCCGTCTGCTGCCGGGCCTCCGCCGCGGTCAACAGCCCCCGGTCGAACGGGGTCGCCTCCAGGGCGGTCACCGATTCCGGGGTGGCGCTCAGCGCCAGCCCGGACGCGGCGGCCTCGCGGGTAATCACGCTCAACCGGTCGGCCACCACCTGGGCCAGCGGCAGGTCCCCGGTGCGGCGGACCTCCAGGGTGTCGGCGTTGTACATGCCGTGCCCCACGTGCAGCTGCCCGAGGACGTTGTCCGGGTGCGCCGCGAAGTAGGCGTTGACCTCGGTCTCGGTGTAGACGCCGTCCTTGTCGGTTGCCGCGACCGCCCGGGTGTCGATCCAGTCCTGACCGACCGCCGGCTCTCGGCCTTCCTCCCGTTTACGGAGCAGGAGAATGTCGGTCACCGCGGCCGTGCCGGCAACCCGGTCGAATGCCTTCGTCGGCAGGCGGACCGCACCCACCAGATCGGCCACCGCGGCGATGTCGCGCCGTGCCCGCTGCGAAGCACTGTCCATCGTGAAATGCGAGCTGATGACCGCGACATACCCACCGGGAGCGGTCAGCGCGAGGCTCTTCAAGATGAAGTGGTTATGGATGGAATGCCGGGCCGGGTTGTGCGCCGGGTCGTGCACCGCGAACCCACCGAAGGGCACGTTGCCGATCGTCGCGGTGAAACTGTTCTCCGGCACCCGGGTCGCCTCGAAGCCCTCATTACGGACCTGCGCGCTCGGGTACAAATAAGAGCTGATCTTCGCGGTGATCGGGTCCAGCTCGACGCCGACCATCGTCGCCTCCGGTGGGGCCAGGCCGAGGAACGTGCCCGATCCGCAGCCCGGTTCCAGCACCCGCCCACCGGTGAACCCCGCCTCCCGCAGGCTGTCCCACAGGGCGGCGGCGATCTCCGGGTCGGTGTAGTGGGCGTTGAGGGTGTTGGCCTCCGCGCGGCGGTACTCCTGCTCGCTCAGCACCCCCCGCAGTGCTGTGTTCTCCGCCGCCCAGTCCTCGCGGCCGTCGAAGATCTGCGGGACCGCACCCCACCCCGACCATCCCGCCAACCGGTCCTGCTCCGCCGGTGTCGCCGCCCGGCCCTCATTCTCGAGCTGGTCCACCAAGCCGATCGCGGCCAGGTTCGCCCGCGCCCGGGCCTTCGCCCCCGACGGCACACGGATCGTGGTGCCCGGCCGGTAATCGGTGGCCACCACAGGTGGTGCAGGCGCCACCTGCCCCGCCGGTTCCGGTGTGGGCTCCTCCTCACGGTTCGCGGCCTCGACCGCGGCCCGTCCCGGCGCCCACGATGTGTGGACCCGGTCGGGGATGGGGGTGCCACCGGGGTCGATCGTGCGGGGATCGGTCGGGACGTCGAAAGGCTCGTCGAACAGGGACGGTTGCGCGGCCGCGGCGCGCCGGGTGCGGCGGCTTACCGGCTGGGCAGCCCCTGCCGACGCAGCTCCTCGTCCACCAAGCGCTCCATCTCCTGCTGGGCGTCCTTGCGGGCCCGGCGTGCCCGCAGCTGCGTTGCCGGTGGTGGTGGTGTCGCCGGGACCGGGGCGCCGTCCTCGAGTCGGCTCTGCCACAGCAGGCCCATCCACACCCGGAACGGGATACTGCTCTCCGGCCATACCGCTTCCACGGCTGCCTCGGTCTCCTCCGTCGGCTCCGACCGGTACACGCCCCGCCACCGGTCCGGGTTGCTCCGCCGCCGCACCGACTCCGGGTCCTGCCCCTGGGGAAGCTGAAAATAGGTCTCCTCCTCGGCGACCTGGGCCTCCCACTCCTCCTGGTCCGCCTGCTCCTGCGCCGTCAGGTCGTCCTCCGGGATCTGCTCGTACAGCTCCTGGGTCAGCACGATCTCCTCCGCCTGCGCCCGGGCGGTGTTGATCAACCCCACCTGCGTCAGGTAATCCGGCTCCGCCCCTTGATGCGCCGCCCGCCACGCCCGGATCACCGCGTGCTGGGTCTCGATCTGCAGCTGCCCGATCAGCTCCGAGAGCCGGTCCGCTTCCGTCTGGAAGTAGGTCCGGGCCTGCTCCGCGCTCCACTCCGGGGGAATCCCCAGGTGCTCGGTCCACACCCGCTCCACGATCTGCTGTATCGCCTCGTTCATCTGCGGACCCCTCCTCATCGAGGAAACTGAACAGGTCAGGCTCGTTGTCATCTCGCGCCGCTGATCGCGCCACAGCTCTCCCCCGGGCGCGGCCTCGGCACCGGCCGGGCTGGATCCCCCGGGCTCAGGACAGCCACGCCCGCGCCTCCCCCACGTGCCTGCGCGGCTCACTATTCCCGATCTGCTCTGGCACGGCCACGAACCCCGCGCGCCGGGCCGGGCGCCGGTCATGGCTGCGTCTCCCCTGCCGGCGCGGTCATCGACGCTGCTTTGGCACGCGCGAGGGTCCGGTAGACCGTGGAGCGCCCCACCTGCAGCAACTCCGCCAGCTCCGTGCTGGTGTGCTGTCCCTCGTGGTACAACGCCACCAGGTGCTTTTGCTGCGCCGCACTCAGTTTGGGTTGCTTGCCCTTCAGCCTGCCCTTGTCTTTAGCGACCTTCATGCCCTCCCGTGTCCGCAACCGCGACAGGTCGACCTCGAACTCCGCCACCATCGCCAACGCGTTGAACAACAACTTGCCCACCGGGTCGGTCGGGTCGTGCACCGACCCGCCGATGCTCAGTTTCACTCCCTTGCGGGTCAGCTCGTCGGCGATGTCGCGGGCATCGGGCACCGACCGGGCCAGCCGATCCAGCTTCGTCACCACCAACGTCGAGCCCTCGTGGCAGGCGGCCAGGGCCTCCCGAAGGCCCGGGCGTTTGCGGTCCGTGCCCGTCAAGCCGTGATCGACATAGATCCGCTCCGGGGCCACCCCCAAGGCTGTGAGCGCGTCCCACTGCGCCGTCAGATCCTGCTTGTCCGTGCTGCACCTGGCGTAGCCGACAAGTGTGCTGCCCGTGCCCATACCCGCAGTGTACCGCAAGCCCCCCGCCTAACGGTTCACCTCGCTCCGCTCCGGATGATTCCTCGCTCCGCGGCCCTGCGCCGCATCAACTGCTAGCACCTCAAGAGGTAGAGGGGCATCGGGGTTCACGGACCACCGTGTCTCGTCTGCGCGCATGTTCACCAGAGCGGAACGCCAGCCGGGTTTCCGCGGACAAGGTCCGAGGAGGAACCATGGGAAAGAAACTTGCCGCAGGTGCGGTGGTGTCGTCGCTCGCCGAGGCCTGGGTGCCGTGGATCGTCGGCGGCACGCTCGCCGTTGTGGTCTTGGCGCTCGTATTCGTCGCCGCGCTCGCGTTCTGCGGCCCGGAACGTGAGGCCCCGACTCGTCGGGTGATCGCCTTGATCGGGGCGGTGAAGTCCCCCGTTCGCCACCGGCGCGCCGTAACCACAGGCGGGCGAAGCCCCCCGACCAGCCGTAGTCTCGGTGTTGGACGCGGCCCACTCTGTTGGCCGCGCTGGCGGCCCGTGTCTCATGACCGTGGGTGCGCGACCCGTTCCTCCAGGGCCTCGCGGGCCCGCTGGGAAATGGTCTTACCCTCACTGGCGGCGACGGCAGCGGCGCGCTCCCGCAGGGTTGCGGCGACCCGGAACGCGATCTGCGGCGAGGTAGCCATGCCGGACAGGGAAGGCTAGGCCCGCGGCGCGACGCACCTGCTCGACTTCCGCACCGCGCTGTTACGTCCCTAGCGCTGCCCCGACAAGCAGTCACAGACGAGCGTCCTAGTGTTCGTCTGCTGGTCCACCTGCACTGTTGTCTCGACCGCAAGCTGTCCGTGGATTCCTTCAGCGGTGAACGCCCACCGTGCCTGCAACTCAGTCACAAGCGGATCCTGAACATAGAGAATCAAGTCGTTTCGAAAAGGCCTCCACGGCGTATTTGACCGCAAAGCCTCGGGATGCAGCGTCACGACGACCCCGGTACCGACCTTTTCCCAGGACAGTTCCCGTACCGCTCTTACTGGCCGAATGTTCGGCAAGTCGATATCAGGCACAGCGATGGACAATCCATGTGATTCCGGCTCGACTGGGGGCAGAATCTTATTGCACATATTTTTGCCAATTGGCACACTATTGACCGCGTCGCAGTGGTCGATAACAATTCTCATCTGAGGGTTGTTGAGGAAGCTGTCGGTCGGGTTGATGATAGTAAACTGAACGGGTACTGCGAATACCTCGAGAAGATGACGAATACTGTTCGGCCAGTTTGTCCGAGTGCGCTGTTCCCAGTTTGAGATGCGATCTTCTGCTGACCCGCTGGATGCGGTAGTAAAAATCTTAGCCGAGGCGAGTCCGATACTGTCGGCGAGACTCTCGCCGAGTACAACCCCAGGGAGCTGCCAGCTTTGGCGCTCTGCTTCCTTAGCCTGACGGGCAGCGCGGGCGGCCTTCACCTTGGTGCGGTAGGCCTCCACCGAGGACTGGACCCACGCGTTCAGTACATCGTCCTGGTCAGCGATACATACGGCCTCTCCCACGACACTGAGATCGGGGTCCGCAGGCAGTGAGGCATCACGGCCCCGTTCGGCGAAGAGCTCGGCGGCTTCAGCCCCAGTCGCTACCCGCGTACTCGTCTTGTCGCGCACATAAAGCGCACCGTCGGCGAGCAATACAGTCGGCCGACCACCCGGAACCGGGACGACAAGACTTTTGTGGCAAAAGTAAATTGGGTCCCCGTCCCGTGGCGGTTCAACGATCACCACCAAAACCTCGCGATCCCCGTCCACTGGCACGCGATCTATGTCCCAGCGGGGTATATGGGACCCAAAATAGGGTCTGAATGCGTCACTGAGCTCATGGCCCTCGGTCCCCTTATAGATGCCCGGGCATGACCCTTGTTCCACTCCGATGAGCATGACCGCGGACCCGCCAAACCTAGCGCTGGCGACATGTTGCATCCGATTTGCCATACCCAAGATGAACTTGACAACCTTGGCTTTCCCGGATTTCTCCGTGAGGTCAACGCCGACTTTTGCTTCTAGTGCCGAGGACTCCGCGGCATCACCTACAGCGAAAACGTGGTCCACGATCTCTTTCAGCCGTCGTTCGCCCGAGAGTGGTGCGCTGTCATCCATGCTTACCTCGTGTGGGTCGCGGTGTTGCAGCAAACAATTTAGAACGTGCCGATTCAGGCGCCGCTTGGGCGAATCGGATCAACCGACCAATAGTGTCAGACACAAACAGTTCTGTCGCGAACTGTGCCGGATAGGCCCCCATCATCGGGAAGTACTGCGGACAGGGCTTACGGGACACTCGGTGTGAGGGCTGACCTCGGCAAACGCAGATTGTGTGACTCGCAGCGGTTGTTGGCTCGGTTCTGGCGGCGCTATGTGGCCGTTCGTCGTGCCGGGCGGTCGCAGGCGCCATGAGCAGCCGCACGGTGGGCGCGCGGCCGGGCGGTGCCTGGCTGCCACGCCGACGAGACGCTAGGCGCGGAGGTAGCGGAAGTGATCCCTGAGGTCGGTGGCGAGCAGGTCAGGTTGTTCGTGAGCTGCGAAGTGGCCGCCTCGCGTCATGCGGCTGTACCTGGTGACGTTGTAGGTCCGCTCGGCCCAGCTGCGGGGCGGTTGTACGAGGTCGGCGGGGAAGACGGCGATGCCTGTCGGGACGGTGACGCGTTCGATCGGCGGGACGAGTCCGCGGCCGTGCTCGTAGTAGGGCCGGAACGAGGTCGAGATCGTGTTGGTGAACCAGTACAGCGACGCCTGCGTGAGCACGAAGTCGTCCGTGAACGGGGCGGGCAGGGCATGGTCTCCGCCGTCGGTCCAGGCCTGGTACTTCTCGAGAAGCCAGGCGAGCAGGCCGACCGGTGAGTCCGACAGGCCGTAGCTGAGGGTGCGCGGTCGGGTGGATTGCTGGTGCTGGTAGCCGCCCTCGTCGGACCGCCAGGCCGCGACGCTCGCGAGGTAGGAGCGCTCGTCGTCGGTGAGGCTGTCCGCGTCGACGACCGGGGGGTCTGTGACGGCGAGCAGGTGGATGCCGACGACGGCGTCGGGGTGGGCCTGCCCGAGTCGGGAGGTGATGCCGGCGCCGAGGTCACCGCCGTGAGCGGCGTAGCGCGCGAAGCCCAATTCGTCGTGCATGAGCCGGTGCCACAGCTCGTGGGTGGGCAGCGAGGCGGGGATCACGGTCGGCTGCGGTGCTAGCGCGAAGCCTGGCAGGGACGGCACGATCACGGTGAAGGCGTCGCCCGGGTGGCCCCCGTGACGGGAGGGCGCGGCGAGCCGCTCGGCCAGCGCGGTCAGCTCGAGGTAGGAGCTGGGCCAGCCGTGGGTCAGCACGATCGGCAGGGCGTCTGCGTGCTCCCCGTCGCAGCGCAGGAAGGGCACGACCAGCCCCTCGATTTCTGTCTGGTGCCAGGGCAGCGCGTTGATCTGCCGCTCGTTGGCTCGCCAGTCGTAGCCGCCGGTCCAGTAGTCGACCAGGCGGCGGAGTTGGTCGCTGTCGGTTCCTGGCCAGCCGGGGGCGGCCGGCCACGGGGTCGGCCAGCGCGTGCGCCGCAGCCTGCGGCGCAGGTCCTCGATCTCGTCCTGGGCGACGTCCATTAGGGCTGGGCGGGTCAACACGGCTACCTCCTTGACGGGACGGGGATTTAGGGCGGTGCGGGTTACGGCGATCAGGTGCTCGCGGTGCCTCTGGGCCGGGGTTGTTCGGGAGCGGGCGGGTGGCGCCCGCGTAGCGGGCGGCGAGGATCAGCGGAGTCGCGACGACGAGCACAGCCGAGGTGACGCCGACCCGTTCGCCGAGCAGGCCGATGAGCGGCCGGGAAGCCCAGCGATGCGCCCCCAGAGCACGACCCCCACGAAGACGGCGCCCGTGGTCGGTCCCAGCACGAACAGGACCGGGCCGGCGACGGCGATCCCGACGGCCGTCCGAAGGACTACGACGCGGCCCCAGCGGTCCAGCATCGGCGGGCCGCACCAGCGTCCGACCGTCACCGAGCCGAGGAACACCGCATATGCCAGGCTGCCGGTCGTCGCGGTGGCGCCGTGCCGGGCAGTGACCGAGACGCTGATCCAGTTGTTGCCGACGCCGTCCGCGATCGCGAACGCCGCCGCGACGACCCCGATCGTCAGGGTGCGTCCCTCCCGCCAGAACGCGACCGGCACAGCGGCAACGGCTCCCGTGGCCGGGGCGGGCGGCGTCGTCAGGCAGGAACCAGGAGGCGGCCCTCGGCACCGAGACGGCGACGAGCAGCGCAGCGCCGAGCAGGTGCACGTCGACCGGGGCGTGCCGCACGACCATGACGACCCCGACCGCTGCGCCGGCGACGGTGCCCAGGCTGAAGCCGGCGTGGAACCGCGGCAGGATCGCCCGGCCAGCGCGCTGTTCGAGTGCGGCGGCGTGCACGTTCATCGCCACGTCCCACAGCCCGGTCGCGAAGCCGAACGCGAACAGCCCCGCCGCGAGCCACGGCAACCCCAGCAGGTACCCCACCGCCATCATGCCCAGTGCGGCGGCCATCAGCAGCGCCTCGCCGCGGATCGCGCGTGCGCTCCCGACCAGGGTCACCACAAAGCCGGACAACGTCAGCGCCAGCAAGCCACCGGCCGCCACCACGGACAGCGCCAGGCCCAGCCCGGCTACCCCGGGATCCAGGCGGGCGCGGACCTGCGGGACCCGGGACGACCACGTGGCCACGGCGCACCCCTGCACGGTGAACACCCACCAGGTCGCCCGTCTCGCGTCCCGGACCGGCTCCCGCGCAGACCGCGTGCTTGGTTGCGCGGCAGGCAGCGGGCAGCTCACCATCGCGGTGCCTGCGGTGCCTGCGGTGCCTGCGGTGCCTGCGGTGGCAGGGCATGCTCAATGGCCGCTCGTGTCTGCTCACACGACGCCGCGCCCGTGGACAGCAGCGAGTGCATGATCAGCCCTTTCAGCAGCGCGTCGAGCGCCTCAGCGGGACCTGGGCCCATAAACCGGCGAGCACGGCGCGGCAGTCGGTGGTCCACGCCTGCGTCACCGCACGCAACGCCGGGTCACGCGCCGCCGCCAGGTAGAGCTCGAAGCTTACGACCGCGTCGCGACGCCGCGCGCCGCCCAGGTCCACGACCAGCTCGACCAGCGCCCCCACCAGCTGCTCCCGAGGCGATGTGGTCGAAGCGCTGCGCGAACCGGACGGTCTGGCGTTCGGCGTGCCGGCCGAACGCCTCCGCCAGCAACTCGCGCAACGTCGCGAAGTGGTAGGTCACCGACCCTAGCGACACGTCTGCGCGGGCGGCCACGAGCCGATGGGTAGCGCCTGCCCCCCCCCCGTGCTCCGCCAGTACGTCCAGCGCTGCGTCCACGATCCGGTCCTTGCGGGCAGGATCGACGCGCCGCGCGCGACTGGAGGCCGGGGCAGGCGCGTCACGAGTCGTGCCCTCGACTTCCGCGGCTCCTGCGCGCACCCCCCTGCGTACAAACGTACACAGCGTGAAAGCCTCGGGCTAGGTGATCGTGCGATCCAGGAACTCCAGCATCACGTCGGCCACCCGGTCCAGGTGGCTCTCCAGCAGGAAGTGGCCGCCGTCGAGCAGTTCGATCTGTGCTCCCGGCAGGTCGCGGGCGAAGGCGGTCGCACCGTCGGCGGCGAAGATCTCGTCGTTGCGGCCCCAGACGGCGAGCAGCGGTACCTGGCTGTCGCGGAAGTACTGCTGCACCTGCGGGTACAGGGCCACGTTGCTGGGGTAGTCCGCGAACAGTGCAAGCTGGGCCTGGTCGTTGCCTGCTCGCGACACCAGTGCAGCGTCGTGGTGCCAGGTCTCCGGATCTACCGTCTCGGGGTTGGGCACACCGTGGGTGTACTGCCAACGGATCGCATCGATCCCGAGGGCCGGCCGCAGCTCCGCTTCGGTGTCGGCGTCTGGTGTCTGTGCGTAGCGCCAGACCGGCGCCCAGAACTCCTCGATGAACCCATCGTCGTAGGCGTTGCCGTTCTGGCTGACGATGGCGGTCACGTGGCCGGGATCGGCAAGGGCCAGGCGCCAGCCGATCGGCGCGCCGTAGTCCTGCACGTAGATCGCGTACCGGTCGACGCCGAGCTCGGCGAGCAGGGCGCGAGTGAGGCCGGCCAGGGCGTCGAAGGTGTAGGTGAACTCCTCGACCGGCGGCGCGTCGGAGAACCCGAAGCCCAGGTGGTCCGGTGCCAGGACCCGGAATTTGGTCGCGAGCAGCGGGATGAGGTGGCGGAACATGAACGAACTCGTCGGACAGCCGTGCAGCAGCACGATCACGGGTGCGTCCGAAGGCCCCGCCTCCTGGTAGTAGAGCCGATGTCCGTCTACGTGCCGCTCCCGATGGAAAACCACCATGTTCTAACCTCTTCGTAGGTTGTAGGTGGTTAGCAGTAGGTCACACCAGCTCTACCCTGTCAAGGTCCTTGATATGGTTAGTTCATGCAGGGTGTGCGGCAGGACGGCGAGCGGGTCGGGCTGGTGCTGGGGGTGCTGAACACCACGCCCACCGTCGACGGTGCCCGACGCGACCTGCTCATGGGTGCCGACGGCGCAGCCCTCATCGAGCAGTGGGGCGGGCAGGGGGAGGGCAGTCGCCGCGCTCTCGTTTCGGCGCGTGACGCCGTGCAGGAGATCGTGGCCACCGGCGCGGTTGCCACCGACCTGAGCGATGTGTTGACCGGGCAGGTTGTGCAGCGGCCACGGCTCGGAGCCGGCGGCCTGGCGTGGGAGCTCGAGGCGCCGCCGCGCTCGGCCCTCGCGATCCGGTTCCTCACGGAATGGACCCAGCTTGCGGCCGACCACCCTGGTCGGCTCAGGCGCTGCGCCAACCCCGATTGCTCGCTGTTCCTGTTCGACCGCAGCAACGCCAACGGCCGGCAGTGGTGCTCAATGACCAGCTGCGGCAACCGGATGAAGGCACGCCGACACCACCGCCGAAACGCCGGACAGACGTGACAGGCGGCCTCCCTTTGACTAGAGCGTGTCTGTTAATTGCGGACGCGGTGGTGGATGACGATGGCGGCCAGGGTGATGCCGCCGAGGTAGGTCAGGGCGTACTTGTCGTAGCGGGTGGCGACGCCGCGCCACTGTTTGAGCCGG
>JAABUZ0100005024.1_pt1 | contig 17721 bp, 18 predicted proteins | sample 5562091 | NCBI WGS metagenome assembly JAABUZ01 (sample SAMN12813069, study PRJNA571459) | rock metagenome | isolation source: Antarctica rocks | place: Antarctica: Victoria Land, Linnaeus Terrace sud | collected 2015-12-21
GACGGCGCTATGCGCGCCGTCCGCCCCTCCCTTACAATAGTTGCGCCGCGCCCAGCGGGTTGCCCGATGATTGTCGTTTTCACGAGGCGTGCTCAACGAGACGTGGAAGCAGGCTACTTGCGCCCGAAGATATGGCCGTGGCCCGGTTCAGCGCCGCCCGCGCCGCTGCTTCGCGCGGACAGCGTGGCCGCGGATCGTGCGAGGGTGGGCAGCGGAGTAGCCACCTCTTTCTCCATCGCGGCTGGCTCGCGGACCAGGACGGAGACGACGCCGGAGACCACCAGCAGCACGAACGCCGTGACCAGGAAGGCGATGCGCAGGCCGTACGCCGCGCTCAGCACGCCGCCGACCAGCGGACCGAAGGCGATGCCGAAGGACGACGCCGACGAGGTGACGCTGTAGGCCGAGGCCCGCTGGCGCTCCGGCGTCATCAACCCGATGATGGCGCTGGCGCTGGGCATGGCCAATCCCAGGCAAACGCCGACCAGGGCGCGCACGGCCACGAATTGCCACACCGCGCCCACGAAGAAGGCCGGGATATAGAAGACGCCGGCCAGGAAAATGGCCACGATGAGCACCCGGCGGTAGCCGAAGCGATTGGTCACGCGCTGCGCCTGGGTCGAGGCGATGGCGGCGCACAACCCGGCCACGGCCAGGATGATGCCCACCGAGGTCGAGGTCTGCGGGATACCGTGTTCGACGGGCACGCCGCTCAGGTGCGGTACCAGCAGCGCCAGCACGGGGGCGGGCACCACGTTGCCGAACTCGGACATGAAGAGCACCAGCGCCATGGCCAGCAGGCTGGGCGAGGCGACCTTGCGCAGGTTGACCAGGGGATTGCGCGACGCTCCCGGTTCCGGGACGGGCCGCTTGAAATCCTCGTCTACGAAGAAGACGACCAGCAGGGTGGCCACGGCCAGCATCGCCGCGCCCGCGGCGAACGTGCCGTGGAAGCCGAGGTGGTCGTCGAGGAAGCCGCCGACGAAGGGGCCCGCCGCCGCGCCGGTGAACACCGCCGACTGCATCAGACCCATGCTGAAGGCCATGCGGTCACGCGGCGTGACCGAGGCCACCAGCGCCTGCGAGGCCGCGACCGAGCCGGTAAAGATGCCCTGCAGGATGCGCAGCCCCAGCACGGCCCAGATGTTGGGCGCCACGATCAGCAGGGCGGTGGTGAAGACGCCGGCGGTCATGGCGCGCACGACCATCGGCTTGCGTCCGTAGCGGTCGGCCAGCGTACCCCACAGCGGCGCGACCAGCGCCATGGCGATGGAGAGGCTGAAGCCCAGCACGCCCGCCCACAAGGGGACGGCCGTGCCATGCACGCCCAGGGTCTGGATATAGAGGGGCAGGAAGGGGAAGACGAACGAGAATCCGACCAGGGCGCACAACTGCGCGATGAACGAGACGAACAGGATGCGACGCCATCTACTCACTCTTCCAGGGTACCACGCTTTTCCCTGGCGGTCAGCGCCGCAATGCCGGCGCCCGCCAGGGACGCGCAGAGGTTCACGCTGTCGTTGGTCATAAACGGCAGACCGCGCGTGAGCGCCAGGTTCGGCGGCGCATCGTCGTGGGCGTGGGTGCGATCCTCCGTACGACGGCCGCAGGCGCGACAAACGTAGACCGCCTGCGCCGTCGCGCCCAGCATGCTGTCGGCCAGGGCGCCCGCGAAGCCGGCCGCGGTGACGCGTAGCGCCGTCTCAAGCGCGGCGGACGATGAAACCGGTCGGGGGAGGGATAGCAGCGCGTGGGATAGGCCGATGACCAGCGCGCCGCCGAGCGACGCCGTCGTGCCGAGCGGCGTGATGGCGCCGGAGACGCCGGGTTCCGCGCGCCGCCAGGTAGTGACCATGCGCGGCGCGGCGCGGCTAAACCGCCCGATCTCCGTGGCCCAGGTGTCGGCGTTGGCCGCGGCCAGGGCGCCCGCGTACGCGGCGTCCCAGGGCGACGCGGGGCGCGCGCCTGCTACCGCCGTGGGGACGGCCGGCCCATGGGGAGCGTGGGCGGTTGGCTCACGGGGAGCGCGACGCACGCCGCCAATCAGGGCCAGCACCGCCGGCGCGCCGCCGTTGGCCAGCACCTGCGCCAGCGTGCGCCGCGGGCCGTCTTCGACAGATCTGGTGGTGGAGGCAGCGTTCGGGGCAGCGCCGTCTTCATGGCGAGCCCGCCCGCGCAGTCGTGACAGCGCGGTTGAGCTGCCAAAGAAGAGCAGCAAGAGGGCGGAACCACGGACCCCGCCGGCGCCGAACACGGCCGTCCCCACGGCGGCCGCGCCCGCCGCGCCCGACCCCGAGAGGGCGTTGCGCCGCCGCGCCGCACCCGCGACGAGTGTGCCCAGGACGAGGGCCGTCCCCCAGCGGACAGTGGGGTGCGCCGGCATCAGGCCGCGCGCTCGACGAACAGGCGCGCGAACGACCACAGGCGATCCCGCGCCTCGGCCGGCAGGTCCATCGCCTCCAGCGCGGCGTAGGCGTCGTCGCGGTAGCGACGCAGGTAGTCCTCGCTCAGCGCGCGCGCATTGGCGTCGTCGAGCGAGTACATGATGGCGCGTATGTCCTGTTCATCGCCGTCCTCGTGCGGCCGCGCGTAGGCGTTGCTCAGGTTCCCACTTATGGCGTCCGACCCATGGGCCACGGTTAGCAGGATGGGCAGCGTCTTCTTGCGCGACGCGATGTCGCCGACGGCGCTCTTGCCGGTGACTGCCTCGTCGCCCCAGATGCCCAGGATGTCGTCCTGCATCTGGAAGGCCATGCCCAGTCGATAGCCGCACGCGTAGGCCGCCTCGACGCGCCGCTTATCGGCGCCCGCCGCGCGCGCGCCGATCCACGCCGCCGTGGCGATCAGCGACGCCGTCTTGCCCTCGATCATGCGTAGGTAGAGGTCGACCGAGACGTGCGTGATGGGCTGGTCCTCGAACCGCATGTCCAGGTGCTGCCCTTCGCAGAGTTGCAGCGTGGCCTGCTCGAAGTGGTCCAGTATCTCGATAAAGCGCTTGGGCGCCGTGTGACGGAGCGGACACTGCAAAAGCGCCACGTGGGCCAGTGCATGGAGGCTGTCTCCCGCGTTGATGCCGAGCGGCGCGCCCCACAGCGACCAGACGGTGGGCCGGTGACGTCGCGTGAGGCTGCCGTCTTCGATGTCGTCGTGCAGCAGCGAGAAGTTGTGCAACAATTCTATGGCGGCGGCCAGCGGCGCCGCGACAGCGGCGTCGCCGCCCAGGGCTTCGGCCATCAGCAGCAGCAGCGCGGCGCGCAGGCCCTTGCCGCGCGGAGCGGCGATGGGCCGGGCCAGTTCGTCGACCCAGCCCAGGTGGTAGCGCACCAGGCTATAGAGGTTGCTGGCGTCGCCGCGCCCCTCGCGCGGGTCGAGCAGGCGGTGCAACTCCACGTCGACCAGCTCGCTATAGCGCACCAGCGCATCGGCCAGAGTTTCGTCGGATGTGTGCATACTCCTTGAGCATAGCGGAGGGAGGCAGCGTTACGCCACTATACTGGAGGCTGACAAGGCCATGTAGTTCTCGCGGCGACTTGACCATGCCGGGGTAGGGGCGTAGTGCATACGCCCTGGTCGCGCTGCCGCCGGGCGTATGCACTACGCCCCTACCCACAGGAAAGCGCCCACGAGATCGAGAACGACATAGCTTTGGAGGCTGATGTAACGGGAGTGAACAGGAGACGTCATGAGACCAGTGAAGATCGTGGTCATCGGGGCGGGCAGCGCCAGCTTTGGACTCAACGCGCTGGCCACGCTGCTGCGCGAGCCCGTGCTGCGCGGCAGCACGCTGGCCTTGGTCGACCATAACGCCGCGGGGCTGGATCTGGTGCATCGCCTGGCCGCGCGTATCAACGAGGAGTGGGACGCCGGCCTGACCATCCGGAGCAACACCGACCGCCGCGCCGTGCTCGACGGCGCGGACTTCGTAGTTTGCTCTATCGAGGTCGGGCCGCGCGAGGAGCTGTGGCGGCGAGATTGGGAGATTACCCTGCGCCACGGCCTGCGCCAGCCCTACGCCGAGAATGGCGGTCCCGGCGGCTTCGCCCACGCCGCGCGCAACATTCCGCCGATCCTCGACATTGCGCGCGACATGGAGCGGCTGTGTCCCCGCGCGCTGTTCGTCAACCTGAGCAACCCGTTGCCGCGCCTCTGCCGCGCCATCGCCAAGTACACCAGCATCACGCCGGTCGGCCTGTGCCACCAGCTTGGCTACGGCTACGGCATGGCGGGCGTCGCGCTGGCCGAGGACATCGGCGTGGAGGTCCCGGCGGTGTTGCTCGACCCCGAGGCGACGCACGACCAGTCTTTCTGGGAGGTCGCGCGTCCGTTCCAGGCGCGTGTACGCGAGCGCGTCAGCATCAAGGCGGCCGGCCTCAACCACTTCACCTGGATGCTCGACGTGCGCGACCGCCGCAGCGGCGAGGACCTCTATCCCCGTCTGCGCGAGCGCTTCCTGGCCGCCTCTAACGAGCCGCTGACGCGCGACATGCTGCGCCTGACGGGCTGGATGCCGGTCCCCGGCGATACTCACCTCAGCGAGTACCTGTCGTATACCCACAACCCGGCCACGCGTCCCTGGGCGCGCTACAACCTCCATCTCTACGACTGGGAGCGCAACGTGCGGGATCGCGACGATACCTGGCGGCGCATCGAGGAGCTGGTGCGGGGGGGCGGGCCCGGACTGGAGCGCCTGCGACGCGTGCAGAGCGAGGGCGTCTTCGAGGTTGTCCACGGCGTGGCCGGCGACGCCAACCTCTACCAGGACGCGATCAACGGGCCCAACAATGGGGCTGTCGCCAACCTGCCGGACCACACCATCGTGGAGACGCCGGGGGTGATCAGCGGCCTGGGACCGCGGCCGTTGCAGGTAGGCGCCCTGCCGCCGGTGGTAGCCGAACTTTGTCGTCGCGAGGCTGAGCGCGTGGAGGTCGTGGTCGACGCGGCGGTGCAAGGAGACCGTGCGCTGGCCCTACAGGCGCTGGCGCTCGACCCCACCGTCGATGACCTCGACGTGGCGCGCGCCGTCCTCGACGACTATCTGGAAGGCTACCGCGCCCAATTGCCGCAGTTCCACGGACAGTGGCGTCTGTAGAGCGTTCGTCTTGCTGGTACAATACTCCTCATAGACACGACAGATCCGCGTGTCTACCTGGGAATAGTAGTTGGTTATTGGAGGTTCCCGGCCATGATAAAACGCACGCGTCGCTACCGTCGCTACCGCATGCTCGCGACCCTTGCCCTGGCGGTCGGACTCGCCGGCCCCGCCGTTGTGCCATCGCTCAAGCCTACGCGCACCCTGGCCGCCTCGCCTGCCTCGCTCGCGGCCTCGGATGGTATCCTGCGCATGGCCGACGAGGGCGAGAACGACCTGAAGTCCATCGACCCGCCCGTCTCCAGCGCCTGTGACGCACAGAGCGGCTGGGTGCAGAGTCTCATCTTCGGCAATCTGGTGCGCCAGGACCAGAATCTGGCCATCCAACCCGACATGGCGTCGTCCTATACGGTCACCAACGACGGCCGCGTCTATACCTTTACCCTGCGTCCCGGCCTTAAGTTCGCCGACGGCACTCCCGTGACCTCGGACGACGTCGTCTACACGCTCAACCGCGCCTTCGCTCCCGCCTACGCCTCCGGCCTGGTGGACTACTACCTCGGCCACATTGTCGGCGGCGCCGCCGTCTCCGCCAACAAGGCCAAGACGGTCAGCGGGATCAAAGCCATCGGGGCCAACAAGGTGCAGATTACGCTCGACCATCCCGAGGCCGTCATCCTCAACCAGCTGGCCTACTGCGTGGCCGACGTCGTGCCGCGCCACATCGTCGAGAAGTACGGCGCCTCCTGGACCGACCACGCCCTGGGTACCGGACCCTTCTATGTCAAGCAGTGGAAGCATGGCCAGGAGATCGACCTGGCGCCCAACCCCTACTACTGGCGCGGCAAGCCCAAGCTCAAGGGCATCGTCGTCGAGTTCATCCAGAACACCGAGACGGCCTATAACCTGTACCACACCGGCGGCGTGGACGTGATGGGCATCGTCAACTTCCCAAGCAACCACATCAAGGACGTGCAGGGCACGTCCGACCTGCACGCCCACGCGCACCTGTTCACCGAGTTTCTGACCTTCAACGCGCGGGTCAAGCCGTTCGACAACCCCCTGGTGCGCCAGGCCTTCTCCTACGCCATCAATCGCACCACCATCGCCACGCTGCTCAACAATCGCTACCTTCCGGCGCGCACGCTGCTGCCTCCAGGTATGCCAGGCTACAACCCCAACCTCGCCGGCGAAACCTTCGACCCGGCCCGCGCCAAGGCCCTCCTGGCCAAGGCCGGTTACCCTAACGGGCAGGGCTTCCCCAAGATCACGCTCAACGTCGACGGCGGTGACAACGACGGCCAGACCAAGGCCATCGCGCTCAAGGAGTTCTGGCAGCAGGTGCTGGGCGTCAACGTGGGCCTCAACCAGTTGGAGCACGGCGCGTACCTCGACTCGCTGACCAACAAGACCTACCAGATCGCCTTCATTCAGTGGGGCGCGGACTATCCGGACCCGCAGGACTTCCTGAGCCTCATCTTGCAGTCCAAGTCGGGCGGCAACAACGGCGGCTACCATAACGCCACTTTCGACAGCCTGACCATGCAGGCCGATGTCCTGCCCCACGACAGCCCGCAACGCTACAAGCTGTACCAGCAGGCCGAGGCCATCGCCATGGCCGACGCGCCGATCGCCGTGCTTGACTGGGGCAAATATTACATCTTGATCCGCCCGTCCATCAAGGGGCTGACCGTGAATAGCCTCGGCCTCGCCGCCCCTAACTGGGCCGACGTGACGCTGTAAGAGCGCCCCATGGGGCCTGCGACCGCTGTCGCCTGGCAAACCACGGGCCGACCGCGGTCGGGGGTGGAGCGAGCCGACTCGGAACCGACTGGGAGCGCGGGCGGCTTGCCCGCTTCGGTCGGGAACGACTGGGAGCGCGGGCGGCCCGCCCGCTGGAAATGCGGCCGCTGGAAACGCGGTCACGGAATCGGAGCATCGCAAGCGTCTTCGCCACCAGGGTAAGCGGGCGAGCCGCCCGCGCTCCCAGTGACGAACATCTATCTAGCGCGTAGCAGGGCGCGTCATGAAAAGAGCGGTGTAACCGGTGGCGACATATCTCATTCGCCGGCTGGGCGGGTTCATCTTCGTGCTGTTCGCGGTCACGCTGCTGACCTTCCTGATCGGCCACGCCGCGCCGGGCGACCCCATCCAGGATCTGCTGGGCGGGCGGTCAGACCTGGCGGCGCACCAGCGGTTGATGCATCTCTACGGGTTGGACCGGCCGCTGCCGGTGCAGTTCGGCGACTATGTCTGGCGCATCGTGCGCTACGGCGACTTCGGCCGCTCGTTCCGCTACCAGAGCCGCTCGGTGACCGACCTGCTGCTCTCAGCCCTGCCCGTCACCCTGACTATCGGCGTCTCGGCGCTGGTCCTGGCCACCGTGCTGGGCGTCGGCATCGGCGTCTTCGCGGCGGTGCGGCAGAACAAGGCCTCCGACCGCGTCAGCATGTTCCTGATGCTCACGCTCTACTCGGTGCCCAGCTTTGTGCTGATTCCCCTGATCCTGCTGGCGGATACCTGGCTGCACGACCACCACTACCCCTCGCTGCCCGTGGCCAACTGGGGCACGCCGCAGCAGGCGGTCCTGCCCATCCTGGTGCTGGCGGCGGGCGGCATCGCCTACATCGCCCGCCTGACCCGTACCACCATGGTGGGCGTGCTGCACGAGGACTTTATCCGCACGGCGCGCTCCAAGGGGCTGCCGTACCGGCGCATCATCGGCGTGCATGCGTTGCGGCTGGCGCTGTTGCCGGTGGTGACGTTTCTCGGCCCCTCCATCGCCACGCTAGTCACGGGGACGTTTGTGGTGGAGAACATTTTCAACCTGCCGGGCGTGGGCTTCGCGGCGGTGACCAGCCTGCAGGCGCGCGACTATCCCACCGTGCAGGGCGCGACCATCATCGTGGCGGCGCTGGTCGTGGTGATGAACCTCGCCGCCGACGTGCTGTATCGCGTGCTTGACCCGCGCATAAGGCAGTAGGCAGTGGGCAGTGGGAAGTAGGGACGTATCGCATACGCCCTGGTAGGGGGAGTAGACCAGGGGCTGTGACTTGTACGATGCCCTACTGGGAGCGCGGGCGGCCCGCCCGCCTCGTGTAACTCCGGACAGGGGCGAGGCCAGCCTCCACGACGGTTGGCGTGCCAACCGGTGTGGTCGCGATGCAAGCGGGCGGGCCGCCCGCGCTCCCAGTCGGCCCACAGCATCGACGACAATTTACAGACCCAGGAGAGTAGACGATGAGTAGTCTCGTGCCGGGGGACGATGTGCGGCCCGGTGAGGCCGCGCCGGCGACGACGGGCCAGGCCGTGCCTTTACCGCCGCCGCGACCTGGACGCCCGTCGGCCGCGGATACCGGTCGCTTGTCGGCTGCGGGCGATGGCGTGAGTGAGGCGGATGCGGTCGTCATGCCGCGCGCGGGGAGGCGGGCATGGGCGGTCTTCCTGCGCAACCGCACCGCAACAACTGGCCTCGCGGTCCTCGTGGGCATGGTGCTGGTGGCTATCATCGGCCCGCAGGTCTATGGGCGGAGCCCCACGGACGCCGATATCTTCAACCTTGCCATCAACGCCTGGCCCTCGGGTGACCACCCGCTCGGCACCGACAGCAACGGCATCGACATCCTGGCCCGTCTGATGGTGGGTATGCGCGTGTCGTTCGCCGTGGCCCTCTTCGCCGAACTGCTCAACGTGTTGCTGGGCGTGCCGATCGGCCTCGCCGCGGGCTACTTCGGCGGCACGGTCGACTTCATCCTCTCGCGGGTGGCGGACGTGCTCTTCGCCTTTCCCGGACTGCTGCTGGCCATCCTGGTGGTCGGCGTGTTCGGCCCCGGCGTCGGCGAGAGCGCCGGCGGGTTGGCGCGGCTGGCCCTGGTCATCGTCTCGCTGTCGCTGGTTGGCTGGCCGTTGATGGCGCGCTACGTGCGGGCGGAGACGCTCTCGCTGCGCGAGCGCGACTTCGTGGAGGCCGCGCGCTCCCTGGGCGCCTCGACCCCGCGCATCATCATCGCCCACATCGCGCCGAACGTAGTTGGGTTGGTGCTGACCGCAGCCACGCTGGACATGGCCGGCGTGGTGGTCGCCGAGGCGGTGCTGAGCCTGCTGGGCCTGGGCGTCCAGCCGCCTCAGGCCAGCATCGGCCTGATGATCAGCAACGCGATCGGCGTGCTCAACCTCAACTGGACCGAGTCGCTCTTCCCCGGTCTGGTTCTGACGGCCATGGTGGTGTGCTTCTCGTTCGTCGGCGACGGGCTGCGCGACGCGCTCGATCCCCGCACCCTGCGGTAGCATGACCGAGGCGCTCATGCGAGACGCCATGATCCGCCGTGTCGTCGCGAGTGTGCGATCCCTCATCATGCGCGCGCCGGCGAGCTGCGCGCCGAGATTGTCTATGTCTTTGGCGCCCTGCTCGAAGAATGGGCGGGACAGGACGGGAGCACGGGCGACGCCGGCGCCATCGAGCAGAGGAGGACTTGCCCACCGCGTGTTTGGTAGAGATTTTCGGCCTGCGTTTGCAGCAAGGTTTCACGGAAATCTTCGCTAGCGAAGCCCCTCGTTGCCTGCAGCGGATACGACGGCTGCTGAACGCCAAGTCGCCGCTGGCAGTCCTGCAACGAGAGGTCAGCCTCTCTGGCCGGTCGATCGGACTCGACAGCATCGACGAGGGCGAACTGTGGGTTCAAGATGATCCGAGAGAGACGCCCAATACTCCGGTCGAGCCCGTCAGCACGCGGCATCTGGAAAGATTCTATCAGGGGAAAGCGACGAGGTCCAGGCTGGGCGCGTCGATCCTGCAGCAGCGGCGCGCGCTCAAAGCCCTATCGCCACGTCGCCGGCCGCCGCATCAAGCGCGTGGCAGGCGGTCGAGGTGTTCGCGGACGCCTGCGAGTTGACCCTCAACAGGGACAAGTGCGGCGCGGTCGTCATCGGCGCCGGTGACGTGCCCCCGGCCCTCCCCACGACCCCGCCGCCTTGGCTGTTGCTGGCGTTGGATCGCAACGGCGACTGGCGCGTCCACGTGCCCGCGTTCGACGCGTTTCTGGATCAAACCCGTCAGCAGGTGCGGCTATGACCGCCGGAGCAGTCCCGCGATGAGCAGGTCGACCAGGCGGCGGGCGTCGTAGCGGGGGTTGTCGGCGCCGATGCAGAGGTTGCCGATGCCGAGCATCAGTTCGTAGGCGTCTACGTCGGGGCGAATCTCGCCGGCTTCAGCCGCGGCCTCGAGCAGTTGCGTACACACAGGCACGAGGCGGTCGAGGAAGTAGGCGTGCAGCGCGTCGAAGCCGGCGTTGTCCGACTGCAGCACGGCGGCGAGTCCGTGCTTGGTGACCAGGAAATCGACGAAGAGGGTGATCCATTGCCGCAGTGCGGCGTAAGGAGTGGCGCTGCTCGCCAGCAAGGCGGGACCGGCCACGACGCAGGCCTCGACCTGATGGCGATAGACGGCAATGATGAGGTCCGCGCGGGTCGGGAAGTGGCGGTAGAGCGTGCCCATCCCGACGCCGGCCCTGGCCGCGATGTCGCGGACCGGCGCGTCCACGCCGGACGTGACGAAGACCGCGGCGGCGGCGTCGAGCAGCGCCTGCTCGTTCCGCCGGGCGTCGGCCCGTTGACGCGGGGCTGCGCGCCCTGCATGCCCGTCGCTGTCGGTCACCGCGCCGTCCCCTCCGCTGCTCCGCTTGACAAACGGAACAACGCTCCCTATACTATGTTGAGTGGAGCAAAGTTCCACTTACTCATGATACCATGCGTAGCCCACCGCCAACCAAGCCAAAAAAGGAGATTGCTATGCAGGACAAACCCGTTGTCCTGGTCACCGGGGCCAACAAAGGGATCGGTCTTCAAATAGCGAAAGATCTCGCGGAGCACGGCTTCACCGTGCTTGTCGGGTCGCGCAACCTCGAGAATGGGGAGACGGTCGCAAAGAGCATCGGAGCGGACGCCCATGCCCTGCAGCTCGACGTCACGGATCAGGCCTCCATCGCCGCCGCGGTGGGGCGCATCCGGGACGAGTTCGGCCGTCTCGACGTGCTCGTGAACAATGCGGGCATCTCGCGAAAGCCGGGCCTACCGCCCGAGGAACTTGCGAAGTCGAACATTCCAAGTGTCGGGTCGCTCGACAACATGCGCGCGGTCTTCGAGACGAACGTGTTCGGCGTCATGGCCGTCACGCAGGCGATGCTACCGCTCCTCCGCAAAGCGCCGGCGGGACGCATCGTTAACATGGGAAGTTCTTCCGGCTCGCTGACGCTGAACGCAGACCCGAGCTATGAGCATCGCCATGTGTTCGGCGCCGCCTACAGTCCGTCGAAGACGGCGTTGCACGCGATCTCGCTGGCCTTCGCGATTGAGCTCGAGCATACAAACATCAAGGTCAACATCGCGTGTCCGGGCTTCACCGCGACCGATCTTAACAACTTCCGGGGTACACGCACGGTTGAACAGGGCGTGCGTGAAGCCGTCCGCCTCGCGCTCCTCGGCCCGGACGGCCCGACGGGCACGTTCTCAGACGAGGACGGCCCGGTCCCGTGGTGATGTAGCCTCCAGAGACACCGCGCCGCAGTTCCGTTCAGCAAATATTCTAGGAATCCACTTGGACACGAAGTCGGAAGGAGAAGCCATCATGCGTGTTTTCGTCACTGGCGCTACCGGCTTTGTCGGCTCCGCTATCGTCCCGGAATTGCTCAATGCCGGCCATCAGGTGCTGGGTCTCGCCCAGTCAGATGAGGGCGCCAAGTCTCTGATCGCTGCTGGCGCCGAGGTGCATCGAGGAGATCTGGAAGACCTGGGAAGCCTGCGCAGTGGAGCAGCTATGCTGATCGCTCATACATAAACGCCGCTGATCGCCCATAAACGAATCGGCCGCCAGCAGCGCCCATGGCTGCTGTCGCGGGCGGGACAACCGGAGAGAGAAAGAGAGGAGACGCGGACATGGAGATAGGCGATGCGGTCGTCATTATCACGGGGGCGTCGGGCGGGATCGGGCTGGCCACGGCCCGCGCCTGCGCCGGCGCGGGCGCCAGGGTCGCGCTGGTGGCCCGCTCGGCCGATGCCCTCAACCAGCTAGCCGACGATTTGCGGGGGGAGGGCCGCGACGCCCTGGCCCTCCCCGCCGACGTGACGGACCGCGCCGCGGTCGGCCGCGTGGTCGATGAGGTCGACCGGCGCTACGGGCGCATCGACATCCTCGTGAACAACGCGGGCCAGTCCGCCGCCGGGCCGGTGGCCGAGGTCGACCCCGCCAACGTCCGCAAGATCGTCGAGCTCAACATATTCGGCCCCCTCTACATGATCCAGGCCGTCGTCCCGCGGATGCGCGCGCGCGGGGGCGGCCTCATCGTCGACGTCAGTTCGACGGTCACGCGGATGACCATTCCGGGGATCGGGGCCTACACGGCGACGAAACAGGCCCTCAACGCCCTCTCGGACGCGGCGCGCGTCGAGTTGGCGCCGGACAACATCCGGGTCGTCAGCGTCTTCCCGGGCCGCACCGCGACGGGGTTCGGCCAGAACGCGCTCGGCGACCCCGCGGCGCGCCCGCGGTTCGGACCCGGCGCACCGCCCGACAGCGCCGAGAAGGTGGCCGGCAAGATCCTCGAGGCAATCCGCGACGAGCCCCCCGAGAAATACATGGACGATGGGGCGACTGGTCGGTAGCGACCCGGGCGGGGGCGGCGCGCGGCGCATGAGGACATAGCCCGTAGCTTGGCCAGGGTCTTGCGCATTGCGATGTCCCCGCGCAGCTGACATGAGACTCCCGCTTGCCGCCGCCAACTGGCGCCACTGCCGTGGAGAATCTCCCCGCTTCTGAATCGACGCGTATCCCGCTCCGTGTTGAAACGCCTCGCTCACCCGCTCGATCGTCCTGCCAATCTCCTACGACCAGCCCGGCAACACCCGGGACGCGATCGGCACAGCGATCGACCTAACCGCGAGCCTATACTTGACTGTCTGCTCACTCTATAGTATGCTTATAACCATGGCGAAGTCGAGAAGCGAGGATCATAAGCATGGCGAGGCCGAGAAGCGAGGAAAAGCGGAACGCGCTCATGGCGGCGGCGGCCCGCGTGATCGTGGCTCACGGGCTGAGCGCGCCGACGGCGATGATCGCGCAAGAGGCCGGCGTCGCTAACGGCTCGCTGTTCACCTACTTCGAGACCAAAGCTGACCTGTTGAACCACCTCTATCTTGACCTGAAAGCCGGGCTGGCGTCTGCCTCACTGGAGGGACTTCCGGCCGGGGCTGAGCTTCGTGAGCAGCTGTTCCACGTCTGGTCAGCGTGGATGGGCTGGGCGGCGTCCAATCCCGAGAAGCGGCGCGCCCTGGCGCAGCTCGACGTGTCCGACGAGATCACGCCCGCGAGCCGCGCCGCGGCGCATCGGACCATGGCCGGCATCGCCGCGCTGCTGGAACGGAGTCGCGCCAACGGTCCCCTGCGCGACGCTCCGCTGGGGTTTGTCGTGGCGCTCATGAACGCGCTGGCGGACACAACGATGGATTTCATCATCCGCGACCCAGCCAACGCGGACGCGCACTGCAAGGTCGGGTTCGACGCCCTCTGGCGCGTGATCGCCTAATCCTTCGATCTAAAAATGACTGGCTAGACGAACAATTAAGTGAAGGGGTATATGTCGAAGACTGTTCTGGTCGACAATCCGACCGATCGCAAGGCGTACATCATCACCGGCCCGACCTCCGGCATAGGTCGCCGCACGGCACTCGAGCTGGCCAAGCACGGCACGGTCGCGCTCGTCGGTCGCGACCGCAGCAAGCTCGACGAACTGCAGCAGACCATCGAGCAAAAGGGCCAGCACGCGGTGTCGGTCGTGTGCGACCTCTCGGATCTTGTGAGCGTGCGGCGCGCGACTGCGGAGATTATCGCGCTCCATCTTCCGGTCGCCGGCCTGCTCAACAACGCAGGCATCTTCCCGATGAGCGCCACGCGGAACGCGCTGGGCTGGGACATGGCGTTCGCGACGAACCACCTCGGCCCATTCGCGCTGACCGAATCGCTCGTGCCGCACCTCCCCGATGGGACGAACGTCGTCTTCGTCGCCTCTGCCGTCGAAGACCCCGCGCGCAAACCCGCCGTGGCTGCCGGTTTCCGCGGCGGGCGCTATATCTCCGCGGAGGCGAGCGCGCGCGGCGAGTGGACGCCAGGCGGCTCCACCATGCCGAGCGGGGACGCCTACGCCACCTCCAAGCAATGCACCCTCGCCACGGCGATGGAGTTCGCCCGCGAGAACCCGCGATTGTCCATTAACGCGGTTGAGCCGGGCTTCACTCCGAACACCGGCCTCGGGCGCGAGGCCAACGTCTTCCTCCGCGTCGTGGCGAACTACATCCTTCCACTGCTCGCGCCCCACGTCAAATACTGGAGCACTCCGAAACGCGCCGCGCGCGTCATCACCAAGATCTTGATCGATCAATCAGGCCAGACCGGCAACTACTATGACGAGGGCGGCCATCCGATGCTCGGCTCCACGCTCATGCGTGACCCAACGTTCACCTCTCGCGTCGTCGCCGAGACGCGCGCCTTGCTATCAACAGTTCCACTATGATAGCCTGTTTTTTTCACCTCCTAGACGTGCGGCAGGACGTCCGTCACGACGAGGTTAAGCGCCAACAGGAGGAACATTAGGGCTGAGACGGCGGTGAACGCGGCCAGGCCGCGGCTGCCGACGAGCCGGCCCGACCGTGCGACGGCCACCGCCACCAGCGTCTCCAGCCCCGAGGCGACGGCGAACCACGTCGCGGTGAACAGGATCACGCCGCCCGCGCCGGCGAGTTGCCCGGCGCGCAGCATCGTCGGCGTGCCCGTCGCCAGCCAGAAGGTCCACGTCAGGGGGTTGGCCAGGTTGCCCGCGACGCCCTTCCAGAAGGCCCAACCCTCGGCCGGCCGCACCCTCGCGCCGCCGCGCCACAGGCGCTGGGCGTCGCGCGCCGCGCTCCGGGCGAGGTAGAGGAAGACGAGCGTCCCCACGAGGCCAACCCACAGCGTGGCGCTCGCCACGAGGCCGGTGACCCAGGCGAAGGCGAGGGCGGGCAGCAGCAGCAGCAGGTCGGCCACGGCGGAGCCCAGGATCACGCCGACGCCCGCCGCGACGCCGTGCGTCGCCGCCTGCTGAATGATGGCAACGAAGATGGGGCCGACGGCGAACGCCGCGCCTACCCCCAACAAGGCGCCCAGGCCGACCACCTGTCCCAGCGCCGCTATCCCCACCCGTCCTCCGTCATTTGACCTTCGTCATTCCCTCGCATCGTCGAGGTCGCGATCCGCGTCGGGCATGTCCACTACCCATCCCGTCGCCCCAACCTCTTTGACCGCTTGCAGCGCCATAGAGGTGATGGTCATGGGCTTGCACCCGCGGGATTGTATACCCTTGCTACGGGAGAGGATCGTAGCCGGGATGCATCACGAACGCCAGCCCCGGAGCATGTCGGCCGCTACCTCCCCATCCTTCCCATCTCCTATACTATATCCAACGGGTGCAACGCACATGCAACGTGAGGGATGGAGTGGGGAGGGTCAGCGGTCGATGGCTGTCATAGTCTACTCGCGGCTCGGCGACGTGCTCCGCGCGCCGCCTAACCGTGGACGAGGGCCGCGGCCATCGGCGCGAGGGCCGCATTTACCTGGAGATCAAGAGCGAATGTCATCGGGAATCTCCGCACGCGGGCGGGCGGGCGGGCAGGACGACGCCGGCGAGAGGAATGTGCTGCTGGCCGGCGTGCAAATCGCGGTCGGCGAAACTCCCTGCTGTCACCGCGCGGGAACGAGATCTTCACCGCCCGGATGGTCGGCAGCTCGGTGTATGTCACGTCGGCGGCGTCGACGCCATACAGGGCGGCGATCACCTCGGGCGTGAGCGCGCCCACGCCGGCGATCTCGACGGTGTTCACGATCGACGCGGCGTACGGGTCCTGCCCGATCGCCGACCAGTTGGCCGCCGTGAGCAACTCCCACGGCGCCATCAAGGGGTCAGCACGCTCACGACCGAGGAGAGGGCGAGTGCGACGAGCGGCGCGAACGTCGTCGCCAGGAGATAGAGGCCCATCACAGCGCCGCGCAGGCGTCATCACCGCCTACACCGTCCCCCAGGACTACGCCAGCCCCATGCGGATCGTGGCGGGACCGGACGGCAACCTGTGGTTCACCGAGGGCGTCAGCAACAGCGACCGCGTGGGGCGCATCTCTCCCGCCGGGCACATCGACCAATACGATGTGCGGACCGCACTGGTGGACCTGTGGGGGCTCACGGCGGGACCGGACGGCAACGTCTGGTACACCAGGCCGGGGGGCAACGTGATCGGGCGGGTCACTCCGCGCGGCGTGCTCACCGAGACGCCGCTAACGCTCAAGGCAACAGCTTTCACCAACGGCCCCACCGACGTCACGACGGGGCCGGACGGCGCCCTGTGGTTCATGGAGCTGACGGAAGGGCGCATCGGGCGCGCCACGCTGTCCGGCCACGTCACGGAGTACGACCTGCCGCGTTGAGCCATCCGGCCTTTGAGGTCGCCTCAGGACCAGGCCACGCCACCTCCTCTCACCGTCCCACCGTCCACCCATCAAACGTTCCGCGACGACAGCGCACCGTGTGTCCCGCGGGCCAGCCAGGTCTCCAGTTTGGCGGCCGGGAGCGGGCAGCTGAGATGGTATCCTTGCAGCGCGTCGCACCCCAACGCCGCCAGCGCCTCCTGCGTGGCCTGATCCTCCACGCCCTCCGCGACGACTCGCAGGCCGAGCGTGTGCCCCAACCCCACCGTCGAGGCCACGATCGCCCGGTCGGCCTCGTCGCGGCGCATGTCGCGCACGAACGCGCGGTCGATCTTGAGCTCGTCGATCGGCAGGCGTTTGAGGTAGGCCAGCGAGGAGTAGCCCGTCCCGTAGTCGTCCACCGAGAGGCCCAGGCCGATCGCCGCGAGGCGCGCGAGCACCACCCCCGCGCGCGCGGGGTCGGCCATGAACGCGCTCTCCGTCACCTCCAGACGGAGGTCGCGACCCGCGACCCCGTGGGTGTGGAGCAGCCGCTCGATCGTCTCGGGCAGCCGCGGGTCGTGCAGCGTGGCCGCCGAGATGTTCACCGCCACGGTGACCGCACGGCCAGCCTCGCGCCAGGCCCGGCACTGCGCGATGGCCGTCTCCAGCACCCAGTTGGTGAGCGGCCCGATCAGGCCCATCCCCTCGGCCAGCGGGATGAACTGGTCGGGGGGGACGAAGCCGCGCGCGGGGTGCGGCCAGCGCGCCAGGGCCTCCACGCCCACGACCCGTCCCGTGCGCAGATCCAGCTGAGGTTGGTAGTGCAGGGCGAGCACACCCTCGGCCAGCGCCTGACGCAGGTCGGCGAGTAGGCTCAGGCGGTCGGGCAACGCGGCGTCCTGCTCGGGCGCATAGACGGCGTGGCCCGTCCCCCCGCGCTTGGCCGCGTACATCGCCACGTCGGCGCGGCGCAACAAGGTCGTGGCGTCCCGGCCGTGCTCCGGGCACAAGGCGATGCCAATACTCGCCGCCACGTGCAGGCTCTATCTTTGCAGTTTTTGAGGATGGTTGAGGCATGGCGCTCCATCTGGTAGCAAGAGGTTGCACAGACCGCCTTGTAGCCAGGAGAGATGCCATGCCTGTTCCGATT
>JAABUZ0100005026.1_pt1 | contig 17717 bp, 16 predicted proteins | sample 5562091 | NCBI WGS metagenome assembly JAABUZ01 (sample SAMN12813069, study PRJNA571459) | rock metagenome | isolation source: Antarctica rocks | place: Antarctica: Victoria Land, Linnaeus Terrace sud | collected 2015-12-21
AGCGTCCCCCTCCACCCGGCATGGAACGCCCCCACCACCCTCCGCTCCGTGTCCGCCACCAGCACCGGCACGCAATCCGCCACCTGGATCCCCAGCATCACCCCAGGCACCCCGGTCACCAATCCATCCCCCTCCAGAACCGCCCTCCCATCCGCCGTTTCAAGGGGCCCCTCACCGCCCCGAACCACCTCGACCCCATCTCCATGCACCTGCCGCACCGTTACCAGCCGAAACGCATTTCCACCATGCAAATCATCACAAAGACCAGCCAGAAAACGCCGTCGATTCTCCCGCACATTTGCGTCCTCGTCGTCGGCCTTCCATCCCAGATTCAACGAGTTACCACCAGAACCTGAAGAAACACCACCACGACGCCCACTGAATCCCGCCCGCATCCACACAAACCGCTCCCAACCCGGTATCCGAATGGCCCCGACGCTGTTCTTCCCCTCCATCGCTAACCCCTTCTCGACCTCTTCGTCTACCCACGTAAGTAAATGAAATCTGGTACAGTTAGATCGTTTTCGACGTGACCGAATTCCCTCGAACACCCGTTTGCATCCGTGTCAGCGCCTCTGTAAGATACCGCGCATCCTCCAATTGAGAGAACCGTGCCCACTCTGAGCCCACAACTCCTCCGCTCCCGCATCGGCAAAGTCTGCGTCGCCATCACCGGCAAGACAACCGCCGAAGTGCTTGAAAAGGCAGCATCTACAGTCAAGGAGAACACCTTCTTCGAGGTCCGGCTAGACTACCTGGACAAGCCCCTTCTCGCCCTCGACGCCCTTAAAACCTTCCTCGCCAGCAACCCAAACACCACCGCTATCGCCACCTGCCGCCGCACAGCGAGCGGTGGAAAGTTCGCCGGCACCGTCACGGACGAGTTCAATATCCTTTGTAAGGCAGCGCTATCCAGCTTTCACCTCATAGACTTACCCTTGGAGTCCGCAGAGGAACTCAAACCCGCCAGCATGGACAAGCTGAGAGATACCGGCGTCTCCATCATCATCAGCCACCATGACTTCGCCGTCACAAAAGATCTGGACGGCATCTACGACCGCATCCATCGCCTCTCGCCCGACTTCATCAAAATCGTCCCGACGGCCAAGACCCTCGCCGACAATCTCACCCTCCTCCACTTCCTCGAACGAAAGAACGAGTCCTCTAACATCATTGGAATCTGCATGGGAGAGTCCGGAACCATCTCGCGCGTGCTCGGTGTACGTGCCGGTTCCGCCTTTACCTTCGCCGCCGCGACGGTAGGCGAAGAGACCGCACCTGGGCAGATGTCAGCCCGAACCCTCACCGACATCTATCGCATCGATGAACTGGATGCGGCCACAAAGGTCTATGGCGTTGCTGGCAATCCCGTGCGGCACTCGCTCTCGCCCCTCATGCTCAACACAGCGTTTCGCCGCGAGACATTGAATTCAGTGTACTTAGCTCTGCAGACTACGAAGCTGAACGACCTTCTGAAGCTCGTGCACGAGATTCCGATTCAGGGCGTGAGCATCACGATGCCTTTCAAGCAGGACATCCTGCCTTACTTGGAACGAACCGACCCCCTCTCCGCCAAAATCGGTGCCTGCAACACTCTGTTACGTGCTCAAGACGGTAAACTCTATGGATTCAACACGGATGTGATGGGCATCATCGGCCCTCTAGAAAGACGCTTAAAACTCGAAGGCCGCAGAGTTCTCGTCCTTGGGGCAGGGGGTGCTGCTCGCGCAGCCGTCTTCGGTCTTCGAGATAAAGGCGCAGAAGTCTCCATTCTGAATCGCACGCCCGAAAACGCTCAGAAGCTGGCCAGGCAATCGCACTCCAAGGCGATCAAAAGGGAGGCCGTCGCAAAGACCCACTTCGACGTCATCATCAACGCAACCCCCGTCGGCATGACCGGGCACAAGGGAGCACCCCTGTTAGAAGCAGGTGACCTCAACACCAGCCTTGTCTTTGACCTCGTCTACACGCCTATGGAGACTCCGCTCCTTCGCATGGCCCGTCAGCGGAATATTCCAGTCATCACCGGTGTGGAGATGTTTGTTCAGCAAGGAGCGAGGCAATTCGAGATCTGGACCGGAAAGCCCGCTCCCGAGGAGGAGATGCTTCGCGTCGTTCTCCATGCACTCAAGCAGCAGGACAACTTTGGAGGCACAAGGAACGGCAGTAATGAAGTTGTAGAGGAGCCCGCGCCAGAGAAGAAGGCAACTGCGGCTGAGCGACCCCCGGCCATTAAGAAGACATCTGCTATCAAGACGAGTAAGGGCTCACACTAAGACGCTCGTCTGTCGCTTGATCCCGCTTCCATTGTCAGTTTAAGCCACACACCATACAGACAGTTACAAACTCCTACCCTCAGCCGAGGCGATCTTCTCCTCTGCCTTCCGTGTGATGGCGTTTGCGTCATCGTATTTCTGCCCGTCATCCCCCGCCTCAGCCCAGAGACGTTCACCGGACTGCAACTCCGACTCCGCCTCGCTTCGGTTGATCTCATCTGGCCGCAGAGCCTCTTCCGCAAGAATCGTCACCCGTTCCGGAAGCACCTCGACGAAGCCCCAGGCGACAAAGAACCTCTGGTCGCCGGAAGACCCTCCATGAAGCCGAACCTCGCCCGCTCCCAACTCCGCGAGCAGCGGCGCGTGCCCGTAGAGCGCTTCTAGATACCCCGACGAGCTTGGGAGTTCGACCGCATCCGCCGTCGCATCCACCAGCACGCGATCGGGCGTTACAAGCCGCACTGCCAGGCTGCCGCCTCCCGGATTATTCGTTGTCTCCGCCATGGTTATGCCGTCTGCTTCATCTTCTCGGCCGCTGCGAGAACGTCCTCGATGCCGCCCTTGAGGTAGAAGGCCTGCTCCGGAATGTCGTCGTGCTTGCCTTCGATGATCTCTTTGAAGCTGCGCACCGTATCCTCAACCTTGACGTACGCTCCAGGGATACCCGTGAAGATCTCGGCCACGTGGAAGGGCTGCGAGAGGAACCGCTGCACCTTGCGTGCGCGTGCCACGGTGATCTTGTCCTCTTCGGAAAGTTCGTCGATTCCAAGGATCGCTATGATGTCCTGCAAATCCTTGTATCTCTGCAGAATGCGCTTCACACCTTGCGCGACGTCATAATGCTCTTGCCCAACGATACGGGCGGAAAGGATACGCGAGGTCGAGGTCAGCGGGTCTACAGCCGGATAGATACCCAGCTCGGATAGTGGACGCGAGAGAAGCATCGTCGCATCCAGGTGTGCAAAGGTCGTCGCCGGAGCTGGATCGGTAAAGTCATCCGCAGGCACATAGACAGCCTGCACTGAGGTGACAGAGCCTTTCTTGGTCGAGGTAATGCGCTCCTGCAGCTCACCCATCTCAGTGGCCAAGTTGGGCTGGTAGCCGACGGCCGAAGGCATACGGCCGAGCAGAGTCGATACCTCGGATCCTGCCTGCGTGAAGCGGAAGATATTGTCAATAAACAGGAGAGTGTCGGCGCCCTCTTCGTCACGGAAGTACTCGGCAACAGTGAGACCCGTGAGAGCGACACGGAGGCGGGCCCCCGGCGGTTCGGTCATCTGGCCGTAAATGAGAGATGCTTTCGATTTCGGCAGGTCCTTGAGGTCGATCACGCCGGACTCCTGGAACTCGTTCCAAAGGTCGTTCCCCTCGCGGGTGCGCTCACCGACGCCGGCGAAGACCGAGAAGCCGCCATGCTTGGTGGCGACATTATTGATCAGCTCCTGAATCACGACGGTCTTGCCCACGCCGGCTCCGCCGAAGAGGCCGATCTTGCCTCCCTTGAGGAACGGGAGAATAAGGTCGACGACCTTGATGCCGGTCTCAAACATCTCCTCCGATGTGGACTGCTCATCGAAGGCAGGCGCCTGCCGATGAATCGGGAGATGAACCTTGGCGTTCACCGGACCAAGCTCGTCCACAGGCTGGCCGAGAACGTTAAGCACGCGGCCCAGCGTTGCGCGGCCGACGGGGACGGTAATGCCTGCGCCGGTGTCAATCGCCTTCATCCCGCGGACCATACCTTCGGTCGCCTCCATGGCGATGCAGCGGACGCGGCCCTCGCCAAGATGCTGCTGCACCTCCACCACAACATCGAGCGGCTTGGGGATGTCAAAGCCGTCGCTCGAGATCCGCAGCGCCTGGAAGATCGGCGGCATGTGCTTCTCTTCAAATTGAACGTCCACGGCGGGTCCGCTGATGGATATCACTTTTCCAATATTCTCTGCCATAGCTCTCTCTTTACAGCGCCGCAGCGCCGCTTACGATCTCGATAATCTCTTTGGTGATCGCTGCCTGTCGAACGCGGTTCATCGTCAGCGACAACGCGTCGATCATATCGCCGGCATTGTTCGTTGCTGAATCCATCGCGGTCATCCGCGCCGCGTGCTCCGCAGCCACACTCTCCAACAGCGCATGGAAGATCTGGGTCGCGACGTACCGGGGTATCAGGTGGCGAAACAGCTCCTCTGGATCCTGATCGAAGATGTAGTCGACCTCCGCCGTTCCGAACTTCTTGGCCTCCGCGTCCATCTCAGTCTTCTCAGCCTCGTCGATATGAACGCCAGAGGTCCGTGCGGCACGCACAGCTGCCTCCCGCTCATCATCGGTCATCTCCTGCAGGGCAGCCACGTCACGCTCTCCCACCTTCTTGATTGGGAGGAGCTTCTCAAGAACGACCCGCTGCGCAATCACCGATTTAAATTCGTTGAAGACGAGATAGACCGAGTCGATCTCCGCGCGCTCATAGCGCTCGACGATACTCTGGCTGATCTTCGTCACCTCCCCGAAATCAGGTTTGGCGAGCAGGCCGGTATGATCGCCCGTCACCTCGATCGGCTCGGCGCGATGACGGATCGTCTCGAAGTGCGTCGCGAGATCGTTATCGTAGTGCTCTTCCGTGCGTTCGTACCTCGCCTCAGGGTAGCGCTTCCGATACAGGTCGCGCGCCTTTCTTCCGATTGGTTCGATGTCTAGCGTCTGCCCCTTCTGGCGGCGCTCGTCAATGAACTGCTGCGCAGCCCTTGTGATGTTGGAGTTGAAGGCGCCAGCGAAGCCCTTATCCCCTGCCACCACGACCACAAGGACGTTCTTCTCCTCGCGCTCGACCAGAAGCGGGTTCATGACGTCACCGGTTCCCTCGTTGTAGAGCTCGGTTCTCCGCACCAGCGACTCCAGAACATTGGTCAGCATCTGTGCATACGGGCGCGCCTGCATCGTGTGCTCCTGCGCACGTCGCAGCTTCGCCGCTGAAACCATCTTCATGGCCTTGGTGATCTGCCGCGTGTTTTTCACACTGCGGATGCGGCGCCGGAGATCGAGTACGTTTGCCATCGTCTACGCCCTTGCCGGGTTCCCCTCCCCAGCGGCCTCTTTGGGAATGCCGGCAGTCGGCGCCTTCGGCTGGTTTTGATCTTTCCGGCTTTTGATGTCCGCGAGAAAGCCTGCCTTGTAGTCGTTGATCGCCGCAGTGAGCCGGCCCTTGAGATCGTCGTCCAGAGCCTTCTTCGTCGCGATATCGCTCAGCACAGATCCCGACGAGCCTTCGAGATACTTGTAGAAGCCGTCCTCGAACGCACGGAGGTCAGAGACCTCAACGTCGTCGAGCAAGCCGTTCGTTCCGGCAAACAGGATTGCGACCTGCTTCTCAAAGGAAAGCGGCTGAAACTGCGGCTGCTTGAGCAGCTCCGTCAACCGCTGGCCGCGGCTCAGCTGCTGCTGCGTCACCTTGTCGAGATCGGAGCCGAACTGGGCAAATGCAGCCAGTTCGCGATACTGGGCCAGATCCAGCTTCAGCGTTGCACCTACCTGCTTGGTCGCCTTGGTTGCCGCGGCGAATCCAACGCGAGAGACCGACAGACCCACGTTGACTGCCGGCCGAACGCCCGAGTTGAAGAGGTCGGTCTCAAGGAAGATCTGGCCATCCGTGATCGAGATCACGTTTGTAGGAATGTAGGCCGAAACGTCGCCCGCCTGCGTTTCGATTACAGGCAGCGCCGTGAGCGACCCGCCGCCCAGCTTGTCCGAGAGCTTGGCCGAACGTTCCAGGAGCCGCGAATGCAGATAAAACACATCGCCTGGGTAGGCCTCGCGGCCCGGCGGACGCCGCAGGAGCAGCGAGATCTCGCGATAGCTCGCCGCGTGCTTGGAGAGATCGTCATAGATCACCAGCGCATGCTTGCCGTTGTCGCGGAAGTACTCGCCGATAGCCGTCGCGGCAAAGGGCGCTAGATACTGCATCGGCGCAGGCTCTGAGGCCGTCGCAGCAACAACGATCGTATAGGCCATCGCCCCGTACTGCTCCAGCGTTTGTACCACCTGAGCGACCGACGACCGCTTCTGACCGATCGCGCAGTAGATGCAGATCAGGTTGTTCTTGGCCGAATTGATAATCGTGTCGAGCAGAATCGCCGTCTTGCCGGTTTGCCGGTCGCCAATGATCAGCTCTCGCTGTCCACGTCCGATCGGGATCATGGTATCGATGGCCTTGATGCCGGTCGCCATCGGCTCGCGCACGCTTTGGCGATCGATCACACCTGGCGCGAGGCGCTCGACCGGCAGAGTCTGGTCCGTGTTGATCGGCCCCTTGTCGTCGATCGGCTGCCCGAGCGCATTCACGACACGGCCGATCATGGCATCGCCGACCGGTACCGACATGATCTTGCCGGTGCGCTTCACTTCGTCGCCTTCGCTGATCTCGGTGTAATCCCCCAACAACACAGCGCCAACCTGGTCCTCATCAAGGTTCATGGCAAGACCCGCCACGCCATGCGGAAACTCGATCAGCTCGCCCGCCATAACCTTGTCCAGCCCGTGGACGCGCGCGATGCCGTCGCCAAGCGAGATGACTGTGCCGACCTCGTCCACCTGGATGCGCTGCTCGTAGTTCTCAATCTGCTGGCGAAGCAGTTCGGTGATCTCATCGGCCTTGATAGCGTTGCCCTGTGCCATTGTGCGTTGTCCTGGTCCTGCAAATTCTGTGAACTGTCCTGCGAATTCTGTGGCTCTCTTCGACTCTACCGGGATCACCCGGAATCTCAGGCGACCTGAGCGCCCGCCAGCCTCTGCTTCAGGTCCGCGAGCTGCGCCTTCACCGATCCGTCATAGACGGTCGACCCGATCTTCACCACGACACCGCCGAGCAGCGAAGCATCCTCGCTGTAGGCGATCCGGGCCTTGCCGCCCGCCTTTTTCGTCACCTGCTCTTCTAACTGAGCGCGGTCGGAGCTATCGAGCGGATGGGCACTGATGACCTCGGCCTCGACCAGCCCTGACTGCTCGTCGGCGACTATGGCATAGTCTGACAGCATCTCGGAAAGGCTGCCCAGCCTCTGGTGTGCCATGATGACGGCCACGAAGTTTCGCACGGGGGGCGCCATCCGAAGCCGCCCAGCGATCGCGTCCAGAACACGAACTTTCTGCTCCTGCGCGATCGACGGATTCATCAGCACTTCGCGGAGTTCGCGACTGCCATCCAGCGTCGCCGCAAAGTCCGCAAGCTGCTGCTGGGCCGCGGTTGGATCCACATGTGCTGCCGTGACCACCTGGCCAAAGGCGCGCGCATATCGTGACGAAAAGACCGACATCAGTTCTGCCCATTCCTTTCGTCTTCGCCGCTCAGCCTGCGCGCGAAGTTCTGCACCAGCAGCCGGTCCGTCTCCGCACTCACAACCAACCTCTTGGCTGCCTCATCGATGGCCAACCCCGCTGCGAACTGCTGAATCTGCCGTCGCGCCTGCGTGGTCGCAGTGGCAATCTCCTGTTCGGCCGCTGCCAGAATCTTCTGCTTCTCAACCTCTACGGCGGCTTTGACGCGCTGCTCCTCGAGAGCCCAGTCCTTCTCCGCCTGCAACCGCATCGCGGCAATCTGCTCGTCCAGTTTGCTGAGGCGGTCCTCCACGCTGTTCATGCGCGCGGCTGCCTCTTCGGTCGCCATCCGCGCTTCGACCAGATGCTTCTGGATGTGGCCTGTGCGGTTCCGAAATGTCTTCGGGAGAGACTTCGCAAGGAACCAGCCGATCACCAAGGCGAGGACGGCGAAGTTCGCCACCTCAAACGCCGTCGCCGCGCTCTCGGGACTCATCCCCAGCTTCGCGCCAAGAGCTTTGACAACAGCCGAGTGCCTGTACGCATCGTTCTCATCGGCCTCCTGCTTGTTTGCCTCAGGAGACCTCGCCTCGGGTGTGCTGCTCTGTGCGGGTTGATCGCTGCCCGCGCCCGTGGAAGGAGACTGCGCATGAAGTGCCGGCGCCGGAGCGAGCAGAAAGAATGCAAACATGGTCAGGGCTGCCAGACGCAGACGAACCCGTCCGGAGAGATTGCCAATAGGTGAGATCACTGGTTGGCCTCCGGAAGTGAGATGCCCGCGGGCAGCACCGCACGAAGGATCTGTGTGGTCAATGCTCCGCTCGTAGACTCGATCTGTGCACGCGCTGCCACCGCACTCTCTTCAATCTCCCGTCGCGAGGCCTGCACACGCTCCTGGGTGGAACGCCGGACCTCACCAAGAGCAGTCTCCCGCTCGTCGCTCCAGCGCTTCAGCATCTGCTCGCGAGCCGTGAAGATCTCTGCCTTCGCACCGCGCAGCTTGTCCTCATAGACCGTAGTCTCCGCCTCCGCGGCCGAGAGTGCGCCACGTGCCTGCTCCAAAGCTCCACTAGTCCGCGCGCGGCGTTCCGCCAGCGTCCTCTCCAGAGGACGTCGAACTAACGCCTCATAAGCTGCGATCAGCAGCACAAAGAAGATCATCGTCGGCACAGAGCCGAGCACAAGTCCGCCGAGTTGGTGAAGAATCAGGTCCATTCAGTTCAAGGGATGTGGCTGAAAGCCACGTCGGAAATACCTTATGAAGCAGCGCCCGCGCAAACTTTACCCATAACAGCCTGACAAAGATAGATGGATGAGCGGATACATCTACTTTCTAGCAAAGCGCTCTCCTAAGTGTCAAACCCGGGTGCGATTATCGATCGCCATGTGCGACTACCGCACGAAATTTTTCCAAGATGTCTGGCCTAGAGGGAAGCAAGCCCTTACAATCAAGTCACCACCCCGACCCAAGTCTGGGTCACATAGGCCGCGTGACTGGGGACACTACCTCCGCTCCCCTTTCAGGCGGCCTATGCTGTGTCCGACGCAGGGTCCCGCAGTTGAAATCGACGATAGCGGTTGAGGAGCGATGCTGGCCCTACAGCACGGAAGAAGGCGAGATTCCCTTCAAAGCTCTTTCCCTCAATCGTGGCGCCTGCCTCGATCGCCGCCATGGCCCGGCCCTCTGACTGTGGGAGCCGGAAGCGTATCTCCAACAGAGGATCTTCCGTCAGCTTGGCATCGATGGCCATCAAAAGTTCATCGAGACCCGTCCGCCTCAGGCCAGAGACGGCGATCGCTCCCGCATGCTCGGTAGCCAGGCGATTCTCTTCCGTGAGCAGATCGATCTTGTTAAGAACCTCGAGAACTGGAGTTTCGGAGACGTTGAGCTCCCCAAGAACTCCCAAAACCTGCCGTCGCTGCTCGTCCCGAGTCGGGCTCGATGCGTCCTGGACGTGGAGGAGGAGTTCTGCGCGTTCGACCTCTTCAAGCGTGGCGCGAAAACTCGTTACCAGCGTATGTGGAAGGTCGCGGATGAAACCCACCGTATCGGACAGCAGGATCTTTCGCCGGGACGGAAGCTTCAGCTGCCGCAGCTTCGTGTCCAGTGTCGCAAACATCCGCGCGGACTCGAGCACGCCCGCATCGGTCAGAGCGTTGAATAGCGTGCTCTTGCCCGCATTGGTATACCCCACGAGCGCAACTACCGGTACAGGCACACCTTCACGTCGCTGCCTCTGCTGACGCCGTATGCGCCGCACGGACTCGAGCTGCTCCTTTACGTGATCAATGCGTAGATTGATCTTTCTCCGGTCCGTCTCGAGCTTCGTCTCCCCTGGACCGCGCGTGCCAATGCCGCCGCCCAGCTGGCTCATCGCCTTACCCTTTCCCGTAAGCCTCGGCAGCTGATACTCCAGCTGCGCCAGCTCCACCTGCAGCTGCCCCTCGCGCGTACGTGCGTGCCGGGCAAAGATGTCGAGGATCAGCTGCGTACGGTCGATCACCCGGCAAGGCAGTCGGTCGTCCAGGTTGCGCAGCTGGGAAGGGCTGAGATCGTGGTCAAAGAGCACCACGTCAGCTCCCGTCGACGCCACCACACCCTCAATCTCTTCGAGCTTGCCCTGGCCCACCAGAGTTGCGGCGTCTGGCCGAGCGCGCCGCTGTTGCAACGTGGCGACGACCTCAGCACCTGCGCTGCGTGCCAGCTCCTCGAACTCCGCAATGGCCTCTGCGTTATCCGTGGCGGCGTCGCTTGCCTCCGGCAGCAGCGCTTCCCCAACCTCTTGTCGGAGGCTGGCCGCTGCACTTCGCGCCAGTTTTGCTGCCGGGGTAAGTCTGCGCCGCTCGCCGGTGAAGTACACACTAACAAGGACAGCTCGCTCCGCGTTCGGCCGCGAACGTTGCTGATCGGCCTTTCGAGACGGCAGCGAAGCGTCGCCTTGCCCATCAGCGTCGCCAGCAACGTGTTCTGCTCTTCTGGGCGTAGGCAAAGTCTCAGTGACCGCTCTGGCTGCCGGTCGTTTCACCTGCGACCCCTGTCCCCGGCGCCGAACGGTGCTGCTCCGGACGAACCTCAGCACGGGGCTCGGGACGGAGATCGCCGTGTGCTCCGCTTCGACCGCTCACCACGGTTGAGATCGCGTGCTTGAAGATCAGTTGCTCCTGGCTGTTGTTCTCCAGCAGCACGGAATACTTGTCGAAGGAACGAATTCTCCCCGTCAGCTTGACTCCGCTCACAAGGTATATCGTGATCGGACTCTTGTCCTTCCGGACCGTATTGAGAAATGTGTCCTGGATGTTCTGCGCCGGCTTCGAATCCATGGGGCCGATCTCCTCTTTCCTTCTGTTCTCCTGCGTGCAAGCTCTGCCGTGTGTCAACGCATCTTCAGCAAGCTATCGAATCGCCCTTTCCGTTCGAAAAGACCAAGATTCTTCACAATACGACCATCTCCTCCCGCTTTCAACCCCACAGGGCGAAACACAACCTATAAGCCCGCTGGAGGGGCCTCCAGTCCCTACACAAGTGACATTTATTATGGCAGGAATGGACCAGAGTACCTCCCGCCCTATTGTGATGCTTGATCTGTCCCGGCAGTTCGCCGGCATCCGTGAGGAGGTCCTCGCAGCCATCGCGGCCGTCTGCGACTCGCAACAGCTGATCCTTGGCCCGGAGGTCGCCCGCTTCGAGGCCGCCGCAGCCCGCGCCTGCGGTACAACCCACGCTATCGGTTGCGCGAGCGGTACCGACGCCCTCTGGCTGGCAATGGCCGCCGCCGGCATCGGCCCGGGCGACGCTGTCATCACCTCTCCCTTCAGCTTCTTCGCCAGCGTCAGCTCCATCCTCCGCTGCGGCGCCCAACCCCTGCTCGCGGACATCGATCCGGCCACCTACAACCTATCCCCCACCGCCGTCGAATCGATCCTTCAACAGCGTTCAGAGCCCTCCGTGCGGATTCGCGCCATCCTCCCGGTCCACCTCTACGGCCAGTGCGCGGATATGGACGCCTTCGCCGAACTCCAGCACACGCACGACCTCCTGCTCATCGAAGACGCCGCCCAGGCCTTTGGAGCCTCCTGGCGCGGCACACCAGCCGGAGCCCTGGGAGACGCCGCAGCCTTTAGCTTCTACCCCACAAAAAACCTCAGCGCCATGGGGGACGCAGGCCTAGTCACCACCTCATCGGCAGATCTCGACGACCACTGCCGATCTCTGCGCGCGCACGGCATGCGCCGGCGCTACTTCCACGACGAGGTCGGCTGGAACTCCAGACTGGACACCATGCAGGCCGCCATCCTCGAGGTCAAACTCCGCCATCTCCCCCGCTGGAACCGGCAGCGTCGCGCGGTCGCCGCCCTCTACAACCAGATCTTCGACGCCAGCGGTCTGGTCGCCGCTCCCCACGAATCACTCTCCAGAAACTCTCAAAAGATCGTCCTTCCCTTTACCGACCCACGCGCGACCCACGTCTTTCACCAGTACGTCATCCGCGCACCGCGCCGCGACCAGCTCCGGCAACACCTCGCACACCGCGGCATCGGCAGCGAGATCTATTACCCCCTTCCGCTGCATCAACAGGCAGCACTCGCCCACCTCGGATACCGCGCCGGCGACTTCCCCATCAGCGAAGCTGCTGCCGCCGAGGTCCTCGCTCTTCCCATCTACCCCGAGCTTCGCCCCGATGAGCAGGAGACCGTCGTCGACGCAATCCGAGCCTTCTACGCCTGATCCGCCCATTCTTACCGGCGTCTCCTGCCCTTCTTCTCCTCGACGGGCTGCGGATGTGCCGGCTCTGTAGGCATACTCCCCGGTGCGATCACCCGGCGCACCAGGTTCCCTTCAAGCCGGTAGGTCTTGGTCATTGTCCTCGTCGGCACAACCGCTCCACTCACCGGGTCTGGAACCACGGGGGGAGCATCGGCCGTCAGCAGCCGGTACCGAAACGTCGGGGCTAGCACCTCAGCCGCTGGCCCCTTCGCATACGGGTCAGCCTCCCGACGAACCTCGATCGGCAGGTAACCTTCGATATTTTTCTCGCGAAATCCCGTCTCGTACCGGTGCTTCTTCGCGTTCCAGATAAACACCCGCACCTGGTCGAAGTCGTACGGCAGCCCCGCCTTATACGGACTCAGCACCGTCACATACTCCGGCACATCCTTGTCGTCCATCGGCGCCTCAGGATCGTTGACCCTGGCCAGCAGATACGCCCCCACAGTCCGCTGTCCCTCCGCGTAGCGCGTCAGCGACTCCGGCGCATCCACGTCCATCATCCTGCTCAGCAACCAGCCGGTCCGGCCCTGCGAGTCCCGCACCAGCCACCAATCCTCCATCGGTGGTCCAGGCGGTACCTCCGGCACAACCTTGCTCTCAGTCGCCGCCTTCCCTTTGACCACCTTCGGGACGGCCACCGCCACCGGAGCCGCCGCCTTCTGCCCCGGCGGTAAGGCCTTCTCGAGCGTCGCCCGCCGCAGCAGCTTCAGCTTCTCCCCCTCCGTCAGCCGATAGAGCTTCTCCGTGTCACGCCCCGGCTTTAGGTGCATATACACCTCGTCCCGCACCACCGCCGAAGCCACCGCCGGGTCCTTTGCATGCTCCGACTTCATCCGATCGAATCCGTCCGAAACCTGCTGGGGAGCAACGACCTTCTCATCAATCCAGCCCAACTCCCCCTTCGGCGTCTTCACCCGCAGAAACCGGCGGCCATGCTCCAGCACCTCCAGCTTGTCCCCGTTCTCCACCGTTCCCGTCCGGTTCGACACCGCGGCCACGCGATCCCGCAGATACGTCTGCTTCGCCGTCACATAGACGTACTCGTTCTCGAGCTTCGGCCGCAGCCGGGAACACCCGCTCAATGCCACAAACGTACAAAGAACCAGGAGTTCGAGACTCCATGAAAGACCAGGCAATCTAAAAAATCTCAAGTAGCAATCCACTCCAGGGAAGGGCGATACGTGTAATCATAGCGGTTCTCCCATGCCGTCCCTCGAACCTCAGTGGGTCGTGGCCACAAGAGTCGATCCCGCTGGGCTGGCTCCACTGGCCACCTTCGCCGCCGTATTCAGCTTGCCCCCAACCGTCGCGTCAAAGCTGTACAACGTCACGTCCGGACTGCCTCCGGCTGCGACGGCAAGCAGGTAGCTGCCGCTTCGCTCCGCCACAAGCGAGGTCGGGAGGCTGCCACTGGCGTACGGAGATCCGCTCAGCGCGGTCAACGTGCCACCCGTCCCAATCGAAAATCCCGAGATCGTCCCGTCCTGCCGGTTCGCCGCATAAACGTACTTGCCCGCGTTATCGACCGCCACATCAAACGTCCCCTGCCCCGTCGCAAACGGCGACCCCGAAATCGAGGTCAGCAGACCAGCCGCTCCAATCGTGTACACCCCTAGTCCCCCGATATCTCCGCTCCTTGCGATGTACAACATCGACCCAGTTGGGTCCGTCACCAGCGAGTTGTCGCTGGTCCGAATCGACGCCGGAGAAAGGTGCTGGCTCGCCGCGATCGCTCCCGTCGATGTGTTCAGCGTAAACACCTCGTCCCCACCCGTCCCCAGCGCCACAAAGACGTAATTCCCCACCGGCGAAACCCGCACCATTAACGGAACGGGCGTGGCATCCGTCACCGTATACGTCGCTCCTTGCATCACCGTGAGCGCGCCGGTCGACGAGTTGATCTGCCACTCATCCACGGTCGCACCCTGGCTGTTCAAGCCAAACAGCCACTGTCCGTCGGGCGAGACCGCCAGCGACAACTCGCTTCCAATCGCCACGCCCGCCGCCTGCGCCGATGTCGACAGTGATCCGTCGGAGTTGATCGCGAACCGATACAGCGCGCCCGGTCCCGCCACGTAAAGAAATTTGTTGTAGCGCGTCACCACCGCGCTCTGCGGCAAAAAGCCAAGCGCGTACGGCGAACTCGGCGTAAGCGTCAGTGCGCCCGCTCCCACCAGAAATCCGCTCACCGTCTGAGTCGCTGCATTCACCACATACACATAGTTGGACCCCGAACCGCCCACCGTTACGCTCCCGTTGCCACCCGAGTTCGTATTTGGAGTGAAGAAGTTGTCGCATCCGATGAGCGCCGGCAGCACTCCCAGAAGCAGCAGCCCCGCCGCCCACCCCAGCCCAAACCTCCTCCAACTGCGGAACACTGCCATGAACCTCTCCCTCCTAAGCACACCCATCATCGCAGTCGCCGACAGCTCCGCAACAGTGCCACCCATGCAAATCTGCTTGCCATCTATAATCCGCCGAATGAGCCCTCCACGACGGCAACGCCGGTCAGCCCCAACCGCCTTGCTTCTGCTGACCCTGCTCGCCACCGCATCCCAGCCAGCCTACCCCTTGGACGGCGCCGGCCAAACTTCGGCTCCGGACCACGCCGTAATCGAGCGAGAACTTCGCGCCGATCTCGACTTTCTCGCCGACGACCAACTTCACGGCCGCGGCTCCGCTACCCGCGACGAGCACATCGCAGCCCTCTTCGCCGCCGCGCAGTTCCAGGCGCTCGGCCTGGATCCCGCCGGCGACAATCACACCTTCATCCAGCGAAGCCTGCTCCCCTCCCCCCTCCCGCCCCGTATCCAGCAGCGCCTCTCCAACTTCGAAGACACCCCGCGCACCGAGACCTGGAACGCCATTGCCATCCTCCTCGGCACCGTTCCGGACAGTGAGGCGATCCTCCTCACCGCACACCTCGATCACCTCGGCGTCGGCAAGCCAGACCTCTCCAGGCCGCAAGCCGACCTCATCTACAACGGCGCCGACGACGACGCGTCCGGTACCGCCGCTGTCCTCACCCTCGCCCACGTCCTCGCCTCCGGCCCCCGCCCCCGCCGGTCCGTCATCTTCGCTCTCTTTGGCTCGGAAGAGCTCGGCGGCTTCGGCAACCGGGCATTTCTCGCCCATCCGCCCGTGCCGCTCACCTCCATCGCCGCCAACCTCGAGTTCGAGATGATCGGCCGGCCCGATCCCGCCGTTGCCCCCGGCACCCTCTGGCTCACCGGATTCGAGCGCTCCGACCTCGGCCCCGAACTCGCACATCACGGAGCCCATCTCGTCGCTGACCCCCACCCCAAGGAGCAGTTCTTCCGCCGCTCCGACAATTACGCCCTCGCTCTCCATGGCATCGTCGCGCAGACCGTCTCCAGCTTCGGTCTCCACAAGGACTACCACCATCCGTCCGATGAGCTGGCGACCATCGACTTCGACCACCTCGCCAGTGCCGTCGCATCCATGATCGAGCCCATCCGCTGGCTCAGCTCCACCAGCTGGAAACCCGCCTGGAACCCCGGCGGCCAGCCCTTGCCCGAACCGCCCTCGAACCCGGCGTCGCCACCCTCCGCCCACCATCCGTAGAGCACCTTTCACCAAACCTAGTTCAGCCGCTCGCGCTCGCCTCGGCCAAACCGCCAGTCCAGCGGCCGACGATCCCCAGGCTCCTCGCTCTCCTCGTGCCAGTAGTCGATCGCCGTCTCGCCCGCCCGCCAGCACAGCATCACCACACCTCCCTCCACGGCGCAGGGCAGATCCAGCAGACCCGCTTGTAAAGCGTGCACCTTGGCCCCAATCTCCTCGATCTCACCCACTGTCGCCCCCACATCCTGCACCGCCTTGTCACGCTCCGCTCTCCTCCGTGCCGCCGACCGGACATCCACACGGAGCCCTCCCGACAGAAAGATGCGCCGGTTCAGCTCCTCCATCTCCATCTCCAGCTCCGCCCCGCGAACCGCAGCCCTCTGCGCCCGAAGTACTAGCGCCTCCAGCACCGGAAGCAGCGTCTGCGCCTCGATCAACGTAAATGTCTTCCCCATCCCTTATCTCCCGCGACCATTGGATGTTGGAGCCGCCCAAACACGATTCAGACACGATTCACACCGCCAGGCCCGATCTCCCACCCTCGGCAGGGCGCACCACAGTACCGCATTCGCCTGTCGCCGCATTTGTTCTGGAGGAACACACGCCGTATCATGGACGCACGTATGCCGAGCTTCCAGGACAGCGCTGTTATCTTCATCCTCGCTCTGCTCCTCTTCGGCCCCAAGAAGCTGCCCGAGCTCGCCCGCCAGCTCGGCAAACTCATGGGCGAGTTCCGTCGGGCCTCCAACGAGTTCCGCATGCAGATGGAAGACGAGCTCAGAGCCAGCGAGCAGGCCGAGAAACAAAAGCAGATCGCAGCGATTGAAGCCGCTGCTCCAGTCACACCCGCAATCAGCGCAGGCGAAAACAACACCATCGCCGCCCCTACACCCGAGGCCGAGGCACAGCACATTGCTGATTCCATAGAAGATCCGCTGGACAGCCATCCGCATATGCAGCCCCCGTACGTGCAGCCTCCCGACCGTCCCAACGGTTCCGCCACCGCGCCCCCCGCCCCACTGCCTGCCCCCGTGCCCATCGCCACCTCCGGCGACCTCAGCCTTATGCCTCCCGCCACCGGTCTGCCTGTCGCCCGTTCCGCCCCCCTCCCCGAGACCTCCGCCCTGACGCCGGTCTTCGACGCCATCCCGCAGGCCTTCGATCCGGACGCATCGTCACGCTCAGGACACCCGGCCAACAACGGACACCCAGCCTCCAACGGACACCCGGTAAACTCCAGCCTCACCCCAGACGAGGCCGTCACCCATGGCTGACGTCATCGACAACGTCCGCGCCGCCGTCAGCGATCGCGCCGAGCTCCCCGGCATGAGCCTGATGGAGCACCTTACCGAGCTCCGCAAGCGCCTCATCCATTCGGTCGCCTATCTCCTCGTCGGCTTCGCCGTCGCCTACGCCTTCCATGAGCGTCTCTACGACTATGTCCAGAAACCAGTCCTCAATCTCGGACTGCAGCTCAACTTCACCCACCCCACCGACGGCCTCAACCTCTACCTCAAGACCGCCCTCGTCGGGGGCGCCATCCTCGCCTCGCCCTTTATCCTCTACCAGATCTGGCTCTTCATCTCGCCCGGCATGTACTCCCATGAGAAACGCTACGTCTGGCCTTTCATGTCCGCCACCATCGGCCTCTTCCTCGCCGGCGCCTGGTTCGGCTATCGCTGGGTCCTCCCCGGCGCCATTAAGGTCCTCGTCCTCGATTTTGGCAAGCGCTTCCATCCCATCCTCACCATCGACGACTACACCGGCTTCTTCCTCGCCGTCAT
>JAABUZ0100005029.1_pt1 | contig 17698 bp, 15 predicted proteins | sample 5562091 | NCBI WGS metagenome assembly JAABUZ01 (sample SAMN12813069, study PRJNA571459) | rock metagenome | isolation source: Antarctica rocks | place: Antarctica: Victoria Land, Linnaeus Terrace sud | collected 2015-12-21
ATGGATCTCTGCGTGTTGCCATAGAGTTCACGTCCTTTCTATTCAAAGCACCAACTTTGTCCTTATTCTGCCTGCCAACGCCCTATCGGGCTAGTTATTGCTCAGGCAGACGGCAAGGAGCTCCTTTATCTATACTAGTTATTGTCTGCCGATTCCAAATTCTTTGCCAAAGCACCTGCTGTCAACAGCTCGCTGTCCTGATGAGTGCCTGTTTCATTCTGTTGTGCAGCCTCAGCCTGACCCTGGTCTAGCACTGTTGTAACATAGTCCATGTACGGCTTTTTGTTATAGCTCATGTATAGTCCGCCAGCAACGCGCACTGGATCACCAAAGAAAAAGCGTTCATAGAGGGCCTGACGGGCTCCAAAAGAGCTGCTGGTGACATCCCATGCCAGGCGGAAGAGCCGAATGCGATCGCGTGCATTGTGTTTGGCGCTCTGCATGTAGCGATCGATATCGCTGCCTTCGGGGCCGTCGAGATCCGCCTCAGTTGGTATGGTCATCAAGCCACTTGCAGCGAGCAATTGGATGATCTCGACCATGCGCGGATAGATCTTGGGATAGAGTCCGCGTACGACATCGAGTGGTGCACGAGCAGGGGTCATCAATCCGTACTCGTTGGGTGCGCCGTCAACCTCGCTGGCGCGCAGTAGCGCTTTTATCATCTCAAGATTGGTGATCACCTCGGCGATCTTCTCCTGTACGTGCTGGAACTGATCGACCTGGATGCTATCGACGATACTACAGGCAATGCCGAGCAGGAGTTCTGTCTTTGCAACGTTTTTGGCGGCCACCTGATGCATCATATGGACGACGGCACCAGTTTTGCCATAGACGTTGTTACAGAGTTCGTTGTCGCCATACAAGAAAACGCGCTCCCAGGGTACAAGCACATCATCGAAGACCACAATGGCATCAAGCTCTTCGAAACGACTGGCGAGGGGATGGTCATAACGACTATTTCCGGTATCGAAGCTTTCGCGGCAGATGTACTTGAGGCCAGGCGTATTCGAGGGAATACTGAACGCGTAGGCATAACGGCTGGTCTGGCTCTGCTCTTTCAGAACTGTGCTTGGGAAGACTACGATCTCATCTGAGATGGGAGCCAGTGTTGCTAGCATGCGGCAGCCACGAAGAACAAGTCCAGCGTCCGTCTCTTTAACCACTCCGGCAGCGAGAAATGGGTCGGATTGCTGACTCGCGCCGACGCTGCGGTTGGCCTGCGGATTGATCAATGTATGGGTCAGGCAGAGATCGCGTTCACGGATGAGCTCGTAGTAGCGACGGACGTTCTCGGCAAACTCAGGCCGATTGGCGGCAAAGTAGCTGCCAGCAGCATTAAGCGCCATGAAGCTGCTGTTTAAATAGTCAGGAGTGCGACCCATCATGCCGCCGGTATAGCGTGCCCAGGTATACATCATCTTACTACGGCGGTGCAGGTCATCGATGGTCTCTGGTTGTAGAAAACTCATGCCAACGCGTTCGCCGCTTGTGGGCGAAGTGTAGGTCATTGTGTCGCGTAAGGCTGGATCGTACTGCATATCGTACAGATGGGCCATGCTGCGAACAACGTGGCGTGTGGCAGGATGAACTGTCACATCTTTCACACGCTCGCCATTGATCCAGATCTCTCCCTGATTTTCGCGCAAGCGGTGAGTGTATTCATTTCCTGTAATAGCAGGCATAGATCTTCTCCTCTCTTCTTTCGTCTTCAACTTGTGTAGAACAAACAATAGTGTTTTCTATACGATCATTGTCTCGCATCTACAGCGAGGAAGGGCCGTTGCTCTTTGCGTTGTTCGATCTTCACGTCTTGCAAAAAGCTCAGGTTAGTGCGCCTCCTAACACAATAACTACGTCACGTGATCTGGTCGATCTTGTAGGAGAGGAGCGTGTGTAGGGACGAGGCCACGACCATCGATAAACTCGACTTGCATTGCCTCTTCGAACCAGCTTGCGGGCGCGTTATGGCCCCAGAAGGTCTGGCGACGTGGATCTTCTAGTGTCCAGCGGATGGGCTCGGCCTCCGGGTCGGCGGTGAGATAGTCGTTGGCGTAGAGCTCGATTCGATTGCCATCAGGGTCACGCACGTAGACAAAGAGCGCGTTGGAGAGTCCATGACGACCGGGGCCACGCTCGATTTCTTTGTAGTATCCGGCGGCGGCCAGCACATCACATGCACGCAAAACCGCCATTGCATCAGGTAGCCAGAAACCAACGTGATGCAGACGTGGACCCGTCCCATTCATAAGCGCCAGGTCATGAACGGTCTGCTTGCGCGTTAACCAGGAAGCCCAGAGCTCTTCGCCTTGTGGCGTCTCCTTAACCGTGTACTCTGTGGTGCGGAAGCTGAGCACATTCTGATACCAGGCGGCGGCCGAGGCGACATCGGGCACCTGACAATTAAAGTGGTCCAGGCGCATAATCTGTACTGGTTTATGCAGATGATAGTGCTGCAGCATACGTGGAGCTGGTGTCATCTCGTAGTAGAACTCAAGCGGAAGGCCGGCCGGGTCCTGAAGACGCAAGGCGCAAGGTTGGCCTCGTTCCTCGTCGGTGGCCCAACGCTGGGGCAGACCTTGTTCTTTTGCCATCTGCGACAAATGCTCCAGGTCCTCTGGTGAAGAGATGCGAAAAGCGATATGACTTACACCTGTCTGCGATTCCTGACGCAAAACCAGACTGTGATGCTCTCGATCCTCAAGGCAGCGCAGATAGAGATGTGAATCATCCCTTTCTGTCTCGACTAATCCTAATAAATCGACATAGAATGTGTGTGCACGATCTAAATCGCGAACAAAGAGCTCAGCGTGTGCCGCACGCAGCACGTTAAACGCGGGTTTAGATTGATGGCCTAAAACCATGATAGCTATCCTCCAAAGAACCCCTCTGTTCTTAAAGTAACATGGAATCTGTAGCTCGCTACGAAATAGAAACTATCCTCAACTTCTTTCTTTTTGATCAGCTTGTCTCTTAGTAGTTGATTTCACTTCTTAAAGTGTACTGATGAAACGCATATTTAGCAACAATCAACAGGGTGAGATGAAGGCTCATATTAGTATGATTGTTGGAGACTGTGTTGCTCTATCCTCCTGGTATGAGCGAATAGTTCCTTCTGTTAGGGGTACTCAACGAATGCAATCGCGATTATACTAGATTAGGAAGGGAAGTAGAAAACTTAAGAGTTGATAGCATAGAAAATCCGGCCTTTTATAAGGGGAGGTTGCCAATGAGTGTCGATCCGCGAGATTTTCGGCGAGCAATGGGGCTTTTCGCTACGGGCGTAACAGTCATTACGGTCCGTGTTGGTGACGCTGTTCATGGCATGACTGCCAACGCCGTCACGTCCGTCTCACTTGATCCGCTGCTAGTCTTGTTCTGTGTTGATAACCGGGCGCGTATGGCTCAGATCATCAAGGAGGCGGGACGATTTGCGATCAATGTGCTGAGTGAGCAGCAGCAGGCGTTGTCGAATCATTTCTCAGGGCGGCCTGTGGAAGGTTTAGAGGTTGATTTCATAGAGACGGAGGGTGTGCCAACGCTAGCTGGTAACCTTGCAACATTTGTGTGCACATTGGATCGAATGTATGATGGTGGTGATCATCGGGTGATTTTTGGGCGTGTGGATGCACTGACACGCGCGACAGACGCTCTGCCTCCGTTGCTGTACTACGCTGGAACGTATCGGCAGTTAGAGCAGCAGCAGCGAGATCGACTTGAGGCCCTTGATCGTATAGGGTATGCCATTGCCTCTAGCTTGGATGTCTCAGAGATATTCGAAACGTTCGCGGCGCAAGCGGCACAATTGGTGCCTCATGAAGCGATCAGCGTGACGCTACTTTCTGAGGATGGTCGGTCGCTAGAACGTTTTGCGCTGGCGGCAGCGATCTCTATTGCCCCGCAAGCTGGTGAGCGTCAGCTCCTGGATGAGACAGTGGCGGGCTTGGTAGTGCGCGAGGGGCAGACCATCTGGACGAATGATATGGCCGCTGATGAGCGTTTTCGCGGCGAGAACGATCAACGCTGGATCGCAGAAGGATTTCAGCACTTTATTTCCACGCCACTGCGAGCAAGAGAGCGTGTTATTGGCTCGCTCAACATTCTGAAGCACGGAGATGCTCCGTACGATGAGTCTGATGTTATGGTTGCCGAGCAGATCGCTAATCAGATAGCAATTTTTCTTGACAATATGTATCAATATGAACGCATTCGTCGTCAGACAATCGACAGGGAACATTCCCAGAGCAAGCAGAATCTCCATCCACTGGCACAACTGCTCACAGACACGCTCTCTGCTCTTGATGATGCTGAACGCAATGCTCAAGATCAGGAACTTCTTTCCACATCTTTACAACGAGCGCGGTCACTAGCACAGCAGGCGCTGACTAGAGTTGAGTCAGATGTATCGTGAGATGGCGAGTTTCTGTCAAATGAAAAGGATCAATCAACGAAAGGAGAGCCGGTTGCTCCTCCCCATGCCTGAAGGTAGGGGTACCCGCAACCGGTAGTTCTATGATGGAACACGGATAGAGGCAGTCTTTCCACGTGAGTCTCGCGAACGTGTTGCCCGTACTCCCGACGTGCATAGTCAGGCACCGCTGATGGCTCGCATACTGGTTGTGGATGATCATATGTTGATTCGGCAAGGTCTGATTGAGTTGATCAGGAAGATTGAAGGGCTGTCTGTGATAGGGGAAGCTGGGGACGGAGATGCGGCCGTTGATGCAGTACGTCGATTGCATCCTGATCTGGTACTGATGGATATGCGTTTATCTGGAATTGATGGTGCGACGGTGACCAAACAATTGCTCTCAGAGTATCCTGATTTACATGTCATTATGCTTACTAATAGCGATGATAAAAATGATCTTGTGCGTGCAATTGAAGCGGGGGCGCATGGTTATATTCTCAAAGAGGCGTCTATTGAGCAACTGACCGAGACAATCAGGGCAGTATTGCGTGGTGAGGCCGTTGTTGAGAGACGGATTACGCATCATTTGTTTGAGCGCTTCAATCATCTCTTACGACAGCAGCACCAGAGCGACGAATTGAGCGTGCGTGAACTTGAAGTGCTCCAGCTTGTGGTGGAGGGGAAACGAAACAAAGATATTGCCGAGGCTCTGGTGGTCAGTGAACATACCGTGAAGAGTCACATAAGCAACATTTTTCAGAAGCTAGGTGTGGCAGATCGAGCGAGTGCAGTAAGTGTTGCTCTACGACGCAATCTCTATAAAAGATGATGCATGATAAATAATAAAGATTCATTAACCTATTTTTAATAATGTGGGTAGATAATAGGCTGGTTCGTGTACATCTTTATGACTTGTTGACGATATGTAAAACAAGCAGAAGGAAAAGGGAAGAGATGGGGAGTATAGCAAAAAAGGGGGAAGATGACGACTATCTTTACCATAAATGTTATGAACATGGTAGGATGAGTACACTTTCGGTGAAGATTAAGAAAGAGTGTGGAGGATGGGAAGACTGTATTGAGAAACAAAATAACGTTTGGCATAAAATAAAGCTTCTTAAGCACATTTTTTATAAAAATTGAGAATAATGCTTCAAAAGCAACCGATGAAGGAGACTACGTAGGGATAATGCGTCAACCATCAACTGCTAGCAAAGAAATTCGTCTGGCTCATACTGCTCGGCTGAGTCGAAAGAATGAAATGCAGAATCGGCGAGCGACTACTCCTGGAGTCGGTGTCGACCGGCGGTCCATCTTTGTGGCTATTGGATCTACGTTGTTACTGCGAATCGCCAATCGCATTAGCTTTGTATTACTTGGATTTTATCTAGGTGAGCATTTTGCATCAGTGACAGTAGTAGCCTTGATCCTCGAATCGTATTATATCAGCGAGTTGTTGCTCGCTCCCGTGATGGGAGGTCTTTCGGATCGGTTGGGTCGCAAACCTCTTCTCATTGCCGCACCCCTGCTTGGTGCCTGCTCCAGCTGCTTTCTATTTATCAGTGTATCTCTCTTTCCACATCCCAATGGGGGAGCACTTGACGCACATTTGCTGCTGTTGCTTCTCTTGATTCTGATTGGTCGACTTTTCGAGGGCGCGACGACCGCGCTTAATACGCCAGCCTGTCTAGGGTATATTGCTGATGCGACGGTAGATGCAGAAAAGCTGCGTGCAAGAGTCATGACAGGTTTTGAAGTTTCGACGGTTGGGGCGATAGCCCTGGCTATTCCATTTGGGGGGAAAGTAAGTAGCGTGCTCGGTATTTGGGGCTTCTGTGTCGTGATTGTGCTCCATTTGATCAATGCCGCTGTGATAGTGAGCTATGTGAGGGAGAATGTTCAACGTTCTCTGCAAAAGAGAACAAGCGGTTCGTTATTTGGAAGCTTTGGGATGCTGCGTGATCGACGCATTAGAACGTTTCTGCCGGCGTGGCTTTGCATTAATACTCTAATTGGCGCATGGATGACCTTAATTATCCTGCTCCTAACGTATCCTGCTCGGCAAGCTGCCCTCCGTCATCCAGGTCAACTCTTTTATGGTGGGTCGAGTAAAGAACTTGCGACCTTGATGCTAGGTGGGTTTGGTCTTTTATGTCTTGTTGGTCTGGGTATCTGGGTGCTTATAATACCGCGCATGCGCCGGACAACTGTGATGCTACTTGGCCTTTTCGGCCTGGCAATATGCATTGTTGCACTTACTATTCTCAATGGTCTACCGGGAAAACTAGGGGACATGTTGAGTGGTACGAACATCCTCTTTGATGCACTTGTTCCCTTTGTGCTTGGTGGGGTGCTTCTGCTTAGCGGTTTTTTGCCTGCCTCGTTGGTCCAGTTAGGAGCGCTTTCAGAGGTGCAACCGGGTAAAAGGGGAGCTGTGATGGGGTTATACTCAGTTGTGCTTGGGATAGGTCAACTGCTTGGAGCCTCAATAGGAGGCTTATCAGCGGATCTCGGCGGCTTCTATGGTTTAATGATCTTCTCAGCTATACTGGCGCTCGTTGCATTAGGTGGAGTGCTTCTTATGCGTATCTATGGCCATGACTTGATCTCAAAAAAGAGAGATGCAGGTGCATTGGTCGTCGAAGAGAAGATTCCTGTCGAAGTCTCCTAATTGACACTTCTTATAGTCACGATTGCTTGACGGGAGGTCTCTGGACGCTTATACTCACGGTATGGAAACTACAGGTATTTCCGTTATCTATCAAGATCATCATCTGCTTATTGTGAATAAGCCGCCAGGGTTAGTGACTCATCCTACATACAAACACGTGGATGGAACATTATGGGATGCTCTGCTTGCATACTCTGAGCAACAAGGGAAGGACGACTGGCAGCCTCCTGAGTTGCCTGACGAGCCAGAATGGGCTCTGGCTCCGTCAGCTATTCAAGAGAAACTGCGTCAAAGACGAAATGAGCGACTCTGGCAAGAGGATGGTCTGCTGCCGCGTCCCTGTCTTCTTCATCGTCTGGATAAAGACACATCGGGTGTAGTCGCGCTAGCACGAACCGAACGCTCGCGTCGCCATCTCGTCAAACAGTTTCATGATCATACGATTGAGAAACGATATGTAGCTGTTGTACAGAAAGGCTCTGATGATTGGTCTCGGCCACGTGCTCTTTTCACTGTTGTGAAGCAAGAAGCGAATGGTCAAGAAGTTCAGATAGAACCGCCTTCTGCGTTGCTTCCTGCTAACACATTCGTATTGGATGGTCCTTTACAACGCGACCCATATGATCGTCGTCGTTGTATTGTTGGGCCCGAGGGGCAACTGTCCTCCACACGTGTAGTAGTGTTGAATGTTGAAGGTGATTTTGCCCTGCTCGAAGTGCAACCCATAACTGGGCGTACTCATCAGATACGGGCGCATCTTGCTGCCTTCGGATATGCGATTGTAGGAGATCAAATGTACGCTCCCCAGGTATCAGTAGATAGTGCTGCGGCCCAGCTATCTCGTCAATTTCTGCATGCTTACTGTCTTGAACTCCGTCGCTATCCAGACAACGGACGAAGGGCATTTGTGGCATCTCTTCCTGCCGATCTGGCAAACTGGTTGCAGAGATACTGTCCAGCATTGTGGCAAACCTGGCTCTCTGTGGAGAGTCAGAGGGCAAGCCTGGCACAAGCTTGAAAGAAATGATGTATGCAAGCGCACTCTTATCCATTAAACACTGGGCCCCTTGCTCTTCTGAGTGAAGAAGAGAAGAAGAAAAGACTTGACGCTATGGTGAAGATCTGGCAGAGTGACACCGAGCGTCGCTTCAGGCGAGAAGATCTGGATGCTTTTCTTGCGTCGGTTGGCCTGGACGGGTACCGCTACTCTGTCTGGTTGCGTTTTCCTGAGTGGGAGCGTTCTGCGGTTGTGGGTCAAGTCATTGCATTGAGTAGTACACAAAAAAGTGCAGTTGAGGGTTTGAGCGAGCCGACCTTATTTAGCATCTGGAGACGCGATCCGCTGCTGAGATCGTTACCTGATTGGAAAGAGCATCTGCCGAAAGAGACCGTTTTTAATATTTCTGTACGTATAACGCCAGGAGGGCTGGGCGAGGGCAGCAAATGGGCGATAGTGATGCCGAAGGAGATGATTCCACGTTATAGGCCAGGCTGGCCAACACAACAAGAATGGGTTGCATGGACGCGCTCATTCGACTGGTTGTCTATTGGAATTGGCTTTATACGCTCAATGTTAGATGCATAATTTGACTGAATAAAGCGCCAGAAGTTTGAGGACGTGAATGCTCATAGCCTGATTGACTTATGAGTGGCTATGAGCATTCACGTGTGTGAGTTACTGTTTAACGGTTGTTTTTTGTGGTGTCGCGGGAAGGATTTTGGGTAAGCGTAGTTTAAATCTCTTGATAAGCCAGACGATGATCATGACCGGGATAGCGTACCAGACAAAGGCGAGCAGCCAGACGAGGAAGGTGAGCAGTGCTTGAGCAAAGACAAGGGATGCAGCGAATGCTTGCTGGAAAACCCGTCCTATAGACCAACCTGGTTCTGTCGATGGAGAAGGTGCGGCACTCGTGGGTTGAAGGCTAATTTGTACGGTATAGTAAGCGACCTGGTCTGCCAAATTTTTTAGCCGCCCCTCGTACGTCTCAATTTGCCCCTCGACATCGGTAAGTTTCTGTTCAATCGTCACGATATCGCCCATGGCTTGAGCATGACTCATAAGATCTAGCAGGCGCGCTTGTTCGGTGTGGAGAGTTTTCAGACGTGATTGCGTATCCACATAATCGCCAGTCACATTCTGGACAGATTCTGTAAAGCCGGAAAGACGACCGCCATTGTGAGAGCTGTAATCGCGTAAGTAGGTATAGATGCGTGGATACATTGAAGATTGCACAGAGAAAGTAAGGTTAATATCATAAGAATCGTCGCCGACCTGTGCATAGTCTGTTCCAGCGGATATTGCACGAGAATCAGCCGAACTAATCCAATTTTGTAGATCATTTGCCACTGCGCGTGTATCCTTTACCTGCATAGAAAGTTTGAGAGTTTTAACCAGATATTGTTCTGTATGAGCCTGAACATTTTTCTGGTTCTGTCCTTGTGATTGGTTGGAAGAGGCATTATTCGTCTGTACGGGCATAGAGGCTGCTCCACTAGAACTGTTAGCGCTAGAAGACGCACCGGAAGATGTAGAGGCGCTAGCACAACTGACGAGAAATAGCATACTCATTGCAAGAACAAACAACCAGAGAGGATGTTTCTTATAGCCTTTGACGATTGACATAATTCACTCCTTTTGAAGCTCTATATCATGAGCGATGTAGCCCAAATAGTTACTCTATCAAAGATGACGTTAATATTCGATAGATAGTTCCCGTTCTAGATGGCATGTGGATATCAGAAAGTGAAGGTTTCTAGAACAGGTCTATCAGTTCGGGCGAGGAGTGAGAAGGCTGAATGGAGAATACCTGTCTGTAGTTCAGGATTATCGGGTTCTCCAAGTGGATAGCCCAATGGTGCCGGGACAAAGAGTGCTCGTGGAGGCTGAATTTTCTCGGTAATCTCGCGCAGGAGAGAGATAGAAACGGTGCAGATGCCTGCGTACTCGATGGCTCGCTGAATCAGTCCCACGGACTGATGGCACATAGGTCAAGCAGGAGTCAAAAAGGCCACATCAACACCAGAGGCTACGAGACGGCGAGCGACTTCTGGTGCGCTTTCTTTGATGAGTTTGGACGGGCCTACAATCGAGCCCATAAAGCTATAGTGGTAGGGCGCAATTGCTCCGATCTCTCCTTGATTCAACATTTCCCGCAAGCGGTCTAGTGGTAGCACCAGATTACGGTCGCGTAAGATCCCAGTCTGATCAAAAGCCCAGCTCCGATGATGCATCTCCAGGGATTGTGGAGAGATGGAGGCAGGAAATTCGCGGAAAGAGGTATCACCCATTTTTATATTTGTATTGAATGGAGCTTGATCAGCAAGACTCAGGCCAGCGGTTGTTATAAGGGCAACAGTGCAGGTTGACAGCGGCTTTTTGAGCGTTGTCAAGGCCATCGTTTCAGGATTTTGTGGACGCGGGCTGTAGCGACGAAAAGGATATCCTCTCAGGAAGAGACGTTCTTTTAGCTCTATATCTTCGAAGCTTGCCATAGCTTTGTTTTGAACCGCTTTCTGAATTACAAGCAAGACAAAAAAGGAAGCTTGATCCTTGAAAGGGAGCTTCCTTTTTTAAAAAGAATCTTATAGACCAAGTGGTCCGGTGTGATTTTCGCCCTGCTTGTTGCGTAGATACTCGGCGCAGGTACGATATGTCTCTTCGGAAATAAGCCCTTTAGACATATAGTGAGTAAGCATTACGTCCAGTCGAAGGATACTTATCAGATTGTATCCATGACGGTGTAAGCGCTCAACTGCCCCGTGTTCGCGGTCAATCAGGACGATAACATCCTTCACCTTCAGGCCGTTCTCTTCGAGGAGAGACGCTGTTTCAAGGATGCTGCTCCCTCGTGTAATGAGGTCATCGATGATAAGAGCAGTATCGCCTTGAGTGAAGTTTCCCTCAATACCTCGCTTACCAGTCCCTTCGGGATGGGAGCGAGCGTATATCAGAGGAACATTTGTTTCTAGTGAATAAGCACTAGCCAGTAGGAGTCCACCAACAGGCACACCTGCAACGAGGGTAAAAGGGTGGACTCGCGGACGACGGAGTGATTGTGCTAAATTAATCTCCTGTTGCATCAGCTTGCTAGCAACGCGGAGCGCGGTTGGATTACTGATAAGGACCTTAGGATTTACAAAGATAGGTGAACTCACGGCGGATTCACTCACCGTAAAATTACCGAACTGAACTCCCCCAAGATCGAACAATATTTGTGCCAACCAAAGATTATCGAGAGACTGCTCTTTCGCCACCTCAGCATCCTTTCTCGCAAAGAAGGAGTAGTTTTTCGATTATATCACAATGACAAAGTATCAGCCAAGCATTGGAGAATTACCATTTATGAATGTAGATAAAATCGCCATAAGAGAGAATATCTTCAGGCGAAAAGAAGAATGGAAGGAGCATTTTGGAGCATGTAGCCTTGCATCAGTTGCAGTGATATGATACGCTACGGCAGAAATGGAACGAGGAAAAGAGCCTCAATGCGGTTTTCAGGTGAGGATATATGCCAATTCTGAGCGTAATACAATTAGGAAAATCTTTTGGTGCCGAGCGCATTTTTGCGGGGATACATTTTCAGGTCGAAGCGCAGGACCGTATAGGGCTGGTAGGGCCGAATGGAGCGGGGAAATCTACGCTATTAAATATTCTTGCCGGTCGAGAAGAGCCGGACGAAGGGCGTATCTCTATTGCTCATAATGTGCGTATGGGATACTTGACCCAGATAACCGACTTTCATCCACAAAACACACTACGCGAAGAGATGCTCTCTGTTTTTACAGAATTGCGTCGTTATGAGCGAGAACTTGGTGAACTGGCACGAGAGATGTCTTCGTCCGCCACGCAAGGCGATCCGGTCCTTCACGAGGAGTTGCTCAAGAAGTATGATAGCTTGCAAGCACGCTATGAACATGCTGGCGGCTATACCTATGAAAATCGTGTTGAGCAGGTGCTGGATGGCCTGGATTTTTCGCGTGACCAGCAAGCGGCACCGGTCATGCAGTTAAGCGGAGGTCAGCAAACGCGCGCTGCTTTGGGTAAGCTCCTTCTGCAAGAGCCGGACTTGTTACTGCTGGACGAACCAACGAACCATTTAGACCTGGCGACGCTGGAGTGGCTTGAGACGTACCTCAACGCCTGGAAGGGTGCTATGGTCATCGTAGCGCACGATCGCTACTTTTTGGATAAGGTTGTCTCGCGTACAATCGAGCTAAATGCTGGACGCATTGAAGAATATCCGGGCAACTATACTAAGTATCTTTCTTTACGTGAAGAGCGTATGGAGAGGCGTCAGCGCGAATACGAGTCTCAGCAAGCGTATATAGAGCATACAGAAGAGTTTATTCGGAGATACAAAGCTGGACAGAGGAGCCGAGAGGCGCGTGGTAGGCAAAAGCTGCTGGACCGCATGGAGCGCGTAGAGCGTCCGCGAGAGCAGCCAGAGATGAGCTTTGAATTTACGCCCATGACTGATAGTGGGCTTGTTGTCATCGCCGCTCAAAAGCTAGCGGTTGGCTATGGACAAGGAGCCAGACAGCAGATTGAGCCTAAAGTGCTTGTGCGCGTTCCTGATCTTGAACTTCTACGTGGAGATCGTGTGGGTCTTATTGGGCCTAATGGCGCGGGAAAGACAACACTTTTAAGGACATTGATTGGGGAACTGTCGCCTGTGAGCGGCCATGTGCAGATCGGTCACGGTGTACGTATCGGCTACTACTCACAGACGCATGCTGGCCTGACGATGGAACGAACGATTCTGGACGAGATCCGCCAGGTCAGCGTGCTGAGCGAAGAGGGTGCACGTGGCTTTCTGGGGCGCTTTCTTTTCTCTAGAGATGACGTCTTTAAGCCGATAGGCGCTTTGAGCGGTGGGGAAAGGAGTCGGGTGGCGCTGGCTAAACTCACTCTACAAGGCTCAAACCTGATGATATTGGATGAACCGACGAATCACCTTGATTTACAATCGCGCCAATTTCTCGAAGAGGTTCTCAGTGAATTTGAAGGAACGCTCCTCTTTGTTTCTCACGATCGGTACTTTATCGATAGTCTAGCCACCAAGGTGTGGGCGATTGAAGATGACGTATTGCATTCATATCTGGGAAACTACACGGAATATCGCATCCGAAAGCAGCAGATTGCCACAAGGGCTGCCGATACGAAAGCGGCTTCCAATGTACAGGCCAGCGTCAAGGCTTCATCTTCTCCTAGATCGACAGGCAAAAAAGGTGGAAAAACAAGGGTTCGTACGCTGGAAGACGTAGAGCGCGATGTCGAGAAGGCGGAGGTGCAGTTAAAAGGAATAGAAGAGGCTTTGGCGCAAGCAGCCTTGCAGGCGGATGCTGCGCAGTTAACGCAGCTCTCAACTGAGCACGAGCAAGCGAAAGCGCGTATAGATGAATTATTGATCGAGTGGGAGCAGCTTGCCGATGTTGCAAGCTAGTTTAGATGCGTGTATTAAATTAACGCTTCCGAGCGCGACTAATACTACCAATAATCAGACCTCCAAGAGCTAGAAGCAGAGGAATGACAGCGATAGTAACGAGCCAGACCAGGAGAAAGAACAAAGGAACGAAGAGTGAAGGATGCACTCTCAACTGTGCCGTAATGGCTGTCATTCCGACTTTGTAAGCAAGTCCAAGAGCACCACCAGCGATGAGCGATAAAAGGAATGCTAAGAGGAGATGGATAAAGCCATAGCGGAATGAGCCACGCGCAGCGTTCACGCAGAGAATAGTAAGCGATATGCTGATGAGGAGCAGTCCTGCAGGAGCTGGTATATTATGTAGCAAAATAAGGAGGGCGAAGCCTGCAAAACCTATGAGAAGCCCAAGTAGGTGTAGGCCCAGGCCAAGAGCGAAGGCAACACCACCACTTTTCTTCTCATTCGTTGGAATAAATTTATTTGGTGTGAGTTTGTTCACCTGGCTTTGGACGAACGCCATATTTGCCATAATAGTATTTTTAAGCGCGTACGTCTCGGGATTTTGTGCATCCAGTTCAAGAGAACGCTCAACCGCCGTGAACGCTTCCTGGTGATTGCCCATATTTGTAAGTGCGACCGCACGCATACTCCAACCCATAGCATCATCTGGCTTGATCTGGAGAAGCTGATCAATGACAATGCCTGCCTCTGGGAAGCGTCCTGCCATCCCCAGAAGTTGCCCTTTGAGCCTTAAGGCTGATGTATCAGTGGGTGTCAGGTGTAAGACCTGTTCGACCAGATTGAATGCCTGCTCATAATTTTGAGTCTGGAAGAATTGTTGTGCCTGGTCCATCATTTGTTGGCTTTGCTGCTGACGTTGTTCCTCTATCGATGATGAAAGTGGATATCGCGACATAACAGGTGACTGTGTTGGTAGATGTGCTGACGGAACCAGAGTTGCAGGGTCCATTGTTTGCTTCAGTAATAACCCTCCTGCCCGTGCTTGGGAATTACTGAATGGACCTGGGACAGGAATTGCAGGAGAGAGATCTGCCGACTGTTCTGAAGACGGATTGACAAAAGATCGTGTGGGAGTAGGGGTAGGAAGCTCCCCTATAAGAGTAAGAGGCAGACGTTGTTGTCCAAAGAGTTGTGGTTTTTGTTGCTCTCCTAGCGTGTTAGAAAGATATGCGTATAAGCTGGAGAGCGTAATAGTGCCCGTACTGGGGTCGCTAGCAGGCCCACAGAACCCAACGATTGTAGAATGCATTAAGCGTCCCAGATTGCGTTCCCCGCTTTCCTGAGCATACGCGTTGCCCCTGCATGAGCATAAAAATAGTCGATCAGGAAATTGCTGTAATGTTGTGAGGAGAGTAGGGCTAAAGAGAGGACTGGAATCGTAAGGAGAGGAACTACGACTATACCAGACTTGTCCGTCCTGGAAACAGTCAAAGATACAAAGAATATGTGCAGCCTGACTACTAGCCATAATCCTCTGAGTAAAAGAGAGAAGATTGATACTTGTCGATGTGTCCTGGTACTGTGAATTGAAGAGAGAGAGATAGCCTTCACCGGTAAGCTGATCGACGAAGGCATGTCCGGCAAAGTAGAGAAGAACTCCATCGCCCGGCTCTGCTTTATGAATGCATATTTGTGTAATAAGCGACTCAACGAGCTCTCGCGTCGCATATTGACCTTGAACAAGCTGTACATCTGAGGGTGACCATTTCCCTCCTTTTGTATTCACCAGCCATTGAGCCAGAGCTCGTGCATCATTTTCAGCGAAGCGAAGGTGTGGAAAAGAGCCATCTTGGTACTGGTTAACACCGATGATCAGCCCCAAGTGCCTACTCATGCTATCTCCTCAGCAATTTGTGTTTTTATTCTACTGCTTGACTATTGTACGATACACTCTTTCTACTACGAAAAGAATTGGCGAAAACAAGTACTTTTTGGAGGTCTATAGGGGTGTAAAAGTGTGTGTATCGAAGTATTCTTATTTTTCTATTAGAAGAAAAAAAATTAACTGATATAATGAAAGTACCGAGTAAAATGATGTATACCCTCGTAGAGAGTAGTGCGTTAAAGATATATCACAGACTTTTTTTTATTGAAAGGCTTTGGTAAGAGATGCCTCGTATCATAGGGCTTACGGGCAATATCGCGTGTGGAAAAACATTTGTAGGCCATACACTACTGGAGCTAGGTGCAGAGCGTTATATTGACGCTGATGCCATAGTTCATCGCCTTTATGGAGTGGGTCAGAGTATTGCCCTAGAGGTAGGAGAGGTTTTTGGGCGTCAAATGCTTGCGGATGATGGGAGTGTCAATCGTACTGCATTAGGAAATCTTGTATTTCAAAATGCAGACGAGATGAAACGCCTTGAGCAGATAGTGCATCCGGCGGTTGGAGTTGCATTGAAGCAAGAGCTTGCAAAGGCGAGTGAGGATGGAATTGTCATAATTGACGCAGTCAAACTTTTAGAGGGTCAATCAGGTCTTCTCTGCCAGAGCAAGTGGTTGGTCATCTGTACTGAGGAGCAAGAGATGGCGCGCTTAATGCAGCGTAATAATCTGGATAGAGAGGCGGCAGCCGCTCGTATTCGTGCTCAACCAGACGTCACGCATAAATTTTCTCTTGTAGACGAAGTTATTGATAACAGTGGTACCCGAAGTGAAACGCATTCTCAAGTAGAGGCAGCATTTGAGCGTTTTGTAAAAAAAGTTAAGTGAGGGAGTTCTTTCCGGGAGAGTTGTATGCGTATCTCATCACTGCCACGTAAGCTAGCCACGAGCGTCTTTCTCGTCTTTCTTTTGTCTGCTGGCTGGTTAATTCACGCTGCAAGTATATCTCCTGTCACGAGTGCACCAAGCAAACTGCATCGTGCTGCAAGTATGGTGCCTACGAAGACACAGGATGCGTCAGCTTTTCCTCCTCTTTCGTCTAAGACTTCCAAATCACTCTCAATCAGCGACATAGAGCATTCAAAGCTTTTTCAGTTGACGAATGGCTTGCATCCAGGGAGGGGAGAGCCAATCCCAGCGGCAAAGGATGTAGATGCGCTTCCGGTGTTCGATGTGTCTTTCTATAATTGGCGTGGAAAGCTCCTTTCAGGCTGGCTAGCTTTAAACGCGCCTCATGCGCCGGTTATTATCCTCACGCATGGCACGCCTGGAAATCGTGTTTCAATGATTCAACGGGCGGCATTTCTCTTTAAGCATGGCTATAATGTCTTGTTGTTTGATTTTCAGAGCTATGGTCAGAGTCAGGGAGTCATGTCGACCCTTGGTCTGGTGGAATCCGAGGACATCCTGTCGGCCATTTCTTATTTAAAGTCTTTGCCGGACACAAGTGATAGCAAAATAGGAGTGCTGGGCCTCTCGATGGGAGCAACTTCCGCGGTGCTAGCAGCTTCACGTACGAACGACATTACAGCGCTCGTTGCAGAAAGTTGTCCGGTGGATGCTACTCAGGTGCCAGGCGATGTACCAGATGAGCAGGCGCGGGAGGCTGATAAAGAGCTTGTTGAAGAAGTGTATGGAGTGGATGTCACGCAAGCCCGACCTATAGATGTCGTCAATAAACTAGCGGGGCATACAGCTATATTTTTCGTGAATGGTGATAGCGATGAAGAGACGCCGCTAGCTGGTATGTATGCCCTTTACCAGGCCGCCCAGCAGCCCAAGCAATATTGGGTTGTATTAGGAGCGGCGCATGCTCAATCATTTGCCGTCGACACCAATGACTATATTGCGCGTGTCGACGCCTTCTTTGATGAAAACTTTGCGCATAAGGCTTGAAGAGAAACAGATAACGAGAAACGCTCAAGGCGATATATTGTTGACAGCTCAACAACCGGTGCGTATAATTCCCTCAATCCAACTTTTTAAGCAATGGAACCTGCGCTCAATGCCAGAACATCTTCTGTTCATATCTCAAGATGCGGGTATCTACCATGAACGTTCCGGGAATAGTTGGGATCAAACAACGACGTATGAAAGTTGGTGAGATTAAGATCGCTGCCAGCGTATTATCTTTTGTGGGAGAATGCATCCTGGAGAGGAAGCTTTTCTACACTTGTGACCCCTTTTCTACTTGTTTTCTAGCGGATTATTTTAAAGGAGTAAGGTGCAGCGATTATCGAATGCTGCACTTTAAGAAAGGCAGGCTGACTACATTATGCTAAA
>JAABUZ0100005030.1_pt1 | contig 17696 bp, 13 predicted proteins | sample 5562091 | NCBI WGS metagenome assembly JAABUZ01 (sample SAMN12813069, study PRJNA571459) | rock metagenome | isolation source: Antarctica rocks | place: Antarctica: Victoria Land, Linnaeus Terrace sud | collected 2015-12-21
ACCCTCTACACCGGAGGCTTCAGCCGCTTCATTGCTTCCACGGCTGCTCCGATTGCTACCGACTGGAGCGAAAATCGCCGGGCGGGATTCGCACCCGCTGGAAAACCGTGCCTTTGCACGGCGCACATAAAAACAGACGCTGATCGAATAAGATGATCTGGTTTATCAATACCGCCAAAGTTTGTTTCAGGGCTTGCAGAGGCGGCACAAAGGTGAGTGAGCTGTGGAATAACTCGATTGAGGATGTGCACGAACAAATCGGAACAACTTCAAGTCGATTCTGCGAAGTTTGGAAGAAGAGCGCATTGCTTCGAATTGATGAGCAGGTAGGTCTAATGTTGCTCCCAACGCTCTGACAGCAGACGCCAGCTTTTTCAGGGCTGCCGGACAGTTCAGCTAAGTGGCCCCGGAAGCAGTGGAAGACGTGCTGCAGCAATTGATCACGCACGGCGCTTATCATCGAGGCCAGATTGCTCTGCTGCTTCGGCTGGGCGGGTTCGAGCTGGCACGCACGGGCTACATCCTTGCGGTCGGTACTGGAGCTCCCCACACTACGTAAGAAGGCGCGGCACCTGTGGACGCTCATCAGAGGTGCACTTTTCCTGGACAGCGCGAATTCAGATTGTGGGGCGCCATCACTGAGAGGTCGTCCCCAACGTAGAGCTTGCCCCAGTCCGCAAGATTATCCAGGAGTTCGACGAGTGGCTCCCGTATTGTGCCTGACAGCTCGTACTCAACGTGGAGGACGGAACTGCTCAAATCTCGTCGCAGGACGACTCGCGCAGCTTCTAGAGAACGCAGACTAGCCGTGAGAGCTTTCTTGGACGCGGATGGGATTTGACGTCTGAGCTCGCTGAGGCGCACGGGACGTGTACGCATCGCACACAGGATTTGGATTGTCCACTTTCCTCGCAACAGATCGACGACTCTCAAAACTTGTCCCGCGTGAGAGGTATCCATAACATTAGTTACTCGACTACCGGAATGCCAACGTTGTCGCACTTGGATATTCTCGCGTTCGCTGCAATTTAATTCGAAAGGTGTCTAAAACGATCTTGGCGGTCCCGCCATCTCCAAACAACTGGACCCCGTTGATGAACCCCGCTGTTTCTAAATGCAAGGAAGCATACCGCCCTTTTGACCTCCCTCTACTGTTCCACCTTAGCTCTTGGAATCTACTGTTTTGAAGGCATTTACAAACCGCATGGTGAGATGGACCGTCACCCCATCCCAATGGCGCGCGACATTTTAGGACGTTTGCAACAACTTGCGTATCTCAAATCGGTACATATCATCGAAGGTGCAGAATTCAGGGTCCCCGAGCTCGATCACCGGTGCCGCACCGACAATGGCGGGAAGATGCTGCGTCAATAGGCCCTGGTACTCTCGCCTTTCTGCAACTGTAAAGCCACGGATTTGGTATGCCATGCTGATGTGGAACCCAAAGGTGTCGTGGTCGTCTGCACGATACCGATATACTTCCGCGGCCATTCGATCACGTAGCATCTTGAGTTTCAGCTTCTCATTCGCGTCCACCGGCGCGAGCTGCAAACCACTTGCGCGTTGGGGAGCAAGGGTCTTTTCTTCGTCTAATCGGAATCGTATCGGCAGCTCGGCACACATTCTGAATTGTGCGATCCGGTCACCGATGATCCGATCGCATTCTTTGATCGGGGTGTGAATCGGAATGTCTGAAGGCCAACCGTATCGTGCGCGGTCCTGATCATTGAGTCCGTCCAATATGCTGACGTGATAGCTGTCGCTTGGCAGTACCCCTAGTTTGTGAGCGAAAGAGCTAGAACGAAGCGCATTGCCTAGCTCCGCAACAGCCTCCCAGACTTGGCACTGCTGGGGCAAATGACAGATCACCGTATTTCCCGCAAACTGCCGCGGGGTGCCGTCAGGATTGAATTTCAGCAGAGTGTCTCTGGGAATGGCGGCAAGTCGAGCATCGTCTCCCTCCTGGGAAACCCTAGACTGAGCGTTCAGCAGTGCCGGGAACAATCCGCATAACGAAAGCGCAGAAGAGCGAAACAGAAACTCGCGCCGATTATGGATAGATCGCGTGTCGAGGAACATTGTGGTCTATTACTCCGGAAGGTTCTTTGTGGTGAACGGGTCATTTCGAAGGAGGCAGCGGCACCGCAACGTGCCACTGCCTCCCGGCCGGACGTTCCTAGAAGGTGACCTTAGAGCCAAAGTTGAAAAGTCGAGCGTTGCGATCTGAGGTGGGATGCAAGAATGCCGCCGAAGTGATGTTGTTGTTCACCGCATTCGTGCAACCCGGGGAAGCGACGCAGTTTAGGTTGGGATGATTCAAGATGTTTTCAGCCTCTGAGAAAAGAACCAGGTGGTAACGCTCTCGGAAGGGGATGTCGTAAGAAACTCGTGGGTCAACTTCATAGAGGTTTGACCCGCGAAGGCTGTTGCGCCCAACGAACAGCGGTCGCGCGTTAGTGATGTTTTGCCCGCTCGGATCGCTGCCGTTATAGACGTTGATGGGCAGGCCACTGTGGATGTATGTCATCGTCGAGACTTGGAGGTGGTTCGCCCAGCCAAGTCCCTTGGCACCAAACGTGGGATTGTAGAGCCCCTCCAGAGTGACGTTGTGGCGGATGTCTGACGACAATGGACCATAGTCGCGCGCCAGATTGGTGGGATCCTCTATAGGCGTGTTGTAGAACACTACGGAGTAGTTCAACTGATCCACGGTGCCCAGCGCTTTGGACCACGTGTATGCTGCCTGGAATTGGAGGCCTTGCGACATCCGCTTCTTCACGGTCACACTTAGCCCATTGTAGTTGACGTTTGAGCCTGAGGAGACCTCGATAATCTGACCCAGAGCCGCATTGGGCCGCACGATAGTTGCGCTCTTGCCAGTTCCACATCGTGCTGGCGTGTAAGCTGGACGGCCATCAGCTAGATAGCAAACGGGCGGGCCAAGATTGATGTCATGTCCGTATGGACCACGGCGTGTCGTGAGGAATTGATACTCCAGCGCAACGGAGAGATTGTTGCTGAAAGCTTGCTCAACCTGAGCATTTGCTTGAATGGAATACATGTCGCGATAGTTTGGATCATATGTCGCGATGTTTGGAACGTTTGATGCCGACAGTTGTGCGGATGTGGGAACGTTCGGATAGGTAGGAGCGTTGGCCTGTGTTGGCGTGAACGTATACGTCTTGATGAGATCTCCGTTCAGCAAAGAGATGTTCGTGAAGACGTTCCAGTCTGGGGTATCGAAGTAATGCCCCACTGCCGCACGAATTGCCGTAGACGGTGTGATCTGGTAGTTGGCCGAGAAGCGTGGAGCAAGGTCCAGACGATCAGTGTGAATGGTACGGGAGTCTGGGTATGGCGCCCGTTTATCTAACGAAGGCCAGAGAATCAATTGATATCGAAGCCCAGCATTCACAGTCAGCTTCTTGGAAACGCGGAATTCATCCTGAAGATATATGTTTGGCGAGTTCCAACGATTGTTGACCGTCGGATTACCAACTTGGAAAGTTGCGAGCTGGTAGCTCTGTTTGATGTTGTGAATGGTGTTCTCGTAGCTGGGGAGATTAGCGAAGGTGTACTGCTGAGTAAGCGCATTTGTATTTGCAATCAGAGTATTTTCGTAATCAATGCCGAATTTGATGGTGTGCCTTCCCATCGACTTGGTTACATCATCGTTGAGATCGATGTTCTCCTCTGTAGCGTTGGTTCCTCCGTAGTAGTTGGCCCCGATCTGAGCCACGTTGGAGATGGAGGTGATGACGCTGCTCGGCGTTAACCCCGTCTGCATATTGGTCGTGTAGTCGTTGCGGCGGGTTACGCCGAACCGTAACTCATTGAGTAGAGTCGGTGAAGCGATCGTAATCAGTTGAGCTTCTCCGGCCTGCATTCGATCGTGGAAGAACAGCCCAGTGTTATCGGGAATATAGTTTCCTCCCGACGAGTTAGGTTCCTCGTTGCTGAAGCTGCTCCAGCGAACGAATGTGCTGTTCTTCTCGCTGATCTTGTAGTCCACGCGAACACTCGGAGTAGGGTAACGCTCTGAGACGTTTGCGCTACCGAGCTCTGACGCCGGAATTCCGAGAGTCGCGGCATTAGCTGGCGTAATCGCAATGGAAGCTGGATTTGCGAGAGGGTTGTATTCAAAGTTGGCGAAGAAGAACATTCTGTTCTTGAGGATAGGGCCGCCGATGTTCGCATCGTAATCCTGCCATTTGCTGCTGGGTTTGCCAGAGGTGATAAGAGCGTTTGTAGCTCTAAGGGCGTTTGGGCGGATTGCGACGAGCACCTGCCCGTGATACGCATCTCCGCCCCGCCTCGATATGATGCTGGCGATGCCCCCCGCAGTACGGCCAAACTCCGCCGGTGCGCCATTCACGATAATCTGTGTCTGATCGATCGTTTCAGGCGTCGTGATCACAAGCCGCACAGGGTTGTTACCGCCGCGCTGGGTGTTGTCCAGCCCATCTAGCAAGAGTTCGGTGGATAGAATCCCATCAAAAGCAGGCGCCGGTGCCGAAAACGTGGAAGTTGGATACCCTGCCACGCCGGGGCTGAAAAATTCGTAGTTGTAAACATTCCGAGAAGTGATCGGCAATGCACGCAACTCCGTAGAATCGAGAATTGCGCCCACCGACGGCGTACTTGCATCGAGTATCGAAGGATCAGCCCTCACTTCAACCGCGGTGTTCACGTCTACCCCAAGCCGCAGGTCATCGCGCACCTCGCTGCCGACCTGGAGACTGATTCCGTTCTGCTGGAGATCTGAGAACCCGGCAGCGCTGGCTGTGACCCCATATTTTCCGACTTTGAGGATTGCAAAGCGATAGTAACCGTTCGCGTTGCTCGTCACCCGGGTGGTCACGTTTGTGGAGAGGTCACGCGCCACAATTTGAGCGTTTGGCACCGCTGCGCCGCTGGAATCGGTGACATACCCGTTCAGGGCCGCATCGGTGACGTTGGTTTGTGCGACGCACAGCAACGATGGAGAAGATACGAACAGGAAGAGCAAGAGCATTTTGCGGATCACGGAAAGTCCTTGTGACAGCCACCGAGGTGGTTGAGGTTGAGCGAAGACAGCGACATCGTCGCGTCTTGACCTGAAGGAGAGTCGCTCAGACCTTGATATGAACGCGTTGGCAATGTCGATGCAGGATGTTGACATTCGGCGGTTTAGCAATACATTCAGATTCACGGCGGCTACTCCTGTAAAAAGTTAGTTCGATTTCCAACGCAAGGTTTAAAGCCTTGTCAAAAACAGGATGAAGCTAGCAGCAGCATACGGAGACGCCAAGACATTTCGCCGCGACGACACCGTTGCAACGCGTAAATTGCGTATTTGGAATGCTGTATCAGGCATGAGAGGAGACAAAGGTACATGGACGCCGGGTGAATTTGGATTGGCGCGCTGTTCACAAAAGGTGTGGTCTACTTGTAGGGTTTGAAGAGGGCTAACCATGACGGCGGTGATTACCAAGGAGGTCGGTTCATCTCGGAGCGCTCCCAATGATCCACGACGAGCGTTGGTTCAAAGAGTCGTGGAGTCCGCCGCGTTCGCCAAGAGCGAGCGGCTCTCGACCTTTCTGACCTGCATCTGTGAACTGACCCTGGCTGGCCGGGCCAGCGAGATCAATGAACAAAAGATCGGAACTACGGTCTTTGGTAGACCGCGCGATTACGACTCGACGGTTGACGGCATCGTCAGGCCACAGGCGAGTCGGCTAAGGCAACGACTCGACCTTTATTTCAACGGCGAAGGCGCAGAAGAAACAATGCGCATTACCATTCCGAGAGGAAGTTACGTCCCTGTCTTTGAGCCTCATACCAACCCGAACCTAGCTCCCAGTGTGTCAACCCCCTCGCCTGAAAGCTCTTCGGCGTCGGTTCCCGCCGAGTCCACGGCGATTTCGGCAAGGGCAAGAAGCATACCTTGGGCGTGGATAAGCGTGTCTGTACTTCTTTTCGCGCTTCTGGCTCTTGGAATCGTTAAGACCGTATCTACGACAACCAGGGTTGCCACCATGCCAGCACCTCATCCCTTATGGGGCCTTCTCTTCCGTCCAGATCAACAGACAATGGTCGTTCCAAGCGACACAGGACTGGTGATGTGGCAAGGAATGACCGGGCAAAACATTGACTTGGAGCAGTATCTACGCGGCAATTACCGTACGGAGATCGCGAAAGGCAGCGCCAAGGGACAAGTAGATGCTGCCGACCTAGGGAGCCGCCGATACACATCAATCGTCGACTTGGACGTGGTCAAGTCCTTACAGCACGTCGCAGACTCTGAAAACAGCAAGTTCGAGATCCGCTACCCCCGCGACGTCCGCCCGAATGACTTGAAATCGGGAAACGTTGTACTCATTGGGGCAGCGGCGGCAAACCCTTGGGTGAAGCTTTTTGAGCCCAAGATGAATTTTGTTTTTTCGGATGCACAATTCCACCGATACACAGTTCTGAACCGTGCTCCAGTGCGGACAGAACCTTCCAAATGGAGTTCGGACTATGACGACCCTCAAAGGCGGGTCTATGGCGTAGTCGCTTTCCTGCCCAACCTGAGCGGAACAGGAAACGTGCTTATCCTGGAGGGAACCTCAATGCCGGGAACAGAGTGCGCCTGGGATTTCGTCTCCGACGACTCTTCACTGCTCCCATTCTTGCATCGGATCAAGCGTGCTGACGGAACAATCCCCCATTTCCAGTTGGTGTTGGATAGCATCAATCTGAACGAGTCGTCGGTAAAAAGAACCATTCTTGCTTGGCGAACGGTGGATTGATTCGAGCGATCCGCCGGTCCTTCGACAGGGCTTCATCTCTCGCTGCAAGCGATAACCTTCTTGAACGACTGGCGGGCAACGGCCTCAAACATGGGGCATGAGGGCCCGATTTGAGATGGTGTCAAATCGGGCCTAACAGCAGTAAACTCAGCCGCTTCACTGCAGCGTTGTGGAATACGCTACAAGGGCACTCACCCTCGAACGAGCAACCAGTGGGTCTGACCGATAGGGAATGCGAAGCGTGTATCGGCTGCGCTGGAGCGTCGCCATACTTCAAAAGAAATCTGAGAATCGGTGGGGTGTATTGATGCGGCGATCACTCTGTACTTGAGCGCTTACGCCCTCAACCCCACAAGAAACTGAGGCGTGGCGGCTCTTAAGGACTTAAGGACGGAGCCAGCCACGCTACAGAAATTAAGCAACAGCCCGACCAATAAAAGTGATCTCTATTGACAAGGACCCGCAGCCAGCCCGTAACCGCCGACACCGCTTGTCGTGAATAAGACGTTTCTGGCATCGTTTGATTGGAACCCCACGGAGACTCCGTTTCCAAACGCTGCCGCTCCTGGCCCTGCAGCACCCATCCGAAGACCTAGATATGCAGCGGGACCCTGCCAGTTGGATCCGTCCGTTGTCGCGGTCACCAGCATCTCATTGCCACTGTCATTAGCCCCATAGATGTAGTAGAGGGTACATTTTGAGACCGTCAGAGCGGGTGAACTGTCCGAGCCCATATGACCGGATAGGCTCTTCGAGCTAAAGTGGACCCCGTCCGAAGAAGATGCTATCCACACGTTGTTGCTTGTATCGTCCGACCTGAAGGCAATATAGAGCACGCCGTTGAATACCGCCATCGCGGGCGCGCTACCGATCGCGATGTTGGGTATCTGCGTTGCGGCCGGCCAGGTCACCCCATCCGACGAAGACGTCACGTGCAGGGTGTGGCCCGGATCGTTCGCCTGGAAGGCTATAAACAGTTGATTGTTGAACGCCACCATCGCGGGAGCGCCGCCCATGAGAATATTCGGATAACCCGTTGCGCTTGTGAAGCTCGACCCATCCGATGATGACGTGAGCCAGAGCTCGTGGACTGGATCGTTCGCCTGAAAGGCTATGAAGAGTCGATTGTCGAACGCGGCCATCGTGGGCGCGCTACCGATCTGGACGTTGGGTTGCTGCGATGCAGCCGGGAAGGTCTGCCCATCCGACGAAGACGCCACATGCAAGGTGTGGCCCGCATCGTTCGCCTGGAAGGCCACGTAAAGGCTTCCATTGAAGCCGGTAAATGCTGGTTTGGATCCCATGAGATCGTTCGGCTGTTCGGTCGCCGGCGATGTAAACGCGTCTTGTTCGCCAGGGCCGCCGGGGTCGTTCGGGCCAGTATAAGTAGTAACCTTATTTGTCACGAACAAGACGTTTCTGGAATCGTTTGACTGGAATCCCACGGAAACTCCGTTGTGAAACTCCGCTGCTCCTGGCCCAGCAGCCCCCATCTTGACATCGAGATATGCCGCAGGGCCCTGCCAGGTAGATCCGTCCGTTGACGCCATCACCAGCATTTCATTGTCAGTGTCATTCGCCCCATAGACGTAGTAGAGAACATTGTTAGCGACCACCAGAGCGGGGGAACTGTTCCCGCCCATCGTTAGACCGGGTAGCACCTGCGAACTGAACGTGACTCCGTCCGACGAAGATGCTATCCACACATCATTGCTGGGGTCATTCGCTCTGAATGCAATATAGAGTCTGCCGTTGAATACAGCCATCGCGGGATCGCTGCCGATCGCGACGTTGGGTACCTGCCATGCTGTCGGCCAGTTCACTCCGTCCGACGAAGACGTCACATGCAAGGTGTGACCCGCATCGTTTGCCTGGAAGGCCAGATACAATTGGTTTTTGAACACGGCCATAGCGGGAGCGCCGCCCATTAGAATATTCGGGTAACCTGTAGAGCTTGAAAAGCCCGATCCAGTCGACGACGACGTGACCCAGAGCTCGTGGACCGGATCATTCGCCTGGAAGGCTATAAAGAGTTGATTGTTGAACGCCGCCATGGCGGGAGCGCTACCCATTAGAATGTTTGGGTAACCCGTTGCCTTTGGAAAGCGCGACCCAGTCGACGACGAAGTGACCCAGAGCTCGTGGACCGGATCATTGGCCTGGAAGGCCACGTAAAGGCTCCCATTGAAAGAGGTAAGTGCTGGCTTGGACCCCATGAGATCGTTTGGCTGTTCGATCGCTGGCGATGCAAACCCGTCTTGTGGGCCAGGGCCGCCAGGATCGTTCGGGCCAGTGTAAGGGCCCGGGGGACTCACGCCACCTCCATTAGCCGTGCCACCGCTGCTACCGGTATAGCCCGCCGCGACGATATTCGCCTGAACTGCGCTTTCCGTTGCATCCGATGGATAACCCGAGGTCATGGCACCCTCGAAGAAGGAGCCTACACCCCAGTCACTGTTATCGCCGCCGGTTCCAAGAACGATGGCCCCTTCCAGATGCATCGGGGTGTACCCCGGGTTGATGGTGGGAAGCGGTCCCGAATATTCCGTAGTAAGGCCACCCGATTGAGCATCGCCGGCCTTCAGGGCAAACGTGGTTTGTCCGTTATTCTTGAGCATTGCCGTCACGAAGTCGGTATTGATGGACTGGTCACCGAGATTGGAGCCATTACCCATATATTGGCCGTTCTCAAGGTCCGCTTCCACCCATGGACCGGACCCGCTGCAGGGCCCGAAGACGCACGCGGTTCCAAAGTTAAGTGCATCCATGTGGCCGTTTCCAGTGTCGCTGCCACTCGTTTCGGCGTTCCCGTAGTCGAAGCAGCACCCGCTGTTCACGTTCGTTCCGCTGGTCACCATGTACATGCCTTCCGGCGACCCGCCCTTGGCGACTCCGGACGTGGCGTTGTTTCGGTAGCCGACGCCGGATGTCACTTTCACGCCGTAGACTGCATTTCCGTTGACGCTGATGGGCAGCGCGTTAGCCGACGCGCCGGAATCAGCGGTCTGCACCGTCCCCCCGGGTCCTTCGATGGACAGGTTGTTATTGTAGGACGATTGATCGTAGATCATCGTAATGGTGCATGACGTCCCGGCGCAGAACGAATCCTGAGCGGAGGCGTTCGCATAACCACCCGCGGTCAAAGTGCCGATGTCGGTTGTCGCGCCATCCGACCCGCGGCGGACCTGATATAGCCGCCCGTTATAAGCGCCAAACAGAGCTCGCACCGTGCTATGCGCGGCCACGCATGGAGTACCGCCGGAAGCATAGATGTCGCAAGTCAAAGGGTTCGCACTGCCCCCTCCGTTCGAGCTTACAGCCGTGACGGTGACCGAATTGGATTGACCATAGCTATATGTGGAGTCTCCGGAATATGTTGCATTGAAGGTGTGAGTCCCTTGCGCAACGGCGGTCACTGTGAAGCTCGCAAATGCCTCGATCACAGGCGCGGTGCCGAGACTCGTTCCGTCTTCATAGAACGTAACTGTTCCCGTAGCAGATGGGCGTGAGAGAACGACCGAAAGCTGAACGTTCGCCCCGGCACTGGGAGACATCGGCGTTGCACTTAGGGAGACGGTTGGAACATTGCTGCTTTCGGATGCCCCGCCGTCGGCCTGCATATACGAGAGGTTTCGTCTGTTTAGACCATTAGACGTAAAATAACTCGAAAGACGATTCGGGTCGTCCGTCGTGACAAAGGTGTACCTCGTACCAATAATGAAGTCGAGAGATGTGCGGTGATCTGCGTTCTCGATCGGCTGAGATGGATCGATGGGTCCTGTGCCGTTGGGATTGTTATAGAGATATTTCGCGAGGACATCGCAGCATGATCCGTCGTTGGAGCGGAAGAATTGCGGTGTCTGATTGGTGTTGCTGTCGTCAGGTGGGTAATACTCGCCGATCGGGTTGAAATTCCCAACATTCATCGGCTGATTTGTGTAAGGATTATTCCGAGCAGCAGTTAGAACGGACTGAAGAATTCCTCCAGACTCTTTCATTACGACTTCCACCGCAAGGACGTGGATGAGAGAAGAATTGTATCCTTCCATCGAATCAAGCCAGTTGATGATGCTTTGTTCACTGCCGAATCCCGTCGTTCCTAGAGTGGATTCGTCAAAGCCACCATAATCTCCTCCATCAAGTGTAGTAACGTTATCTGCAGGGGGGGCAATGGCTCCCCCTGCGATGACCGGTATGAAGTTGACCTGTCCAGGATTGTTAGGGAACATGGCCAGATAATCGCTGGGGCCATGGGGAAACAGACCGGCCGGCATCTTATAGATCGTGGACTGCCAGGACGGACGCCCCTGAGCATCCACGTTCCCTTGTGTGACTGCCCATGCCGCTTTTGCCGCATCCGAACTCTGAACATCAATGACGAGGACCATCTGGATGTTGTTGTTCTTGAGGTAGTCGTACACATCTTGCAGAGTGGGCGGATACTCCGCAAAGAACGGTTGACCCACCCGCCCGCAGCCATGACCTACTGGGTCGGTTACTAGAGAGACGCTATCTCTTAGCCAAGTGTTACCAAGCAAAGATTTCGTGTTGGACAGGGAGGTTGCGCTCACCGCCGGGTTGACCGAGTCATTGGCGGGGTTGCCCGGGGCTGTGAACGGGTCGTAAGTCGCCTTCGGATATGGAACCGAAGTCAGTCCACACCACTCTCGTCCCCACGTCTTGTCATGGGTCAAGATAGGCACACCGTCGCTTGTCAGCCTCACGTCGGCCTCTACGGTCTCCCAGCCCTCCTGCGCGGCGTACCCGATCGATTGTAAGGAGTTTTCTGGGACATAGGGTGCCTGACTCGTTCCGGCCAAGGCGTGAATACCGCGATGGGCGGAGATCAACGTAAGATCAGAATGCGGGGTTGCAAATGCAGCCATGATCTTCGCTGAATCAAAGTTGTTCGGGTTGGGATTAGCAAGCGGCGCCGGCGTCGTACTCTGTGCTGTAGCCGCGAAAATCCCAAACACCACGCAACAGACCACTCCGGTAAACCGAGCGCATAAGCGCGTGAACGTGCAGTCATACTTTAGAGCGAACATGTTTGATCTCCATTCAGTTCTGCCCGCCGGAGCACGAGATGAAACCTATTTTGTGTGTTCGAGGCGCGCAGAGCTACGAGCTGCTATGCGAGACCGACCCTAGCAACAGCTGCCAGGACTGGCAAGCCATTTCACCGGTACGACACCGTTACGTCGGGTATCTCATTCGCAATAAGCTCCGGTATCAGGCAGGCGAGGGCTCGCTGATACATAAATGCCAAATGAATGGTGCGATCGATCGTGATTCCTCGGGTAAAGAGGTAAGAGAATCGTTCTGGCGAAAATGAACTGACAGACTTTGGGGACTTGACGCGTAGCTACACGCTGACTATCCGCTTCCCTCACCGGGAGCGCTTTGATGGCGCTGAGGCTGGTTGATCAAACTCGCCGAGACGGAAGCTCAACTCAGAAGTGAACTCTTCTACGGTGCGATTCGCGATGGTGTCAGTTTGGACGTTACATAGGTCACGTCAAGCTGTTCCATCGCAGCCTTCTGAAATACAGCCCATTGGCACCCTGTTTCCGGTGTGCAACCAGTGGGCGAGATCAACACCTCATCAGGCGGATGCGTTAATGTCAGCCGTGAAGCTGCGCGCAGTTGGTCCAGCGTCTGCGCACGATAACGGATGCTCACGGTGTATTGGCTTGAGCCAGCGCGCTGCCAGAGTTCGAAGACGATCTGAGAATCCGGCGGGGTGTCGTCGTGCGGCCATCCGCTGTCCAATTCAGACCGAGCAGCCCGCCAATGCCTGCGAGGTCGGCGGCGTGCCCGCTGATGTAGACAAGTCTCGCGCCGCTAGGACCGAACGCGCCTGGGATGCCAGTACCAGAAGCCGCTTGATCGAGAGTTTTCAAAATATGTGCAAGCAGATTGGAGCTCGCTATACGAGCGAAATACGGCGTGCGTTTCTCCAAGTTGAACGCCGAGATTCGGATCGGCAACAGCTCTCGTAAAGTGGCTTCGTCAACCCGCCCCCAACCCACCTCCGACATGGGTTTACCGTCAGTGTATTCCAGCAGTAAATCTTCCACAATTTCAGATGCGATGGATCGCGATTGGCTGGCCGCGATGATGTCGCCGTGGTCTGTGGATCGCTGATTCCAAGATTCTAAGACGGATTTCTTGGTGGGATCGGCAGCGGCGGGAACCAGAACATGCTCCAGCAACTCGAGTTGTGAATGCGATTCGGGTGAGAAAACGTCTTGCGCTTGGGATAGGAGCGCGGCACGCCTAGCCGCCATTATCTCGGCAGCACGGTAGAACGCTTTTAACCCCCGTCCGAAAGATCGGGTCCGGAATCTCGGGATTGGCTGTGTGGATACGTATCGGACCACACCCGGGGGCAAATCCGTTGAAGGTGGCACGGGTACTTGCAATATTTCGTTCATCGGTGTCGGAGTAAAGAAAGATGTCCGATGGAGCCGGGCAACCGGAGGAGGCAAGCAGGCCGTCTCGCCCACTGGTGAGGCGCATGTAGGCGCCGATCTGACGGATCGCTTCGACCCCGTGCGGAGAAAGGTGTCCGGGCGGGACCTCCCACCCCGGCCACGGCTGGGCTGAATATTCGGAAGCAGGCGTGAGCGGCGAACGAACGCCGTGCCGGGAAAGGATAAGGGTGAATCGCAAGTGCCCCTCTTGCTTCGTGAGTTGTGCGGTCTGTGAAGGAGCGCCGGTTTTCGTGTTCGAAATAGAGGAAGTTCGAAGCAGTTGAGCAAGCCTCGCATAGACTCCATTGGTCCATCCAAAGCCAATTACGTTGGATTTGTATCCGGCAGCAACAGCGATATTCGCGGAACCATCAACCACGTTGTACTTTTCACGGATGGTCCCATCGAGGAGGTAATTCGCTTCGACGGTGTGGCAAAACTTTTCGGCCAACCGGGTAGAGTCGTTGCTAAAGCCGTACTTGCTGAGACCCTCGATAGCAAACCAATGTGTCGGGGCCCAGCCAAATGGAAGGTCCCATTGCATGCCAGAATCTTTATCACTCATGGCCAAGCCACCCTGCCGTTCAAAAATAGGTAGCTGCTGTTCCACACTTCGAGCCTGTTCTGCGGTCGCCAATCCTGCCCACAAAGGATAAAACTCGGACAGGTACCTGTACGATGACGCCGCGCGAGTTGAGAATTCGTAGTCGCTGTACGTGCCTTTCTCAGGATTCCATAGGTACTTATTGATCGCCTTCTTCCTGGAGTTAGCTCTATTCAGCCACCTCAGAGATTCACGCGGCTTCCCGAGAAGTGAAGCGAATGAGGCCATATCACGTTCATACTTGTACAAGAGACTATTGAGGCATACGGCAGCATATTGATCCGTCGATCCGCCGAATGGGCCAAAGCGAAAGGTCGTGTCAAAACCAGATTCGCGCATGGCTCGGTCTCCTCGGTAAAAGGCTGCCGAGAGACGATAGCCATCGGCGTACGCATTCGCACAGACACGTGAGCGGAGCACATCGCAACTGGACATTTCGAGGCGGCGAGCCTCACTCTTGGCCGGGTGTTCGGCTGCCGCAATCAGATATCCGCCGCGTCGCTCCGGATGCGCGACCAGCCAGCGAATGACATCAGGGTAATAGGTGCTGTCATCTGCCATCTCAGGCACTGGACCGGTGCCAAGGTCGAAATAGCGCGCCAAACGGGTCTCGCCTGGCTGATGATCGTGCGTAGTCCAAAGAGCGTAGTCTGACTCCGCATAGTGGTAGGCTTGTCTCAGCCATTCCTCGTCATGCGTTTTCGTGTAGATCTCGGAGATCATCGAACTCAGTAGCGGAGGCTGAGAGCGCGTTAGATAATACGTGCGGTTGGCATTAAGTACCGCACCATAGTTGGCGATTTCAAAGAAGAAGTTTTCGACTATGCCTTTCGCAATTGGCACGCGCCCGTCCTCAACCAAACCGAGAACGATGAAGTAGCTATCCCAGCCGTACATTTCGTTGAATCGCCCGCCGGGGACCACATAAGGGTGGGGGAGATAAAGCAGACCGGGCCGCAAATTGGCTGTGGGCCGCACATCTCCCAGGCTGTGGATCACCCTGGGCAGGTGCCTGACCTCAACGTCGCACTTCTCTTGCATTCCCGCTAAATCTTCAGGGGTTTTCATCCTCGCAGGAAGGTAGATCACAGGTTTTGAGGCCACCTTCGGATCGACAACTGAATTGCAATCACTGGTCGATCTCTCCAATGATCCCCAAGCGTTATGGATGTACACACTGATATTGGGGCGGCTTCGCTGCGAGGTCTGCGAAAGAAGCGGCTTGCCGAAGCCGGCAACGTAAAGAAATACGATGATTGCCTTAGGAACAAAACTGGGGGCCACTGCGTACCTCTACGGAATGTCGATGTCCATATAACGCGATATTAAGCGTCGTTAAAACCAAAATGAACATACCAGCCGCACAGGGCGAAAACCAAGACATTTTGCCGCTACGACTCCGTTGCATTGCGCAAGATCTCTGTTTAGAGCGATGTAACAGGTGCAGTAGCAAGGAGGGTATCAGCGGAAGAACTTGACTGCTCCCGGCCATCGACAAACCTGGGCAATCCGCACCTTACCTGGCTTCTATGCTGATGGAGCCACATCAATCGTCGATCGGTTATTAGGCCTTGGTTTGGCCTTCAGCGAACCGATGAAGGCGCGTTATCCCCCTGCCGCGCAGCCGACAGCGAAGTTCGGCCAACGGGAAAAGGGTCCGGGGGAAACCGGAGAGGTGTCTCCCGGCGCGATTTACGCCCACAGACAAAACGGCCCCGGACGGATCCGGGGCCAGAGTGGAATGACATTAGGAGGCTTTCTTGTGCGGCGCTTCCTTTTTCGGGAAGCCTTGCCGGTTGCCTCCTTCTCCTTCTTCGGAGCCTTAGCCCTCCTTTTGATGGCCTTGGGCTTCTTCGGTGCGAAGACCTGCTCGGCTTCGGTAAGCAAGTCCGGCTGGCTCTCGTGAGGAATGCCGACGTGCTCGGAGAGGACAAGACGCAGCGTGTCCGCATCGCACATAGAATTTGGACCGTCCACTTTCCTCGCAGTAGATCGACGCCCCTCAGAACATGCACCTGGTGAGAGGTATCCATAGCATTGGTTACTCGACTACCGCAAAGCCACTTGGGACATTACCCAGTCAGGAAGATTGTTCGATGGACGCAGGTTTGGCTTTAGTTGTGGTGAGGAGGCCAACTGCCGATCCGTTGAAACATTTCGAACCAGTCTTCAAGATGCCAAGTATGGCTTACTCGTCCCTCGCGAAGGTGATGGAACTCGTAAAGACGTACTTCGATGGGCTGCTGCGACCCGGCCACGCCGAAGATCTCCCCCTGATGCGTTCCGACCATACGTGCACGCACTCCAGCCCTGCCAGAGGCGCCGACAATCTCGTCTACTTCAATCCTGAGATCTGGAAAAGCTGCAAAGAACAAGGGCATCATCTTCTTGAACCCGTTGGTGCCCGGTTCTTGCCCCGGCGCAGGGTTCATGTCTCCCCAATCGGGCGAACATGCCTTGTCTAATAAATCAGGTTTGCGCTCATTGAACGCTCGGTAGAAGTTCTCGATCGAGTGTGTTTCCACTTCACTCAGTCCCGACGTGACTGCTATCTGGTTCACGGACATAACATTCTCCTATTCGGCTCGCTGCTGGTTGCCATTCGCAATCTATGTTTACCAGGGATCCATTCCATCCTTGGAAATAGCACTTCCCGTTGGACCACTCTCATCCAGCAGGGCTGGTCTCGTAGCTGCTAGAGCTCCGACTTTGACAGGGTGCGTGCCCTCGTTATTGTTCAAGTCGGTCTTGGTGAATCCTGGGTTTGCCGAGTCGACCTTGATGTTTGTGCCGCGCAACTCCCATGCGAGTTGCACTGTGAGCATGCTCATCGCTGCCTTCGAAGCGTTATAGCCGATCAGCTTTGCGTTGTAATGCTCCCATGCAGGATCGCTGTTGAGCGTCATAGAGCCGAGTTCATCCATCCGGCCAACTGTTCGCTCTCAGCCCAATGTTCCGCCATCTACAAGGATCACTTGACCGGTGGTGTAAGTACCCCGCATCAGGTAGAGATAGGCCTGCGCTGCCTCTTCCGGAGTGCCAGTACGCGGAATCGGCTGATTGACCGTCATCTTCTGAATCTGAGTCTGCGACATCCCTTTGCTAAGATTGGTGCGTATAAGGCCCAAGCAGACTGAATTTACTCGTCTTGGCGCTAAGTCCACGGCAAGGCCAAGTACGAGATGCTCGATCGCACCGCTGAACGCTGTCGTAAGCGCCATTCCCTTTACCGGGCGATGACTAAGAATGCCGTCGGTCAACGTGATGGAGCCCTCGGGTGAGAGCTGAGACTTACCGTGTTTGATAGCCTTCAGTGCTCCCCAGAACCTGACGTTCAAGCCATCGCCGGCCGTGTGGAAGTCCATGTCGTTCAGGGAAAGAGGTCCCATATCAGGACCACCATCTCCTGCGGTGAACACGAGATGGTGGAATTTACCTACCGACAAAAAGAACGCATCGACGCTCTTCTCGTCTTTTACGTCGATAACACGGCCTTGCGCTTGTTGACCCAAGCGCTCAACAGCCGCATCGACATTGGCTGCATTGCTCGAACCGATAATCACCTCCGCACCTTCTGCGATGGCGGCGGCAGCTACGGCGTGCCCGACGCCAGAGCTGCCACCAATAATGGCAATGCGCTGCTGCTTGAGAGAAGGAAGTTGCATAGAAGCTCCTTTGAAGTTGCCACGTTGTAGGCGTACCTTGGGAAATTCAGGCGGTGTGTCCAGTCGAGGCGGAACATCACGGGATTCACTCAGAGCGAAAGTAGCCGCTTTCTTGCAAGTCCGCAAACAGGTCAGGATGCGTGGGCTGCCATCCCAGCCTCTGCTGCGTCAGCACACT
>JAABUZ0100005031.1_pt1 | contig 17694 bp, 22 predicted proteins | sample 5562091 | NCBI WGS metagenome assembly JAABUZ01 (sample SAMN12813069, study PRJNA571459) | rock metagenome | isolation source: Antarctica rocks | place: Antarctica: Victoria Land, Linnaeus Terrace sud | collected 2015-12-21
CGCGGTGGCCCGACCGGGGGCCCCGGGGAGCCGCTGGGTGGCCCCCGCGTCCCGCCGGCGGCGCCCGGGTGCCACGGCCGCCTGGCGATCGTCTCGAGCGTGGCGCGCCACGGCGTGCGGGTCACGCCCCGCCGCCTCTACGTCCGCGGCGTCGCCCGCGAGCGCGGGTGCCGCTCCGCGCGCGTGAGCGCGGTGACCGTCTCGATCTCGCAGCGCCTGGCGCACGGGCGCTGCCGCTTCCTCCAGCCCGACGGGCGTCTGAGCCGTGCCCGCTCCTGTCGCCGCCAGCTCTCGCTCGGAGTCCGGGGAACGAGGACTTGGCGGCTCGCGGCGCCGATCCGCCTGCCGGCCGGCCGCTACCGCCTGGTGAGCATCGCCTACGACGTGGTCGGCCGCCGCGAGCACGCCGGACCCCACGGGGACATCGTGCGCTTCCGCGTGAAGGGTGCGCTTCACCGGCGGTCGCGGCGGTGAGCGGACCCGGGTTCGCGGGGCCCCTGCCGTACGTGAGCGTGCACGGACCGCTACCCGGGTGACGGTGCATGGACGTTCGCGTCGACGTGCCGCTCATCGATCTCCATCCCGCCCGCGCGCCTCGCGGCGACGCACCCATGCCTTGAGGATGGGCGAGACGGGCACGGCGTAGACGATGACCGTCACGACCAGGAGCACAACCCCCGCTGCCCGGGCCGTGCCGCGCCCGAAGATGGCGAGTCCGACAGCGATAGGCGGGAGGAAGACGATCAGCCCCGCCCAGAAGTAGTAGAAGGCGCGTTCGCCGGCGAAATAATCCCCAAAAGAAAACCCTGCATTCGCAGGGCTCTCTAATGCGCCCGAGAGGACTCGAACCTCCACCCGGTTATCCCGGACAAGGCCCTCAACCTTGCGCGTCTACCAATTCCGCCACAGGCGCGTGGGGCGGCCGAGTATAGACCGGGGCGCCGGCTTGAGTCCGTCCTCGCGCCGCGCTATCTTCCCCGAACAGGTGTTCGTCAGCAGGTTCTTAACGTAGCTCGAGGGAGGCAGCGCCGATGGACCTCACCAAGCGCCAGCAGGAGATCTTCGACTTCATCAAGCGCTACTCGGCGAAGTACGGCTACCCGCCCACGGTGCGCGACATCGGCAAGGCGGTCGGCCTGGCCTCCTCCTCGACGGTCCACGCCCACCTCGCCAACCTCGAGAAGGTCGGCCTGCTGCGCCGCGATCCCTCCAAGCCGCGCGCGCTTGAGCTGCTCGACCGCGCGGTCGGGAGCGTCAAGAGCGTCGTGCGTCCCAACGGGCTCCCACTCGTGGGGCAGGTCGCCGCCGGCCAGCCGGTGCTCGCCGAGGAGAACATCGAGGACTACGTCGAGGTGCCGCCGCTCGTGGGCGGCGAGGACGGCGAGTACCTGCTCCGCGTGCGCGGCGAGTCGATGCAGGACGCCGGCATCCTCGAGGGCGACCTCGTCGTCGTGCGCCCGCAGCAGACGGCCACCGACGGTGAGATCGTCGTCGCCCTCGTCGGGGAGGAGGCGACGGTCAAGCGCTTCTTCCAGGAGGCCGACCACGTCCGCCTCCAGCCCGAGAACGAGTCGATGGAGCCCATCAGGTCCAAGGACGTGCTCGTGCTCGGCCGGGTGGTCGGGCTCATGCGGAGCATGACGTGAGCTCCGCGACGCTCGTGGCGCCCGGGACGGTCGAGCGTCCGACGCTCTTCGACGGCGTGGGCGGGGGTCCGACGCTGGACGACGCGCTCTCTGGCGCCTGGGAGGGGCTCGGCGCCCACGCCGTCGTCGCCTGCCCCGTGTGCGCCGGGCGGATGCGCCCGCGCTACGGAGCCGGGCCCGCCGCGCTGGGCGGGCGCTGCGAGGAATGTGGAACGGCGCTGTCCTGAGGGCCGCCTCGGGGCTCGACGCGTCGGCTGAGGAGGGCTACCCTGCCAGGGCAGGCCAAGCAGCCGCGGAGGTGACAGAGGCCTTCGAGGAAAGTCCGGACATCACAGGGCAGGGTGGTCGGTAACGCCGACCCGGGGAAACCCGCGGGAAAGTGCCACAGAAATCACACCGCCCACGGCCGCGTTCGCCCGCGCGGGGGCGTGGCCCGGCAAGGTTGAAATGGTGCGGTAAGAGCGCACCGGCGTCGCGGTGACGCGGCGGCCAGGCAAACCCCACCCGATGCAAGGCCGAGCCGGACCGCTTGCAGGCGGCCCGCCGAGGTCCAGGTTGGCCGCATGAGATGGATGGCTGCTCAACGACAGAATCCGGCTTACCGGCCTGCTAAGGAAAGGGGCTCCCTCACGGGAGCCCCTTTCTACTGGCTCGGCAACCGCGCTCTCGTGCCCGGCGGAAGTCAGGACGCGGGAGTGGAGGACCCCGCCGTCGCGCGCTCGATGCACGTGCGCAGCGCGTGGCGCTGTCCGTACTTGGCGCGGAACGCCGTGCGCCCGGGCGAGCGGCGCTCGGCGCGGCACCGCTTGGCCGCCGCTCGGTCGGCGGGCAGGTGCGCCTTGACGCACTTGCGGAAGGCGTCGGGGGTGCCGTACTTGGCGCGGAACGCGGTGACGCCGGTCCGGGTCCGTTCGCTGCGGCACTGGTCGGCCGCGGCGTGACGGGCGGCATGGGCGTGGTGGCGGTGGTGGCCACGGTGATGCCCGTGGTCGGCCGCGGAGATCGCCGGCACGGCGAGAGCGGCGACGGCGGCCACGGCGACGATGAGCTTGCGCATACGGGAAAGGCTCCAGGTCTGTGGACGGTGGCGGTCTCCCTACGAGGCGCCGCCCATAGATAACCCACGGGCGGCCTCGAAGTCGCGCACCGCGCCAGTAGCATCGCGCCCGCGTGCGCTTCGGGATCTTCTACGAGCATCAGCTCCCGCGACCGTGGGGAGAGGCTGCCGAGGAGAAGCTCATCCGGGACGCTCTGGACCAGGTCGAGCTCGGCGACCGCGTGGGCTTCGACTCCGTCTGGGAGGTCGAGCACCACTTCCTCGAGGAGTACTCGCACTCCTCGGCCTCCGAGGTCTTCCTCGCCGCCTGCAGCCAGCGAACGCAGCGGATCCGCCTCGGATTCGGCATCGTGGCCATGCCGCCCGGCTACCAGCATCCCGCCCGTGTGGCCGAGAAGGCCTCCACGCTCGACCTCGTCTCGGGCGGCCGGGTCGAGCTCGGCACGGGGGGGACCTCCTCGGGCGCCGAGCTCGGCGGCTTCGGCGTGGAGCGCGCGAGCAAGCGCGCGCAGTGGGAGGAGGCGGTGGGCCTCGCCACCCGCATGATGGTCGAGGAGCCGTTCGCCGGACACGACGGGCGACACGTCTCCACGCCGCCGCGCAACGTGGTCCCCAAGCCCAAGCAGAAGCCCCACCCGCCGCTGTGGGTCGCCTGCTCGCGGCGCGAGGCCATCCGCCTCGCCGCGGAGAAGGGCATCGGCGCCCTCTCGTTCTCCTTCGTCGAGCCCGAGGAGGCGAAGGAGTGGGTCGACGAGTACTACGAGATCATCGCCTCCGAGCGCTGCGTCCCCGCCGGCTTCGCGGTCAATCCGAACTTCGCGGTCGTGCTGCCGATGATGTGCCACGAAGACGAGGAGGAGGCGATCGAGCGCGGCATCGACGGTGCCCACTTCTTCGGCTACTCGCTCGCGCACTACTACGTCTTCGGCGAGCATCGGCCGGGGCGCACGAGCATCTGGGAGGAGTTCCAGGCCCGGCGCGACGAGGTCGGCTTCGCGCGCCACATCGTCACGCCGGATGCCGCGCCGCTCGGGGTAAAGATCCTCCAGGAGGGCCTCGGGTCGCTGCGCGGGGCGATCGGGACGCCGGAGCAGGTGCGCGAGCTCGTGCGTCGCTACGAGGCCGCCGGGGTGGACGAGATCATCTTCGCCTCCCAGATCGGCCGCAACCGGCACGAGCACGTCTGCGAGTCGCTCGAGCTCTTCGCGCGCGAGGTCGCGCCGGAGTTCCGGGAGGGCGCCGCCGCGCGGGAGGAGGCCAAGCGGGAGCGTCTGGCCGGCGCGGTGCAGGCCGCGCTCGCGCGCCGGTCGCCGCCACGGGTCGCCGACCCCGACTACTTCATCGGGCCACTCGACTCGGGACCGCCTGCCCCCGTCCGGGGGGGCGCTGAGGACGGCGGAGGCCTCTCGGACGCCGCGGATGAGGACGCCGGCGCGTCCGGGCGCCTCTCGGGCCTCGGCGCCCGCGCCCAGCAGCGCGGCGGGGAGGCGCTCACGGGCTGGGTGCGGCGCGCGAGCGACCGCGGTCTGGAGCGCACGGCGGGCTCGCGCGCCGGCCTGACGCTGCTCTTCGGCGAGATGGCACGGCGCTTCGAGCCGGAGCGGGCGGCCGGCTTCGAAGGCGACATCGTCTACCTGCTGAGCGGGGAGGACGGAGCGAGCAGGGCCTGGACGATCGCGGTGAGCGGCAGGCGAGCCGTCTCGCGGACGGGGCGCGCCCCGGCGCCGCGCCTGATCGTCTCACTCGCTCTCGCGGACTTCGTCCGGTTGGCCGCGGGAGACCTCGATCCGGGAAAGCTCCTCCTCACCGGTCGGCTGAACATCGAGGGCGACCTGGCCGTGGCCGCGCGGCTGGGCGAGATGTTCGGGCAGCCCGCGGCCTACTGAGCGATGTACCGTCGGCCGATATACGAGGACGTGCGCCGCTCTCGCCGACTCCTCCCCTCCCTCGCGGTCGCCGGGCTCCTCGCCGCCGCGCCGGCCGGCGCACCCGCCGCGGGGACCGCCCACCTGCTTCCCCTGCAACCCCCGCGCGCCGGCGCGCTGCCCGTCCGCCCGTTCGCCGGTACGGTGCGCGACCGGGTGCTCAGCGACGGGGGGCGCCGTTCGGGCACGCCGCGCGCCCGCGCGGCCCGGGCATCGAGCGCCAGCTCCTACCGCACGCGCGACGGCTACGCGATCCGGGTCACCGTCTCGCGCGCCTACGAGCTCGACCGCCCGGCGGTGCAGGGCTTCGTGGACTTCCTTGGCTCGCGGCTGCACGGCTCCGAGCTCGGCCGGCTCAGCGTCGCCATCGCCACCCCGAAGGAGGTCGGCCACGACTGCGGCGCCTCCGACGCGCTGGCCTGCTACGACCCTGCGCGGGAGCGCATGATCGTGCCCGGGCAGGATCCCGGCCCCGGGCAGCCGCCGCTCGCCTACGTCATCACGCACGAGTACGGGCACCACATCGCGTTCAACCGCCGCAACGCCCCCTGGTCCGCGGCGGCGTGGGGCCCGAAGCGCTGGGACTCGCTCGAGCGCGTCTGCCCGGGCGTGCGCGCGCACCGCTTCTACCCGGGGGACGAGGGGGACCACTACTACCAGGACCCCGGCGAGGCGTGGGCGGAGTCCTACGCGAGCTACCACTACCGCTCCAACCCCTGGCGCTGGACGCCGTTGCTGCGACCCGGGCCGGCGGCCTTCGGCGCGGTCCGGCGCGACGTGCTCGATCCCTGGCGCGGCCCCCTCCGCGCGGCTCGCTCCCTCTCCTTCGCTCCGGGCCGAGCGGGCGTGCGCTGGTGGAGCCTGGCGCCCACGCTCGACGGAAGCGCGATCGTGCGTCTGCACCCGGCGCGCGGCGAGCAGATCGAGACGCGCGTGTTCGTGGGGCGCCGGCTCGCTCTCCGCTCCGCGAGCCGCTCCGTCCCGATCACGATCTGCGGCGCGCGCTCCCTGCGCCTCGCCTTCGTGCGCCGCAGGGGCCACGGGCCGGTGCGGGTGTCGGTGGCCTACCCGGGCTGAGCGCGGGGTTCGCCCAGCTCTCCCTTCGGCGGGAGCGTCTTGGCAAAGGTGATGCTGCGCTTGACCCACGCCGCGAGTTCGCGCTTGGTCCTCAACCCCTCGGGGGCGACGGTGATCCATCCGTCCATCGTGCGCCCGCCCATCTCCATCAGCGCCACGTGGGGACGCGCGAGGGATGCGTCGGTGTCAGCAGGGTCGATGCGGACCAGCAGCCCGCCGTTGCGCGAGGCGCTGACCGACATGTTGCCGTGCAGCAGGAACGCCAGGCCGCCGAACATCTTCTTCTCGGTGATCGCGTCCTCGTCGGCGAGCAGTTCGCGGAGGCGGTTTGCAAGATCCTCGTCGTAGGCCATGGGCGTCGCGCGAGCGTATCGCGGTGCGACGCGCGCCTTCGGTCGCGTGCCGGAGCAGGTCGCGCGTAGTGTCCCTGTCCTCATGACGCTGGTGATCCGGGAGATGGCCCTCGATGAGGCGGGCCTGATCATCGACTACTTCCACGGCTCCACGCCGGAGCACCTCGAGATGCTGGGAGTGGACCACTCGCGGTTGCCGAGTCGCCAGCGTTGGCGAGAGCGCTTCGCCGGTGAGTGCGAGGAGTCGGTTCATGACCGCTCGACGTTGTTGGTCATCTGGGAGCTGGACGGTGTCCCAGTCGGCTTCTCGACCTGCGACAAGATCGTCTACGGCGAGGAAGCACACATGCATCTGCATGTTGTGGATCCTCAACGGCGCAGATCAGGCATCGGGTCTGCGTGCGTGCGGGAGACGGTCGCCCTTTACTTCAAGACGCTGGCGCTGCGGCGCCTCTTCTGCGAGCCCAACGCCTTCAACGTGGCGCCGAACCGGACGCTGCAGAGTGTGGGCTTCAGGTACGTCAAGACCTACGAGACCGTCCCCGGCCCGCCGAACTACCACCAGCCGGTAACCCGCTGGGTGTTCGAGAACTGACGTGCGCGAGGCATGGAGTCAAGCGTGCGCCTGATCAGCGAACCGCTGGCGAGCTGCCTGGCGGGACACTCCCAGTGCCACCGCGATCTGGTTCCATGATCTGCCGTGCCCCCGGGCGAGTTCCACGGCTTCTCGAAGCCGGGCCTCGTCCGTGCGTATCGCATCGGAGGCGGCGGCGATGTGGCGGAGGTCGTCGGTGTCGTCGACCAACGCGGCTGCTGGGTCGAGCTGGTCGGCAAGCTCCTCGAACCGCTGCGCGGCCCGCTCGATCTCATCGTTGGTGTGGCGCATCAAGTCGACTCCTCATCCAAGGAAAGGGACAAACTTCGGTCGCAGTGGCATGGCATGAATGACGACCGGATCGTCCCCATCGATGTGCAGGACGCCGATCTCCAGCATCGCCCCATCGAAGGCCGCTCCGATGAGCATCGTCAGATCCGCGTCAATGACGACTCGGCGCACCGCGTTACGCACGGCGTGCCGGATGTCCGCTTCGGGGATGCCGTGCTTCCGCGCCGGCTCACCGATCCGCACCTAGACAACGTAGCTTGTCTAGAGAGGAGCGTCAAGGGGCGGAGGAGGCCAAAAATGCAGTAGATGTTGACGCTGCGGGATGGCCGATCGTCGTGCGGGCGGTCGTCAAGTGCGGCGGCGACCGCGCATGAGAGGCTTTGGCCGATGGAGGACGAACCCCCGACCGGGCAGCGCCTGCCCCGACCGCGTCAAGGCCCGGGGCGCTGGACGTCCTTCATCGCCGGGTCCGATGCCGCGGCCTCTGCGGTCCGCGGCCTACACGAGCAGGCCAACCCCGAACACCGCGTGCGCGTCGAGCACGACGCCCACACCCTGCTCATCCATCTCAGCGGCGAGGACGGCGGCGGCTGGACGACCGTGGCCGTCGACCGGGAGACCCGGCGGTGGGCGGTCGCTCAGGACCGACGCCAGCTCGACGCGGCCCGCGAGGCCTACGAGCACCTTTACGACGGGTGACCGCTCGGGCAAGACCGCATCCCCTGGGCATCGGCCCTGGCGATGAGCCACGAGCGGTCAAACTCCCCGAGCCCCAAGCCCTACCCCAGGAGGCCCAACCAGATGTTCCTCGGACTGCGCACCGTCATCTACCCGGCGCCCGATCTCGCGACGAGCAAGGCATGGTTCACCGAGATGCTCGGGATCGAGCCCTACTTCGACGAGCCGTTCTATGTGGGCTACACGGTCGCCGGCTACGAGCTCGCACTCGACCCCAATGGCGATCCGCAGCTCGGGCCCGTCACCTACTGGGGTGTGCCCGACGCCCAGGTCGGTCTTGCGCGCCTACTGGAGGCGGGTGCCGGCGCTCGTGGCGAAGTTCAGGACGTCGGCGGCGGCATCCGCGTCGCCACGGTCCTCGAGCCCGGCGGCAGCGTCCTCGGGATCATCGAGAATCCACACTTCGTGCTGCCGGACGATCCGCCGGCAGGCGTCGGACCCGGACGCTGAACGGCGTCATCGGTCTCTCCATCCGAATCGAGTGCGAACATGCGTTCGCATGATCGTCTGCGTGCTGCTTCCCCGCTTCTCCCTCACGGTCGCGGCCGGCCAGAGGACGAGCTTGCTGGGAGAGCCGGCGGCGCTCGCGCCCGAGCCGGCGGGCACCGCCGGCGGAGCCGGTGGTCGGATCCAGCTCGTCGGCGAGGTCTCCCTGGCCGCCGAGGCATTCGGGGTGCGCGCGGGCATGCGGCTCGGCGAGGCGCTCGCGCGCTGCCCGCGACTGGCGCTCGTCCCGCCCGATCCGGTCGGCGTCAGCGACGCGTGGGAGAGGCTCCTGGGCCGGCTCGAGGCCATCGGCGCCGCGGTCGAGTCCGAGCGTCCGGGCCTCGCGTGCTTCGAGGCACGGGGGCTGCGGCGGATCCACGGGGGAGCGGAGGAGGACGTGATCGCCGCCGCGCGGCGCGCCCTCGCCGCTCCCGCGCGGATCGGCGCCGGCCCCACGCGGTTCTGCGCCACGGCCGCCGCCGCGCGCGCGCGGGCGCGGCGTGCGGAGATCGTTCGCGGCGGGGAGCGCGCCGCGAGCCGCTACCTCGCCTCGCTCCCCGTCGCGCTGCTGCGCGCGCGCGGGCGCCTGGTCGAGCTGCCGCCTGCGCTCGAGCGCCTGGGCGTCACCACTCTGGGCGAGCTCGCCGCGCTGCCTCGCGCCGCGGTGGCCGACCGGTTCGGAGCCCTCGGCCTCACCGCCCACGACCTCGCCTGCGGGCGCGACGGTCCGCTCGTCCCCCGCCTGCCCTCCGAGCACCTGGAGGAGTCGCTCACCCTGCCCGAGTCGGGCTCGGGCCTCCAGCTCGAGCGTGGCCTCGGCCTCCTGATCGACCGCCTGCTCGCCCGTCCCGAGCGGCGGGGGCGCACGCTCCGCGCCGCCGTCCTCTCGGCGGTCCTGGTCGAGGGCGGCACCTGGCGTGAGCGCGTGAGCTTCCGCGAGGCTCTGGCCGATCCCGCCCGGATGCGGCTGGCGCTCACACCGCGGCTGGCCGGGCTGCCCGCTCCGGCCGAGGCGCTGCGCCTCGCCGTCGAGCGCTTCGGGCCGCTCGCCGTCGAGCAGCGCGCGCTCCTCGACGAGGCCTCGGCCGCGCGCCTCGGGCGGCTGCGCGAGGGCGTGCGCCAGGTTCGCGTCGCGGCCGGCCCCGACGCCGCCCTGCGCGTCCTCGCCCTCGACCCGGGCTCGCGCGTGCCCGAGCGCCGCGCCGCCCTGGCTCCGTTCGAGTGACCCGTCCGCGCCGGCTGGCCGCGCCGCGTGCGACGACGGTCCGCGCCGGCGCCGACGGCCGCCCGCTGCTCGTCGACGGCCGGGTCCTCGACGCCGTGCGCGAGTCCTGGCTCGTCGAGGACCGCTGGTGGACCGACCGTCCCCTGCGCCGCCGCTACTGGGAGCTCGTCACCACATGCGGGCGCAACGTCGTCGTCTTCCACGAGCTCGAGGGGGGGAGGTGGTTCGCGCAGCGCTAGCGGTTAGGGTGGGCGCATGCCCCCGCCGACCTATCGCGAGCGACTGAGGATCGAGGGACTCGTGCTGCTCGGCTCGGGACTCGCCGGATCGGTGCTCCTGCTCCTCCTCACCCGCCAGTCCCGGCGCTGGCCGCTCAACACGATCGGCCAGCTCGTGCTCGTCGTGCTGCTGCTCGCGCGCTTTGGCCCTCGCTCGGCCCGCAAGGCGACGGGCGCGGCCCACGTGCTCGACCCGGGACGGGAGGGCTCGGGCGAGCCCACGCCGCTCTGGCACATACCGGCGATCGTCCTCGGGCTGGCGCTCTCCTTCAAGCTCGCCGAGAAGCTGCCCGGAGGCAGCCGGGCGGGATGGGACGCGAGCCTGAGGATCACCGGCGGCTCGGCCCTCGTGGGCGCCGCCCAGGCCTTCCTCCTCGAGCGCGTCGTCGCCCGCGAGGAGGAGGCGAGCGGCCGGAGCTTCTACCGCGTCGCCGGCTCGCGGCTCGGCCGGGGGACGAAGCTCGGCTTCACCGCCGCGCAGCCGTCCACGACCGCGCGGTAGCGGCCAGGCTCGCGAGCGCTCCGCCGGCGATGAGGGCGCCGGCCAGCCGGCGGCGCCCGACGCCCGCGGCGATGAGGCCACCCACTCGCACGGGCGTGGTGAGGCGCGCCGCGCGCGTCGTGAGAGGGTCGGGTGCGCTCGCGCGCCCGAAGTAGACCCACAGCGCATACGCGAATCCCGCGCCGAGGCGCGCGAGCTCCGCTCCCACCGCGCCGCGACCCACCCACTGCCGCCGTCGCGCGGCGCGCAGGGCGGCCACCGCGAAGCACGCGTCCACGAGGCCCTCGAGGTCACGGCCGATCCGGGTCGGCTCGTCGCGGCGGGCGAAGCGTCCGTCGAGGATGTCGGTGGCGGCCGCCGCCGCGCAGACGAGGGGCGTGGGGGAGTCGGCGGCGACGGGAACGAGCCACGCACGCCCGAGCGTGAGCGCGTCGGCGACCCCGAGCGGACGCGGGCACCCATCCTCGGTCTCGACCATCCCCAGGTGCCAGTCGAGCATCAGCGCGCAGGCCGCCCACCAGGCGAGCCCTCCGCCCGCCCGGCGCCGGAACGGCTCGGCGCCGCCCGCGGCCAGACCGGCCCAGGCCGCGGCGCCGGCCGCCATCCACCTCCGCGCCTGGCGGCCGAGCGCGGGGTGGGCGGCGCGGACCTCGGTGGCGCGGCGCTGCGAGTCGAGCAGGAAACCCGTCACCGCGCGCGGAGTGAAGCGGCGTGCGAGCAGCTCTGTGAGCTCCTCGCGCGCCCAGCGCTCGCCGTCGGTGAGTGGAGGATGGGGTATGAGCCGCAGGTCGAGGACCGGCCCGGGTGGCGCGGCGGTCGAGCTCTCGAAGGCGGTGAGGGCCTCCTCGCCCCACGCCGCGAACCCGGCGCGGACGGCGTCGAGGTAGTCGCGGGCGACCACCACCGGCTTCGCGCGCGTGCGCGCGCGAGCGTCGGGGAGGCCGACGTAGGTGAAGACGGGCGGCGGCAGGTCGCGGTCGAGGTGCTCGCCGACCTCGATCCGGCGGTAGTTGCGCTCGCGGGCGTCGAGCGCGCCCAGCTCGTGCTCCTCCACCCAGCGCGCCACGCCGCCCACCTCGGCATCGCCGCTCTCGGCCTCCTCCAGGTCGAGGAAGGCGACGCGGACGTCGGGCCGCCCGCCCGTGCGCGCGTCGAGAAAGTGCTTGTAGCCGGGCAGGTCGACCGAGTTGTCCATCGCCACGCCCCACGTCCGGCGGAAGCCGCGCAGCGCGCAGGGCAGCGGGACCGGCGCGCCCGGATCCTCCGCCTCGGGGACGACCAGCGAGCCGTAGCCGAAGACGTAGGGCATCGCTGACGACAATACGTCGAGGGCCGAGCATCGGCATCTGTGCGAACATACGTTCGTGTCCGGCTACGTCGAGCTCCACTGCCACTCCGCCTACTCGTTCCTCGACGGGGCCTCCATGCCCGACGAGCTCGTGCCGGCCGCGCTCGAGCTCGGCCACGAGGCGCTCGCGCTGACCGACCACAACTCGGTCTCGGGCTCGATGGAGCTCGCCCAATCGGCCAAGGCGCTCGGCCTGCGGGCGATCCACGGCGCCGAGATCGACCTCGTCGGAGGGCGCCATCTCACGCTCCTGGTGCGCGATGCGCGCGGCTGGTCCAACCTCTGCCGGCTCCTGACCCGCGCGCACGCGCGCACCCGCGATGATCCTCCGGGTGCTCCACCGGCGCAGCCGGAGGCCCCGCTCGAGGCCGTGCTCGACCACGCGGAGGGCCTCGTCTGCCTGAGCGGCTGCGCGGCCCGCGGGATCCACGACGAGCCCACCGGCCGGCGCCTGCGCGAGGCGTTCGGGCGCGAGCGCTTCCGAATCGAGCTCCAGCGGCCCTTCCACGCCGAGGATCGCGCGCGCAACCGGCGGCTGGCCGCCCTCGCGCGCCGGCTCGGGGTGCCCTGCGTGGCTTCGGGGAACGTCCATGCGCACGCGCGCTCCCGCGCGCCGCTCCAGGACGCCTTCGTCGCCGTGCGCGAGCACACGACCCTCGACGCCTCCGAGCCGCTGCGCCGCGGCAACTTCTCCCACGTCCTCGCGAGCCCGGCGGCGATGGCCGCACGCTTCGCCGACGACCACCCCGACGCGGTGGCCGAGACCGCCCGGCTGGCGCAGACCTTGCACTTCGATCTCTGTGCCGACCTCGGCTATCGCTACCCGGGCTCGGAGGACCCCGAGGCCGACCGTACGCTGGCCGAGGTCTGCGCCGTCCGCTTCGGCGAGCGCTACCCGGGAGGGGGCGCGCTACGTGCCGAGGCCGAGCGCCGCCTCGAGGAGGAGCTGCGGGTCATCGCCGCGCTCGGGCTGGCCGGCTTCTTCCTCCTGCACCGCGACATGCTCGAGCTCGCGCGTGAGGTGGCCGTCGAGGTCCGCGGGCCCGACACCGCCCGCGCCCTCCTGCCTCCGGGCCGCGGGCGGGGATCGAGCGTGTCCTCCATCGTCTGCTACCTGACCGGGCTCTCGCACGTCGACCCGGTCGAGAACGAGCTCCTTCTCGGGCGCTTCCTCAACGAGGAGATCTCCGCGCTGCCCGACATCGACCTCGACTTCCCGCGCGACATCCGCGAGGTGCTCATCCCGCGCGTGCACGAGCGCTACGGGCGCGAGCACTCGGCGCTGGTGGCCGCCTTCCCCACCTTTCGTGCGCGCGGGGCGATCCGTGAGCTCGGCAAGGCGCTCGGGCTCCCGCCGGGGGAGATCGAGCGTGTCGCCCGCGCCGCGGAGATGTGGGCGCCCCGGGTGGAGGAGGAGATCGAGTCGGCGCTCGGGGCACGGCGCGCGACCGAGGGCCGGTGGAGGTGGCTCGCCCGCCTGGCCCGAGAGGCCTACGGCCTGCCGCGCCACCTCTCCCAGCACTCGGGCGGGATGATCGTCTCCACCCGGCCGCTGCTCGACTGCTGCCCGGTCGTGCCCGCCTCGGGCACCGCCGTCCGCGAGGACGGTGGTCGTGAAGGGCGCCAGATCGCCCAGTGGGACAAGGACTCCTGCGCCGACGCGGGGTTTCTCAAGATCGACCTGCTCGGGCTGGGGATGCTCTCGGCGGTGGAGCGCTGCGTGGATCTCGTGGCGCGCACCAAGAAACAGGCTCTCGATCTCTCCCGGATCCCCTACGACGACCCCGAGGTCTACTCGGCGATCCAGAAGGCCGACACCGTCGGCGTCTTCCAGATCGAGAGCCGGGCGCAGATGCAGTCCCTGCGGCGCACGCGGCCCGAGACCCTCGACGACCTCACCGTCCAGGTGGCGATCGTGCGCCCGGGACCGATCCAGGGCGGCGCGGTCAACCCCTACATCGAGCGTCGGCAGCGGATGCGGGAGGACCCCGACTACGCCATCCCCTACGAGCACCCGGCGCTCGAGCCCGTGCTGCGCGACACCCTGGGGACGATCATCTTCCAGGACCAGGTGCTGGAGGTCGCCCAGGCCTTCGCCGGATTCTCCCCGGGGGAGGCCGACGGGCTGCGCCGGGCGATGAGCCGCAAGCGCTCCGAGGCGGCGATCGAGGCCTACCACGAGCGCTTCGTCGAGGGGGCGGCAGAGCGCCACGGCGCCGACGCGGCCACCGCCGAGCGCGTCTACGCGATGATCGTCGGGTTCTCGGGCTTCGGCTTCCCCAAGGCGCACGGCGCGGCGTTCGGACTGCTCGCCTACCAGTCGACGTGGCTGCGGGTCCATCACCCCGCCGAGTTCCTGTGCGCGCTGCTGAACGAGCAGCCCATGGGCTTCTATCCGCCCGACGCGCTCGTGCACGAGGCCCAGCGGCGGGGGATCGAGGTCGCCCCCCCCGAGGTGAACGCCAGCGAGGTGCTCTGCCGCGTCGAGGAGGACGGCGGGGTGCGGATCGGCCTGGGCTACGTGCAGGGCGTCCACGCCCGGGAGATCGCCGCGCTGGTGTCCGCGCGCGAGCTGGCGGGGCCGTTCGGGGAGTTGGAGGATCTCGTCTCGCGCGCCGGCGCCGGCCGGGCGGCGCTCGCCCAGCTCGCCTGGGCGGGGGCGTGCGACGCGCTGGCGGGCGGCGATCGCCGCGCGGCGCTCTGGCGCCTCGGGGTGGCCGCTCCGGGACGCTCGGTGCCGGGTGGCACCCAGCTCGCCCTCCCGCTCGAGATCCCCGCTCCGCCCGCGCTCGCTCCGCTCGGAAGCTGGGAGGCGATGCTCGCCGACTACGGGACGACCGGCGTCGCCGCGCGCCAGCACCCGCTCGCGCTGCTGCGTCCCTCCCTGCCCGCCGGCGCTGCCTCGAGCCGCGACCTCGACGTGCTGCCCCACGGGCGCCGGGTGCGGATCGGCGGCCTCGTCGTCGCCCGCCAGCGCCCGGGCACGGCCAGGGGCGTGGTCTTCCTGCTCATCGAGGACGAGCACGGGACGGTGAACCTCATCCTCCCCCCGCCGGTCTACGAGCGCCATCGCCTGGTCGTTCGCACGGAGCCGCTCGTGCTCGTGGAGGGCAGGCTCGAGCGCTTCGCCGCGGCCGGGGGCGCGGTGAACGTAGTGGTGGACCGGGTGCTAGCCCTCGAGGCGCCCGACGCGCCCCGGGCGGAGATCCGGGACTTCTCGCCGCTCGACGAGCGCGCCCGCGCGTCCGAGGCAGCGGAGGTCGAGCGCGAGCAGGACGGTCGCGCGGTCGCCTTCCGGGCGGTGGCGCCCCCCGTCCTCTCCTTTGCCTCGGGGCGGCGACGATGAGGCGCTCCGCCGGGCGCCGACCCCACTGCCTCCGCCGCAGCCTCCCGGTACAGTGCCCCGCGCATGCTGGCCGCCCTGCTCATCGCCGCGTTCTTCGTGGTCCTCGCCGTGTCCCTGGTCTTCGTCGCGCTGCGCGGAGGCCCGCGGGGGGCCCGCGCCACCCTCCAGAGCCAGTCGCCCCGAGGGCGCCGGGGGGCGAGCATCCTCTTCGCCATCCTCTACGTCGGCCTGGGCGTCGCGGTGCCGGTCGCGCTCCTCATCGGCAACCAGTCGCACGCGAGCGCGAAGTTCGGTGCGACCAAGCTGGCCAAGGACGACAAGCACGGGCGCGACGTCTTCGGGGCGATCTGCGCGAGCTGCCACACGCTGGCGGCGGGCGGCGCCAGCGGCAAGGTGGGGCCGAACCTCGACCAGCTCCGTCCCAGCCGGGAGCTCATCCTCGACGCGCTCGTCAAGGGTCGCCAGCGGGGCAACGGCACCATGCCGGCCAATCTGCTGCCCGACGTCAAGGACCAGCAGGCGGTCGCCGACTTCGTCTCCAGGGTCGCGGGGAAGTAGGTCGTGGACACCGATCGTGCCCGGGAGCTCCTGAGCCGCGAGCGCGCCCGCATCCAGGCGGCGCTCGAGGGTCTCGGGCGCACCGAGGACCAGGAGCTCTCCCAGGTCGACCAGCATCCCGCCGACTCGGGGACGGAGCTCTTCCAGCGCGAGTACGACGAGGGCCTGGTCACTCCCCTGCGCGAGGAGCTCGCGGCGATCGAGCGCGCCGAGGCGCGGCTGGAGGACGGCACCTACGGGGTCTCCGTCGAGAGCGGCGAGCCGATTCCCGACGCTCGGCTCGAAGCCATGCCCTGGGCGGAGCGCACCGTCGCCGAGCAGGAGCGCCTGAATCGCCACTGACGGCGCCCTGACGGGAGTCGCGCGGCGACATAACGTCGTCCCTCACCCCTGCTAGGGTCCCGCCCGTCATATCGCTGAGTTCCCGAAGTGTCCGTCGGCAACCGCCGCCGGGCGCCGGGAAGCGGGGGACCCAAGACGTTGGGGCGAATCGCCTTGCCGCGTAGCGCCGCTCTTCCGGCGCGAGCCCTTCAGCTAACCCCGTAAGCCTTTTTGGAAAGAGGAATGAGCCATGTCCGAGGTCACCGCACGCTCGTGGACCGACGCCGACGCCCTGCCGGAACCCGATCGGCGAGCGCATCTGCGTGCCGTCGAGTCGCCTCCCCCAGCGCGCCGCACCGTCGTCATCCGCGGCCAGGTCGCGCCGGCCCGCCGTCGTCCACCGCGCCGGCCGCACGAGCGCGTCGGGCCCCGACCCGACCGGATCGCCCTGTGGGCGGTCCTGCTCGGCGTCTTCCTCATCGTCGTGGCGGCGATGAGCGCCCACGTCGGCATCTGAGCCGCCCGCGTCCGGCCTCGAGGCCGGCTGAGCGTCTTCCCTGAACTGGTCTTTATCGGCCTCCGTATAACCGGACGTGGTCGCACGTCGACCCGCGCTCGTCGAGGCGGGAGCGGCTTGCGCTCAGGCAGCCGACCCCGTACCTTATCGAGGGTAAGGCGCTAGCAGAACGTGCACACTGGCGCCTGAACCCACTCCCCCCGGTGGTTCAACATGAAGACTCCCATGAGCAGGTTCCAAGTCCACGACGACCTGACCGCGCCCGAGGGCTCGGTGGCGGTCCTGCGCGGGGCGCTCACCACGGGCGGCCAGCTCCCCAACTTCCTGGGAGTCCTCGCCGGCTCTCCGGCCGCGCTGCGTGCCTACGCACGCTTCCGCTCCGAGCTCCGCCACGGCAAGCTCACCCTGCCCACGCTCGAGCGGATATCTCTGGCCGTGGCCGAGCACTACGGCTCGGAGCCCGGGCTCGTGACCCACAGCCGCACCGCGCGCGCGGCCGGGCTGCACCTGGACGAGGTGACCCTCGCCCGCGAGTTCGACTCGAGGGACGAGCGCGAAGCGGCGCTGCTGCGCTACCTACGCGCGATGCTCCAGGGCGGCGCTCGCCCGCCGATGCATCTCCACGAGGAGGCCCGCGAGGCGGGCTGGGACGACGAGCAGATCCTCGAGGCGATCGCGTACGTCGCGCTCGAGAGCTTGACCGCGATGATCAACGTCGCGGGCGAGGTGCCGGTCGACGGCTCGATCGAGGAGTCACGGGCGCTGCGCGCCGCGTGATCTGACGCGATGGCGGGGGGGCTTCGGCAGACACGGGCGCAGGCGCGGGAGCGCCCCACCTCCGAAGCCGCGGCCCGCGGGTGCTGCCCGCTCTACCACGAGGCCGTCGAGCTGATCGGCAAGCGGTGGTCGGGCGCGATCATCCGCGTGATGATGGACGGGGAGCTGCGCTTCTCGCAGATCGCCCAGGCCGTGCCCGAGCTCTCCGACCGCCTGCTCTCCGAGCGGATGAAGGAGCTCGAGGCCCGCGGCGTGGTGGAGCGGCGCGTATCGCCGGGCCCGCCCGTGCGGGTGGATTACTCCCTCTCGGCGATGGGCCGCGACCTCGAGCCCGCCCTGGCCGAGGTCCAGGCCTGGGCACGGCGCTGGCTGGCCGCGCACCCGGTCCCGCGCGAGCACCGGTAACGTTCGCCGAGAGGGCCGCCGCGACGGCGACGGCTCCGCCCCACACCCATCCCCGAACCGGGAGCCCGAGCGCGCGTGGCCGACGCACCCCTCACCGCCGAGGATGTCCTCGCGCTCGTCGCGGAGAGGAATATTCGTTTTGTGCGGTTGTGGTTTACGGATGTGTTGGGTCAGTTGAAGTCGTTTTCGGTGAATGCGGGTGAGCTGGTGGGTGCGTTTGAGGGTGGGATGGGTTTTGATGGGTCTTCG
>JAABUZ0100005038.1_pt1 | contig 17671 bp, 20 predicted proteins | sample 5562091 | NCBI WGS metagenome assembly JAABUZ01 (sample SAMN12813069, study PRJNA571459) | rock metagenome | isolation source: Antarctica rocks | place: Antarctica: Victoria Land, Linnaeus Terrace sud | collected 2015-12-21
AGCCGCAGCCGCCTCGGCCACCAATACATCGAACGATCGCACCCCGACATCGTTTCAGCCACCAAGAGCGCTCCGATCTCCGCCTGAGCCGTGCGCTCCTGGGCCCGTGTTCGATAGCGGATCCCCTACCGGTCGCTGCTCACCACTTGGGTCAGTCGTTCGGCGACCGCCAGCGCGCCTCCGGCGGTGTGCTCGGTGTCCTGCACGTGCCACGCCTCCGCCAGCACGGCTCGGACCAGTCCCCATGCCGCCACGCGCTCGACCGTCATGCCCAAGAGCTGGGCGAGGAGCGGCAGGCGACGATCGAGCAGCGCGACCGGGTCGGCGTTCCAGGGGTTGATCAGAAGCGGCCCGACGTCGTAGCCCGGGTCGCCCACCACGCCGTGCGGGTCGATGGCGACCCAGCCGCGGTCTTGCGCCCAGAGCAGATTCTGTGGGTGCAGGTCGCCGTGCAGCACCCGGTCCTCGACGGGGTCGCGCAGCAGCCGGTCCAGCGTCACGCGGGCGTCCCGCACGACCCGGGGCGGCAGCGGCGCGACTGCCTGGTCATCGTCGAGGGCGGCGCACTCCTGGTGCACGGTCGGGAGCCCGCACCGCGGAGGCACCGGAACCCACAGCGCGAGCAGCGTGGCGGCGACCGCAGCCCACTGCCTCGTCGTCCGGGCGCCCGGCTGCCGGTGCGCCGGGCAGGATGTGCTCCAGGACCAGGACCTGATCCTCAACCCGCAGCAGCCGCACGACCGGCGGGCCCAGAAGGAGCAGCGCCTCGGCCTCTCGGTGTAGCTCCTCCCGACTCCGCGCTCTCTTGCACCAGACTCGACGGTCATCCACGCCGGGCACCGTAGGGGATCGTGCGCCGATAGCCGATAGCCGATAGCCGATAGCCGATAGCCGATAGCCGATAGCCGATAGCCGATAGCCGATCGACAACCGGCCCGCCAGCGCGCGTGATGACAGGCTTCCGCCGTGAGCGCGACATGTGGTTGCCGCTGGCTGACCGCGCCAGCGATGGTCGAGCGGGAGCTGCGGAACGAACTGGCCGGGTGCTGGCGCGAGGTTTCGAACGCTGGCGGCGCGGTCGGCTTCCCGTTCCTTCCTGTCTCCGACGATGAGGTCCGTCGCGCCCTTGAGGCGATGGTCGATTCGTTGGACCCGCAGCTGAATCGGCTGCTTGTCGCCAGCATCGACGGTGCGGTCGCTGGCTGGCTCTTGTTGGCCGGCAACCCGGGCTCGCTGACTGCGCACTGGGCCCGCGTGCTGCGTGCAGACGGCCCTTGAGCATCGGGGAAGAGGAGTCGGCCGGATCCTGATGGTCGAAGTCGCGCGGGCCGCACGAGAGGACTTTGGCCTCGAACAGTTGCATCTGGAGTTGCGCGCCGGGCTTGGCCTGGAAGGCTTCTACCAGTCGCTCGGCTGGCAGGAGATCGGGCGGTGGCCGTCGGCGCTTCGGCTCCGCGAGGGCGACCGAGACGAGGTCCTGATGTTCCTTCCGCTGAAATAGTAGTTGCAGCGGAGGCACCGGCCGATCAAGGATCCGCATGCGATTGTGGGGATCGTGCCCGTGCCGGTCGCGCTTCGACATGGATCGAGAACCGAGGACGATGGACCAGCGTTGCCAGCGGATGGCCGCCGTGTGGGCGAAGGCCTACGACGCGGGCGAGGACCGGTGGTCCCATACCGCCGCCAGTCGATGGACCTCCGCCGTCGTGATCGCATCTCTCAACCCGGTGTCGCGCGTGTTGGACGTCGGTACCGGTCGCGGCATCGATGCGGTCCGATACGCCGCTGAAGGGCACACCGTGACCGGGATCGACCTTGTCGCGCTTCCCGAGTGGGTCGGCATCGAGAGCCGGTGGCCGAGCGTCCGTTTCGAACAAGGTGCTCTGCTCGATCATGTGACGTGCGAGCCCTACGACGTGATCGTGGACGCGGGCTGCTTCCACCACCAGCATCCTGCCGACCTCGACCGCCACCTTGCGCATATCCGACGACTGCTGCGGCCCGGGGGCGCGATGTGGCTGGCCACCCTCACGCCCCGCGAGGCCCATGACACCCACGCGCCTCACCTGGCCCAGCCGCAGACCGACGGGTCATTCACGCTCGCCTTCACCGAGGTGGAGATCCGGGAGAGGTTGGCTCGAACCGGCTTCAAGGTCGTGAACGCCACCGCGACCCGCGGACCGACGCGCACCCTTACACCATCAGTTGCGACCAGCCGGTTCACCGGAATTAGGGTGCGGCCATGCCTGACGTGCCCACGGTGTCGCTGCGAACTCGCACCGACGACGACCTCGACGTGCTGTACCGCATCGCGGCCGACCTGGACAGCTGGGAGGAGCGCAATACGTCGGAACCCGGACCCCTTACCAGGGCTAAGTTCGACGCGCGCCTCGCCAGCGCCGCCGATGGCGACGCATCGGAGCAGACTGCGGCGTTCGTCGTCGACGTCAACGGAGCGGCCGTTGGCAGCGCGTCCCTGTTCGGCTTCGACTCCTTCGCCCGTCACGCCGAGGCCGGGATCAGCTTGGTGCCCGAGGCCCGCGGCCGCGGCGTGGGGACGGCAGCGATTCTCCATCTCGTCGAGTTCGGGTTCGTACGCCTCAACCTGCGCCGCATCCACCTCCAGGCGATCGCGTCGAACACCGGCGCGCTCCGGTCTTACGAGAAGGCGGGATTCGTGCCTGAGGGGCGGCTACGTGAGCACGCGTGGGTCCGGGGGGCGTATGAGGACATCGTGTTGATGGGGATCCTGCGCTCAGAGCAGACACTGCTGGCCTGACTTCGCTAGAGGACGGCTGCGACCGATGTGCAGGCGCAATGAGGCCGGTCGCTGGGCGTTGTCTGAGTGAGACACATCCTCGACTGCGAAGAGCCAGAAAACGGTGGGGCCTATGTGGTGGTCCGCTCGTCCCAGTAGGGGAACCGTCTGCGGGCGGCCACAGAAAAGCATGGCCTCGTCAAGCCGGAGCACCTGAACCTCGCCGTTTGCCCTGCCCGAGAAAGTGCCCGGTGGCGGTAGGACTTACGAACTGCGGGGCGGCGAGATCAAGCTCACCGAACGGCACCCGGACACGAGCCGGGCGACGTCGTGCGGGCCTGTTGCACGCGCCATTTCCCGCAAGGTCAGCTCGAAGAACCCCGTCCCCATCGATCCGAACCTGATGCACGCCAACGGATACCTTTCCACGCAGTGCTGGATCTTCCGTCGTCGTCGTGTGCCTGCTGATCGCCGCCGGGCGTCTCGCCGGGTTCGGATGGAGAGGACGGCTTCGCCCAGACCGCACAGCGCCTGACAGCGGAGCACCCACGCTTCCACCGGCCAGCCGAGCCGCGCACGGCCGAGATGGCGCCGTCGCTATGCACGGTAACCGCGTGGCCGTTACGGGCGGCCGCGGATGGCCGCTGCTGGGCAATTTGCGATGACCGCTGTCAGTCGTCGTTGGACACAAGTGTGCGCAGCCGCTGACGTGGTGTTGGGTGGGTCAGACGACCAGGCCATGAACGTGCTGTCCCAAAGACTGGAGTCAGGAATGCCGCAGATCGAGTACGTCACCGTCGCCAACCACGCGGAGGCCATCAACGGTCTCCTGTACCTGCAGGGCGCCGGGTGGACCGACATCCAACAGCCGCAAGGACCGCAAGGACCGGGGGTTGTCCACTTCGGGATCGGGGCCTCAATCTTGGTCGGGTGGAACGAGACCAACCGGCGTTACCCGTTGATACTGCAGGTGATCCATGAGGACGGCACCGTCCTGATGAACATCGACGCGCAGGTCGAAGCGGGCCGACCACCCGGGCTGCCCCCGGGAAGCGATCTGCGCAGCGTGCTGGCCGTCGGGGCCGAAGCGAACTTTCCCAAGAGCGGTGGCTACGAACTGCGGGCCGAGATCGACGGCCAGGTACGGACCGCATCCTTTCGCGTGCATCAAGCGCAGCCGCCGCCCACCGCGGCTACCGGACCGGCGGACTTCCGGATGCCCCCTGGCCAGCAGTGAGCGCTTCGGCCGGCACCCCATCGGGGATGTCGCCGCAGCCGGCTGCCGACCGGCACGGGTCCTGCGCGGCCAGCCGCGACAAGACGTGCTCGCAGACCTCACCAAGGGCTGCCACCTGATCCGGAGTTAACCCGTCAAACACCAACCGTTTTACGGCATCCACGTGCGAAGGTGCGGCCGCTTCGATGGCCCGGCGCCCGGCATCGGTGAGTACGGCGAATGCCCCGCGCCCGTCGTCGCAGCACTCCTGCCGGGCAATCAGCCCGCGCCGCGCCATCCGGCTCAGGTGGTGTGAGAGCCGGCTCTTCTCCCACTGCAGCAACAGGCCAAGCTCGAATACCCGAACCCGGCCGTCGGCCACATCGGTCAGCGCAACCAGTACGTCGAAATCGGCGAGAGACAACTCCGAGTCCGTCTGCAGCTGCCGATTCAGGGCCGCCGCGAGCCGCCCCTGCATCCGCACGTACGCCCGCCAGCTGCGCTGCTGCGGCTCCGCCAGCCATCGGGTCTCGGTCACGGAACCACTCTACCGGGAATAGTTGACATGTCATCTAGGCTGACTAGCCTGTAGATGACACGTCAACCACACGGGTTGACCGACCTGCGTAAGGAGCCAGCAATGACCACTGCTACCCCCGGCTCGGTGGCCCAGATCACCGGCACGTACACCATCGACCCCGCGCACAGCCGGATCGGGTTCTCCGCCCGCCACGCGATGGTGACCAAGGTGCGGGGCGCCTTCAACGAGTTCGAGGGCAGTGCAGTTCTCGACGGGGCCGACCCCTCTAAGTCGACAGCCAAGGTCGTCATCAAGACCAAGAGCATCGACACCCGTAACGAGCAGCGTGACGAGCACCTGCGCAGCAACGACTTCCTGAGCATGGACGAGTTCCCGGAGATCACCTTCGAGGCCACCGGCGCCCGCGCTGTCGACGAAACCAAGCACGAGCTCACCGGCAATCTCACCGTCAAGGGCGTGACCAAGCCGATTACGATCCGGTTCGAGTACCAGGGCGCGGCCACCGACCCCTTCGGCAACCAGCGCGTCGGCTTCGAAGGCTCCGTCGAGATCAACCGCAAAGATTTCGGCGTCAGCTTCAACGCCCCGCTCGAGGCCGGCGGCGTCCTGGTCAGTGACAAGGTCGTGCTTGAGTTCGATATTTCCGCCATCAAGAGCGCCTGAACCGCGCCGCTGAGGAGATCGACATGAGCGCCGGGCTGGTGGATGTCCGCCGCGCCGAGCAGCGGTTCACGACCGAGATCGGGTGGCTTGACTCAAAGCACTCGTTCTCTTTCGGCAGGCATTACCACCCGGGCAACACCCACCACGGGCTGCTGCTGGTGAACAACGACGACACAGTTTCCCCCGGCAGCGGCTTCGAGACCCACCCGCACCGGGACATGGAGATCGTCACCTGGGTGCTTCAGGGCTCTCTGGTCCATCAGGACTCGACCGGGCACAACGGCGTGATCTATCCGGGGCTGGCGCAGCGGATGAGCGCCGGCCGCGGCATCCAGCACTCGGAGAAGAACGACTCCTGGCGTCTCGGTGGCGACACCCACCAGGACCCGGTGCACTTCGTGCAGATGTGGGTACTCCCCGACGAGACCGGCATCACCCCCGGCTACGAGCAACTCGAGCTCGACAACGAGCTGCTGGCAGGCGATTTGGTCCCGGTCGCCTCCGGGATGGCCAAGCACGAGGGCGCCTCCGCCATTCGCATCAACACCAGCTGCGCCGCGCTGCACGCCGCCCGCCTGCAGCCCGGACAGAGCGTGACGCTCCCGGACGCGCCCTACCTGCACCTGTTCGTGCCACGCGGCAGCGTGAGCCTGGAAGGCGCCGGCACACTGAACCCCGGCGACGCAGTCCGGTTCACCGCGAGCGGCGGCCAGCGGGTCACCGGAATCGAGCCCGCCGAGGTGCTGGTGTGGGAGATGACCAGGGAGGCGCGATGACGAGCATCGAACAGGACGAGTTGGCAGCGGGGCGGTCCGCGGCCGAGCGGGACCGGTTGCGGGCGGCGTACCTGCAGCCGGCGGCCAGCCGCGCCGAGTCGTCGGCCCGCGGGATCCACCACGCCGCCCTGATCAGTAGCGACGTCGAGCGGACCATCCGGTTCTACCAGCAGTTGCTGGAGTTCCCGCTCACCGAGATCATCGAGAACCGGGACTACGCGGGCTCCACGCATTTCTTCTTCGACCTCGGCAACGGCAACCTGCTTGCCTTCTTCGACTTCCCCGGCCTCGACGTCGGCCCGTACAGCGAGGTGCTCGGTGGCCTGCACCACATCGCGATCTCCGTCGAGCCCGAACGATGGAAGCAGCTGGTGGGCAAACTTGCGGCCGCAGGGGTAGAGCATGTCGTACACAGCGAGGTTTCGGTCTACTTCCGCGATCCGGACGGCGCCCGCCTCGAGCTGATCGCCGACCCCCTCGGCGAAATGTACGGCCATCCCGTCCGGTAACCTGGCTCCCGTGACGCTCGCGAGCGCCGGATCCACGGAAAAGCAGGCCGGTCTTCAAAGAATTTTGCATTTTACCCATTGCGGGGGGGTCCAAACCAGGTAGGTTCCGGACTCGTGCCGCACACGCGGCACCGCCGCAACGTTCGCCGAGTACTGCCCCGGTTGCGGTTGTCCTCGTCCACGGGGTGGAAGCGGGGGACCCACAGGGTCTAACGGGTCGACGCGAGCGTCGTCCCTGGGGTGAAGCCGGGCGCTCTGCCGGCCGGGCCGCCTTCGGGCCCGAACCCGACAGCTAACCTCGTAGGCGGGCCGGAGGGTTCCCACCTTGCCTACACGCCTCACGCGCCGGTCGACCCGGCTCAGTTCTGCTGTGCTCAGTGTGGCTGCCCTGGTCGGCCTGATCGGGGGCGTGCTGACCGGGTCAGCCTCCGGCGCCACCAAAGGGCAGCGCGCCTCGGGCGCCACGTTCGGGCAGAGCATCGTCGATTACGCGGCCCAGGAGGCCGGCAAGCCGTACGTGTATGGCGCCGCCGGCCCGAATAGCTTCGACTGCTCGGGGCTGGTCCAGTTCGTGTACGCGCGGGCGGGCGTCGCCCTGCCGCGTACCACGAACGAGCAGTACGCGGCGATGCGGCACGTCCCGCAGAGTGCGGCGGTACCCGGTGACGTGCTTTTCTTTTATGACGGGACCGGCATCTACCATGACGCCATTTACGCTGGGGGCAACCAGATGTGGGTTGCGGCGCACTCTGGCACTAACGTCTCCGAGCAGCCGATCTACGCCTCGGCCTACTACGTGGGGGCACCAGCAATCGCCTCGCCCCCCCCCGCAGCTTCCCCGGCTCGTCGCGGCGCCGCCGGTGTCCCGCGGCCAGTTCGCAAAGGCCCCGAGTTCGCTGCGCCCTGGCAACTACCTGAAGTCGGGTGACCAGCGGCACGTCGCCGTTCAACAGGGTGACGGGAACTTCGTGGTGCAGCAGCGGCCGCCCCGTGTGGGCCTCGTCGTGGATGACGGGCCAGCCGCTACCGGGTGCGTTCCTCGCCGTGCAGGGCGACGGCAACCTGGTGCTTTATGGCCCGTACGGCGCCCAGTGGTCCACCGGCACGGTCAATCCACGGATGGGTTATCAGCTGGTCATGCAGGACGACGGCAACCTGGTGCTCTACAGCGCATCCGGAGCGGTTTGGGCGACCGGCACCGCCGGCCGGTAGAGGGTCCGCGGGCGTAGGGCCAGCCGGGGCAGGGTGTAGTGGACCAGGGGTCCGATGGACGCGGCGTACAGGAGCGTGCCCACGCCCACGGTGCCGCCCAGTAGCCAGCCGGCCGCGAGGACCGACACCTCGATGCCGGTGCGGACGACGCGTACCGAATGCCCGCGCCCGACGATCCCGGTCATCAGGCCATCACGCGGCCCTGGGCCAAGACCCGCGCCGATGTACAGACCAGTGGCGACCGCGTTCAGCCCGACGGCGCCGACCATCAGGACGGCCCGCACGACCAGCCCGTGGGGCACCGGCGTGAATGCGAGCACCGCGTTCACGACCAGCCCGATGATGATCGCGTTGGCGACGGTGCCGACGCCGGGGCGCTGGCGCAGCGGGATCCAGGCCAGCAGGACCGCGACCCCGACGATGTCCGTCCAGGTGCCCACGCCCAGCCCGAAGGTGCGGGACAGGCCCTGGTGCAGCACGTCCCACGGGTCCAGGCCGAGGCCGGCCAGCACCAGGGTGGCGTTGCTGATCCCGTAGAGCACCAGGCCGCAGGTCAGCATGGCGAGGCGGGTCGGGCGCCGGTCCGGCACTACGGGGGCAAGTAGGTGCAGGCGGCGCATGGGTGCACGCTGGCACAGTCGGCGCATATTTGGCTATGTCCGGAGCAGGCCAAAGGGGTAGTCTTGGTTGGGTGGACAACGGCCGGGCCCCGCGACTGGCTCAGCTGATCTCGCCGGCGCTGGGGCATGGAGACACGTACCAGGCCTTGGCCCTCGGGCTTCGCTCGTTAGTGCTGGACGGGCAGTTGGTCGTCGGGGCGCGGGTGGCCTCCGAGCGGGACCTGGCCAGGGAGCTGGGCCTCAGCCGGGCGACGGTGAGCGCCGCGTACCGGCGGCTGCGCGCCGAGGGCTTCCTGCGCAGTGATCGCGGCGGCGGCACCAGGGTGCACGTGCCGGGCACCCACCCGACCCGGCCGGACGAGCCGGTCCCGGCCGGCGAGGACGTGATCGACCTGACCATCGCTGCGTTGCCCGCCCCCGGGTTGCTGCTCGAGGTGGTGGCGCAGGCGACCGCCTCGCTGCCCTCGGTGGTCGCCGGCCCCGGGCTGCACCCGTTCGGGCTGGCCCAGCTGCGGCGTGCGATCGCCGGGCACCTCGGCGCGCGGGGGCTGGACACCTCGCCGGAGCAGATCCTGGTCACCCAGGGCGCCCTGCACGGCTGGGACCTGGTCCTGCGTGCCTTCGCCCGCCCCGGCGACCGGGTCCTCGCCGAGCAGCCCACCTACCCCGCCGTGCTCGATGCCGCCCGCGCCCACCACACCCGGCCGCTGCCGCTGGGGATCAGCGCGGCCGGCTGGGACACCGGGGGCGCCGGCGCGCGGCGGGGCACTGTCGCGCCGGTGCTCGCGCACCTCACGCCGGAATATCAAAATCCGACCGGGTTACGGCTGTGCACCGCCGCGCGCCGCCAGTTGTTGCTGGCTCTGCCCACCGGAACGACGGTGGTGTGCGACGACACGTTCGCCGACCTCGCGCTGGAGCCCGAGCCCGATCCGCCGGCACCGTTCGCCGCGCTGGCCGCGGCCGGGAAGGTGATCACCCTCGGGTCGCTGAGCAAGAGCTGCTGGGCCGGGCTGCGGATCGGCTGGATCCGCGCCGACCAGGCGACGATCCGGCGGCTGGCCACCGCCCGCACCAGCCAGGACCTTGGCTCGCCGGTGCTCGAGCAGCTCGTCGCCCGCGTGCTGCTCGAGCGGTTCGACGAGTTCATGCCGGAGCGCCGCCGGGCGTTGCTGCTGCGCCGAAACCACCTGCTGGACAGGCTGTCTACGGCGTTGCCGGGCTGGCAGCCGTCGGTGCCACGCGGGGGACTCGCCACCTGGGTGGACCTGGGCGGGCGGGCAAGCAGTACCAGGCTGGCCACCGCGGCGCTGGCCTGCGGGGTGCGGCTGACCCCCGGCCCACGTTTCTCCCTGTCCGGCACGCACGACCGGTTCCTGCGGCTGCCGTTCACCCTCCCCGAGGCGCAACTCGACGAGGCGGCGGGCCGGCTCGTCGCGGCCAGTCACGCCGCGGACCCCCGGGTTGCTGCTGAGTCGGCGCCGCTGGTCTGGACCGCCTAGGTCATTCGCGGTCGCGGAAGAACTTGTCCGGGGTGATCGGCAGGTCGCGCACCCGCAACCCGGTCGCATGCCAGTAGGCGTTGCCCACCGCGGCCGCCGCCCCCACGATCCCGATCTCTCCGATCCCCTTGATGCCCAGCGGGTTGACGTGCGGGTCGTGCTCGTCGATCCAGCTGACGTCGATCTCGCCGACGTCGGCGTTGGTGGCGATGTGATAGCCGGCCAGGTCGTGATTGACGTAATTCCCGTAGCGCTCGTCGAGCTGGGATTCCTCGTGCAGCGCCATCGACAGGCCCATCGTCATCCCGCCGAGGAACTGCGAGCGCGCCGTCGTCGCGTTCACGATCCGCCCGGCCGCGAACACCCCGGTCATCCGGGGCACCCGCACTTCGCCGGTGTCCCGGTCGACGTGCACCTCGGCGAACTGGGCGCCGAACGCGTGCATGGAGAACTGCTCGACCTCCGTGCCCGGACCGGATTCACCGTTGGCGACAAGCCCGTCTTTCGGGATTTCACCGCCGTGCTCGTCGTCGATCCTGCCGCGCATCGCCTGCGCAGCGGCGAGAACGGCCGGCCCCCACGAGGTCATCCCGGTGGAGCCGCCGGCCCCGGACGCCTTCGGCAGCCGGCTGTCCCCGATCCGCAGCTCGACCTGGCTCATCGGGACCCCGAGGGCGTCAGCGGCTACCTGGGAAAGCGCCGTCCAGGTCCCGGTGCCGATGTCGGAGGCGTCGATCGACACGACGTAGTTGCCGGCCGCCGCCTCGATCCGGCACTGCGAGGGGCGGCGCCTGGTGGGGTAGGTGGCGGCGGCGACGCCGGTGCCGATCAGCCAGCGGCCCTGTTCGCTGACCGCGGGGCGTGGGTCGCGGCCGGCCCAGCCGAAGCGCTCTGCCCCCCCGCGCAGGCATTGCACCAGCCCCCGGCTGGAGAAAGGTACGTCGCGCTCGGGGTCACGTTCGGGTTCGTTACGCACGCGCAGCTCGATCGGGTCGATGCCGACGACGACTGCCAGCTCGTCCATGGCCGACTCCAACGCGTAGACCCCGGGGGTCTCGCCGGGCGCCCGCATGATGGTGGGCGACGGGACGTCGAGCTTGGCCAGCCGGTGGGTCGTGCGCCGGTTCGCGGCGGCGTAGAGCATCCGGGTCGCGGTTGCCGTCTGCTCGGCGAAATCGGCCTTCTGCGAGGTGTGCTCGACCACCTCATGGGAGATCGCGGTCAGCCGGCCGTCTTCCCCGGCGCCGAGGCGGATCCGCTGAATCGTCGGGGTGCGGTGCCCGACCAGGCTGAACATCTGCTGGCGGGTCAGCTCCAGTTTCACCGTCCGGCCGGTGACCTTCGCCGCCATCACGGCGATCACCTGGTGGGGGTGGGTGAACGCCTTCGCGCCGAACGCGCCGCCCACATACGGCGAGAGGATGTGCAGCTGGTCCTCGCTGATGCCGAAGGCCTTGGTCAGCACCGGCACCAGGTTGTGCGGACCCTGGTTGGCGTCCCACATCCGCAGCGTGTCCCCTGCCCAGCTGGCCACCGTCGCGTGCATCTCGATCGGGTTGTTGTGCATGTTCGGCGTCTCGTAGGTGACGTCGATGGCGATGGGTGCGGCGGCAAGTGCACCGTCGACGTCGCCGATCACCGAGTCGGTGTCGAACCCGGCCATCAGCTGCTCGGGGGCGTAGAGATCGGGGCGGTCGGTGGAAAGGCGTACGTCCGTTGGCTGCTGGTCGTAGTCGACGTTGACGGCGCCGATCGCCGCCCGCGCCACCTCCGAGCTTTCTGCGACGATTGCCGCGACCGGCTCGCCGACATAGCTCACCGCCGGCTCCTGCAGCACGCGGAGTTCGTCATATACCTCGCCTATCCGCGGCGCGTTCAGGTAGGTGATGACCGCGAGCACGCCGGGCAGCTGCTCTGCGGCGGAGGGGTCGAGCCGGGTAATTCGCCCGCTGGCGATCGGCGACTGAACCAGGGCGACGAACACCGCCGGGGCGCCCCGCTCGTACTCGAAGCCTTCGTGTTCAAAGGCGTACGGCGCCAGGCCGCGGACCTTCGCCGGGCCCTCGATCCGGGGGATTGCGGCACCGACGGAGCGCTCGATGGTGCTCACCGGCGGCCCTCCGTCGTGGCGAGCTCGGTCAGGTCGAGCAGCGTACGGGTGATCAGGTTTCGGGCCAGCGCGACCTTGAAACCGTTGTCCCGCAACGGGGTGGCGGCTTCCAGCTCGGCTTGGGCGGCGGCGGCGAAAGACTGCTCGGTGGGGGCGCTCCCGCGTAGCGCGCGTTCGGCGCCGGCTGCTCGCCACGGCCGGTGGGCGACGCCGCCGAGGGCGAGGCGTATGTCGCGAACCCGCCCGTCGTGAACGTCTAACACGGCGGCGACGCTGACCAGCGCGAAGGCATAGGACGCCCGGTCGCGGACCTTGCGGTACCGGCTGACGGCCCCTGCTGGCAGTGACGGCAGGTCTATGGCGGTGATCAGCTCACCGTGGCGCAAGGTCGTGTCGCGGCTGGGGTCGTCACCGGCCAGCCGGTGCAGCTCGCCGATCGGGACTGTGCGTTGCCCGTCGGGGCCGAGCACGTGCACGACAGCGTCCAGCGCGAGCATCGCGACGGCCATGTCGGACGGGTGCGTAGCGACGCACGTCGTCGCCCCGTCCAGGCCGTCGATCCTTTGGCCTAGTACGGCGTGGTTGCGGTGATGGCCCTCCAGCGCGCTGCAGCCACTGCCCGGCGAGCGCTTGTTGCAGGGCATGTTCACGTCGGTGAAATAGCCGCACCGGGTGCGCTGCAGCAGGTTCCCGCCGGTGGTTGCGCGGTTGCGCAGCTGCCCGGAGGCGCCGGCCAGCAGCGCCTGGGCCAGCACCGGGTAGCGCTCGCGGATCCGCCGGTCGGCGGCGAGGTCGGCGTTCGGGACCCCGGCGCCGATCCGCAGCCCGCCGTCGGGCAGGTCCTCGACGTCGGTGGAGGTCAGCTGGCGGACATCGACGAGCACGTCGGGGGTGGCGACGCCGAGTTTCATCAGGTCAACCAGGTTGGTGCCGCCGCCGAGAAATGCACCCTCCGGGGCCCGGGCCAGCGTGGCGACCGCGCTCGGAAGGTCGATTGGGCGCTCGTACCGGAACTCTCTCATCGGCACGGGCCGCCCCTCGCGCCGCTGGGGGCGCCGAGGTTCGCGGCGCTAGCGGCGGGCTCGCGTGCGGCGGCGGCGCGGATTGCCGGGACGATGTTCGCGTAGGCGGCGCACCGGCACAGGTTGCCGCTCATCCGTTCCCGGATCTCGGCGTCGGTGAGGTCGGCCACCCCGGCCACGAGGTCGTCCGTGACGGCGCTAGGCCAGCCGGCGTCGGCCTCGGCGAGCATCCCGGCCGCCGAGCAAATCTGCCCCGGCGTGCAATAGCCGCACTGGAAGGCGTCGAACTCGACGAACGCACGGTGCAGCGGGTGCGGCTCTCCGCCGGCCGCCAACCCATCGGAGGTGATCACCTGCGCCCCTTGCGCCGTGACGGCCAACACCAGGCAGCTGTTCACCCGCCGGCCGTCGAGCAGCACGGTGCACGCCCCGCACTGGCCGTGATCGCACCCCTTCTTGGCGCTCGTATTGCCCAGGCGCTCGCGCAGAGCGTCCAGCAGCGTCGTGCGCACGTCGGCGGTCAGCAATTTCTCTGCGCCGTCGACGGTCAGGGTGATCTCCATGCCGGGGCCCTACCCGGTCAGGTGCGGGCTACCCAGGGCTGCGAGGAAACGCTCCCCTGGCGATGAGGCGCTTCGATCGGGACCAGCCGAGCCACGAGGACGCCGGCACGCGCGATCTCGACGGCCTCGCCGGCTTCGACCAGCGCTCGGCCAGCTCGGCCAGCTCGGCCAAGCTCTGCGCTGCATCGGCCGCGCACGGTCGACGATCAAGCAAAGATGGCTGCTAACTTGGCGACTTAGCGACCATGTTTGCTTGATCACGAGCGGCCTACCGCCACGTGAGGCTCTGCGGGGTGCGGCTGAGACTCTTTGCGCCCAGGTCGATCGCGTCTGGACTGGGGCGAAGGCTGGCGGGTACAACGTCGCGGTGCACCCGAAAAGGCTGGTGGCGATCAGCGGCTGCGCCGCGGCCCTCGTGGGGTGCAGCTCCGGTCACCATTCCACGGTGCCTACGCCCGTCCCCCCCGTCACCACGAATGTGACGGCGACGGCAAGCGCGCCAACGACGACCGCGCCCAAGGCTCCTGTCAGAGCAACGTCTGTCGGCGCCTCGCCCAGCACCGGTGTCACCTTGTCCGGCGCCGGATCGGTACTCACGGCCCCGCAAGCGCCCACCGTCAGGACGGCGCCGTCCCCCTGCACCCTGGTAGACGCCGGCTTCAAGGCAACCTGCGCACAAGCCGCGCCGCTGGTTGGCATCGTGGAACTGCCGAAAAACAGCGGCAACGGCAGCACCGCCGGCGAGCGTGACCTCGTCTGGCGCGCAACCGGCAACAACAGCTACACCCTGGTGCTTCGCGCCACCCCGGCCGAATCCCCCGACCAAGGAATCACCGTCATCAACGGTCGCATGTTCACCTCCGCGTTGCTGACCAACCCGAGTCGCGCTGATCTGGTGTATCTGTCGATCTACGACAACAAGGTCCAGCCGTACGTGTCGGCCCTCGACGTGATCAGACCCAACGGCACCGTCGGTCTGCACCGCGACCTGCACAAAGGCGACGCCGAAGTGAGTCCTGGAAAGCCCGGAAAGCTGGCGACCTGGACCCCCGATAACAGCGGCGCCTACGACAAAGCCACCTTCGGCTACCGCGACGGGAACTGGACAATCACGGGCGTCGTCCACAACCAGCAGCTGCCGGTGTCGGACGGCCTCGCCAGGGGCTAACGCCTCGCCGCCGGTTCCGGCATTCTCGGGGGACGCGGATCCGGTCTCCGTTGCGACTGGGCTCGGCTGGTCTATCCCAAATGCTCGGCAGCTATTCGCGTCGGCACGACCAGGCGCCAGGCGTCCAGAACAAGCTCGCGCAGTTCGATGTCGTCGATGGCGGCGAGGCGCACGACAACCCAGTTGTAGCGCTGCTCGGAGGGCCTCGGCATCATGAACGTTTCCGGGGCACCGGCGATCAACCCGGCTCGTTCTTCCTTGGGGAAGGCGAACCCCAGCAACGACTCGTCCCGCGAAAACGCCAGATACACGATCCGCCCGACCCGGAATTTCACCCGGCCCCCCGACGGTCGCCTCGTAGCTGCGAGGAAGGCCCTTGGTGAGCTGGCGCACTTCCGCGATTCCCACCATGGTTTCACGCACTATGCCCGATCTCCGGCGATGATCTGCCGGCAGGGCGCCGCGACCTGACCGGATCCTGTCTGACGGTGAACCGAATCAACCGGGGGACTTGGGGCTCGGGCGGGCGGCTGCCGGATCAAGTCTGGGAACATCCCGGTCGCCGGATCCTGCCCAGCGCGAGGCGGCGTGGCGTTGGCAGGCTCAACGGCGACGGGAGGGCCCGGGCCGATCAGCGTGGCCCGCCTCCAGTGTGCCCATGGACCCAGACAACCACCTGAAACCACCTTACGAGGCGATGACAACGGCCGCAGTGGGTTTCGAGCCAACCATCACCAGGTCGATGTGCGGACTCGTGACGTCGTCGCCATCGGCCTAGGTGCGGAACACGCCACGACGCCCAGCCCTTCCTTGACAGAACTGTTCCAATAGTAAACGATTCTCACTGAAAACTGCTTTAGGATGAGGAGCAACGAGGACCATGACGACAGCTGAACGCACCACGCACCGGCAACAGCACGGCGGCCCCCCGCTGGGCGTGCTTGCTCTTATCAGCACTCTGTTGTTCCTGCTTGGGCTGATCCTGCCTTCGGTGATCGCACACGGGGCCCCACCTGCGCCGACGTCGTCGGCGCCGACGATCTACCGCTACTTCTCCGAGCACCGCAGCGCGGTCCGGCTCGCCGCGTTCCTCCAGTTCGGGGCGGCGATCCCGCTTGCCATCTATGCGGCGACTGTCTCCGCGCGCCTGCATAACCTCGGCATCCGCGCCCCGGGCGCGACGATCGCCCTGGTCGGTGGTGTCGTTTCAGCGTCGTTCCTGGCGATCTCGGCACTGACGACATGGGTGCTGTCTCGACCCGAGATCGTCACCGACCACCCTGTGGTTCGCGCTTTGTGGGATTTCGCGTTCGCGACCGGCGGGCCGGGTCACGTCGTGTTCCTCGGCCTGCTGCTCGCCGGCGTGGCAGTGCCCGCCCTGTTCGGAAGGTTGCTGCCCCGACCGGCGGCGATCGTCGGCCTGGTCATCGCCGTAGTCGCGCAGCTGTCCACACTCTCGCTGCTCAACGACGGTGCGGCGTACCTGCTGCCGCTGGCGCGCTTCCCAGCTCTGATCTGGCTCATCGCGGCCGGCTTCATGCTGCCCACAACCCGGGCCCGCGCCAACCAGGACTCGCGGTGAACCGGGCCCGGCTGGTTCCGATGGGGAACTCGTTACTGCTACGAACCGTTCGGCTTGGCTATCATCAAGGCATGTCAGGATCCACGCACCGTGGTGGTGTCGCGTTCCTGCTCGCCCAGGTCGGGGCGCATGCGGCCGACCGTTTCCGCGAGCGGGTCGCCGAACTTGACCTGACTCCACCGCTGACGGGCATCCTGCGCGCGGTCGCGCAAGCACCGGGCCGCAGCCAGCAGGCGCTCAGCGAGCATCTGTCCCTCATGCCCAGCCGGATGGTGGCTTTCATCGATGAGCTGGAGAAGCGTGGCCTGCTGCAACGCAGTCGCAATCCCGATGATCGCCGTGTCCACGCGCTTCACCTCACCGAGGCCGGTCAGGCGATCATGGGTGACATCGGGCGGGTGGCCCGTGCGCACGATCAGGACATCACCGCCGGTCTGAACCCTCAGCAACGCGCAAATCTCGCCGAGGCCCTCGGCGCCATTGCAAAATATCAAGGCCTCGGCGCCGGTGTGCACCCCGGATACCGCGCAATCGGGGAAGTTGTCGAGCAAACCCGCTCCCCCAAGGAGCGGCCAACAGCGGCGAGGCCGCCATCGCCATCGGCATCATGACGGCCACCACGACCTCGACCGCGCCGATGCCCGGTACCGCCAGACAGGCAGGTGGCGAAGCCTGCGCTCGAACGCGCCTGCTACCTCATCGGCGCGGTGCTGCTCGCCTCCGGGATCTTTCATCTGGGTGTGTTCGCGGTGCGAGGCGGCCCGTTTGACGGCCCCGTGTCATGGCGCAAACCCGCCACGTTCGGTCTGTCTTTCGGTCTGACCCTCATCACCGTGTGCTGGGTCGCGTCTTATCTCCCCCTCAGCGCGCGGGCACGCCGCTGGCTGCTCGGCATCTTTGCGGCCGACTGCGTGCTTGAAGTCGCCGGGATCACGACGCAAGCCTGGCGGCGGCTCCCGTCGCATTTCAACACCGAGACCCCGTTCGACACGGTGGTCGCGATGAACCTGGCCGTGGGGGGCGCCGTTCTCATCGTCGTGCTCGGGGCGCTCGCCCTCACCACATTTCGCGGACGGTTGACCGACGAGCCCGACATGCGGCTCGCACTACGGGCCGGGTTCGCGTTGCTGATGCTCGGCCTTGCCATCGGGGCCTCGATGATTGCCAGGGGCGAGGTGCTGATCAAAACCGGGCACCGGCAAGCCGCCTACGACACCGCCGGCTCCCTCAAATGGGTGCACGGGGTGAGCTTGCACGCCATCCTCGTGCTGCCGGCGCTCGCCTTCGTCCTCGCGCACTTCGGCTGGTCGGTGCGACGCCGAGTCCACGCGGTCGCGATCGCGATCGGCCTCTACGCGCTCGCCACCCTCGCGGTTCTGGTGATCTCCCTGCGCCACTAACCACCAAGACCCGGCTGGCTCTCGACTAG
>JAABUZ0100005039.1_pt1 | contig 17668 bp, 16 predicted proteins | sample 5562091 | NCBI WGS metagenome assembly JAABUZ01 (sample SAMN12813069, study PRJNA571459) | rock metagenome | isolation source: Antarctica rocks | place: Antarctica: Victoria Land, Linnaeus Terrace sud | collected 2015-12-21
CGCCTGCTGCGCCTTGCGTTGCAAGATCGGCCCGACGACGACATCCGCTTCGACCGTCACCATGATGACGTGGTGACCCGCTTCGATCGCGCGCAGCGCGTGCAGCGCTCCTGCTTCGACGAACCCCGTCGCTTCGATGACGATATCGACGTCGCAGGCGGCTGCGATCTCGCCCGATGGCACGAGCGCGGTCTTGCCTGCGCGCGCGACATCGTTTGCCGCCGAGGCGTTTTGCGCCGGCAGGAAGCGGCCGGCTTCCCATCCCGCGCGCACCGCTGCGCCGCGCGCGCGTTCGCTGTCGAGATCGGCGAGCACGGCGAGCTGGACGCCCTGCATCAAGTTCATCTGCGCGAGGATCATCGTGCCGAACTTTCCGGCGCCGACGAGTGCCACGCGCACGGGCTTGCCCGATTCGGTCAAGCTGCGAAGTTTCGATGCGTAGTTCATAGGAGATCGCTCTTTGGGGAACGGTCCGAGCGTCCTCTGCGCGGCTGGAGACGTCGTGCGGCCCCGCGATAACGGTGCGGTCGCCGTAGGCGGCCACGGTAGCGCCCGTTTATGAAGCGGCGGCTTCCAGACCCATCAGCGTGCGCACGCGCGCGCGATCGTTCGCAAGCTCCTTTGCGTCGCCCGAATACACGATTCGGCCGCTATCGAGCACGTAGGCCCGGTCGGCGACTTTGAGTGCGAGCAGCGCGTTTTGCTCCACGAGTAAGATCGAGGTGCCGCGCGCGCGCAAGCCCGCGAGCATCGCGTAGACGTCCTCGACGATCAGCGGCGCGAGGCCCTGCGACGGTTCGTCGACGAGCAGCAGCCGGGGATTCGCCACGAGAGCGCGGCCAATCGCGAGCATCTCTTGTTCGCCGCCCGACAGCCGCCCGGCTTTTCGCGAACGCAGCTCCGCGAGTTTCGGAAGATGTTCGAGCACGCGGTCGATCGTCCAATCACCCGTGCGTCCGTTCTCGGCGAGCTGCAGATTTTCGAGCGTCGTTAACTCCTTAAACATCCGCCGGCCCTCCGGAACGTAGCCGACGCCCAGACGAGCCGTCTTGTAGGCAGGCCAGCCGGCGATCTCGCGGCCTTCGTAGCGGATCGAACCCGAACGCGGCGGCGTCAGGCCGAGGATGCTGCGGATCGTCGTCGTCTTGCCCGCGCCGTTGAGCCCGAGCAGCGCGACGAGCTCGCCCTCGCCGACCGCTAGCGAGACGTCGCGCAAGATGTTGATCTTGCCGTAGTTCGTGTGCAGGCCGCTGATTTCGAGTAAGGGCTCAGACACGGTCGACTACTTCCTTGCCGAGATAGGCGTCGCGCACGGCTTCGTTCGACGATATCTCATCGGGCGTGCCTTCGGCGAGAAGCCGTCCGCGATCCATCACCGTAATCCGATCCGCAAGCGAGAGCACGACGCGCATGTTGTGTTCCACGAAGAGCACCGTGAGGCCGAGCCGCGCGTGCAGATCGCGAATGACGCCGACGATCCGCTCAGTCTCCGCCTCCGCAAGCCCGGCCATCGGCTCGTCCAAGAGCACGAGCTTCGGGCTCGTCGAGAGGCTCATCGCGATCTCGCAGAGCCGCTGGGAGCCATGCGATAGCTCGGCAACGAGCCGCGCGCGTGCGCGGGTGAGGTTGACGAAGCCGAGCAGCTCGTCGATGCGATCTTCGACCGCTTGGGTTTGCGCGCGCGTGCCGCCGCGGAGCCGAAACGCCTGCCCCGCGTGGCTCCAGATGCCGAGTTGCAGGTTCTCGTGCACGGTGAGTTCGGGGAAGATGCTCGGCGTTTGGAACGTTCGGCCGATGCCCGCCGCGACGCGCTGCCAATTCGCCAGCTTCGTGATATCGCGACCCGCGAACGTCACGCGGCCCGCATCGGGAAAATAGAACCCCGTCAGCGTGTTGAAAAACGTCGTCTTTCCGGCGCCATTGGGGCCGATCACGGCGTGGATCGAGCCCTCGTGTACCTGCGCCGAAACGTCGTCGACGGCGACGACGCCGCCGAAGTGTTTGCCGATGTGCGCCGCGTCGAGCAAGATATTCGGCACTACGTCGTCCCACCGACGAAGGGCGCGTGTGCTTCAGCCGTCGGCGCATCGTGATCGTCAGCGACACTCTGCTTCTTGCGCAGTGCCTGTATCGAACCGATAATACCCTTGGGGAAACCGAGTACGCACGCGATGAAGAGCGCTCCCAGGAAGATTTGCCAGAGCGGCGTGATCGTGGAAATGACGTCCTTGCCGATTACGAATATCGTTGCCCCGACGAGCGGCCCAAAGATCGTCCCAGCGCCGCCTAGAATCATGATGAGCACGAAATCGCCCGACTGATGCCAGTCGAGGATCAGCGGGTACGAAAAATTGATCAGCATTGCGAACATCGCGCCGCCGAGTCCCGCAATCGTCGATGAGACGAGCAGCGCGACGAAGATGAAGCGATCGGTGTTGAGCCCGAGGTACCGAACGCGCACTTCGTTCTGGCGGATCGCGACGAGGGTGCGCCCGAACGGCGAATCGGCGATCGCCGAGAAAAGGGCGACGATTGCGAGATAGATAGCGAGCGCGACGTAGTAGAACGCCGTCTCGTTCAGCGCGACGTGGGCGCCGGGAATACCGACGTACGGTCGCGCGAAGTTCATGCCGTCTTCGCCGCCCGTGACGTTGGTGAAGCGGTATGCGATGAAGTAGAAAACTTGACCGAATGCGATCGCGAGTAGGCCGAAATAGATGCCGCGTCGGCGCAGCAGAAATGGTCCCAAGATGAGGCCGCCGACGAATCCCGCCAACGTCCCGATAAGGACCGCCTCGATGAAGTGAACGTGAGCGTATTTTATCGAGAGCGCCGCACCGTACGACCCGAGCCCGAAGAACGCGGCGTTACCGAACGCCGGCAGCCCCGTGTAGCCCAGCAGCAGATTCACGCTCATCGCGGCGATGGCGAAGAGCAAGACTTCGCTGACGATCGAAATGTCGAGATGGATGAACGGCAAGATTAACGGTGCGAGCGCGAGCAGCGCCGCGACGACGAGCGCGTTTCGGAGCGCCGTACGACGTGGCGTCATCCGAAGATGCCCTCTTCGCCGAAGAGGCCGCGCGGCCGGATCATCAAGACGACCGCCATGAGGATATACATCGAGACCTCGCTAGCGGCCGGAATGAAGAGCGTCGTAAGCGAGATCGCGAAGCCGATGAGCAGGCCGCCGGCGATGCTGCCGAAGAGGCTTCCCATGCCGCCGATGATGACCGTTACGAAGGCCGGCATGAGCAGCGCGTTGCCGCTGGTGGGATTGAGGCCGAGCAGTCCCGCCGCAAGCACCCCGGCGATGCCGGCGAGAAAGATCCCGAGGCCGAAGTTGACCATGTACAGCAGTTGCGTGTTCGTACCGAGCGCCGCGATCATCTCCGTATCTTGCACCGCCGCACGCAGACGCAGACCGAAGCGCGTGCGTGTGAGGAAGAGTGCGAGGGCGACGATCGTAACGACGAGCGCCGCCGCGATGAAGAGCCGGTATGCCGGGAACGACATGAAGCCGAGTTGGATCGTGCCAGCCAGACTTGCGGGCGGCGAGAGCGGTACGCCGTTCGCACCCCAGACGAGATGGAAGACCTCTTCCGCTACGAGCGAGAGCGCGAACGTCAGCAGTAAGCTGTAGAACGGCTCGCGCTTGTAGAGGGGCCGGATCAACGTTCGTTCGACGACCACGCCGACGATGACAGTGAGCAGCGGTGCGACGAGTAAAGCGAACCAAAACGACGTACCGCGCGTGATCATCGCGAATGCGAGATACCCGGCGAGCGTCATGAAGCTTCCGTGCGCCATATTGATCGTGCCGGTGAGGTTCATGATGAGCGATAGTCCGATCGCGACGATCGCGTAGAACGCACCGAGAACGAGACCGTTGAAGAGTTCCGGCCCGAGGTGTTCGAGCATCGCTTAGGGATAGCTCATCGTGCATATCTTCGCTTTATCGCCGACGCTCTGTTCGACGGCTTCGGCTTGGTGGGTGTCGCTGACGTCGAACAGATCGTCTTTATCGCCGTTCGCGCCTTCACGACGCACTTCGCCGAACCACATCGGCCACATCAGCTGATGATCTTCCTTGCGGAAGTACGCGCTGCCCTCGAAGATCGACGCGAATTTGGCCCCTTCGAGCGCCCGCGCCACCTTCACGGACTCGGTCGATTTCGCATCGTTCATGGCGGCCGCGAGCCGGTCCATCGTCACGTAGCCGAAGGCGCCGCGCGCCGTCGGCGCCGTATTGAAACGTTTCGTGTAATCGCGGACGAAGTCGTGGGCGGTCTTACTCTTACCGAGAACTTTATCGCTTTTGTAATACCATTCGATCCCGAAGTATCCGACGCGGGCCTCCTTGGGAAGCGATTGCACGGCCTCGAGTTCCGCTTGCGGGCCGCCGACGCCGACCTTTTTATTGAGGCCGAACGAGTCGATCTGTTTCATGCAGTTGATGAAGTCGGACCCCTGGACGAGCACCAGAAGGACGTCGGGCTTTCCGGCGAGCGCTTTGGTGAGGTACGGGCTGAAGTCCGTCGTCCCGAGCGGCGTGAGATCGCTGCCGGTAATGGAACCGCCGATGCGCCCCAAGACGTCCCGGTACGCCGTTTCCAGCGAGTGACCGAAGGCGTAGTCCGGCGTGATGAGATGGAACTTTTTGCCGAATTTCTTTGCGAGCGAATAGCCCGTGGCGTGCGCTTCCATCCACGTGCTATGGCAGGTGCGAAAGGTGTTCCACTTGCAGTCTTTCCCCGTCACGTCATCGGTATGGCCGCCCGAATCGACGAAGAGCATGCCGCTGGCGTTGGCCGCGCCGCTTACCGAGAGCGAGACCGCGCTGCTTACGGTGCCGGCAAGCGCGACGACTTTGTCCTGGTTCATCAGCTTGCGGGCCTTTTGCGCCCCGATACCGGGATCGTTTCCGTCGTCTTCCTTGACGAGTTCGATCTTGCGCCCCATCACGCCGCCGCGTGCATTCCACATATCGGCGGCCATTTGATAACCGCGGATTTCGTTCTCACCGTCGGCGGCATAGACGCCGGTGGCGGGTTCCAGGACACCGATTTTGATGGTGTCGGCCGCTTCGCCGAGGCGGGGAATGAAGGCGGGAATACCCATCGCGGCACTGGCGACGGCAGCTGCGCCGGTCGCGCGAACGAACGAGCCGCGTGAAATTCGAGATGACGACACGCTAGTGATCTCCTTTGAGGAGCGGGATGTCGCGCCCGGTGTAACGACCGCCCGCGACTTAGGTGGCTACTTTTCCGAACGTAAGAAACATCTTTCAAGTTCAAAATAGAAGCTGTGAAGATTTTACATCGCGGTAGGCGCCGAGCCGGCCTGCTCTACTCGGCGACGCGATGTTCGTCCAGAAAGAGTTGCACTTCGGAAAAGAGCTGCAGCCGATTTTTTTCCATGAGGATGGTGTGGGTGCCCTGGCCGATCTGCACGTAGCGTTTGTAGGGCACGTTGGTTAGCAGCTGGTAATACGCTTCGTCCATATAGGTCGGCAGGTCTTGATCCCATTCGGCATGGACGAGCAGCGTCGGCACCGTGATGCGCGTCGGATCGTACAGCGGTTTTCCCGCCGCCCAATAGTCGGCGGTATCGGCGACCGTTCCGTTGGGCGCCCGCAAGACCGGCGGAACCAGCTTCGAGCCGACCGGGTCCGAAGCCAGCGTCGCGCTCGCCCACTGTTCGAACCATCCCGGGGGAATCAAATCGGCGGCCTTGTCCGGTGCGACGCCTTTTAGCCAGCGTTCTTTCGCCGCTGCCATCGAGACACTGCGATAGGCACCGACGGGGCCGGCCGGCGTCGTAAGCGCGACGTTACCGGGGGCGCGGAGCCATTGCGGTGCGTACAGTACGAGCTTGTTGACATTGGCGTTATTCTCTGCGGTGTAAGTTCCCATGATGGTCGTGCCCCACGACCAGCCCATGAGGTCGAGTTTGGCTACACCCCGCTTCGCCTTGATGTAGTCCACTGCCGAGCCGACATCTTTAACGGCCGTCGTGGTTCGCACGAGCGGCGGATTAGCTGCGGGCGGTTGCGCCATCTCCGGGGGACGATCCGATTTGCCGTAGCCGCGCAAGTCGACGAGCCATACGTCGTATCCGTGCTGCGCGATGTAATCCATCCACGACATGCCGCCGAGGGGCAAATCGAAAGACGTCTCCGCCGGATACGTCGAGCCGTGCACGAAGAGCACGACGTTTTCCGGCCGGAAGCCCGTCATGCCGCGCAGATGTTTGTTGCGCACGTACAGATTGATGCCCGGATCGCCGCTCGGGACCATGTACTCGGTCATCTCGACCGGTGCGGGCGACGCGGACGCACCGGTGCCGAATGCAATCAGCAAGAGAACGGAAAGAGCGACGAATAGACGCACGCATTCCTCCAGAAAGACGTGTTGCACGATTCTGCGCAATAGGGGCGATACTTCCTTTACCGTAGGTGTCAGGGCGGATCTCGCCGGAAGCGCGGCCGCAAGAGGACCGCTCCACAAGGATCGGTAACGCGCGTTGCACTCGCGCCGACGGAGAACGCCACGTGAACGACACGTATCCCGATCGAATCGACGCCTTGCGCCGCATCGCTGCAGACGACGCCACGCTCCAGGCGTGGAGCTACGTCGATACGGGATCCGTAGCGCGAGCCGATGATTCGGTGCCGAACCAAAGCGGTGCGCCGCTGGCCGGTATGGGGTTCGGCGTCAAGGATATCATCGACGTGCGCGAGATGCCGACCCGGCTCGGCATCGGGCTCGAGGCCGTCCCGGCGCGGATCGATGCCTGGTGCGTCGCAGCGTTGCGCGCAGCGGGCGCGGTGCCGCTCGGTAAGACGCATACGACCGCATTCGCGTGGCGCGATCCCGCACCGACCCACAATCCACACGCTCCGAACGCAACGCCCGGCGGGTCGAGCGCCGGCAGCGCGGCGGCGGTCGCTGCCGGCCACGTCGCGCTGGCACTGGGCACGCAGACCGTCGGCTCGACGCTGCGTCCCGCCGCGTATTGCGGCGTCGTCGGCTACAAGCCGACGTACGGGCTCGTGCCGACGTTCGGGACCTCGCCGTGTTCGCCGTCGGTCGATCACATCGGTGCGATCGCCTGCGACGTCGCCGTCGCGAGCGCGTTCGCGGCTGTTTTCGGCATCGACGTCGGCGCAGTTGCGGTGGGCGCACCGCGGTTCGGCTTCGCACCAGGCGCGTATGCGGAACGAATCGACGGCGACGTGCGCACCGAACTGGAACGCTTCGCGGAGAAGGCGCGCGCCGGAGGCGCCTCCGTCGAACCCGTCGACTTGCCGCCGGCGTTCTTCGATTGCTACGTGCACCTCGAAGCCCTAATCGCCTTCGAAGCGCACGCGGTCCTCGGACCGTGGCTCGCGCGACCGCTGCCGCCCCTGGTCACCGAGTTGTTGCAGCATGGGGCGACGCTCGCTGAGTCCGTACGTCGCGACGCGCTCGCGTATCGGTTGCAGACGCGGCCCGTCCTCGAAGACGCGCTCGCGCGATTCGATGCGGTGCTGCTGCCATGTGCGAATCGCGCACCGTCGCGCGAAGCGACGGGCGACGGTCGACCCGTCGGTTCCGCGACGTTCTACGGCTTTCCGTCGATGAGCATTCCGATCGCACGCGGTGGCGGCCGGCTGCCGCTTAGCATCCAGCTCGTGGCGTCGCACGGGCACGATGCGCAGCTCCTGGGGGCGGCCCGCTGGCTCGAAGCGCTCGTCGCGCCCGCCGCCTAAAGATCGATCGCTTTTTAGCTGCCACAAAGCAAAGTACACGCGCGCTTCGAAAGGCCGGCCGATGTCCGTTTCCCGCAAAGATTTCATTGCCGCAAATGCGGTCGCCGGGGCGGCTGCGTTCATCGCCGCCGAGACACCGGCGGCCGTAGCGGCGAACGCGGCGAAGTCGGCGCCGCCGCTCGCGTTCGATCCGCACGATCCCGCTCTCGTGTACGATCTCGTAGTAACCGGCGGTACCGTCGTCGACCCATCGCAGCGATTGAACGCCAAACGCGACATCGCGATCAAAAACGGTCAAATCGCGGCGCTGCTCGCGCCCGGAACGAGCGTGAAGACCGCGCAGTCGGTCGACGCCGGCGGCAATATCGCGACGCCCGGCCTCGTCGATATGCATTGCCACTACTACCATCAAGTGTCCGGCATCGGTCTCCCCGCCGACGAAATGATGCCCCTTACCGCGACGACCACGGGCGTCGACGCGGGCGACGCCGGGTACTCGACGTTTTCCGGTTTTCGCCACTTCGTCATCGGTCAGGCGCGGACGCGGCACTTCGCCTTCATTCACATCGCATCGATCGGGCTCGCCGGCGATCCGATCAAGATCGGCGAACTTTTCAACATCGACTATGCGGACGTCGAGCGTTGCGCGAAAGCCGTCGCCGAAAATCGCGATGTCGTGCTCGGCGTGAAAGTGCGTCTCTCGAAGAACGTCGTCGGCAACAACGGCATCGAGCCGCTTCGGCGCGCGATCAAAGCCGCCGCGACCGCGGGCCCGTGGGCGCGCGTGATGGCGCACATCGGCAACTGCGACGCACCGCTCTCCGACGTCCTGGATATGATGCGCCCGGGCGATATCATCACGCATTGTTATTCCGGCGCGTTCGGCACCAACAACATCGTCGTCGGCGGAACGCTGCTGCCGGCGGCGCTACGCGCCAAGAAACGCGGCGTGCTCTTCGACGTGGGGCACGGCGGCGGAAGTTTCGACGTGACGATCGCAAAAGCCGCAATCGCGCAAGGTCTGCCGCCCGATACCATCTCGAGCGACGTCCACAGCGTCAGCATTCAGTCGCCCTCGCGACCGCTTCTTCCCAACGTTATGTCGAAGTTTCTCGCTCTGGGTTTCTCGCTCGATGACGTCGTCGCGAAAGCGACGAGCCAGCCCGCGCGCATCATCGATCGCGTGCCGGGTCTCGGGACGCTCGCCGTCGGCGCGCCGGCCGACGTCGCGGTCTTTCGGGTCGTCGACGGACCGGTCACGTTCGTCGATACGAACAAGCATTCGTTTCCAGGGACGCGCTACCTCGAGCCGGTGAAAGTTATTAAAGGCGGCCGCCCGCACGGGTTCCCGTTTCCCGATCCATTCACGTATACATAGCGCGACAACACGTCGCTCCGAGAACCCCGCTCCAACAGTAGGCCATCGCGCTAGCTTTATGCGCTAAACAGTTGGTCTGCACGGTTCACAATATATTGTTACGATCGGGCTCCTGAGCCGGGGATCGCTCGGGCATCGTTACTCAAGGCCGATACGGCGTGAATAGGCGAGAACGAGTGCACTGGCAGCGAGTAGCCACGCGTATACACCGGGCCCAGCGACGATCAACCCATACGACGAAACCGCGAGCAGCGTAAGCGCCATTCCGACGAGCGCCCCGGCTATCCCGAGCAGTCGAACAGCCCAGCGCCCAACGGTCAAGGCCGGTCGGACCAGGGGCGCGACGACCAGCGCAGCAAATGCGACGAAAACGAGCCAGCCGGCGAACCCGAGGTTGTAGAATCGCACGTCGCTTCCAGCTGAGAAAAAGAATACGGTTGGAGTGCGCAAGAGCGGTAGCAGCGCGCCAAGAGTCGTTGCGACTAGAGCAACGCTAAAGAAAACCTTCTCCGTCCCCATGGCTTCATACCGCGACCGGAGATCGGCCACGTCAAACTTCCGCGTCAAGTCTCTCATTGCGCTTTCCACCCGTCGTTCATTAGGACCACGACTCGGGTTTGCGCGGTCGAACTCGCTTGCTGCTGTTGCTCCTCGATCGTCGGAAACGCTGAACGCATCGCCGATCGCTTCGCCCAATCCGCGATCCCAACGACCTTCGCGTGATAGTGAACCTCCGATATCGTCGCGCCCATCGTCTGACCCGGCTCGCTATAGTCATCGATATGATCGACTTGCAACGATGCAAAGCATAACTGCCCGACGCTGCTACCGCTATCGGTCACGGGATCACTCGCATATTTCGCAAATTCGGGACCGCGTCCGTACTCTTCAACGCGCACGTTTACTGATGTCGGTTTCACAAAAAAGTCATAAAGGTGCTTTGCTTTCACGGTTGTCGTTCGCTTCGTCGCGAGTCCCGCGCCCACGAGCGCCTCTTACTGTTGGTGCACGGGCCGGTCGTAAAGCATAACGCCCATAGGGGTTATCGCTTGAGAAGGTAGTTGACCGACGAGCATCCGGTACGGTAAGGCAGGGACGTTAGAGAAGAGCCCAGCAATGCCACGATCACTTAGGCACAATTTCGATGTGGTATCGAGTTTCGCGTCGATCGCGCGCTGAAAGTTTCCTTGCTGGCGTCACGAGGATTGCTGGCGCAGCCGGTGAGAAGCGCGGTTGCAAAGAGCAAGGACGACGCGCAACGATGACGGCGCATTAATTGAAAGTCGCATCGTTAAAGTTGCGCAGTCCGGTCGGCATGAACTTCTCCAGGCGGATTTAAGGTGCGTACGCGGTATGTGACAACGTCCTCCCGCTTCCTCTCCATCTCGCTGTGTCGAACCGGCGCTGCTGCGTTAGCAACATTCGTGTGAAGCGGAAGACATTAGCGCGGTCGGTCGACGTCTATCGCCTGTGTTATCACGCCGAACCCTCGAACCGCAAGGGCCAGCGCTATATCAGGCGCGCCCCCAGACTGGCCTTGCCCATGCGCCGACATCGGCTATGCCGGATGAGGGCGTTCTAGCGCGCGCGGCGACGGTCGCGGGTGCGCAAGCGCTGCTCCGGTTCGCTACGGCCGGCGAACACCGTCCACGACGGGTGCTCAATGCGCGCCGATGGTAGTGAAACCGTCGAACATCGCGGCGTCGACGCGGTCGCCCTCATCTTCGTCGCTAAGGACGCGCGCCGTCGCGTCATGGAGTAGCGCGTCGATCGACGTGAAGTCCACGTCTTCAATTCGCGCGGGCTGCCAAACCGGCTTACGATCCTTGTCGACCACCATCGCACGGACGCCCTCCTGAAATTCGGGACGCCGCCACATCTTCTTTGCGAGCTGATACTCGATTCGCAGCGCCGTGAGAAGTTCGAAGGAACGCGCTTGACGGATCATGGCGAACGTCAGCGCGACGCTGGTCGGCGATGCGGCGCGTAAGCGTTCGTGCGTCGCAACCGCCCATGGCGAGCCGTCGTTTTCAAGACGCTCGATAACTTCCAGGAGCGACGGCGCATCGAAACAGCGATCGATTGCGGCGCGATCGTCGCGCGGCGCGGCGGCTGGCGGCGCGGACGCGTAACGCGCGAGCGTCGCCGCGATCGATTCGGCATCGACGATCGCATCGGCGATCTCGGGGAGGGCATGCGAACCGACGTACTGCGTTGCGAGGCCCGTCGCGAGCGCGTCGGCGGCACCGAGCCGCGCGCCCGTGAGCCCGAGGTAGTGGCCGAGACCGCCCGGTAAGCGCGCGAGGACGTAACTCGCGCCGATGTCGGGAAAGAAACCGATCGCCGTCTCCGGCATTGCGAGCAGTGCGTCGGCTGCGACGACGCGATGCGAACCGTGAACCGAGATGCCGAGTCCGCCGCCCATGCAATAGCCCTGAATCAGCGCCACGTACGGCTTCGTATACGCCGCGATGAGGGCGTTGAGGCTGTACTCGGTGCGATACAGGCCGTCGTTGTGCGCGGCGTCGTTGGCGAGCGCCGCGCGACGCACGCTCGCGATATCGCCGCCGGCACAGAACGCCCGGCCGTTGCCGCGGATCACCACCGCTGCGATTCCCGGATCGCGCTCCCAGGCGGCGAGCGTGCGACCGAGCGTCTCGAACATATCGAGGTCCACGGCGTTGAGCACCGCCGGACGGTTCAACACGATCGTGCCCAGATTAGCCCGTCGTCCGATCTCGAGATTTGCCATCCCTTTGTATACAATATGAAGTAGCCGGCAAGCCTGCCCAAGAAGTTATATCAAAGACATTCGTGCGGCTTAATAGGTGTGAATTACCACTTGACCGTATCGTTTCGGCAGTCTACCATTTTGTCTAATCGTGAAATTGTATACACTTTGACTGCCGTTCTCGGGACGTCGATAACGCGTCAGGAAGAAGTTCTCGACGCCGTGCGCACGGCAATCTTGACCTGCGCGATCGAGCCGGGGACGCGGATCGTTCAGGAAGAGCTCGCGGCGCGACTCGGGGTGAGCCGCATTCCGCTGCGCGAGGCGTTCCGAACCTTGCACGCCGAGGGCTTGATTACGCTCGAGCCCAATCGCGGCGCGATCTGCCGGCCGCTCGAAGCGAAGGATCTGGCCGATCTCTACGACGTTCGCCTGACGCTCGAAACGCTGGCCGTTCGTACGGCAGCGTCGCGCTTCGTTAACCTCGAAGCGGCGACCAACATCAGCCGCATCGCCGCGGCCGCCGCGGCCTCGCGCCGCGATCTCTTTACGCTCATCGCGCTCGATTGCGATTTTCACGCCGCCATCGCGCGCAGTACGGGCAACGCGCATATCGTCGCGTCGCTCGGCGGCTATTGGTCGCAGATCAAACGCGCGATGCACGTTTTCTTCACCATCGAACGCTATCCGGGCAACATCTGGGTCGAGCATGTCGCGCTCGCCCGCGCGATCGGCGTCGGCGACGCCGACCTCGCCGTCTCGCTGCTCGAACTACACATCCTTGCGAGCCGCAACGCGATACTCCACCGCTTGAAAGAGGCTAATCTTGAGCGCGCAATTACACGATAGTGCTACCGTCGCTGCGGCGACGCGCGAATGGGAACAGATGACGCTGCTGCCGTTCATGGAACGGCGCCCCGAACGTCGCGACGTTTTCAAGACGATCTCGGGCACGCCGCTCGAGCGGCTGTACACGCCCGACCACGTCCGCGATCTCGATTACGCCGAGACGAGCGGGTTTCCGGGCCAGTATCCCTTTTCGCGCGGACCGTATGCGACGATGTATCGCGCGCAGCCGTGGACGATGCGCCAGATCGCGGGTTTCGGTACCGCCGACGATACGAACGAGCGCTTCCGCTTCCTCATCGCGCAAGGCCAGACCGGCATCTCGACCGACTTCGATATGCCGACGCTCATGGGCTACGATAGCGACGACGAACGCAGCGAAGGCGAAGTCGGCCGCGAGGGCGTGGCCGTCGATACCGTCGACGACGTGCTCGATCTCTATAAAGATATCGATCTCGAAAAAATCTCCGTTTCGATGACGATCAATCCGTCGGCGTGGATCTTGCTCGCGATGTATCTCGTCGCGGCCGAAGAGCGCGGCTTCGATAAGAAAAACCTCTCCGGCACGATTCAGAACGATATCGTCAAAGAGTACATCGCGCAGAAAGAGTGGGTTTATCCGCCGAAGCCGGCGATGCGGCTCGTGCGCGATTCGATCGTCTACAGCACGCAGAACCTGCCGCATTTCAATCCCGTCAATATCAGCGGCTACCACGCGCGCGAGGCGGGCTGCACGGCGATCCAGGAAGTCGCGTTTACGCTGGCAGCGGGCATCGCATACGTCGACGAAGTGCTCAAGCTCGGTATCGACGTCGACGATTTCGCGCCGCGCTTCTCCTTTTTCTTCGTTTCGCAAATCGACTTTCTCGAAGAAATCGCGAAATTTCGCGCGGCGCGCCGCGTGTGGGCACGCGTCATGAAAGAGCGCTTCGGCGCGAAGAAGCCCGAATCGATGCGCCTACGTTTTCATTGTCAGACGGCGGGCGTCTCGTGCACCGCGCGCGAGCCCCTCAACAACATCGCGCGGACCGCGATCGAAGGCCTGGCGGCCGTGCTCGGCGGCGCGCAGTCGCTGCATACCAACGGGTACGACGAAGCGCTTTCCATTCCGAGCGAGCCCGCCATGAAAATCGCGCTACGCACGCAGCAGATCATCGCCGAAGAGACCGGGGTCGCGGGGACGATCGACCCGTTCGCCGGTTCGTATGCCCTCGAACGGCTCACCGCCGATATCGAAAAGGCGTGCTTCGCGTACTTCGACGAGGTCGATAAGCGGGGCGGCGTCGTGCAATGCATCGACGACAACTTTTTCCAACTCGATCTCGCCAATGCCGCATACGATTTCTACCAGCGTAAGGAGCGTCACGAGTTCGAGTTCGTCGGCGTGACCAAGTATCGCGACGATAGCGGCAACCCGACCGTCGAGCTGCACCACGTCGACGAGGCTGCGGCGCAACGTCAAATCGATCGGCTCGCGGCGACGAAGCGCCGCCGCGACCAGGCGAAAGTCGATGCGGCACTCGCGGAAGTCGTGCGCGTCGCGAAGACCGACGAAAACATCATGCCGGCGACGATCGAAGCGGTGCGCGTGCGCGCGACCGAAGGCGAGATCATCAATGCCCTCAAACCGATCTTCGGCGTCTACGTCGAAAAACCGGTCTTCTAATGGCGGTCGGACTCGACACGCGTAACGTCGTGCCGGCGCTCGTGCACCGGGATCTCGCCCGCGCGATCTCGGCGGTGGAGAACGGCTACGCGGATGCCGTCACGGCGGGCGATACGTTTTTGGGCGCGCACGACGAGTCGGGCAAAAAGGCATCGCCCGCCTACGTCATCGGCATCACGGGACCGCCCGGAGCGGGGAAATCGACGCTCGTCGATCGCTTCATCGAACGCTTTCGCGCGGCGGGCGAACGCGTCGCGGTGATTGCGGTCGATCCGTCTTCGCCCTTCACGAAAGGCGCGGTGCTCGGCGATCGGGTCCGCATGCAGCGTCACGCCTCCGACCTCGGCGTTTTCATCCGCAGCATGGCGACGCGCGAAGCGGCCGGCGGCCTCGCGCCCGCAACGCGGGAGGCGGTCGCTCTTGCGGATCGCGCGGGCTTCGACGTCGTCCTCGTCGAGACGGTCGGTGTCGGTCAGGTCGAACTCGAGATCGTCGGCGTGGCCGACGTCATCGCGGTCGTTACGGTCCCCGGACTCGGCGACGGCGTCCAGACGATCAAAGCCGGGCTCACCGAGATTGCCGACATCTTCATCGTCAATATGGCCGATCGGCCGGGCGCGAACGCGACGGCTGTCGACTTGCTGCACATGGTGCGCGAAAGCGCGCGCGCGGTTCCGGTCTTGCAGACGACCGCCATCGACGGCGGCGGCATCGTCGAAGTCATGGAGGCCCTCGACGGCGCGCGCCGTCATCTTTCGTCCAATGCGGCGCGCTCGGTGCGCTTCGACGTAATCCGGACGGTGCGCGATCGCGCCGTGCGCGCGGCGCTCGACGCGCTCGATTCGGCCTTCGGTCGCGAGATCGCCGAGCGTCTCGCCACGCACTCACTCTCGCGCACGCAGGCGCGCGATTTGCTGCTCGATTTTCTTCGCAAAGGTGAAATCAATGCCGATTAAAGTGCTCGTAGCCAAGCCTGGCCTCGACGGTCACGATCGCGGGGCGAAGATCGTCGCGCGCGCGCTGCGCGACGCGGGGATGGAAGTCGTGTACACGGGTCTCCATCAAACCCCGGAGATGATCGTGACGGCCGCAATTCAGGAAGACGTCGACGTGATCGGTATCAGCATTCTCTCCGGCGCCCACATGACGGTCTTTCCTAAAATCATGTCGCTCCTTAAAGACCGCGCCGTCGACGACATCATCGTCATCGGCGGCGGCGTCATTCAAGAGAACGACGTCGCCAAGCTTAAAGCGCTCGGCGTGCGCGCGATCTTCGATGCCGATGCCACGACGGCCGATCTTATCGGCGGGATCGAACGCTGCGTGGCCGAGTACGGCCGCGCCCGCGCGCGCGCCGCGATGACGGCACCGACGTGACCGGAAGGACGGCCGCCTGGCCGCCGGTGTACGACCGCGCGTACGTACCGGAGGCCGGCGAACGTTATTGGAATCGAGCGCGCGAGACGATGTCGCCGGACGAACGCGACGCCCTGGTCCTAGAGAACATTCAGGGACTGATGCATTGGGCGTACGCGCGGGCACCGTTCTACCGCTCGCGCTGGCAAGCGGCGGGCCTCGAGCCCGGCGACATCCGGTCGCTGGACGATTTCGCGCGCGTGCCGACGATCACGAAGGCGGATCTCCGCGCGGACCAAGCCGCGCATCCGCCCTTCGGCTCGTATCTTTGCGTCGAACCGCGCGACATCGTGCGCGTTCACGGTACGTCGGGGACGTCGGGCCGGCCGACCGCGTTCGCTTGGAGCGCCGACGATTACGCGACGATCTCCGAAGCGCATGCGCGCATCATGTGGAGCTTCGGCGTGCGGCCGAGCGATACGGTCTTCGTTGGGTCGATTCTTTCGCTTTACGTCGGATCGTGGGGGGCGCTTGCCGGAACCGAACGTCTGGGTGCGACGGCGTTTCCGTTCGGTGCCGGCGTGCCGGGTCAAACGTTGCAGGCGATCGGCTGGATGTCGCAGATGCAGCCGACGGTGTTCTACGGTACGCCGTCCTACGCGCTGCGCCTCGCGGAGACGGCGCGTGGTGAAGGCATCGATGCGCGCTCGCTCGGCTTACGGATCATGTTTTTTTCGGGCGAGCCCGGCGCGGGTATCCCGACGACCAAAGCGCTGATCGAGGAGACGTTCGGCGTCGCGTGCATCGACTGCGGCAGCATGGGCGAGATGACGCCGTGGATGCATCTCGCCGAATGTGCGGAGCGAACGGGCATGCACCTCTGGCAGGACATCGTCTATGCCGAGTTGCTCGATCCGAATACGTGGCAGCGCGTACCCTACGGCGGCGGCGGAACCCCCGTCTACACGCATCTCGAGCGTCGTTGCCAGCCGATGATTCGGCTCGTTTCGGGCGATTATGCCGAGTGGACCGACGCCCCGTGCGCGTGCGGCCGAACCTACCCGCGTTTTCCGCGCGGCATCGCGGGCCGCATCGACGACATGCTGACCGTGCGCGGCGAAAACGTGTACCCGAGCGCGATAGAAGAAGTGCTGCGCGAGTTCCCCTCGTGCGACGGCGAATTCGAGATCGTGGTCACGCGCGAACGCCACATGGACGAATTGCGCGTTCGCTTCGAATCGACTCACGAGAACGATGCGACGGACACGATCGCGCGTGTGGGTGCCGCCCTCAAACGGAAACTCGGGGTGCGCGCGCAGATCGAAGTCTGCCCTCCTGGTTCGCTCCTGCGTACCGATCTCAAATCGCGTCGCGTGCGCGACGAGCGTTAGAGGGAGCTAGCGCAGCGGGAGAACGGCGGCGGCGCGCACGTGCAACGCTCGGCTGAAGAACGCACACGCAGGCGACGCCGAGAGCGCGTGCGACGCGAGGTCTCCGAGGGTGTTCTCGCTGATGTCGACCCATGCGCGCTGGAGCCGCCACGGCTCGTGGCGGACTTCACCGACGAAGAGCAACGGGCCGCGCCGCACGAAGAACGTGTAGCGTTCGTGCAAGAAGTGCGCGAGCGTCCCGGGCTCCGCTTCGAAGGCGTCTCCCATCGCGCGATATCGCGCGTGAAAGCGGCCGGGGCGAACGGCGTGCTCGGTGCGCACGCTCGTGCATTCGATGTCGCTCTGCGCTGCGTCCAGTGCGATGCGCGCGTGGAGGTAAGGAAGGCCGGTAGCGAGTCGCGCCGCGCGCACGACGACCGCAGAGCCCGCATCCAGACTAACAAAGAAGACGCCGGCCCTGCGGCCCACCCGCACGTACGTCCGCAGATTGAGTTCCGGCACGTCGCCAAAACCCGGTAGGACGGGCGCGAATCGAACGCGGATGCCG
>JAABUZ0100005041.1_pt1 | contig 17665 bp, 18 predicted proteins | sample 5562091 | NCBI WGS metagenome assembly JAABUZ01 (sample SAMN12813069, study PRJNA571459) | rock metagenome | isolation source: Antarctica rocks | place: Antarctica: Victoria Land, Linnaeus Terrace sud | collected 2015-12-21
ATGTGGACGTCGGCGCCGTAGAGGATGCCTTCGAGGTAGTTGGCGAAGGGGACGTCGTTGGGCATGAAGAGGTGGGCCTCCATGCGGGCGGCGGCGGCGTAGGCGGCCAGGGCACCGGCGGCGTTGCCGGCGGAGGGGACGGCGAGGTGTTTGAGGCCATAGTGGGCGGCCATGGTGACGGCCATGCCGAGGCCGCGGGCCTTGAAGGTGCCGGTAGGGTTGGCGCCTTCCTCCTTGATGAGGAGGCCGGGATAGCGGCGGGACCGGAGCATGGGGGTCCAGCCCTCGCCGAGGGTGACGGGGGTGATGGGGTGAACGGGGTCGCCGTGGGTGCTGGACGGGGTGCTGGAGGGGAGGACGTCTTTGTAGCGCCACATGCCGAGGCTGGCGGGGGAGGCGGCGGCGTATCTGGCGGGGTTGTCGCGGTGGGCGGTTTGGCGGAGCTCGTCCATGTTGTAGCGGACGTAGAGGGAGGAGCCGTCGGGGGCGAGGGTCTGGGGGGTGGCGGCGGAGAGGCGGATGTTGGGGTCGCGGGTGGACTCGAGGAAGGCGATCGGCGGCATGGGTTGATGCTACTAAACGAGAGATCGGTTGGGCTTGCGGGGGAGAGCTCCCAACCAGTGTTGCCGAGACGGTGCACACGTCCCGTGAATTTGATGTAAAGGCAACTGTCGCAGCTGTTTATGGTGGAATATGCTACCGCGGTGAGACACTGTGGGTGTGAGCTATGTGGAACAGGACAGGCAGGCGGTGCGGATGATCGCGCTGGATATCGACGGGACGCTGCTGGGTGCGGGCGGTGTGGTGAGCGAGCGGACGCTCGTGGCGATCGAGGCGGCGGAGCGGTGTGGGATCGAGGTCGTGGTGGCGACGGGGCGGCGGCACAGCTATGCGATGAGGATCTTGCGGGGACTGGGGTTTCGGTCGGAGGGCGTGCTGGTGAGCTCGAACGGGACGGTGACGCGGACGGTGAGCGCGGGTCTGATCGAGCGGACGCAGATGGGGCGGGCGACGGCGGAGTGGATCTGCGGGCAGGTGGGGGAGTTTCGGAACGCGCTGGTGATGACGTTCGACCTGGTGGGCTCGGATGGGGAGGATGCGCGCGGGGCGTTGGTGGTGGAGGAGCTGGCGGAGCTTCACGGGAGCATTGAGAAGTGGATGGTGGCGAACGAGCCGTATCTCCTGCGTGTGCGGCCGATCGAGGGGGCACTCGAGGCTGGGGATCCGATCCAGATGATGCTGTGCGGGACGGTGGAGCGGATGCGGCGGGCGGAGGCTCGGTTGGTGGAGGACCGGCGGGTGCTGGGGGTGGGGGAGGCGGACCGGGAGGGGGTCGAGATCGTGCTGAACCGGACGGAGTACCCGGAGCGGGACCTGTCGATTCTGGATATTTTGCCGGCTGGATGCAGCAAGGGGCTGGCGCTGGGGCGACTGGCGGAGCGATGGGGGATGCGGACGGGCGAGATGATGGCGATCGGGGATAACTGGAACGACGTGTCGATGCTGGAGGCGGTGGGGTGGCCGGTGCTGATGGGGAATGCGCCGGTGGAGCTGCTGCGGATGGCGGCGGAGCGCGGGTGGGAGGTGACGGGGAGGAACGTTGAGGACGGGGTGGCGGGAGCGATTGAGCGGATGCTGCGGGTGCGGGCGGAGGTGGGGATGGGTGCGCCGGCTCTCGTTGGGGCGGCGGGGGCGTCTGTTCGGTAAGGCGCGTTTGAGGCGTGATGCTTTGAGGGGATGGGCGGTTAGGGGGCGGCGGTGGTAGGCTCTGGGGGTTGATGAGATTGCGGCGATTGGCGTGGGTTTTGGTGGCGGGGTGGATGCTGGCGGGGGCTGGGGTGAGCGCCGGTGCGGCTGAGCACGTGACGCTGCGGAATGGGTTTGAGCTGGACTGTGCGCGGCGGGAGGTTGTGGGGGAGCGGGTGCGCCTGTTCCTGGTGCCGGCGGCGGGGGTCGCGGCGGACGGGTCCGCGGGATCTGCGGGGAATTATGTGGAGGTCGCGACCGACGCGGTGGTGCGGGTGGAGACGGTGGCGACGGTGGTGGTGGCTGGCGTAGTCGAGAAGCAGGAGCTCCGCTCCGCGAAGGATGACAACCCAACGGGTGGGCCGACGGCGAAAGTAGGACCTACGGTGGCGGAGATGCGCGAGATGCTGGCGCATGCGGGAGTGGCGCACCGGGTGGATGCGGATCTGCTGGCGAGCGTGGTGCGGGCGGAGAGTGGGGGGCGGGTGACGGCGGTGTCGCGCGCGGGGGCGCTGGGGCTGATGCAGCTGATGCCGACGACGGCGGCGGCGATGGGCGTGCGGGATGCGTTTGCGGCGGAGCAGAATATTGATGGGGGGTCGGCATATCTGGATTCCCTGCTGACGCGGTACCACGATGACATGGCGCGGGCGCTGGCGGCGTACAACGCCGGGCCGGCGGCGGTGGATCGGTACCACGGTGTGCCTCCGTACCGGGAGACTCGGGCGTATGTGGCGAGGGTGATTCGGGAGTTCAACCGGCGGAAGCTGGCTGCCAAATAGTTGTTCGTTGACGGTTCACGGTTCACAGTGCCCGAAAGGGAGGTCGATTGTCGATAGACTGGCTGGGTGATGAAGCGTAAGGGTGTGTTGTTCGTGCTGGGGGCGGTGGCGCTCCTGGCGGTGGTGCTGCTGTTCCGTCGGGTGCGATTTGACTGGGGGATGTTCTGGGCGCAGCTGCGGCATGTGAGCTGGTGGCACATTGCGGCAGGGGTGGCGCTGATCTGGGGGACGTACTGGCTGCGGTCGGTGCGATGGGCGGAGTTCTGCCGGGCGGCGCTGCGGACGACGCCGACAGGCGAGCGGGTGCGGGCGCGGGATCTGCTGGGGCCGCAGTTTGTGGGGTTTACGGCGGTGGCGCTGTTTGGGCGGCTGGCGGACCTGGTGCGGCCGTATCTGCTGGCGCGGCGGACGGGTTTGACGGTGAGCTCGCAGGTGGCGGTGTACACGGTGGAGCGGATGTTCGATCTGGGGGCGGCGGCGGTGGTGTTTTCGACGGCGCTGGCGCTGAGCCCGGCAAACCTGGAGCATCGGGACAGATTTGTGCGGGTGGGTGTGGGAAGCCTCCTGGCGACGCTGGTGATCGCGGTGTTTGCGGCGGCGGTGCGGATAAAGGGGGATGCGGTGGCGGCGTGGCTCGGGCGGCGGCTCCAGGGGTTCTCGCCGAAGGTAGCGAGCGGTGTGGAGGAGAAGATTCTGGGGTTTCGGGAGGGGCTGCGGGCGGTGTCGACGGTACGGGAGTTTGGGGTGGCGCTGCTTCTGTCGCTGGTGATGTGGGTGATGATCGGGGCGGCGTACCTCGAGACGGCGGTGGCGTTTGTGGATACGCCGGAGCTGGCGGGCTTGAGTTTTTCGCGCGTGATGCTGATGGTGGCGGTGAGCCTGGGCGGGTCTCTGGTGCAGCTGCCGGTGCTGGGTTGGTTTACGCAGATCGCGGTGATGGCGACGGCGATGCACGGGTTTTACGGGGCGCCGATCGAGGCGGCTACGGCGTGCGGGGCGATGATGCTGCTGGTGACGACGCTAAGCATTGTGCCGCCGGGGTTGGTGTTTGCGCGGATGGAGGGGGTGAGCTTGAAGACGGTGGCGGGGGAGAGCGGGACGGCGGAGGCTTAGAGCGGCATGAGTGTGCGTGCGGGGTGGGGTCGGCGGTTGGCGGTGTACGGGGCAGTGATGGCCGTGACGCTGGTGGCCGGGTTGGGGATGCGGTTTGGGTCGCTGGGTCTGCCGGGGTTTGCGGTGAAGTATGGCGGATCGACGATGTGGGCGTTGATGATTTACTGGGTGATGGCGCTGGTGCTGCGGGGCTCGGGGCCCGGGCGGGTGATGGTGTTAGCTGGGATGGTAGCGACGGCGGTGGAGTTTTTGAAGCTGTACCGGACGCCTTCGCTGGATGCATTTCGGGGGACGCTGCCGGGCATTTTGTTGCTGGGGAAGTACTTTTCTGTGTGGGATATTGTGGCGTACTGGGTGGCGATCGGGGTGGGGGCGGTGGCGGATCATCTCCTGTTGCGCCGCAGAATACGCATGCGGGGCGCATCTCTTAAAGTTTAGGGGAGCGGATATCGGCTGACATGCGCCCTTAGTCGGATCGAGTCTTCCCAGCGGCGCGGAGGAGGCACATAATATAACCCAGGGCTCGTGATGCTTTCAGATTTTCAGCAAGATACGGTGTGGGACGGGTGGCTAGCGGCAGAGATCCGGGCGGCCTATTTTGCCGCGCTCGTGAATCGATTCCAGTTGCGCCAGAAGCTGCTGGTCGTGGCTGGCCTGCTGCTATCGTCCGGCGCCACGATTACGCTGCTTACGACAGCGATTCCTTCTACCCTTGGCTGGATCAAGCCGACATTGACCGTTCTTGCTGCTGCCATGAGTCTTTGGACCTTAGTCGCCAAGAATGAGCGAAACGCGATCGACGCTGCGGATCTTCACTTTCGCTGGAACACTCTTGCGCTGGAGTATGAGGCCTTGTGGGCTGATATGTATGGGGATGAAGCGAGCAGCAGGCTGACGCAACTGCGGAAGGAAGAAGCTGCGGTTTCGAAGAGTAGTACCTCGATGCCCGCGTACAAGCGATTGCTCGCCCAAGCGCAAGAGAATGTCGTGATGCACCATCAGAATCGACTTCCTGCCTGAGACTGCTTTTGAAGACCACGGACACGCACCGATCCAGCTACCCTCCCATCCCGAAGCCACTGCCGAAGAAACCCCTCCCTCCGCCGCCCAAGCCGACGAAGTAGAAGCGAGGTTGCCCGCTTGTTCGCGACACGGTTGCGCTTGGTGAATGAGCCGTTGCGCCGCTGGTAGAATCGGGTGTATCCGATGAAGTGTCCGTATTGTGGTTTTGCCCAGGATCGAGTGGTGGATTCGCGTGAGAGCAAGGATGCGGACTCGATTCGGCGGCGGCGGGAGTGCGAGGGGTGCGGCAAGCGCTTTACGACGTATGAGCGGATCGACGAGATTCCGTACATGGTGGTGAAGAAGGACGGGCGGCGGGAGAAGTTCGACCGGCAGAAGGTGCTGAACGGGCTGCTGCATGCGTGCTCGCGGAGGCCGGTGCCGGCGGCTCGGCTGGGCGAGATTGTGGATGAGACCGAGGCGTTTGTGGTGGATTCGGCCGAGCGGGAGCGGTCGACGAGCGAGGTGGGCGAGATGATTATGGACCGGCTGAAGGAGATCGATACGGTGGCGTATATCCGGTTTGCGAGTGTGTATCGGGACTTCAAGGATGTGCGGGAGTTCAAGGCGGAGCTCGAAGAGCTGCTGAATGGGAACGATCTGAAGAGGAAATAGGGCGGGATATGGCGGAGATGATGGCGGATTCGGAGATGGTTGCGGGCACGGCCGCGGGAGTGGCGGAGGCTGCCGGGACAAGGTCGGCGCACAAGATTACGTTGATTCCGGGGGATGGGATCGGGCCGGAGGTTTCAGGGGCAGTGGTCGAGATCCTGGAGGCGGCGGGAAGGGCGACGGGGGTGAGCTTCGACTGGCACCGGTTTGACGCGGGGGCGGACTCGTATGAGAAGACGCGGGAGTACATCCCGAAGGCGTTGTACGAGTCGATCGAGGCGAACCGGGTGGCGTTGAAGGGGCCGGTGACGACGCCGGTGGGGGGCGGGTTCTCGTCGATCAACGTGACGCTCCGGAAGAAGTTCGACCTGTATGCGAACTTTCGGCCGGTGAAGAATTTGCCGGGGCTGCAGACGAAGTATCCGGGGATCGACCTGGTGATTGTGCGGGAGAATACGGAGGGGTTGTATGTGGGGCTGGAGCAGGAGATTGTGCCGGGGGTGGCGACGGCGCTGAAGGTGGTGACGGAGAAGGGGTCGACGCGGATTGCCAGGTTTGCGTTTGAGTATGCGCGCAAGATCGGGCGGAAGAAGATCCATGCGATCCACAAGGCGAACATCATGAAAAAGACTGATGGTCTGTTTCTCACGTGCGCGAAGAGGGTGGCGGAGGAGTTTCCGGAGATTGCGTATGCGGAGCACATCGTGGATAACACGTGCATGCAGCTGGTGATGAATCCGTGGCAGTACGACGTTCTGCTGACGGAGAATTTGTATGGGGATATTTTGAGCGACCTGTGCAGCGGTCTGGTGGGCGGGTTGGGTCTGGTTCCGGGGGCGAACCTGGGGACGGAGTGCGCGATCTTTGAGGCGGTGCATGGGTCGGCTCCGGATATTGCGGGCAAGGGGCTGGCGAACCCGACGGCGCTGATGCAGAGTGCGGTGCTGATGCTGCGGCACATCGACGAGATCAGGGCGGCGGACCTGGTACAGGCGGGGATCGAGGACGTGTACCGGGCGGGCAAAACGCTGACGCGGGATGTGGGTGGGAAGGCGGGGACGATGGAGTTCAAGGAGGCGGTGCTCCTTGCGATGGAAGCGCATGGGGCTATGGAAGCGCACGGGGTTATGGAAGCGCACGGGGCGATGGCGGCTGGGGCGGTGGCGCGTGGTTAGGGCTCGGGTGGGCGGCGGATGGAGGCTGGGAGCAGCGGTGCTGGCGGCGGTGATGCTGGGTGGCGTGGGCGGGTGCAAGCCGGATACAGCGGCGCGGAGGGCGGAGGATGTCGACCGTGGGGCGGTGCCGGCGGCGGTGGCTGCAAAGCGGCAGGCGGTGGATCCGGCGACGTCTGGGTCGGTGAGCGGGGTGGTGCGATTTTCGGGCAAGGCGCCGGCGCGGGTGAAGATCGATATGACGATGGATCCGGTGTGCGAGATGAAGGCGGGGGACAACTTTGCCGAGCAGTTTGTGACGAAGGATGGCGGTCTGGGGAATGTGTTTGTGTATGTGAAGAGCGGGCCGGCGGCGGCGATGCAGGCTGCACCGGGTTCTGGGAACCGGGCGGGTGGGGGGCCGGTGGTTCTGGATCAACGGGGGTGCCGGTACACGCCGCACGTGGTGGCGGTGATGGCGGGGGGGCAGGTGGAGTTTCGGAACTCGGACCCGACGATGCATAACATCCACACCATGCCGGTGGTGGCGGGCAATGAGGTGATCGATGTGTCGCAGGGGCCGAATGGGGAGCCGCAGCGGCGGGTGTTTGGGGCGCCGGAGGTGATGCTTCCGGTGCGGTGCAACAACCATCCCTGGATGAATGCATTTATCGATGTTTCGGCGACGCCATTCTTCCAGGTAACGGGGGAGGATGGGAGGTTTGATCTTTCGGGGCTGCCGGCGGGGACGTATACGCTGGGGGCGGTGCATGAGAAGCTGGGCGAGCAGACGGTGCAGGTGACGGTGGCGGCGCACGAGACGGCGAAGGCGGATTTCAAGTTTGCGATGAAGTAGAATTCCGGCGAGTGTTGAGATCTGACGACAGATTTTGAGGAGCTATGACCCTGCATTCGTTGACGTTGGTGATCCATTCGCTGCCGCTGTGGTTTCTGGTGTTTTCGCTGTTTCTGCCGCGGGTGGCGCTGGCGGTGGCGTGGCTGCAGGGGGCGTTGGCGCCGTTTCATCTGGGTGGGATTGTGCCGCTGGTGATTGCGGTTCTGCTGCCGCGGGTGCTGATCCTGTACATGATCTATGTGGACCAGGGGCTGAGCCTGTGGTTTCTGATTCACTTGGTCGCGGCGCTGCTGGTTTGGGGTGGATCGGGTGGGTATGGGAATCGACGGCGACGGCGGCGGGGCGATGATTAGGACCGAAGGTTTGGGCTGACGGAATGCAGGCTGGCGCGCCTACCTGGTATGCCGCGGTGTTGGTCACCAAGACCATGTCCCGGGGGCTGAAGCCCGTATCTTACCGGCCATTGGATGTCCGGGCTGAAGCTCGGACCTATCTCAGGGACAAGGGCTTATGTCCGGGCTGAAGCCCGTATTTTACTGCCCATGGGATGTCCGGGCTGAAGCTCGGACCTGTCTCAGGGACAAGGGCCCTGGACGCCCGTGGGTAAGTCGCTTTTGAGGGTAGGCGTGCGGGCGTGTGTGTGTGTTGAAGCGCGAGGTTGGAGCGCTGGTCTAGAGGTGTTGCGAGATGGAGAGGGTGTTGCCGTCAGGATCCTGGAACCAGGCGATACGAGCTCCGTCCGGCGCTTCCCAGATGCCGCGCTTATCCTGGTCGAAGTGGCCGTAGCGCAGGAAGGTAACGCCCTTCTGACCGAGCTGATCGAGTGACTCCTCGATGTTTTTGACGATCCAGCCGAAGACGGTGTGGGATGCAGCGACGAAGTCACGTGCGCGCACGATGCGCAGCATAACGCCTGGCGCTGGGCCAACGCGAAAGACTATGGCGAAGTCGTTGTCGGTTTCAAAGGTGAGGCCAAGCGTGTCCTCATAGAAGGTGCGGGCAGCCTCGGGCTTTTGCGTGGGGATGAAGGAGATCGGTATATCGCTGGAGAGAGACATGACGACGATCGTACGCCCTGTGCCGCGAGTGGCCTTTCATCGTTCTTGATGGCGAGGGTAATCAGAGGTGGTCAGAAGCCAGAACGGCCTGTGCAGAGGAACGGTATGGGCGTGGCGCCTCCGCACTTCCCTGCCGGCGCGAGTTTACGCGGGCACGGCGCAGATGTTCCCGGAACACGTCGTCGCAGCGAGTGAGTCTCCCTGTTGCTATTCTTGAGGAATATGGAACGACGGAAGATCGGCATCCTTGGCGCGACGGGCATGGTGGGGCAGCGGTTTGTGCAGATGTTGCAGGCGCATCCTTGGTTTGAGATTGGGTGGCTGGCGGCGAGCGAGCGGAGTGTGGGTAAGACGTATGGGGAGGCTTGCCGGTGGAAGCTGGACACACCCCTGCCGAAGCAGATCGCGGCGATGGTGATGCAGCCGAATGTACCGGAGCTGGCGATAGGGGAGCTGCCGCGGATCATCTTTGCGGCGCTGGACGCTGAGGTGGCGCGGGAGCTGGAGCCGAAGTTTGCGGCGGCGGGGTGCGCGGTGATCTCGAACTCGAGCGCGTTCCGCATGGTCGAGGATGTTCCTCTGGTGGTGCCGGAGGTAAATGCGGATCATCTCCGGTTGATCGATGGGCAGAGCTGGAGGCAGGAGAACGACGGCCGGGGCGGGTTTCTGGTGACGAATCCGAACTGCTGCGCGATTGGTTTGGCGATGGCGCTGAAGCCGCTCGAGGAGCGGTTCGGGATGGAGGCGCTGTTTGTGTCGACGATGCAGGCGGTGAGTGGGGCGGGGTACCCGGGAGTGGCGTCGATGGACATTCTGGGGAATGTGGTGCCGTTTATCAAGAATGAAGAAGAGAAGTTGCAGGAGGAGTGCGGCAAGCTGCTGGGGCGGTTTGCGGGGACGCACATCGAGACCTTGCCGGCGAAGGTGAGCGCGCATTGCAACCGGGTGGCGGTGGAGGATGGGCATACGGAGTGTGTGTCGATCAAGCTGAAGCGGCCGGCGACGAGGGAAGAGGTGCTGCGGGCGTGGAGCGAGTTTGCGCCGCTGGCGGGGCAGCACCTGCCGAGCGCGCCGGAGACGCCGGTGGAGTATGACGACGGGATCGACCGGCCGCAGCCGCGACTGGACAAGATGCGGGGGAACGGGATGGCGGCGACGGTGGGGCGGCTGCGGCCGTGCTCGCTGCTGGACTGGAAGTTTGTGGTGCTGTCGCACAATACGATTCGCGGGGCGGCGGGGGCGGCGGTGCTGAACGCGGAGGTGCTGGCGAGGATGGGCAAGCTGGACAAGATGGGCGCGGGCGTTGGGGCTGAGGTGAGGCGGGCGGCGGTGGCGGTGTGAGCGGATCGCGCGCGGACCTGGTGGTGATGAAGTTTGGGGGGACGTCGGTCGAGGATGCTCGGGCGATGGAGCGGACCTGCTTGATCGTTGAGGGGCGGCGGCGTGGAGGTCTGCGGGCGGTGGTGGTGGTTTCGGCGATGGCGCGGGTGACGGATCAGCTGCTGGCGGCGGCGGCGACGGCGGGGCGTGGGGACCGGCTGAGCGCGATGGCGATTGCGGCGCGGCTGCGGACGCGGCATGTGGATACGGCGGCGCAGATGGTGAGCGGGGCGGCGTTTGCGGGGCTGCATGGGGTGCTGGGGACGGAGTTCGACGCGCTCGATGACCTGCTGCGGGGGATCGCGGCGGTGGGCGAGCTGACGCCGCGGACGAACGATCTGGTGGTGAGCTTTGGGGAGCGGATGTCGAGCCGGATGGTGGCGGCGATGTTTCTGGAGCGTGGGCTCGAGGGGGCGTATGTGGACGCGCGGAGCTGCATTATTACGGACGCGGGGTATGGGAAGGCGGCGCCGCAGGAGGGGGCGATCGAGCGGAAGCTGCTGGAGCTGGTGCTGCCGCTGGTGGAGGCGGGGAAGACGCCGGTGATGGGCGGGTTTATCGGAGCGAATGCGGAGGGGATTACGACGACGCTGGGGCGGGGTGGGAGCGACTACACGGCGGCGCTGGTGGGCGGCGGTCTCGATGCGGCAGCGATCGAGATATGGACGGACGTGAACGGGATTATGACGACGGATCCGCGCATATGCCCGGATGCGCTGCGGGTGAAGACGATCAGCTTTGAGGAGGCGGCGGAGCTGGCGTACTTCGGGGCGAAGGTGCTGCATCCGGCGACGATTCTGCCGGCAGTGCAGAAGAGCATACCGGTGTACGTGCTGAACTCGCGCGACGCGGCGAACGAGGGAACGAAGATTACGGCGACGGCACCGCACTGCACGACGCCGTTCAAGAGCATCGCGGCGAAGAAGCGGCTGACGATTATCGATGTGGTGGCGAGCCGGATGCTGATGAGCCACGGATATTTGAAGGCGGTATTTGATGTCTTCGACAAGTACAAGTGTGCGATCGACATGGTGTCGACAAGCGAGGTGTCGATTTCGGTGACGGTGGACTCGAATGAGAAGCTGCCGGAGATCTGCGCGGAGCTGGGGCGGATCGCGGATGTGAAGTATGAGGGGCGGAAGGCGCTGATCTGCCTGGTGGGCGAGAATATACGCGGTCGCAACGGGATTGCGGGCGAGGTGTTTACGGCGGTGAGCCACGTAAATCTGCGGATGATCTCGCAGGGTGCGAGCGAGATCAATATGAGTTTTATGATCGATGAGGAGGATGTGGAGGAGGCGGTGCGGAGTTTGCACAGGCACTTTTTCGCGGAGCCGGACGAGACGGTGTTCGATGTCGCGGCGCGGGTAGCGGTGGTGGAGACCAAGAGTTAGGAAGGTACGAGACGATGCGATTGCTGGTGCTGGGACACGGAAAGACGGGCAAGCTGGTGGCGGAGGTGGCGCATGAGCGCGGACACGGCGTGCATGTGCTGGACGCAAAGGAGAACCGCGAGGCGAGCGCGTTGACCCCGCCGTTTGTGGCGGGGTTCGACGTGGTGATCGACTTTACGACGCCGGAGGCGGTGCTGCAGAATATGCGGGCGTGCCTGGCGACGGGCGCGCGGATGGTGATCGGGACGACGGGCTGGTATGAGAAGCTGGGGGATATGCGGAGCCTGGCGGAGCGGAAGAACGCGGGTCTGCTGTATGGGACAAACTACTCGGTGGGGGTGCAGCTGATGTTTCAGCTGGCGAAGCAGATGGGCGCTGCGCTGAAGGGCGCGGGGTATGAGTTTCGGATCGAGGAGACGCACCATGCGACGAAGCTGGATGCGCCGAGCGGGACGGCGGTGACGCTGCGCGAGGTGGTGAAGGCGGCCACGGGAGCGAAGGAGGTGCCGATCTCGTCGAAGCGCGAGGGCGACGCGGCGGGGGAGCATGTGCTGGTGGCGGAGAGCGATGCGGAGCGGCTGCTGCTGACGCACGAGTCGGTGTCGCGGCGGGGGTTTGCGGAGGGTGCGGTGCGGGCGGCGGAGTGGATTTCGACGCGGCGGGGCTGCTATGACTTCAGGGACATCTATGCTGGCTTGTAGCTGCGCGGCTGGGATTGTAGCTGCTGGGCGGGGATGCGAGATCGGGCCTTAAGGAATGCCGGCTGCGGCCGAGAGGAGTTGGGATATGGCAAGCGGAACGGGACTGACGGATTTGCTGGTGCAGCAGGCGGAGATCAGGCAGGAAGAGTCGGACCGGGCGGAGGATGCGGGTGGGACGAGCTTTAGCCGGCTGCGGTTCGAGGAGAAGCTGGACCGGCTGGCGGAGGTGGCGGTGAAGGTGGGCTTGGGTCTGCGGCCGGGGCAGGAGATGCTGATGTCGGCGCCGATCGAGGCGCTGCCGCTGGTGCGGAGGATCACCGAGCACGCGTACCGGGCGGGAGCGCTGCTGGTGACGACGATCTACGGCGATGATCCGAGCATCGTGGCGCGGTACGAGCACGCGGCCGATGCGAGCTTCGACTATGCGCCGGTGTGGCTGCAGGATGCGATTGCGACGGCGTTCAAGGGCGGGGCGGCGCGGCTGGCGATTGCGGGGGCGAACCCGGCGCTGCTGGCGGGGCAGGATCCGGCAAAGGTGTCGCGGGCGAATGTGGCGATGTCGAAGGCGTCGAAGCCGGCGATGGAGCTGATTACGCGGCACGAGATCAACTGGACGATTGTGGCGTGTGCGACGCCGGAGTGGGCGAAGCTGGTGTTTCCGGGCGAGCCGGTGGAGACGGCGTTGGCGAAGCTGTGGGAGGCGATCTTCAAGGCGTCGCGGATCGATGGCGATGATCCGGTGGCGCAGTGGAGAGAGCATGGGGCTCGGCTGAAGGCGCGGGTGGATGTGCTGAATGCGAAGCGATATCACTCGCTGCGGTTCCGGTCGGCGGATGGTGGGACGGACCTGACGGTGGGGCTGGCGGACGAGCACCTGTGGGCGGGCGGAGGGACGACGGCGGGCAACGGGGTTTATTGCCAGCCGAATATTCCGACCGAGGAGTGCTTTACGACGCCGCACAAGGATCGTGTGCACGGGGTTTGCCGGGCGTCGAAGCCGTTGTCGCACCAGGGGACGCTGATCGAGAATATTTCGGTGCGGTTTGAGGATGGGAAGATCGTGGAGGCGCATGCGACGGCGGGCGAGGATGTGCTGAATCGGCTGATTTCGACCGATGAGGGAGCGCGAAGGCTGGGCGAGGTGGCGCTGGTTCCGCACTCCTCACCCATTGCGCAGAGCGGCGTGCTGTTCTGGAACACGCTGTTTGATGAGAATGCGGCGAGCCATATTGCGCTGGGGCAGGCTTACTCGACGTGCCTGAAGGGCGGTGCCGCGATGACGGAGGCGGAGCTGGCCGGGCTGGGGGCGAACTCGAGTCTGATCCATGTGGACTGGATGATTGGGTCGGGGGCGATGGATGTCGAGGGGATTGGGGCGGACTGCTCGAGTGAGCCGCTGATGCGGGCGGGGGAGTGGGTGTAGCTACGGTTCAACGGGAAGTGGCTGGCCTGTGCGTTTTGGGTGCACAGGCCAGCTCTGTTTTGAGCTAATCGTCATCCTTGGCGTCCTTGTCGTCGACCTCTCGCTGAATGAGGAAGCCGACGGGCTTGAGGGTGCCGGTCGAGACAGGGATGGCGAGCTTCTCCATCTCCTTCCAGCTCGGGCGCGTCCGATCCAGGTGGTTGGAGCAGGACTTGACGCGGAAGGGGATAGAGAGGGCGTGATCGTAGGAGGCGTAGGTGCAGAGGACGATGGCCTCTGACTCCCGGTAGCCCTCGACGATGTGGGCGTGGGTGCAGGTGGTGCAGAGATGAACGGAGCCGATCGGCGTCCCGTTTCGCACGTAGACGTTGCCATGGCGGGACCTTTCTTTGATTGAGTTGAGTCGAGGGGGACGTGCTCGGGCTGCGCTTGCACGTGATCGGCGCAGGCCTGAGAGGGCAGCGGAAGGAGTGTGTTCGCGTTAGCGCGGTGGAAGGGAGAGCGCCCGGAGGTGCTGCATGCTTACGAGACACAGCGAGCTGGCGCGGTCTGTTTCCGTCATTGGGAACCCTCCTTTGCGTAGATGATTGTGGCACAGGGTTGGGGGTGGAGCAAGGAATTTGTAGCGGTGCGGGTGAGTTTTGCAAGCGAAGTTGGCGGCGTAGACTTGGGGACGATATGGAACTGAGTGGATGTGGGACGGCGCTGGTGACCCCGTTTAGCCGGGATGAGTCGGTGGACGAGGCGGCGCTGCGGCGGCTGGTGGAGTGGCAGATTGCGAGCGGGATCGACTTCCTGGTGCCGTGCGGGACGACGGGGGAGGCGTCGACGCTGAGCGAGGCGGAGTGGCTGCGGGTGGTGGAGGTGGTGGTCGAGACGGCGGCGGGGCGAGTTCCGGTGTTTGGCGGGTGTACGCATAATGGGACGAAAGAGGCGGTGCGGCGGGCGAAGGTGCTGGCGGAGGTGCGGGGATTGTCGGGGATGCTGACGGCGAATCCGTACTACAACCGGCCGGGGCAGGAGGGGCAGTTCCAGCATTTTAAGGCGATCGCGGAGGCGGTGGAGCTGCCGGTGCTGCTGTACAACATCCCGGGGCGGACGGGGGTGAATCTGGAGCCGGCGACGGTGGCGCGACTGGCCGAGGTGCCGAACATCATAGGGGTGAAGGAGTCGAGCGGGAGTGTGATGCAGATTACGGAGGTTCTCCAGACGGCGCCCAAGGGCTTCAAGGTGTTTGCGGGCGATGATGGGATGGCGCTACCGGTGATTGCGCTGGGCGGGTCGGGGCTGGTTTCGGTGGCTTCGAATGCTTTGCCGGCGGAGGTGTCCGGGATGGTGCGGGCGGCGCTAGCGGGCAGGTGGGCGGAGGCGCAGGAGATCAACCTGCGGCTATTCCGGTTGATGCAGGCGCACTTTGCGGAGACGAGTCCGGGGCCGATCAAGGCGGTGCTGGCGATGCTTGGCCGTGGGGAGGAGGTGCTGCGCCTGCCGATGGTTCCGGTGAGCGAAGGGCTGCGCGGGCGGTTGCGGGGGATGTTGGAGAAGGTGCGGGGAGACACTGAGTGAGGTAAGACGTAAAGAAGGGCAACAGAGAGGGGAAAAGGCGAAACAGAAGGGCAAGACAGAAGGGCAAGACAGAAGGGCAAGACAGAAGGGCGAAACAGAAGGGCGAAACAGAAGACAGAGCAGAGAGGTGGGGGGGATGGCTGAGACGTTTCGAAACTTGCCGGTTTGGCAACGTGCTGTGCAGATGACGGTCTTGGTTTATCGTGCGACCGAGCAGTTTCCGAAGGCAGAGACGTTTGGATTGACCAGCCAACTGCGCAGGGCGAGTGTATCGGTGGCCAGTAACATTGCCGAGGGATATGGGCGAGGTTCAACGGGGGAGTACAAGCAGTTCCTTACCATCGCGCGTGGGTCGAATTAGGAGGTGCAGACCCAGCTTGTGATCTCGAGCAGGCTTGCTTTTGGGCCCTCCGAGTTGATGCTTGACGCGGAGCAGTGTTCGTTCGAGGTGGGCAGGTTGCTGCTGTCTGCGATCCGGAGCCTGCACAAGCAGAAGAAGAAGAATTAGCGGCATTGAAAGTGCTACTGAGAGGGAGTGCAGGTGACGCAGTTAGAGCAGCAGGTGGAGGAGTGGTTTGGGCGGGGGGCGGAGGCGGTGGGGAATGCGGAGGCGATGGGGGCGTTTGAGGCGCTGCGGGGGGCGCTGGAGCGCGGGGAGGTGCGGGCGGCAGAGCCGGATGCTTCGCTGGCGCTGGGATGGCGGGTGAATGCGTGGGTGAAGCGGGGGATTCTGCTGGGGTTTCGGTTGGGGCAGACGGTGGCGTTTGGGGGGGCGGATGGAGGTCTGGGGTTTGTGGATAAGTCGACGTTCCGGGCGCGGCGGTTTGGGGCGGAGGATGGGGTGCGGGTGGTGCCGGGCGGGTCGAGCGTGCGGTCGGGGTCTTATGTGGCGCGTGGGGTGATTCTGGCTCCGCCCTCGTTTGTGAATGTGGGGGCGTATGTGGATGAGGGGACGATGGTGGACTCGCATGCGCTGGTGGGGAGCTGTGCGCAGATTGGAAGGCGGGTGCACCTGAGTGCGGCGGCGCAGATTGGCGGGGTGCTGGAGCCGGTGAATGCGAGTCCGGTGATTATCGAGGACGATGTGCTGGTGGGTGGGAATACGGGGGTGTATGAAGGGACGGTGGTGCGGCGGCGAGCGGTGCTGGCGGCGGGGACGATCCTGACGCGGGGGACGCCGGTGTACGACGTGGTGCGGGGCGAGGTGTACAAGGCGACGGCGGAGATGCCGCTGGTGATTCCGGAAGGGGCGGTGGTGGTGCCGGGGTCGCGGGCGATTGGGAAGGGTAAGGGGCTGGAGTGGGGGCTGAGCGTGGCGACGCCGGTGATCGTGAAGTACCGGGATGAGAAGACGGAGCTTTCGCTGGCGTTGGAGGATCTGCTGCGGTAGGGAGTGGTGGCGGTGTGCTGAAGCTAGGGCAAGGTTGAGGGCGGCGACCTGCTTACCCACGGGGCTGAGGGCGTTACTGCCGGTGGCTGGTAAGATTGAAAGTTGAATGGCTAACGATAAATTGAAGATGATTCCGCTGGGCGGGCTAGGCGAGTTCGGCATGAACTGCATGGCGCTCCAGTGGCAGGATGACATTGTTGTCATCGACGCAGGTTTGATGTTTCCGGAGGAGGAGCTGCTGGGAGTGGACATTGTTGTCCCGAACATCAGCTACCTGATTGAGAACCGGAGCAAGGTGAAGGCGATTCTGCTGACGCATGGGCACGAGGACCATATTGGCGGGCTGCCGTGGATCCTGAGTGAGCTGAAGGTTCCGGTGTATGGGACGGAGTTCACGCTGGCTCTGCTAGAGGGCAAGCTCGAGGAGCACCGGCTGCTGGAGAGCGCGGACCTGATCGAGATGCTGCCAGGGAAACGGTTCACGATTGGGCCGTTCTCGGTGATGCCGATCCGGGTGACGCACTCGCTGGTGGACTGCGTGGCGCTGGCGGTGCATACGCCGGTGGGCGTGGTGCTGCATACGGGCGACTTCAAGATCGACCTGTCGTCGCCGGACGGGAAGCCGTTCGACTTGCAGAGCTTTGCGGAGCTGGGCAAGCAGGGAGTTCTGGCGCTGCTGCAGGACTCGACGAACGTGGATCGCAAGGGGTATACGCCGGGCGAGCTGGCGGTGCGGCCGGCGCTGGACGATGTGTTTTCGCGGACGAAGAAGAAGCTGTTCTTCTCGTGCTTTTCGTCGTCGATCCACCGCATCCGGATTGCGATGGAGCTGGCGCACCGGCATGGGCGCAAGGTGGCGATCGTGGGCCGATCGATCGACAACTCGACCGAGATCGCGCAGGATCTGGGGTATCTCGACCTGCCGCAGGGGCTGGTGATTCAGCCGGGGCAGATGCGGGACTTCCCTGCCGAGAAGCTGATGATCCTGATCAGTGGGACGCAGGGCGAGCCGATGAGCGCGCTGAGCCGGGCGGCGGTGAATACGCACAAGTTCGCCAGGATCGATGCGGGCGATACAGTGGTGCTGAGCTCGAGGATCATTCCGGGGAATGAGAAGGCGATCGGGCGCGTGATCGACCACCTGGAGCGACGCGAGGCGAAGGTGATCTACGACGACGGGACCAATGGGCTGATCCATGTGAGCGGACATGGAAGCCAGGAGGAGCTGCGGCTGATGATCAACCTGGTGCGGCCGAAGTTCTTTATTCCAATCCATGGGGACTACCGGCATTTGAAGCGGCATGCGGAGCTGGCCGGGTCGCTGGGGATCGTCGAAAAGACGTTTTTGCTGGAGGACGGCGACGTGCTGGAGATGAACCGGGACAAGGCGGCGAAGACGGGCAAGGTGACGGTGGGCCGGATCTGCATTGA
>JAABUZ0100005042.1_pt1 | contig 17661 bp, 16 predicted proteins | sample 5562091 | NCBI WGS metagenome assembly JAABUZ01 (sample SAMN12813069, study PRJNA571459) | rock metagenome | isolation source: Antarctica rocks | place: Antarctica: Victoria Land, Linnaeus Terrace sud | collected 2015-12-21
CTACATGTTTCACTAGTTGCAACGTCTATTTGTACTGGCGGAGGTGGAAAGGCAGCATGATCAGCTACCTGGAAAAATAAAGTGATCAATGACAACCAGCACGTACGACCCCCTGTGGTACCTCTGTTCGCGGCCGGGATACGTCCCGTCCACCGCGCTCGGCAGCGGCTGCTCCTTGACCCCGGGGCCGGCGGGGTTCGGGTCACCGTGGATCAAACGAACGATGGAGGCCTCATAGCGGGGACGCGCGGTACTAACCATGAAGCGGATCGTCTCACCCGGCGCGACGGTGAGGCGATCCGCGTATCCTACGATGTCCATATCTCCATCCCCATCCTCATGCCCTCCTCGTCCAGGGTCCGGCCCGCCCATGGCCCGCCCATCGCACGTTCGCGGTGAGAACAGGTCATCAGCTAAGATGATAGTAGCATCTTCGGAGGGTCGCGATCAAGCCCCCGCATCCCTAGTTGACGCCGCGTAGCGCGACTGCTATAGTGGTGCATACGGCATGTCTGATGACCATAGCACCTGATGAACATGACATTGAAACGACGGGTGACAACGTGCAACAGTTTGATCGTTCCGCGCTGGAGAGCCTCAAGCGGCCAGGGACCGCAACCCAGTCGGTGAGCCCGGCGTTGCGGCGCGACGCGGTCGGGCGCGCGCGGTCCGAGGTGACGACTCCGGCGCTGATCCTCGACCTCGACCTGGCGCGGCGCAACATCGCCGAGATGGCGCGCCGCATGCAGGACCTGCCAGCAGGGCTGCGTCCCCACGTGAAGGTACATAAGAGCCCGACCCTGGCGCGCATGCAGATCGAGGCCGGGGCCATCGGCGTGGCCACCGCCACCGTGTGGGAGGCCGAGGTGATGGCGCGGGCCGGCGTCGCCGACGTGCTGGTGGCCAATCAGGTGGTCGGCCGCGAACGGATCGCCACCCTGGCCGGGGCGGCGCGCTTGACCAGGGTGACCGTCGCGGTCGACGACGCGCGGAACCTCGACGATCTCGCGGCGGCGGCGGCGGCGGCCGGCTGTACCATCGGGGTGTTGATCGAGGTCGACGTGGGCATGGGCCGCTCGGGGGTGCGCTCGGCCGCCGATGCGACGCGCCTGGCCGCGCAGGCCGCGCGCCTGCCGGGCATCGACCCGCGCGGCGTGATGGGCTACGAGGGGCACTGCATGATGGAGCCGAACCGCGCGCTCCGGGTGGCCAAGGCGCGCGCCGCCATGGAAAGTCTGCTCGCGGTGGTCGACCACCTGGCGGCCGACGGGTTCGAGTCGCCCGTGGTCTCGGCCGGCGGGACCGGCACCTATGACATTACGGGGGCCAACCCGCGCGTCACCGAGATCCAGGCCGGCTCGTACATCTTCATGGACGCCTTCCACGGCAGCCTCGTTCCCGACTTCGCCGTGGCGCTGACCGTGGCCGCGACGGTGCTCAGCCGGCACGGCCGTCTCGTCGTGCTTGACGCCGGGCGCAAGGCGGTCGGCGCGGACCTCACCATGCCCCGCCTGGCCGCGCACGAGGGGAGCCTCGTGTTCCTGCACGAGGAGCATAGCGGCTTCGATGTCGCCGAGGACTGCGCGCTCCGGGTCGGCGACACGGTCGAGTTGGTCACGGGATACGGCCCGACCACGGTCAACATGTACGAGGCCTACCACGTCGTCTCCGACGGCGCGGTGGTCGACCTGTGGCCGGTGGAGGCCCGCGGGTATGGGCGCCTGACCTTTTAGACGGGGAGCCGGACCGTCCCGCGCCCATCCGCGTGTTATTGCAAAGGAGGATCGAGATGGCACACGACAGCGGTCAATTACTGGAGGGCGCCATGGCGATCACGCAGATCGCCGTGGTCGTCCGCGACCTGCAGAAGACCATGGAACTCTATCACAAGACGACGGGCTGGGGCCCCTGGTCCGTCTACGAGCACACGGCGCCGCGCCTGCACGACACGGTGCTGCGCGGGGTCCCGACCCCCCTACTCGATGCTGTGCGCCGAGACGCACGTGGGGCCGGTCGACTTCGAGATCATCCAGCCGCTGGAGGGGCCGAGTATCTATCTATAAGGAGTGGTTGGAGACGCACGGCGAGGGCGTCCACCACATCGCCTGCATGAAGGTGGGCTCGGATGCGGACGCCCTGCTGCGGCAGTTCGAGGAGATAGGCATGCAGCCCATGATGGAGGGCAGCATCGGCGAGACGATCCGCTACTTCTACCTCGACACCGAGCCGATGCTCAAGTTTATCCTGGAATCGGGCAGCGGGCACGCCATCGACCTGCAGCCCACCCGCGTCTATCCGCCCGAGGCCCGGCTCATCCCCGAGCCGGGGCTCTCGGTGTAAGGATTGGCGGCGGTGAAGATCCTGGCCGTTGGAGACTCGTACATCACCCCGGAGGCCTTCGCGCGCGGGCTGGGGCCGCTGGAGGATCGGGCCGCGGTGCGCGTCATCAAGCTCGACGAGGACGAGACGTTCGCGCCCTCATCCTCGTCCGAGCGGCGCATCCGCGAGTATGCCGGCAACCCACGGCAACTGGTCGCGGCCCTCTCGGACGGGGAGGTGCTCGTGGTGCATGGCGCCCCGGTCACCGACGCGGTGCTCGACGCGTCGCCCCGCCTGCGCCTCGTCTGCTGCGCGCGGGGCGGGCCGGTCAACGTCGACGCCGTCGCCGCCACCGAGCGCGGCATCCCTATCGTGACCTCGCCGGGCAAGAACGCCGACGCCGTCGCCGACCTGACGTTGACTTTCATTCTGCTGCTGCTGCGCGGCATCCCCGCGGCGCAACGCTTCCTGGTGGAGGGAGGGCAGCTGGGACTCTCGACGTTCGAGGGCGCGCGATTTTTCGGCCACGATCTGGGCGGCCACCGGCTGGGGCTGGTGGGCTACGGCAACGTGGGCAGCCGCGTGGCGACGCGGGCGCTGGCCTTCGGCATGCGGGTCATGGTCTACGATCCCTACGTCGCGGCCAGCAGCATCGAGCGGCCGGGCGTCGTGGTCGGCGCCCTGGACGACCTGATCGCCAGCTCCGACGTGGTGTCGCTGCACGCGCGCGCCACCCCCGAGAACGCCAACCTGTTCGGGGCGCCGGCCTTCGCGCGCATGAAGGCAGGGTCCTACTTCATCAACACGGCCCGCGAGAGCCTCGTCGACGAGGCGGCGCTCTACGACGTGGTGGTCGCGGGCCACCTGGCGGGGGCGGCGCTCGACGTGCTCAAGGCCGCCCCCCCGGCGCGGAGGCGCCGCTGCGCGACCTCCCCAACGTCATCGTCACGCCGCACATCGGGGGCGCCACCCATGAGACCTCGGAGCGGGGCGTGGCCATGGTGACGCGGCAGATCGAACGCTTCCTCGCGGGGCAGCGCCCGGATGATGTCTACAACGGAGAGGTCTACGCCCAGGGGGTGACGAGAGGGATGGGGTGAGCCATGCAGAGGGATCACGTCCTGGCCATCGACGCGGGCACCGGCAGTTGCCGCGCCGTGCTCTTCGACCGCGACGGCCGTCAGGTCGCCGTGTCGCAGCGCGAGTGGAGCCACCCGCCGGCCCTCTTGCGCAAGACGGGCGCGCCGGCGCCGGGGTCGCAGGTCTTCGAGACGGCGCCGAACTGGTCGCTGATCGCCCTGTGCGTGCGCGAGGCCATCGCCTCCTCGGGCCTGGCGCCCGAGCGCATCGCGGCGGTCAGCAGCGCCAGCATGCGCGAGGGCATCGTGCTCTACGACGAGGACGGCGCCGAGCTATGGGCCTGCCCCAACGTCGACTCGCGCGCCGGGGCGGAGGCCGCCGAACTGATCGAGGGCGGGCTGGCCGCCGAGATCTACGCCACGGCCGGCGACTGGGTCGCCATCACCTCGGCGCCGCGGCTGCTGTGGCTGCAGCGGCATGAGCCCGAGATCGTGGCGCGCACGGCGCACCTGACGATGCTGGGCGACTGGATCCTGTACCGCCTCAGCGGCCAGTACGTCACCGACCCGTCGCTGGGCTCCAGTTCCGGCCTGTTCGACCTCGCCGCGCGCGCCTGGTCCGAGCGGCTGCTGCGCATCTGCGGGCTGTCGCCCGCGGTCTGCCCTCCCGTGCGCGAGCCGGGCAGCGTGATCGGCGGCGTGACGCGCCAGGCCGCGCGCGAGACCGGCCTGGTGGAGGGCACTCCGGTGGTGGTCGGCGGCGCCGACACGCAGCTCGGACTGGTCGGGATCGGCGTGACCACGCCGGGGCGCTGCAGCGTGATCGGCGGGACGTTCTGGCAGCAGACGATCGTGCTCGACACGCCGCTGATCGACCCGCAGGGGCGGCTGCGCACGCTGTGCCACACCCTGCCGGGGCAGTGGATGATGGAGGGCCTGGGCTTCTACTCCGGGCTGGCCATGCGCTGGCTGCGCGACGCCTTCTGCGAGCTGGAGAAGGAGCGCGCGGCGGCGCGCGGCGTCGATCCCTACGTGCTGATGGAGGAGGCCGCGGCGCAGGCCCCGCCGGGTGCCAACGGAGTGGTCGGCGTCTTCTCTAACGTGATGGTGGCCAGGCACTGGGTCCACGCCGCGCCGGCCTTCATGCAGTTCGACGTGACGGACCCCTACCATTCCGGGCGCAAAGAGTGTATCCGCGCCCTTGAAGAGAGCGCGGCCTACGTCTCGCGCAGCCACGTCGAGACGATCCGCGCGCTGAGCGGCCTGGAGTTCGACGAGGTCATCTTCACCGGCGGGGCGGCCAAGGGGTCCTTGTGGCCGCAAATCCTGGCCGACGTGCTCGGCGTCCGGGTGCGCGTGCCGGTGGTGAAGGAATCGACCGCCCTGGGCGCGGGGGTCTACGCCCGCCTGGGCGCCGGGCTCGACGATAGCCTGGAGAGCGTGCTGGAGCGGGTGGTGCGCTTCGAGCGGACCTACGAGCCCGATCCCTCCACGCACGCACAGTACCGCGCGCTCCACCAACGCTGGGCGGAAGTCTACGCGCGCAGCCTCGCCTTCGTGCAGGACGGCCTGCTCAACCCGCTGTGGCAGGCGGTCGGGACGTAGGCAGGAACATAGAACATAGAGGAGAGGATCGCGCGAGGGATGGGACGATTCACGGGCAAGGCGGCGCTGGTCACGGGCGGCGCGGCGGGCATCGGGCGCACCATCGCCGTGCGCCTCGCCGCCGAGGGCGCCGCCGTGCTGATCGTCGACCTGGACGGCGCCGGGGCGGCGCGCGCGGCGGCCGAACTCGGCGCGCAGGGATACGCGGCGGCGGCTCTGGGGGGTGATATCGCGGCGCGCGCGGATGTGTGCGCCGCCGTCGCGGCCTGCGTCGAACGGTTCGGCGCCCTCGACGTGCTGATCGCGCACGCCGGCATCGCCGATTTCCAGCCGCTGCTGGAGATCGACGAGCGGAGCTGGCGGCGCATCGTCGACGTCAACCTCACGGGAACGTTCTTCTGCATCCAGGAGGCGGCGCGCGTCATGGCGCGCGCGGGACGCGGCGCCATCGTGGCCACCGCCTCGACCAACGCCTTCTACGTCGAGAGCAACGGCGCCCACTACAACGCCTCCAAAGGCGGCGTCGTGGCCCTGGTGCGCTCCGCCGCCATCGACCTGGCGCCGCTGGGCATCCGCGTCAACGCCGTGGCCCCGGGCGTGGTGCGCACCCCGCTGGCCGCCTGGGTCACCGACGACCCCGCGAACGCGGCCCCGTACCTGCGGCGCATTCCGCTGGGCCGCTTCGCCGAGACCGACGAGGTCGCCGACGCCGTGCTGTTCCTGGCCTCGTCCGAGGCCGCCTACGTCACGGGGCAGCACCTGGTGCTCGACGGCGGCCTGACGCTGGGCATCACGCTGCCCGCGCCAGAGCAGCCGCTGCCGGGGGCGGGCCGACCGCCGGCCGATCTCGCCTGCGACTGAAGTCGCATGGCAAACGACGGACACTAAAGTGTCTTGCCGAGCGTCGCTCCAACGACTTTAGTCGTCGTTCTGTGCCATGCGACTTCAGTCGCAGGCCGATCCTGGGCAAGGAGGGACCAAGGGTGAAGACGCCATCGCGCTACGAACTCTGGTACGGCCGCACCACACCGCCGGTCGAGACGCGCGCATTGCGGGCTGGTCCGGTGACGGCGCAACTGGACGGGGGCGACCTCCGTTACGTGCGCATCGGCAGGGTCGAACTGGTTCGTCGCGTCTACGTCGCGGTGCGCGACCTCAACTGGAACACCATTGCCGCCCAGCTCTCGGCCGTGGCGGTCGACGCGCGGGACGACCGCTTCGAGGTGCGCTTCGAGGCGCGCCACCGGCAGGGCGCCATCGACGTCTCGTGGCGGGGCGTCATCACGGGGTCGCCGGACGGGTCGATCCGCTACACGATGGATGGCGTCGCCAACAAAGCTTTCCGCTACGCCAAGATCGGCCTCTGCATCCACCACCCGGTCCGGGAAAACGCCGGGCGTCCCTTCAGGGGCCGGGCGCCGGATGGCCCCGTCGTCGGCGTCCTGCCGCTGGCCATCGGGCCGCAGGTACACCTCGACGACGGCACGGATCTCCCGCTGTTCCCGCCGGTCGATTGGCTGGAGATCGACCTGGAGGACGGCCTGGCGGTGCGGTTCGCCTTCGAGGGCGACCTGTTCGAGATGGAAGACCAGCGCAACTGGACCGACGCCTCGTTCAAGACCGCCTCGACCCCGGCCTCCCTGGGCTACGTGCATGAGGCGGAGACCGGGACGAGGCTGCGCCAGAGCGTCACCGTGCATGTCACGGGCGCGCCGCTCGCGGCCGCAGCCACCTCCCCGGCGGATGATCTGCGCGTCACGATCGGGGAGTCGCTGGGGCGTGGCCTTCCCTCCATCGGGCTGGGCATGGCGAGCCACGGGGGCGCGTTTGCGCCGCGGGAGATCGCCCTGCTGCGAGAACTGCGCCCGGCCCACCTGCGCGTCGACCTGCGCCTGGACCGCCCGGAGTATCCCGACGACCTGCGGCGGGCCCTGGACGCCTGCCGGGCGCTCGGGTGCGGGCTGGAACTGGCAGTCTTCCTTGGCGGTGACGGCGACGAGACCACCGGCAGTAATGGCGACGAGGCCACCAGTCTCGACGGCCTGGCCGCGCTGCTCGCGACGGCCGCGTCCGATGGGCAGGTCCCGGTGCGGCAGGTGCTGGTTTTTCGCGCGGGAGAGGAAGTCGCGGCGGAGCGGTGGGTGCCCCTGGCGCGCGCCCGGCTCGGGGACGCCATGCCCGGCGCGCTATTCGCCGGCGGCGCCAACGCGTATTTCAACGAACTCAACCGCAACCGGCCCTCGGCGGACGTATTGGACGCTTGGGACGCCGTCGTCTACTCGGTCAATCCGCAGATCCACGCTTTCGACGAGGCCTCGCTGACCGAGGCGCTCGAGGGGCAGGCGGACACCGTGACCTCGGCGCGCCTGTTCTGCGGCAACCTGCCGATCATCGTCAGCCCGGTCACGCTCAGGCCCCGCTTCAACGCCGTCGCCACCGTCCCCGAGGGCGAGCGGCCACCCGACGCCTTGCCCGACGAGGTCGACCCGCGGCAGATGTCCTTGTTCGGCGCCGCCTGGACCGTGGGCAGCGTGAAGCGCCTGACCGAGAGCGGGGCTGGTTCGCTGACTTACTACGAGACGACCGGCTGGCGCGGCGTGATGGAAATCGACGCTGGTTCGCCGCCCGCCGCGTCCTTCCCGTCCTGGCCCGGCATGGTCTTCCCGACCTACCACGTCCTCGCCGACCTGGCCGATTGGGGCGGCGGGGACCTGCTGGACTGCCGCTCCAGCGACCCGCTGGCGGTCAACGCGCTGGCGGCGCGCGCTGGCGGCCTGCTGCACCTCCTGGTGGCCAATATGACGCCGCGCGAACGGCGCGTCACGCTCACGCCGATCAAGGCCGGGCGCGTCGAGGTGCGCCGCCTCAACGACGACAACGCTATCGCCGCGGGCGTCCACCCCGCGTGCTTCCGCGCGACGCTGGAGGATATCGTTGTCTCAGACCACGCGCTGACGCTGGCGCTGCTTCCCTTCGAGGTCGTCCTGCTGCGGGTCCATCACGGAGGACACCTGTAAACGGCGCGACCTGCCCCCGACCTTCTTCGACGACACGGGCACCCTCCGGCCCGCGTCTGGCACGCATCACCAGCCCGTCAACAAACCCGTGGCGCCCGCGCACCCCGTTACAGGCCGAAACGGTCGCGCAGGTAGGCGCGGCTGTGCGTGGCGGCGGCGAGCGGATCGGCCGGCGCGTCCTGCTCGACGATAACCCAGCCATCATAGTTGGACTGGCGCAACGCGGCAAACATGCGGTCAAGGTCGACCATGCCCTCACCGAGCGGGACAAACAGGCCGAACTTCACGGCGGCCGCGAGATCCAGGTGTCGCGCGCGCACCTGCGCGAGCTTGACCGCGTCGATGTCTTTGAGGTGGACGTACCACACGCGCGGCGCATAGTCGGCGACGACGGCCAGGGGGTCCACGCCCGCGTAGGCCAGGTGGCCCGTGTCGGGGCAGAGGCCGATCAGGTCGGGGTTGGTCAGCGCGCACAGGCGATCGATCTCCGGCCGTGTCTCGACGTAGGTCCCCACGTGCGGATGATAGACGGCGCGCATCCCGCGTTCGCGCAAGAGCGCGCCGATGCGATTGAGACCAGTGGCGAGAGCCTGCCACTGCGGCTCGCTCAGCCCGTCACGACCGTCGAGCGCGACGCGTCCGGCGACGCGCAGGCGCGGCTCCGAGGTGTGGTCGGACAGGATCAGCACGTCGCTCCCCAACGCCGCCAGGCGATCGGCGACCGGTATGACGCGCGCAATCTCGGCGTCGTGTCGGCCTGGGTCGAGCAGGTCCACCTCGTGGAACGTCGCCGCGGCGCGCAGGCCGCGTCGGGCCAGGTCCGTCCGCAACTGCTCCACGTCCGACGAGAAATGGTAGCTGATCTCGGTTCCGTCGTATCCGCTCCTTCTCATCTCGTCCAACATACGGTCGAACGATGGCGTCACGACCCAATCGTAGAGGGGATCGAAGCCCCAGTTAACCGAGGCGGTACCGACATGCATGTGTGCCATACGGGGGTATTCTCCTCTATCTACTATCTACGAACTCCCTACGAACTCCGTATGCAAGGGCGCTTAGTACTACAACGTTAAGACCAGCCTGCGACTGACGTCGCATGGCAAAGAACGACGACTAAAGTCGTGACGGCTACGCGCGGTGAGACACTTCAGTGTCCGTTGTGTGCCATGCGACGTCAGTCGCAGGCCAACGGTTGTAATATTAGTCGCGACGCGCAAGCGGGAGCCCTATCCGCCGGGCATAGGCGTCGTAGATATCGAAGGCCACGGCGATGTCTTCGCGCCCCACGCGCCCATCCGTTTCGGGGCGGCGGCCCTCGGACACGCAGTCGTAGAAGTGGCGCAACTCCTGCTTGAACGCTTCCTCGTAGGACACGACGACCGACTTGGTCCAGTTCGCCTCGCCCTCCATGCCCTCGACCACGATCGGCGTTGGCATGTTGCGATAGTAGGGCGACGGGAAACGGATGCGCACACGGGACCCCTCGGCCAGCACCGCGATCTCTTCGTCGTAGTTGCGCAGGTGATCGAGAAACGTCCACGTGAGGACGGCGCGCACGTCCTCGCCGTAGCGGAAGGTTGAGGTCAGGCCCTGCCCCCCATCCCATAGCTCCGTGAAGAGCACCTCGCCCGGCGGTCCGAAGAGGCCGCCCAGCGCGTTGATGTCGTGGATGACCGAGCCGAGCAAGACCTCGACGAGGTTCCAGGACACATAGGCCGGCGCCTCGCCGATGGCCCCACGCACGAGCGCGGCCGACTCGTCCTGCAGGCGGGACACGAGCGCGGGGTCCACGTCGGAGCCGCGGACGATGCGGTGGTGCGCGACGGCGGGCGGCTCGGCCGGATGCAGCACGTTGACCTGCACGTAGCGCACGTCGTCCAGGCCGCGCACGATGTCGCGGGCATAGCGATAGCCGGGGTCGTAGCGCTTCATGTAGGCGACCATCAGCCGCACATCGCGCCGCTCGGCGGCCTCCACCATGGCGTCGGCCTCGCCGAGCGTGAAGCTCATGGGCTTCTCGACCAGGACATGCTTACCCGCGTCGGCTGCCGCGATGGCGGGCGCGGCGTGCGAGCCGGGCGTGCAAACGAGCACGGCGTCGAGGTCGGGCCGCGCGACGAGGTCGCGCCAGTCGGTATAGCGGCGCTGGACGCCGTACTGAGCGCCGAGCGCCGCGAGCACCTCGCGCGATAGATCGCACAGGGCGGCGATCTCGTAGCGATCGTCCAACTCGCGCAGGTGGGGCAGATGCATCACCTGCGCGATCAGGCCACAACCAATGACGCCTATTCGTAATCGCTCCACCATATCCTCCTCACGCTCACGGACAACCGCACGAACGCCGCGCCACCAACCGCGTGGACAGGCGTATGTCCTTGGTCCCGGTTCCGGGCCCGTCGCGGACGGCCGTCCCCCGCGCGTTATCCGCGGCGGCCAGACGGGCCAGCAGCATCTCCGCCGCGAGGCGTCCGACGTCGTAATCGTGACTCTCGAGCGTGGTCAGCGGCGGGTCGAGCAGCGCCGCGGCGGGCGTATCATCGAACGACACCAGGGCCACGTCGTCGGGCACGCGCCTGCCCGCCCGGCGCAGCGCCTGCAGCGCTCCCAGCGCCATCGCCTGGCAGGCCACCACTACGGCCGTCGGCGGGTCGGGCAGGGCGAGCGCGTCGGCCATCAGACGTGCTCCAGACTCCTGGAGCCAATCTCCTTCGTGCGCGAGCCGCGCATCGAATGGGAGCGCGTGCGCGGCCAGGGCCAGACGATAGCCGTCGAGGCGCTCGTGGCCGCTCGTCTCCCTCAGCAAGCCGCCGAGGTAGGCGATGCGACGGTGTCCATGGCCGATCAGATGAGCCGTCAGCATCCGCGCTCCCTCCACGTTGTCCAGCAGCACCGCGTCGGCGTCGACGCCCTCAAGCCGGTTATCGATCGTGACGACCGGCGCCGGATAGCGCGCCAGGGCGCGCCGCAGCGGGCGGCCCGCATCGCCCACCGGCGCCAGGATAAGGCCGGCGACCCGCTGCGTGAGCAGGGCGTCGATGGCCTTGATTTCCAGGTCGGCATCCTCCTCGGTGTCGGCGATGAAGAGGGTATAGCCCTGCCGCCGCAACGTGTGCGCGGCGGCGCGCAGCGCGGCCGCGTAGAACACGCTGGAGATGTCGGGGACCACGAGGCCGATCACGGAGGTGCGGTGCGTGCGCAGCGCACGCGCCGCCTGTGAGGGCTGGAAATGCAGGCGCCGCGCCGCGTCGAGGACGCGGGCGCGCGTCTCCGGCCGCACATGGGGGTGGTCGTTGATCGCGCGCGAGGCGGTCGAGAGCGACACCCGCGCGGCCGCGGCCACGTCGATGATGGTGACCGGATCACCGCTCACGGCGCCTGACCGCTCTTTCCCGTGGTCCCGTCGTCCCGTTGTCTCGACAAGCGTGGAATCGTTTCCTTCATGAGCAGCAGGGTAACACGGCAATTACCCGCTGTCAAACCCCAGTCCGCCGTCCCCGGGGAGGCGCCCGGTTGACAAATGGCTGCACATCTTGATAAGGTTTCCAGCAACACGGCCTATTCGCGCCACGGTGGATCACGCTCACGAGGAGGTTTGTTCATGCCCGCGCTCGCTCGCCGTCTCGGCCCCGCGCTCATACCCGTCCTGCTCGGGGTCACGATGCTCCACCCCGCCGCCTCGCGTGCCCTCCCGCGGGCGCCGATCACGATCAACGTGGCCGGTTGCTGGCCCGATAGCTACCAGGGTGGTCAGTTCACCAAGATCGCCGAGAGCTACAACACAGTTCAGTCCGCGGTCCGGGTGGTCGCGAGCTACGCGGCCACGCCGCAGCAGATACTCACGGCGGAAACGGCGGGCAAGCCGCCCGATGTCTTCTTCGATTGCTCCAACGGGAACGTCGGCACCTGGGCCACCTCCGGCGTCGTGACCGACCTGGAGCCGTACATCAAGAAGTATCACTTCGACGTCAACAGCCTGACACCCGGCGCGAATGCCCTCGGTCGCTACAACGGTGACGCCTATGCGCTGCCGTACCTGAACGACACCTACATGTTGCTCTACAACCGGACACTCTTCCGCAAGGCCGGCCTCGACCCGAACAAGCCGCCGCGCACCTGGGAGCAGGTACAGGCGCTGTGGAAGCCCCTGACGTTGCGCGACGCGTCGGGCAAGATCACCTCGCTCGCCATGTTGCCCACCTACGGCGGCGGAGACTACGCGGGGACGTACCTGCCCGTCTACATAACGACATTCGGCGGCCACCTGATGAGCGCCGACGGCAAGAAGATCACGGCGAACTGCGCGGAGTGCGTGCAGGCGCTGACGTGGGAGGCGAACTACTACAAGACCGTCGGCGTCTCGAACGTCGACCGCTTCGGCGCCTACAACAACCCGAACGTGGGGTCACCGCAGAACCTCTTCCTCTCCGGCAAGATCGCCATGTATATCTCCGGCGAGTGGAATCCCAAGTTCATCTCCGTCTACGGGTCCAAGGTCTTCGCCTACGGCGTGGCCCCCTTGCCCTATCCAGCCGCGCGCCCCCAACTCGCCAACAGCGGCATGATCAACGGCAACATGGGCTACGTCATGCGCAAGGCGGCCCACCCCGACGAGGCGTTCAAGTTCCTGATGTGGGTGCAGGGCGACGGGCCAACCGTGCGCTTTGCCAATGTCTTGAACAATGTGCCGCAGACCAGATCCGCGATCGCATCGCCGCAACTCGACCCCAATCCCTACTTCCGCGCGTTCGTGCGCTACGCCGGCAGCGCGCATCTGCAGGCTTTCCCGAACGTCTCCGTCGCGAGCGAGTACGCGGCCCAACTCGCCGCGGTCGAGGACAAGGTCGTGCATGGACAGATGAGTCCCCAGGCGGGCCTGGACAAGGTGACGCACGATCTCCAGGCGCTCCTCGATCAAAATTCGAACGGCTTGTAACGTCCAACGCCAACGCCTCGCGGGTCCGTTTCAATGGGGCCGGACAGGGACCGTCCGGCCCCCGCAGCGAGGGAGGGATGCGCCATGCGCCGCCGTACACGCCGCAATCTCGTCACCGGCCTGCTCTTCATGTCGCCGTTCCTGGTCGGGCTGGCCGTTTTTACCCTCTACCCTCTCGTCGCCACAACCTACCTGGGCTTTACCCACTACAATGGGTCGGACCCGCCGCGCTGGATCGGCCTGAACAATTTCCGCTACCTGTTCACGGCCGACGACGTGTATCGGCAATCCCTCTTCAACATGGCCTATATGGTCCTCATCGCCGTCCCGCTCACGCTGGCCGTGGCCTTCGTGCACGCCTGGCTGCTCAACTTCCCGCTGCGCGGCCGCGCCGTCTATCGCGCCGCCCTGATCCTTCCTGCCTTCATGCCGCTGCTTGCCGTCACGCTGGTGTGGACCTGGATGTTCAACCCCGAGTTAGGCGTGGTGAACGCGGCCCTGAGCAGGGTGGGACTCCCGGCGCCCAACTGGCTGACCGACGCGACCTGGTCGAAGCCGACCCTCATCCTGCTCTTGTTGTGGACGGTCGGTACGACGACGGTCATCTACCTGGCCGCCTTGCAGGATGTATCGGCGCATCTCTACGAAGCGGCGCAGATCGACGGCGCCAACCTGTGGCAGCGCGTACGGCACATCACCATCCCGATGGTCTCGTCGGCCACGTTCTTCAACCTGATCATCGGGATGATCAACACCTTCCAGATCTTCACGGCCGCCCTCGTCCTCACGGGCAACGGCTACGGAGGATCGGTGGGCGCGCCGCAAGGCTCGCTGATGTTCCCCGTCATGTACATGTGGAACACCCTGTTCTCCTACGTCCGCTTCGGGTACGCCAGCGCGCAGGCCACCGTGCTGTTCGCGCTGATCCTGTTCTTCACCGTGTTGCTCCTCTACGGGTCTCGCCGGTGGGTGTATTACGAGGCGGCTTAGGAAAGGAGGAGCGGTGGCGACGAGCGGGAGAAATGAGACGCGGGCGCCGCGCGGGATCGCCTGGACGCGCGCCCGGGCACGCATCTGGACGCGTGGGCGCGGCGCGCGCGGCGTCGTTCTCCACGGCATCCTCATCGCCCTGGCCGCGCTCTGGCTCTTTCCCTTTGTGTGGATGCTGCTGTCCTCGCTCAAGACCGCCGATGAAACGTTCCATCAACAGACATTCTTCCCGCGGGCGTGGGACGTCGACAACTACGCCCGTGCGCTGTCCACGATTCCCTACCTGCGCTACACGCTGAACACCGCGATCGTGGCCGTAGCCAACGTCGCGGGGACGCTGCTATCCTGCGCGCCCCCCGCCTACGCGCTGGCGCGCCTGCGGTGGCCCGGCCGCGACGCCCTGTTCCTGATTGTGCTCAGCACGATGCTCCTGCCCTATCCGGTCACGATCATCCCGCTCTACATCATGTTCTCCAACCTGGGCATGGTCAACACCTTCTGGCCACTAATCATCCCTGGCTTCTTCGGCAACGCCTTCTATATCTTCTTGCTGCGCCAGTTCTTTCGTGGTATCCCGGCCGAACTCAACGACGCCGGTGTGGTGGACGGCGCGTCCGAACTGGGTATCTTCCTGCGCATCATCCTGCCGCTCTCAGGCCCGGCGCTCTCCGTGGTGGCGCTGCTCACGTTCCTGGCCAACTGGACCGACTACTTCGGCCCGCTCATCTATCTGCAGGGCAACTCCTCGCTGTGGACGCTCTCACTGGGCCTGCGCGATTTTCAGTCGGCCCACTTCATTGCCTGGGGGCCGTTGATGGCGGCGTCGGTCATGTTCATGCTCCCGGTGATCACGCTGTTCCTGGTGGCGCAGCGGACCTTTGTCCAGGGGATTGCCCTCACGGGCGTGAAAGGATGAAAAACGTCGCGGCCGGCCGGGAGCGAGGCCGGTACCTTGAAGCGCATGCGTCTATCGTGATGGTCGCGATCGCTGTCGGCGCGGCCCCAACTCGGGTAGCAGAGCCCCATCCCCGGTGAGTGGGCGGTGGATCAGCGCCAGGGCGAGCGCGGTCTCCCCGAGCGCGCGGCCCAGGGCGATGGTGAGGCCGCGCGAGGATTCGTCCAGCCAGTGAGCGTCGTCGATCAGCAGCAGCAAGGGCTGCGCGCCCGCTCACGCGCGATCTCCACCGCCAGGTCGACCAAGGCGTCGCGTCGTCCCGTCATACGCGCCCACCCGTCCCCGGCTGACGCCGACGCGCACGCCCTCGATAGGCATGCCCGTGACGCGGCCGGCCACTTCGGGAGGACACAACTCCAGCGCCGCGGCCATGGCGCGCGCATCGTCGTCGTCGTGGGCCGTCGGCGCGCCGACGGCCGCGTAGAGGTAGCTGCCCTTGTCGCCGATGATGACCTGCAGCAGCGTGCCCTCATAGCGGTCAAGCGTGCGCTGGACGTGGGGGTATGCCGCCGGTTATGACGACTGGTGGGCAGCCAGGACGACCAGCAGGGCCAGGCTGAGCGGCAGGGCGATCAGGGCGGCAAGCGCCAGCGGGATCGCCGAACTGGCGGCCGCGCTGACCACCACGCCGACGGCCAGCCACAGCCCCATCACGGCCAACCCCACCGCGCTGCCGAGCACAGCCATGGCGTTGGAGCGCTGCGCCACCACGACCACGCCGCCGGACGGATTGACGGCCGCGACAGTCCCGCCTCCGAAGGCCGAATGATCGGACATCATGACCACGCTCGGCGCCGGCGAGGGAGGAGGCGCCGCGGGCATCGTGACGACCACGTTGTTGACGATCTGCTGAGCAGGCATCGGCGGCATGGCGACGCCGTTGTTGAAGACCTGGGGCTGCGACGCGGGAGCGTACCCGGCATACCCGTAGCCGTACGGCTGCGGCTGTTGATAACCGGACTGGGCGGGATACGCCGTCCGCGGCCCCGGGGCGGGCACTGGTCCGGATGGGGGCCAGGCCTGTTGCATCCCCATCGGCGGCACGGCGCCCGTGGATGGCCCCATGGACATGGGAATGGAGGGGTCGGCACACTGCTGATAGGCAGGCATGGGCACGGGCGCGACCGGGTAAGACGGATTCGTGCCCGTCGTCGGGTACGCGTAGGGCGCGGGCTGGGTGGCGTAGGAGCCGGGCTGCGTCTCGTACGTCTCGATAGGGGCGGACGGCGCGGCGGCCGGACGCGCCATCGCCACCCCGCACCACCCACAGAAGCGGGCCTCGACGTTATTCCGTTGACCGCAGGCGTGGCAGTGCATCTGTCTTATCCTTTCTAAACTCAGCGCGCCAGGGTAACGACCGCGGGGACGCGGTTAAACATCCAGAATGAGAGCGGGAGGCACAAACCAAGGGTCAGGGTGGCGAAGCCCCACGCCGCCAGCAGCCACAGGCCGCTGGCCCACCACCCCACGGTCAGGAAATAGAGCGCCCGCAGCAGGAACGGCCGTTGTCGCAGTCCCCCCCAACTGACCAGTACCACGCCGTTGGACACCATGACCTGCGTCTGCGTCTCCACCGGCTTGAGCGTGACCACCTGCGGCAGCCGGTTGAGCATCCAGAGGCCCAGCGGCAGGCCCAGGATCGTGATCATCAGCAGCCAGGCAACGACGGTCCAGACCGCGCCAAGCCATAAGCCGACCAGCAGGAAATAGAGTGCGCGTAGCAGGACGGGTACGCCGCCGGGTTGAGCCAGCACCACGACCGGCTGTTGAAGCGCCGGGGCCGGCGCGGGGGTCGTCACCGTAATGTTGTTGATAATCTGCGGCGCGGGCGCATAAGCGGGGGGATAGGCATAGCCGTAGGCGGGCGCATGGCCGGGCGGCGCGGCCATTGCGTGCAGCGGCGTCGCTGGGGCGTGGACGGGTTGGGGCTGATAGGCCCCGGCGTACGGATCGGCATACCACGGTTGCGGTTGCGGTTGCGGTTGCGCCGAACGATATCCTGTCGCGGCTTGTTGTGCCTGACCTTGCGGTTGCCGCGGCGTGAGGCCCTGGCGTTGCGCTCGCGGGCGTGGCTGCCAGGACGTCAGCGCCGGGGATTGTACGTGCTCCGGCGCCTGAGCTTGCGGTTGCGTCCATTGCGGCGTGGTGGTCGTCGTGGCCGTGGCCACGTGGGGTTTGGGCCGGTAGGTCTTGTAGGTGGGGGGCGGGGCTCCGGGACTCTCGGCCAGGGCGACGCCGCACCAGGCGCAGAAACCGGCGCCGAGCGTGACTTGTTGGCCGCAGGCGTGGCAATACATCGCGAGTCTCCTGGTCACCATCACGCGTGACCGACGGAACGATTTCGTCGCAACTCCGTATAGGGCCATTGTGGACGACTTCGCAGGTCGCGTCAACCACAGGCCCCATCTAGGGACGCGCCTTACAATTGTGGACTCCGACCTGCGACCGCGGTCGCAGGCCCGTTCTGGCCGCAGTCCACTATGTCGAAGGGCGTCGACAGAGCGGCCGGGGCGCGCGCTCTGGGTATAGGGCGCATAGGGGCCGCCGCGGTCCGGTCCTTCGTCCCAGTCGAGTCCCAGCCAGCGCAGGTCGGCCAGCGCCGCGTCCGCCGCGCCAGCGCGGACGCGCGCCCGGTCGAGGTCCTCCACGCGCAGCACAAAGGCGCCGCGGGCCTGGCGCGTCAGCAGCCAGGCCAGCAAGGCGGTGCGCAGGTTGCCCAGGTGGAGCGGGCCGCTCGGCGTGGGAGCGTAGCGCCCCCGGTAG
>JAABUZ0100005044.1_pt1 | contig 17660 bp, 15 predicted proteins | sample 5562091 | NCBI WGS metagenome assembly JAABUZ01 (sample SAMN12813069, study PRJNA571459) | rock metagenome | isolation source: Antarctica rocks | place: Antarctica: Victoria Land, Linnaeus Terrace sud | collected 2015-12-21
GCATCGTCGGGGAACCACTTCAGCAGTTCGTGCCAATTACTCGGATACTCGATCCCCGGCCGCGGGTGCTCGGAAGCCACCTCTCCACGCTATCCCCGCAGGGGGACGGAAGTGGATAGCCAGTACCTGGAAAAGCACCGAGACGCCTGACCGCCGGTACCTTTGAGCAGGCGCGGGCTACCCTGCCGGGTGCCCCTGTAGCTCAGTTGGTCAGAGCAGGCGGCTTTTAACCGCAAGGTCGAGAGTTCGAATCTCTCCGGGGGCATCCCTTGACCACTCATCGTCGACGGCCAAGGCCCTAGATGACGTGCCGGATGGGTCATCACCGGCGCCAAGGGCGGGAAGGGTCGCCGGCTCTGAGTACCCCCAGGGGGAATCGAACCCCCGCTACGGGCGTGAAAGGCCCGCGTGCTAACCGCTACACCATGGGGGCGCAGCGGGGCAAGTCTAGTTTCCCGCCTGCTGGCTTGAGGACCTAGCGATGCCGGCGCCGTCGCGAGTGAGCGACCACCTGGTGGCAGTTGCGAAACCGGACGGTGACGGTGAAGCGGTGTCCCAGACGGGTGGTCTCCACCACGCGCAGGGAGAAGGAGCCCGCGCGGGGCGCGATGATGGAGGCCTTCAGCAGGCGCCGGCCCCGCCGATGGGTCAGGCGCCGATGTCCGAGGTAGACGGCGACCCTGACGATGCGGGTCTGGCGAGCCCGGTCCAGGCGAAAGCTCAGCCGTCCGCATCCTGAGCGCGAGGGTGGATTGACGGTGGGGGGCGCGGGGCCCAACGGTGGCTCGGGTGCGCCGACCCCCACCGGCGTGCCCGGGGTGGAGGCGCCGATCGTGTAGGCCTCGACGCTGGCATCGGTGGCCAGGAAGAGCCTGCCGTTGTCGGCGGTGGGGCTGGTGAAGTGCACCATCGACGGCGTCGACTGGTTGACCCGGACGGCTCCGGTCTGGGGATCGAGCCCGTACAGACGAGAGTTGTTGAAGGCGGTCACCCAGACCAGACCGCCGGCGATGATGGGCGGCCCGTTGGCGTTGGAAGGGCCGTGCCACAGGCTGGTGAAGCGGCGGTTGGTGATGTCCACCGAGAGGGCCCGGATGCCGTCGGCGCAGGCGACGTAGATGGTCTGACCCGCGAAAGCGTCGGCGCCGAAGCTCGCGCACACCGGTGCTGAGAACACCTGACCGCCGATCCCGCCCAGATGGGTGGTGTCGAGCAGGTAGCCGTTCCCGTTCTTGCCGCCCTGAAAGGCCAGGCCACCGGGCAGCAGCTCGGGCGCCACCGAGCCGAGGTCGAGGTCGTTGGCGTTGTCAGAGGACCAGCTCGAGGGGGCGAAGTAGTCAAGTTCCCGGGCGTTGGCGTCGTACTTGACCAGGCTCTCGCCGTGGTCGAAGGCCTTGGTGTCAAAACCGTTGCCGGTGGCCGCGAACGCATTCTGAGCTCCGTCCACCGCCACTCCCCCCGTTCCCCAGATGGCATCGCCGTTGGACGACGGGGCCTTCCACACGTTGACGGCGGTACTGGCGGCGGCCTCGGAGGTGCTCACCAGATAGCCCAGGTAGCTGGCGCAGTCACCGTCGTTTCCGCCGTAGCCGATGAGCACGTTGCCCGAGGAGACGTTCAGGGCGGCGCGCTGGAGCTGATTCTCGGGGGTGGCGCCGGGAGGGTCGACGTTGCGGCGAAAGAGCTCGGCCCCGGTGCGGGCGTTGTAGGCGATGAGGGTGTGGTGGGCGCGGTTGCCGGCGTCCAGGAGGTCGGCAACCGCCAGCAGCTCTCCGTTTGCGGGGTCGATGACCGGGGTGGAGGTGATGCCCACCGTGGGAGAGATGCTGCCGCAGGGCAGGTTGGTGGCGGGCACCGCGGGTCCCCCATTCGCGTGCCAGACCACGTGGCCGCTGGCGGCGTCGAGCCCGTAGAGGTCGTTGCCCTCGGTGGCGACGATGACCAAGCCCTGGTAGGCCAAGGGCTCGGCCTCCACCTTGCCTGCGAGGGGAGCACTCCAGGCTGCCCCGAACGGGCCCGGCGCACCGCCGCTGCGATCGAGGCCGCTGCGACCCGGGTCGGCGTGGTAGGTCGTCCAGTCCGCCCACGCCGGCGACGCCCCCAGCACGGCGATGAGCAGGCCAAGCACGACCGTGCGGACGACACCGGGCATCGGCCTACCTATAGCGCAGACGGGCGACGTCGCGCGCCGGGTGGACGCCTGTCCGAGGGTGCCCGGCGCCGTGCGGGCCCGCAGGGATCCCGACGGCCGATCATCAGGATGAGCGCGTCAGCGACCAGTAACCGTCGAGGCCGACCGGCTGCAGATCAGCGCGGCGGGCAAGCTCCTCGCGCACCTCCTCGCGGGGGCGATCGCTGATGGCGGCGACCTCCTCGGTGGCCAGGGGGTAGGGCGCCCAGCCGAGCACATCGGTCACCGACTCCGGGTCCTCGCGGCGAGCAAGGTCGGGCTCGAGGTTGGCCACCGCCGCCTCATAGACGGCCACGGGCTGAAAGCCCGGGGCGGTGAGGCTCTGTCCCCCCTCGGCGCGTAGCTCATAGGAGGGACAGGTGTAGCGGCGCCCGTCCCCGGCGGCGGCCAGCTTATGATCAAGGCCCAACGCGGCCGGGGTCGGGCGGCGGGCGTCGTCGAGGTCCTCGGTCAGGACGCGCTGCACCGCGGCATCGGCGAGCCACTCTGGTAGGCGAGCCCGGTCAAGACCCACCTCCTCGGCAGCGCGCTCGATGACGTCGGGCTCGTCGATCAGCTCCCCGGACATGGTGAGCACGCGCAGCCGGCGCAGCAGGCGCTCCTCGGACTCGGGGGCATGGACGCGCGCCGCCACCACCGCGCGGCAGGCGGGCACGGTGGCGATCATCCGCGGTCGCTGCGCACTGTCGATGGGCATGCCGTGGAGGCGGGCGAGCTTCTCAAAGGAGCGGGCCTGACGCTCGGGGGTAAAGCCCTTGTCTGTGTACTCCGCGGGATCCTCGGAGAGCCCGACCATGCGGGTGTGCCACTGCAGCGCATCGCCGTAGAGCCAGCTCAGGCGCAGCCGGGCGGGCTCGGCCGAGAAGGCAAAGGGACACGCGGGGTCGGTGTAGTGGTCGATGTGGATCATGAGAACGGTCCCTTCCAGTCATACCCCGGTCGCCGCCTAGGCATCCGGGCCAGACCGGATGCCCGTACCTTCCTCCTGGCGTCAGTGGCGAAAATGGCGCCGGCCGGCGTGGACCATCGCCACCCCCGCCGCGTCGGCGGCGGCGATGACCTCGGCGTCGCGAACCGAGCCGCCCGGCGCGATGATCGCCCGCACGCCGGCCTCGACGGCGAGCTCGGGCCCGTCGGCGAAGGGAAAGAAGGCGTCAGAGGCCAGCACCGCACCCGACAGCGAATCCACCCGGGCCTTCTGGACCGCCAGGCGCACGGAGTCCACCCGGCTCATCTGACCCGCCCCGATGCCCACGGTGGCCAGGTCGCGGGTGATGACGATGGCGTTTGAGCGCACATGCCGACACACGGTCCAGGCGAAGAGCAGCTCATCCCACTCCGCTTCGGTCGGCGCCCGCGCGCTCACCACCCGCATGCCTGAGCGCTGCTCACCGGGGGTGTCTCGATCCTGGATCAGCAGTCCCCCCATGACCTGCTTTATCTCGGGCTCGTCCTTCCGGCGCACCCGGCGCTCGCCGTCTTCCAGCAGACGCACGTTGGGCTTTTGCCCGAGCACGTCCAGGGCCTCGGGCGCGTAGGCGGGAGCGATCAGCACCTCGACGAACCGGCTGGCCAGCACCTGCGCCAAGGCCACATCCACCGGGCGATTGGTGGCGATGACCCCACCGAACGCGCTCAGGGGATCACAGGCCAGGGCACGCTCGTAGGCGTCCTGGGCGGTGGCGGCGACCGCCACCCCGCATGGGTTGTTGTGCTTGACGATCACGCACGCGGGCACGTCGAGCTCGCCGACCAGGCGGCGGGCGGCGTCGAGGTCGACGAGATTGTTGAACGACATCTGCTTGCCATGGTGCTGTGAGACCATGGACAGCACGTGCATACGGTCTCCGACCTGGGAGTAGTAGGCCGCGCGCTGGTGGGGGTTCTCCCCGTAGGGAAGGTCGAGGACCTTCTCATAGGCGCGCACGTACAGGTGGGGAAACTCCTCACCGCCCTCGGCGAACCAGCGGGCGATGGCGGTGTCATAGCGGGCGGTGTAGGCAAAGGCCTCGGCGGCCAGGCTGCGACGGGTGCTCGCCGACAGCTCGGCGTCGCAGTCGCGCAGCTCGGCGAGCACCGCGTCATAGCTCTCGGGGCCGACCACCACGGCGGCGAAGGGATGGTTCTTGGCGGCGGCGCGGATCATGGTGGGGCCGCCGATGTCGATGTTCTCCAGCACCTCAGCGGACTCCACGCCCCGACGGGACACGGTGCGCTCGAAGGGATAGAGGTTCACGCAGACGAGGTCGACGAGCTCGATGTCGTGCTCGGCGACGGCGGCCATGTGGCCAGGATCGTCGCGCACGGCCAGCAGGCCGGCGTAGAGGCGAGGGTGCAACGTCTTGACGCGCCCGTCCATGATCTCGGGAAAGCCCGTGAGCTCGTCGATCGCCCGCACCGACAGACCGGAGTTACTCAGGCTGGCGGCGGTTCCCCCGGTGGAGACGATCTCGATGCCCAGCTCGGCCAGGCCCCGGGCGAAGTCGACGATGCCACGCTTGTCAGACACCGACAGCAGGGCACGGCGCACGCGCACGCCAGCCACTCCGGCGCCCCGCACCGACTCAGAGACCTCGCTGTCGACCCCCTCGGCGATGGCGCGAGCATACGTCATGGCGAAGGCGCTCACCGCCTCACAGAGCAGGTCGTGCTCGAGCGGTCGCAGCCGCTCGTGGATCTCCTCGGGGTCACGGGCGTCGGGCAGCTCTAGGGCGCGCTGGAGGATGATCGCGCCGGTGTCGACACCCTCGTCGACGAAGTGCACCGTCACTCCGTAGACCCCGGCCCCGTGGGCCAGTGCCCGCTCGATGGCATGCAGCCCCGGGAAGGCGGGCAGCAGCGAGGGGTGGACGTTGATCACCGCTCCGGGGAAGCGCTGCAGGAAGGCGGGGCCGAGCAGGTGCATGTAGCCGGCAAGGACGACGAGCTCCACGCGGTGGTCCTCAAGCCAGTCGGCGATGGCCTCGTCGCGCTGCGGGCGCCCGGGGAAGTCCTTCAGGCCAAAGGCCTCAGCCGGCACCCGCGCCGTTCGTGCGCGCTCCAGGGCGGGAGCGCCCGCGGCGCTGGCGGCCACCGCCACCACCTCGGCGTCATGGCCGTGGACGCGGTCCAGCAGCGCCTGCAGGTTGGTGCCCGCCCCCGACACCAGGACGCCGACGCGCAGGCGCTCGCTCACGTGACCCAGTGGCGGTGAGGGTGAGGAGCCGACACGGACCGCACGGAATCTAGCGCCGCGGGGCCCGTCGCAACGATTTCGCCTTTTCCCGCAGTGTGGCCCACCTCACGTATGACCCGCGCCGAAGCGCCTAATTTGACATCAGACGTAATGTCGCGGGCCGGCGGTCAGCCGGCCTATTAAAAGAGAAAGGCTCTTCACCATGACCTTTACCATCATGTTCATCGCCCTCGTGCTGTTCGCCGTGGGCAGTGCCGTCGTCGGACGGCGCCACGGGGTGGCGATCACCCGTCATCCCCACCACGACCCCTACTCAGACGCCCCGGGCGCCCGGCGCGAGATCTAAGCTAGGCGCCCACCAGCGGAAGCTCTCGCTCCAGGGAGAACTTGCCGGCGGCTTCATCTGCGCCGGCGAGGGGGTAGTCACCGGTGAAGCAGGCGTCACAGTGGGTGTCGCGGGTCTGGCCGATCGCCTCATAGACCCCGGCCAGCGACAGGTAGTGCAGTGAGTCACAGCCCAGCTCGGCAGCGATCTCCTCGTTGGTGCGACCGTAGGCGATCATCTCCTCGGTCGTCGACATGTCGATGCCGTAGTGACAGGGATGCTTGATGGGGGGGGCAGTGATGCGCATGTGCACCTCGGCCGCCCCCGCGTCGCGCAGCATCTCGACGATCTTGCGGGTGGTGTTGCCGCGCACGATCGAGTCGTCGACCACCACCAGGCGCTGGCCGGCGACGATCTCGGGCAGCGGGTTGAACTTCAGGCGCAGTCCGTGCTTGCGCAGCTCCTGGCCGGGCTGGATGAAGGTGCGCGCCACGTAGCGGTTCTTGACGAAGCCGTCGTCCTGGGGCAGCCCGCTGGCGCGGGCATAGCCGCGCGCCGCCGAGTTGCCCGAGTCGGGGACGGCGATGACCAGGTCGGCCTCCACCGGTGCCTCGCGGGCCAGCAGCTCGCCCATGCGCGCGCGCGCCACCTGCAGGACGTTGCCGCCCATGCGCGAGTCCGGGCGGGCGAAGTAGATGTACTCAAACACGCAGAACGCCTCCCGTGGGGAGGTCACCACCTGGCGCGTGGCGATGCCCTGATCAGACAGGGAGATCATCTCCCCGGGAGCCACGTCGCGCAGGAGCTTGGCGCCGATGATGTCAAAGGCGCAGGACTCGCTGGCCACGCAGTAGCGGTCGCCCATCTGGCCGAGGACCAGGGGACGCAGGCCGTGGGGATCACGAAAGGCGATCACCCGATCCTTGGTCATGACCACGATGGAGAACGCCCCCTCCAGGCGGGGCAGCACGTCGGCGACGGCGTCCTCGATGGCGTCGGCCTCGTGGGTGGCCAGCAGGGCGGCGATGACCTCGGAGTCTGAGGTGGAGCTGAAGCCGACGCCGCGTCCGCGCATCTCCTCGTGTAGCTCCACGGCGTTGGTCAGGTTGCCGTTATGGGCCAGGGCCACCTCGCGGCGGCCCGAGCGATGCACGGGCTGGGCGTTCTCGAAGGAGTTGGCCCCGGTCGTCGAGTAGCGCACGTGGCCGATGGCCAGCTCGCCGGCGAGGGTGAGCAGCTTGCGCTCGTCAAAGACCTGGCTGACCAGTCCCAGCTCGCGGACGGTCATGATCGACCCGCCCCGGTCGGCGGCGGCGATGCCCGCCGACTCCTGGCCGCGGTGCTGGAGGGCGTACAGGGCGAAGTAGGCCAGCCGTGAGACCTCGTGTCCGGGAGCGTATACGCCAAACACGCCGCACTCGTCGCGCGGTCCGTCACGCTGATCCAGATCGATGAGATCCAAGGACATGAGGGTCGGGCTTCCCGGGCGCTGGACCGTGCTGGCCGTGGAGCAGCCACCGACTCGGGGTCAAGCCTAGCAGCGCCGACGGCCGGTGAGGACCGCCCGGAAGCCGGGGTAAGGCCGGCTTCTAGTCAAACAGGCCGGCCAGGGCTCCGTGGGCCTCGGCCAGGCGCTCCAGCGACAGATCGATGCGCAGGCGGGGGGCCACGAGCTCCAGGCCCGGGCCCCCGACCGCCCCGACGAGCAGGACCTTGGCCTCCCGGCGCAGCGCCTGCAGGGCCTCCTCGGGACCCGAGACCACAAATCCGCCCGGGGCCTCGCCGAAGAGCGCCTGCAGGGGTCGGGGGGCGCGCTCGAGGTGGACGCGTGCCCCCAGTCCCCCGGCCAGGCAGCACTCGGCGAGGGCCACCGCCAGGCCGCCCTCGGCGATGTCGTGGGCGCTGTGCAGACTCCCGGCGCGGACGGCCTCGCAGATCACGCGCTGGGTCTCGCGCACGGCGTTGAGGTCGGTGGGCGCCAGCTGTCCGGGGAGGGCGGCGCCGCCGAGGCGGGCGAGCTCTGACCCGGCCAGCTGGGGCTGGAAGGGGCCGACCACCGCGATGGCGTCGCCGGGGGCGACGAAGCCCAGGCGCCCGGCGCGTTGCACATCGGGCAGCTCGCCCACCATGCCCACCACAGGGGTGGGATAGATGGGGCCGTCGGCGGCCTCGTTGTACAGGGACACGTTGCCCCCCACCACCGGGACCTGCAGGGCCAGGCAGGCATCGCTCAGGCCGCGCACCGCCTCGGCCAGCTGCCAGGCCACGTGGGGCTTCTCGGGATTTCCGAAGTTCAGGCAGTTGGTCAGCCCCAGGGGCACGGCGCCCACGCAGGCGAGGTTGGCGGCGCACTCGAGCACCGTCTCCACCGTTCCCTGATGGGGGTCACACGCCACCCGACGCCCGTTGCCGTCGACCGACACCGCCAGGCCGGGCTGGGGACCCTCGGCGCGTGGGGGCAGGGCGAGGACGGCGGCGTCGGCCTGTCCGGGCCGACGTACGGTGCGCGACTGCACCAGGCAGTCATACTGGGAGAACAGGGGCTTTCGCGAAGCGATGTTGGGCGAGGCCAGCAGGGCGAGGAGGGAGTCCTGGGGGTCGGCGCTTGAGAGTGCTCGCACGGGGGGCGGGTAGAGCGCCTGCGCCGGGCGCCGGGCATTGTCGAGGTCATAGAGGGGGCAGTCGTCGACGAGCGCGGCGACGGGCACCTCGCCCACCGTCTGGTCGTTGTCGGTGACGCGCAGGGTGTTGGGGGTGTCGCCCGGTGAAGTGGTGACCTCGCCGATGGCAGTCGCCCGGGTCTCCCAGCGCTCACACACGGCGAGCACGGCGGAGAGCTTGTCGGGCGCCACCACACAGAGCATGCGCTCCTGGCTCTCAGACACCATCACCTCAAAGGGGGCCATGCCCGCCTCGCGCCGGGGCACGAGGGCGACGTCGATGTCCAGGCCGACATCGCCCTTGCTGGCCATCTCGGCGGCGGCGGAGGTCAACCCCGCCGCCCCCAGATCCTGGAGGGCAACCAGCAGGTCCTCCTGGAGGAGCTCCAGCGAGCACTCCAGCAGCTTCTTGCCCTCGAAGGGATCGCCGATCTGGACGCTGGGGCGCTTGGCCTCGTCGGCCTCGCCGAGCTCGGCACTGGCCAGCACCGAGGCGCCCCCGATCCCGTCACGCCCGGTGGCGGCGCCGAACAGGACGAGCACGTTGCCCTCTCCGGCGGCGGCGGAGCGGATCAGCCCCCGGTGGGGAGCCAGCCCCACGCACATGGCGTTGATCAGGCAGTTGCGCTCGTAAGGGGCCTCGAAGTAGACCTCCCCCCCCACGTTGGGAACGCCGATCGAATTGGCGTAGTGGCCGATCCCCGCCACCGCCCGGTCGAGCAGATAGCGCGAGTGCTCGCTGGTGGCCTCGCCGAAGCGCAGGGAGTCGAGCACAGCGATGGGCCGGGCGCCGACGGCGAAGACGTCGCGCAGGATGCCACCCACCCCGGTGGCCGCGCCCTGGAAGGGCTCCACCGCACTGGGATGGTTGTGGGACTCGACCTTGAAGGCCACCGCCCATCCGTCGCCGACGTCGATCGCGCCCGCATTCTCCCCCGGGCCCATCAGCACCCGCGGACCCTCGGTGGGCAGGGTGGCCAGGAGCCGGCGCGAGTGCTTGTAGGAGCAGTGCTCAGACCACAGCAGGGAGAACATGGCCAGCTCGACCTCGTTGGGCTCGCGGGCGAGCTTGTCGGTGATGAGCGCGTACTCGGGGGTGGTGAGGCCCAGGGCCAGTGCGCGCTTCAGACCGGGGACGGTGGGCGAAGAGGCGCTCACGCGACGGCCTCTGAGGAGCTCACGCGGGGAGCTGAGTCAGCGCGGCGGTGCTTCGGGCCAGGGAGGTAAACAGCTCCAGACCGTCAGTGGAGCCGGTGAGGTGATCGACGGCGTGCTCGGGGTGGGGCATGAGCCCGAGCACGTTGCCGGCGCGGTTGAGCACCCCGGCGATGTCGCGGGCCGACCCGTTGGGGTTGACGCCGGGCGCGTAGCGCAGGACGATCTGCTCGTGTGCCTCCAAGTCGTCGAGCATCTCTTCTGGCGCGTAGTAGCGGCCCGTCGTGTGCTTGACGGGGATCGACAGGCGCTGACCGGGGGAGCAGGCGCAGGTGAAGGGGGTGCGCGCGTTGAGCACCTCAAGCTCGACCTGGCCGCATACGAAGCGCCGTCCCACGTTGCCGAGCAGGGCGCCGGGCAGCAGGCCCGCCTCACACAGGACCTGAAAGCCGTTGCAGATCCCCAGCACCGGACCGCCCCCGCGGGCGAAGTTCGCCACCGCCTCCATCACCGGCGTAAAGCGCGCGATCGCTCCCACCCGCAGGTAATCCCCGTAGGAGAACCCGCCGGGCACGATCACGGCGTCCACCCCGTCCAGATCACGGTCGGTGTGGGAGATCAGGAGCGCGTCCCCCACGCGTGAGGCGGCCTCGAGGGCGTCGACCTCGTCACAGGAGCCCGGGAAGCGCAGGACGCCGAGCCTCATGGCCGATCGGCGCCGGTGGGGGTGGGGGGCACAGCGGGCCCGGTGGCGGGCGCGGCGCGGGCGGCGGCCGCGCTGGTGGGCGCCGCGCGAGTGGCGGGCGCGGCATGGGCGGCGGGCGGCGGGCGAGAATCGACGACGGAGACCTCGTAGTCCTCGATCAGGGGGTTGGCGAGCAGGCGCTCACACATCTCCCCCAGCCGGGTGGGATCGTCGACGTCGAGCTCGACGAGCCGGCCCACGTGCACGTCGGACACGCCGGCGAATCCGAGGGCAGGCAGGGCGCGCTGCACGGCCTGGCCCTGGGGATCGAGAATGCCCGCCTTGGGCCGGATGAGCACTCGGGCGCGCATCAGGAGGAGTCCGACGCCGCGCCCGTGCGCGCCCGCCAGTCGGTGAAGGGCTCGCCGGCGATGTGCTCGTAGGCCTCCTCATAGCGCCGGCGGGTGCCCGCCACCACGTCGTCGGGGATGGCCGGGGCGGGCGGGCGCTTGTCCCAGCCGGTGGCGGCGGCCCAGTCGCGCACATACTGCTTGTCATAGCTGGGCTGGGCGCGTCCCACCGCAAAGCCCTCGGCCGGCCAGAAGCGGGAGGAGTCGGGAGTCAGGACCTCGTCGCCCAGCGTGAGCTGACCGTCGGCGTCGAGACCGAGCTCGAACTTGGTGTCGGCGAGCAGAATCCCCCGGGCGGCGGCGTGCTCGGCGGCAAAGCGATACAGCGCGATCGACACCGAGCGCAGCCGGTCGGCGAGCTCGCGGTCGCCCACCAGCTCGACCGCGCCTTCGAAGTCGATGGGCTCGTCGTGACCGGTCTGGGCCTTGGTGGTGGGGGTGAAGATGGGGGTGGCCAGCCGCTCGGACTCGCGCAGGCCGGGGGGCAGCTCGATCCCGCTCACCCGTCCGGTCTGTGAGTAGTCAGCCCAGCCCGAGCCGGTGAGATGACCGCGAACCACGCACTCCACCGGAAGCATCGACAGCCGGCGCACCACGATCGCCCGCCCGCGGACGTCCTCGGGCACCCCGTCGGTGGCCGACAGGAAGTGGTTGGCCACGATGTGGCCGGTCTTGGCAAACCAGAACGCCGACAGGCCGGTGAGCACGCTGCCCTTGCCCGGGATCGGCGTGGGATGAACCACGTCGTAGGTGGAGATACGGTCGGAGGCGACCATGAGAATCCGGTCGCCCAGCTCATACATCTCGCGGACCTTGCCCGCGGTGAGGAGGGGCAGGTCGGTGACGGAGGGCACGGCCTCAGACTCTAATGGGTGGGGCCGGAGCTGGGGGGGCCGGAGCTGGGGGGCCCGGCGCGGTGGTCCGACGCGGGGGTCGGTGGTCGACCGGCGCGGTGGGGCGTCGTCGGGGTGGTCCGGCGCGGGGATCGGTGGTCGACCGGCGCGGTGAGGCGTCGTCGGGGTGCTCCGGCACGTCAGGCGATCTCATCCAGCCGCGCCAGGATGGCGGCGGCATGGCGTGTGTAGTGGCGGTAGTCGAAGATGTCATCCAGGTCCAGGGGGCTCGTGGCCTCCGCCAGCGCCGGATCTCCGACGAGGAGCTCGCGCAGGGGCCGACCGCCCTCCAGGGCCCGCCGGGTGGCGTCCTGGACCAGGCGGTAGGCGTCGTCGCGGGCCATGCCCGCCTCCGACACCAGGGCGAGCAGCAGGCGCTGGGAGAACAGCGCTCCGTGGGTGAGCTCGAGGTTGGAGCGCATGCGTGCCTCGTCGACCACCAGGCCACGGGCCAGGCGGATCGCCAGGTGCTGGGCGTAGTCGAGCAGGATGGTGGCGTCGGGAAGGATGATGCGCTCGGCCCCGGAGTGAGAGATGTCGCGCTCGTGCCACAGGGCGACGTTCTCCAGGCCGGCCACGGCGTAACCGCGCAGCACGCGGGCCAGGCCGCAGATGCGCTCGGAGAGGATCGGGTTGCGCTTGTGGGGCATCGCCGAGGAGCCCTTCTGGTGTCCGGTCCGGAAGGGCTCAAAGGCCTCCCCGAGCTCCGTGCGCTGGAGATGGCGGATCTCCAGGGCAAAGCGCTCCAGGCCCGCGCCGGCCAGGGCGATGGCACCGAGCAGCTGGGCGTGGCGATCGCGGGCGACGACCTGGGTGGACACCGGCTCGCCGAGCAGGCCCAGGCGATCGAGCACGGAGGCCTCAAAGTCGGGGCCCTGGCTTGAGTAGGTGCCCACCGCCCCGGAGATCGCGCCGACCGCGGCCTGGGCAAAGGCCCGCTGAAGGCGCTCATGGTTACGGTGAGCCTCGAAGGCCAGGCCCGCCAGCTTGATGCCGAAGGTCGTGGGCTCGGCGTGGATGCCGTGGGTACGTCCCACGCACAGGGTGCCCGCGTGCTGGCGGGCGCGCTGGGCCAGGGCGACGACGAGCTCGCGGGCACCGGCGAGGATGACCGCTGCGGCGTCGCGGATCTGGAGGGCCAGCGCGGTGTCCAGGACGTCAGAGGAGGTCAGGCCGAAGTGGATCCAGCGTCCGGACGGACCCGCGGACTCAGAGAGGACATCGACGAAGGCGGCCACGTCGTGATCGGTGACGAGCTCGCGCTCGGCCACCGCCGCCACGGTGAAGGTCGCCGCCCGGATGGCGGCGAGGTCGTCGCGGGTCGGGCCCGCCATCTCCTCACACGCGCAGACCTCGACGCGTCGCCACGCCTGCATGCGCGCCTCGTCGGTCCAGATGCGCCCGAGCTCGGGGCGCGTGTAGCGGGCGATCATGCCCGACGGTCGCCGCTACCGGCTGACGCCACCGACCGCTACCGGCTGCCGAGGATGCGGGCGGCGAGAATGGCGGCGTTGCGGGCATCGTCCAGGCCCACGCAGCCCACCGGCACCCCCGGAGGCATCTGCACGATCGACAGGATGGCGTCCAACCCCCCCGCCGCCGACAGCCGGCCCGTCAGCGGCACGCCGATGACCGGCAGGTCGGTGTAGGCGGCGACCACCCCGGGCAGCGCCGCCGACAGGCCGGCGCCGGCGATGATCACCCGCAGACCGCGCATCTGCGCGTTACGGGCGTAGTCGGCCACCACCTCGGGCTCACGGTGGGCCGACATCACCCGGGTCTCGTGGCGGATCCCGCGCTCGTCGAGCTCGGCCGCCGCCTTCTCCATCGCCGGCATGTCGCTCTTTGAGCCCATGACGATGCCCACGCGGGGGGTGTCGACCTCGAGGCCCTCGAGCTCGGCCTGCACCTCGGTCTCCACCTCGGCCTCGGTGAGCTGCTCCTCAGGTGGCAGCGTCTCGGCCTGGCCGTGGGGCAACGTCGGGCGCGGAGCCGGCGCCGGGGCGGTCGGGGGGGTGGGAGCGGGCGTCTCGCTCATCGCCGGCGCCCCACCGCGCGCAGGGCGATGTCGCTGCGCATCTGCTCACCGGGAAAGTGAATCATCGCGGCGCCAGCATACGCGGCCGCGCGGGCGGCGGCGGGATCCGGGCCCAGGGCGGTGACGTTGAGCACGCGCCCGCCGGCGGTGACGAGTGCGCCGGCGGCGGTTGCCGTACCCGCATGGGTGACCTCCACTGCGGTGGGGATGCGGTCGAGCCCCGAGATGACGTCCCCGCTGGAGGAGGACTGCGGATAGCCGGCACTGGCCAGCACCACGGTGACCGCCCAATCCGAGACGAAGTCCAGGCGCGCGCCGTCCAGGCCTCCGGGCCGGGCGGCGCGCTCGAGCAGATCCAGCAGGTCGCTGCGCAGACGGGGCAGGATGGCCTGGGTCTCGGGGTCGCCGAAGCGCGCGTTGAATTCGAGCACCCGCAGGCCGTCGGGGGTCAGCATCAGACCGGCGTAGAGCACGCCGTGGAAGGCCACCCCCCGATCGTGCAGCGCATCGAGCACGGGCTGGTGCACACCGGCGATGATCTCGGCGACAGCCGCGTCGTCCACTCCGGCGACCGGCGAGTAGGCCCCCATCCCGCCGGTGTTCGGCCCCCGGTCGCCGTCGAATATGCGCTTGTAGTCCTGGGCCGGGGCCATCGCCAGCGCGCGCTCACCGTCACACAGGGCCAGCAGCGACAGCTCCTCGCCCTCCAGGAACTCCTCGACCACCACCCGGTCGCCCCCGAAGCGTCGGGCGACCAGCAGCTCCTCCAGCCCCCGGCGGGCCTGCTGGGCGTCGGCGGCGATGATCACGCCCTTGCCCGCGGCCAGGCCGTCGGCCTTGAGGACCACCGGGTAGCGGGTGACGGCCGCCATGCCCTCTTCGACCCCGCCCACCATCGACCAGGCAGCGGTGGCCACTCCGGCTGCCGCCATGATCTCCTTGGCAAAGGCCTTGGACCCTTCCAGGGCGGCGGCGGCGGCGGTGGGGCCAAAAGCGGCGTGGCCGTCGGCGAGCAGACGGTCGACCAGGCCGGCGACGAGGGGGGCCTCGGGCCCGACCACGGTGAAGTCCACGCCCTCCTCAGCGACCGCCCTGACGAGTCCGTCGACGTCGTCGGCGGCCACTGTGAGCAGGCGCGCGTCGCGCGCGATGCCGGCGTTGCCCGGCGCGCAGAGCAGCTCCGGGGCCTGCGGGGAGCGCGCCAGGGCACGAATGAGGGCGTGCTCGCGTCCGCCCGAGCCGACGACCAGGACCCTCACGTCAACGCCACCACCGGCCGGGGCCGACGAGCGTGGTGGGCGGCGACGCTCAGAGGGAGGAGATGAAGTCGTCGACGGGGATGGCGACCAGCGTCTCGTAACGACCGGTGCCTCGGGAGCCGAGCTCCAGCGACACACGTGCCATGGTGGCCTCATCCGGGGCCTCGACGACGCTGATGAAGTCGAACTGCCCGAGGGTCGCCCACTGGGCCTTGACCTCGGCGCCGAGCTGGCGCACCTCGGTATTTACCTCGCGGACGCGCTGGGGGTTGTTCTTGATGGTCTGGACCCCGTCCGGGGTCAGCGTGCAGAGCATGACGTAGGTGGGCATGAGACCTCCGGGATGGAGAGTGGCAGGGCGTTCAGGCGTTGTACCGGATCGGCGCCGGCGAACGCTACCCTGCCAGAGGTGCATGCTCGCGGCGTCCTCAATTCGGCGGCCGAGACGATCCGCCCACGGATGACCCGGCTGCGGATGGGCGCGGGGGCGGCGCTGGCGCTTGTCGCCGGCGCCAGCGGGGTGGCGGCGTCTGCGGCGCAGCCCTCCCCGGACCGCCCACCCGCTCCCCCTTCCGCCTCGGCGGATGCCAGCGGTCCGGCGGATGCCAGCGGTCCGGCGGGTGCCAGCGGGCCCACCGTCACCACCGACCACGCCTGCTACCTCCAGCAGCGTCAGATCAAGCTCACCGCAAGCTCCTTCGCCCCGGGCGATCGCTACACGGTGGCCGTGGACCGCAGGCAGCTGGGCTCGGGCACGGTGGCGCCCAACGGGAGACTGACGGGCACCTTCAGCAGCGGCCGGTTGTTTGGCCGCTCACCTCATCAGGGACACACCCTCTCGGTGACCGCCGGGTCGACCAAGGCCAGCACCAACTACCAGGTCACCCGTTTCACCGCCGACTTCGCCCCCTCCGCGGGTAATCCCCGGACCCTGCTCGTGCGTTTCTCCGCTTATGCCTTTGGACTCGACGCCCGCCGCCCGGAGACCCTGTACGTGCACTACCTCGCTCCCGGAGGTCATCTGCGCGACAGCGTGGCGCTCGGCCACACTCACGGCGTCTGCGGAAGCCTTCCGCGGACCCGGCTTCACCGCCTGTTCCCCTTCCTCGCCCAGACCGGCCACTGGCGCCTGCAGTTCGACACCAACCACCGCTACTCTCCCGCCAGCCGCCCGCGCCTGATCCGGACGCTGGTCGTCGGAGGCTGAGCCCCTGATGCGAGCAGTCAGGCGGCTGCGCGCCGGCGTGGGCCTCGCGGGCGTCCTGGCCGCGGCTGCCTTCGGCGCCAGTCCCGAGCTCCTGCCGGCGACCAACGCCGCCAGTGGTCCCGGCGTCCCCGCCGCCGCCGCCGGCGGCACGGTGACCATCGACCTCGATCATCCGTTGAGCACGTTTCGCCCCGACCAGGCGCTGGGCGCGGGCGTCGACGGGCACAGCATGGGCGACACCGCCCGCATCTACACGCCGGCGAACCTGCACGCGATGCGCTCGGCGGGCCTACGTCCGCTGACCTACCGGCTGCGCACCGAGCTGGGCGTCTAGGCGTGGCACTGGAATCCGCGGGGACGCTGGAGCGACCCGCGCCGGCGTCAGGGCTACTGGACCTCGGCGAGCACCGGCGGCCCGATCGGGGTCTCCTACGGCTACCGCCTGCCCCGGCGGGGAGACAGCGTCGACCAAGCCAACAACGACGGCTATTCCCGGCTGGACGACGGCGACCCCCACAGCTTCTGGAAGAGCAACCCCTATCTCGATCCCCACTTCACCCACCAGCCCGAAAGCGCCCATGCCCAGTGGGCGCTCGTCGACCTCGGCCGGGCCCAGCCCGTGGACGCCCTACGCGTCGACTGGGGCACGCCCTATGCCCTGCGGGCCACCGCCCAGCTCTGGGTGGGCCCGAGCGCGATCGCTCTGGCCGGCCACCCGCCGGGGCATTGGCAGGACTTCGCCTCAGGAAACGTGATCGGCCATCCCGGACGCCAGACCGTGCGCGTGGCCGCCACCCCCACCCGAGTGCGCTTCCTGCGCCTGCTCCTGCTGGCCAGCTCCCACACCGCACCTGCGGGCTCACGCGACGTGCGCGACCGACTGGGATTCGCCATCCGCGAGCTCGGTGTCGGGGTCCTGCGCGGTGGCCGACTGCACGACCTGATTCACCACGTGGCCTCTAACCGCCAGACCATCACCATGGCATCCTCCACCGACCCCTGGCACCGCGCCAGCGACCGCGACCCGGGCACCGAGCAGCCGGGCTTTGACCGCGTGGCCGCCAGTGGCCTGACCAACCGCCTGCCCCTCCTCACCCCGGTGGCGGTGCTCTACGGCACCCCGCCCGACGCGGTGGCCGAGCTGACCTACCTGCGCGCCCACCACATCCCCGTCCGCCGGGTCGAGCTCGGTGAGGAGCCCGACGGCCAGCTGGCCACCCCCGAGGACTACGCCGCCCTCTATGAGCAGTTCTCCCGAGCGCTGCACACCCGCTTTGCCCACTTGCAGCTCGGCGGACCCGGCTTTCAGACCTCGATCCCCGACTGGATGGCGTGGCCCGACGCGCACGGCAACCGCTCGTGGACGAGCCGCTTCGTGGGGGCGCTGCGGCACGCCGGGAAGCTTGATCAACTGTCCTTCTTCTCCTTCGAGTGGTACCCATTCGACAACACCTGCGACCCCACCGGCCCCCAGCTGGCGAAGGCGTCGCGCACGCTGGGCTCACTGCTGGCCCGCCAGACCGCCGACGGTCTCCCGCCCAGCATTCCCAAGCTGATCACCGAGTACGGCTACTCCGCCTTCTCAGGACAGGCCGAGGTCGATCGCGCCGGCGCGCTGCTCAACGCCGACGTGGTCGGGCGCTTCCTCTCAGACGGCGGCGC
>JAABUZ0100005046.1_pt1 | contig 17655 bp, 17 predicted proteins | sample 5562091 | NCBI WGS metagenome assembly JAABUZ01 (sample SAMN12813069, study PRJNA571459) | rock metagenome | isolation source: Antarctica rocks | place: Antarctica: Victoria Land, Linnaeus Terrace sud | collected 2015-12-21
GAAGAAGATGTCGGCATTGCCGAGGCTGCCCGGCAGCAGCAACAGCGCGGGACCATTTCCGGCCGTATCGCGAATACGCCAGCGCGCTCCGCATGACTCCAACGCGCGCTCGGAATAGCGATCCCGGACCGTCTGTAGGCCGCCCGGGATCGCTTGTTCTGACATCTGGTTGCCCTGCTACGCGGCTGCCGTTGCCTGACCGTCGCCGCCGCGGTCCATAATGCCGTGGGCGTCAGGCGTGAACTCCGCCTTCGGGCCGTTGCCTGCGATGACGAACAGGATCAGGTGTTCGGTATCGGGCTCCCCCTCGGTCACGTTCAGGAAGCGGCGAGCCACGCCGGGCGGGAACGACACGACGTCGCATGGGCCCAGATCGATGTACTCGTAGTCGTCGCCTTCATTCCAGGCGCAGCGCCAGCGTCCTGTGATCGGCATGAAGGTCTCGTTGGTGTCGTGGTTGTGCATCAACGGCCCGCGGCCCGGCTTGGCGCGGGCGAAGCCCAGGTTAAATCCTTCCGAAATGGGAATTGCGGAGAGCCGTGCAGCCTCTGCACCGACTGGCGAGACGATATGGCCTTCGTCCTCCGGCGGCTGGAAGCCGATGACGTTAATGAGTTCGCGCTCGCATTCCGGCAGGTCGCTGTCGGGCAGGCCACCCTTGGAACCTTTGAGGTCTTTGAAGAGTGCGACCCGCTTCAACATTTCTTCGCGGGTCCAGATGCGCATCGCAGGTATCATGGACGTCTCTCCTTGATGTGCCTCCGCAAAGGCTAGTTCCGGTCGAGCACTCCAGGGTCTGACCGGTCGCCGGGCAGGCAGCTGTAAGCCGTGCCTGTCGTTCATCCGAGTAATCTGCCAGAATACAGCTCCTGGCGAGTTGAGATAATCGCCCGTGCGCATCGGCAAAGCCATCAGCGACTGCTTATGCTAGTCATAGACGCCATGGATTATCACGGTCTCGACCTCAACCTCCTTGTTTCCCTGCAGATGCTGCTGACCGAATGCCACGTCACCCGCGCGGCTGAGAAGTTGGGCATCACGCAGCCGGCGATGAGCGCCTCCCTGGCACGTCTGCGGATTCTGTTCAGCGACCAGTTACTGGTCCGCAGCTCGCACGGACTGGCACGGACCGGCCGCGCCGACGAGTTGCTGGAGCGCCTGAATCGCGTCATGGCGTTGATCGACCAGATCGCCGCATTACCGCAGGGTTTCGAGCCGCTCACGAGCCGGCGGACGTTCACGCTGATCGGCACAGATTTCGTCGAGTTCATCCTGCTGGCGCCGCTGATGGCGGCGTTGGCCGAGGAGGCCCCGGGCCTCGAGATAGTCTTCAAGGGACCGGATCCGACAAGCCTAGAGGCATCGATGGCGGCCGGAAGTCTGGACTTGGCTGTCGGCTACCTTCCGGAGGCGCCGGAGGCACTGATCAAGACCACCCTGTTCAGGGAGCCGTTCACCTGTGTGGCCCGGCTCGGGCATCCCGCCTTGCAGGGCGGCGAACTCTCGCTAGAGCGCTACGTGGAACTGCATCACGTCCAGGCATTGATGCGTGATGGAACGATGTATGCGGCCGCCATCGATGCCGCGCTCGCCGACCACGGCCTTGTTCGCAAGGTGTCACTCTGGCAGCCAAGCTTCTTCGCGGTCGCGTCAGTGGTTGCGCAGACGGACCTGATCGGGACGGTTCCGCACCGAGTGGCGACGCATGCTGCCAAGTCCTTGCCTATCGCCCTGCACACGGTGCCGCTGCCGCTGCCCGCGCCCGAGTTCTCGCTCTACTGGCATCAGCGCAGCCGCGACGATCCCGGCCACCGCTGGCTGCGGGACCGCATCGCCGCCTTGCTGCGTTTCTGACTGGTCAGGGCCGTGCGGGGCGGAGCAGCTGAGCATTGTCCGCCGGCGATGCCGGCTGTCCCTCGATCGCCGTGGCCTGATTGCCTCGGCCTGCGTCCAGGCCCAGGTATGGCAGGCAGAAGATGAGGGCGATATTCAATCCCGTGACGGCGCCAACCGCATATAGGCCGGCCTGCGGCGTACCCCACGTATATTCGGCCCAAATGCGGAGGTTCGGCGCGACGAACCCGCCCAACGCGCCTAGCGACGTGATGAGCCCAAGTCCTGCTGCCGCGTCGCGACCACTGAAATACGCCACTGGAAAGGTGAAGTAGAGCGGCTGCAGCGCCACGATACCCGTGGCTGCCATACACAGCCCGGCAAAGCCTGCCCAAGGCCCGAAGGCGCCGCCCGCGAGCATGATACCGGCAGTCCCGACGGCGATGCAGGCGGTGGCTGTCAGGCGACGCTCGCCGCTCCGGTCGGACCAACGCGGGACTACCACGCAGGCGACGAACGCGAATAGCCAGGGCAGGGCGCTCACGCTGCCGACTGCCAACCCAATGCCCTGCCCCATGATCTGGGACACCTGCGCCGGGAGATAGAACAGCACGCCGTATAAGCCGACCTGGCTGATGAAGAAAATTAACGAGCAATACAGGACCCGTTCGTCAGCCAGGACGGTCAGTAGGGAGCGGCCCGACCCGTGCGCCGCGTCGCGCTTCTTAAGGCCGTCCTCGCGCTCCAGCTCGCCCTCCAGCGCCTGCCGCTCCGCCGGGGTCAGCCAGGCGGCATCGGCCGGACGGTCGGTCAGCACCCAGAAGGCAACCACGCCGACCGCGCTTGCCAATAGGCCCTCGACAAGGAACAGCCATTGCCAGCCGTGCAGCCCGCCGAAGCCTTCCAGGTCCAGCAGCGCGCCGGACACCGGGCCGCCGATGACGAAGGACAGGCACAGGCCCAGGTAGAACAGCCCCAAAGCGTGCGCGCGGATGCGGGCGGGAAACCAGAATGTGAAATAGAGCACGACACCGGGGAAGAACCCCGCCTCTGCCACGCCTAGCAGAAAACGCAGTCCGTAAAACAGCGTGGTGCCCTGCACGAACATTGTCGTCGCGCTGACCAAGCCCCAACTCACCATTATGCGCGCCATCCAGCGACGGGCGCCGACGCGAAACATTATCAGGTTGCTCGGCGCCTCAAACAGGGCGTAGCCGATGAAAAAGAGGCTGAGGCCAAGGGCGAAGGCGTAGTCCCCCATCCCGGTGTCGCGCTGCAGTCCTTGCTTAGCGAAACCCACGTTCACTCTGTCCAGGAACGACAGCACGAACATGAGCATGGTGAACGGCACGATCCGGCGGATCGCCTTGGTCGTTGCACTGCGTAGGACGCTGTCGTCAATAATCATCGTCTCTCTCCCATCCAGATGCTTGCTGCGGTTGATGCATTTGCACCCCGCACCGTTTGTTTTGACGGGAAGATGTTGCGGCGGCCCCATGTGGGGTCGCCATAGGGCAAGGTGGATGGAGGCCATACACGGCGCTGATTTGCTTCAAAGGCCGAACGGGCGATGTATCGAAGGTGTCCGAGCGTGCCGGCCGCACTCGCTGCCCCGCGCGCAGCACGTCGTGTGGCCGATAGCAGCCACCCTATTGGGAGTGCCATCATGTCAAGAGTTCCGCTGGTCAGTACGGATGACATGACGCCCGAGCAGCGGGCCCAGTACGACCGCTTTCCGTCCAACCTGACCCGCGGTCTCTTGTTATTGGAGCAGCGGCTCGCTGGTGCACCGCCCGCGACGGCGAACGCGTTGCGCACGTCCGGGTTGGACCCGAAGCTGCGCGAGGGCATCATCTTGCGCGTGGCCGCATTGAGCGACTCGCCGTTCGAACGAATGCAGCATGTCGATGAGGCGCGGAAGACAGGCTGGACCGAAGCGGAGATCAAGGCGATAGAGGCGGGCGACCGATCTGGCACACTCGGCACGTTCACGCCGGTTCTTTCCTTTGTCGACGAGTGCGTCTCGCGTGTCCACGTATCGGATGCGGTTTTCGCTGATGTGGCGTCCGCATTTTCGCCGCGAGATATCGCGACCGTGTTGATCCTAATCGGACACTACATGATGGTGGCCCGCTTCATCGCGAACCTTGGTATTGAACTGGACCTGGCACCTAGTGCCTGGGACAAGGAGCACTGATGTTTTCTCAGGAAAGTACCGCAACTCGATCCGTCAGCGCCCTCAATCTCGTCCGCACCGGCCCGCGCGGCGCGCCACCAGTCATACTCGTGCATCCTGTCGGGCTCGACCTCACTTACTGGGGCGGGCAGGTTGAGGTGCTGTGCGGCGAGCATGACGTCGTGGCATACGACTTGCCCGGCCATGGCCGCAGCCCCGGCAGGCCTGCGGATTGGACGCTGGACCAAGCGGCGGACCTGCTGGCGCAGGTGGTCCGCTCGGTCGGCAGCGGCGGCGCCAACCTGGTCGGCCTGTCGGTCGGCGGCATGATCTGCCAGGCGCTGACCTTGGCCCAGCCTGACCTGGTCCGCTCGCTGACACTGATCGACACCGCGGCAACCTTCACCGAGGAGGGCCGGGCGGGCATGCGCGCCCGAGCCCGGATGGCCCGCGAAGGCGGCATGCAGGCCGTCCTGTCATCTACCCTGCAGCGCTGGTTCACGGACGACACGGTGGCGCGCAGGCCGGACCTGGTCGACCGGGTCACCAAGACCTTGCTGGCCGACGACGCTTTGGTCCACGCGGCTATGTGGGACATGATCTCGGCCCTGGATCTCGTGGCGGACCTCCACCGCATCACCTGCCCCACCTTGATCCTAGTGGGCGAGCACGACCCGAGTTCCCCACCTAGCGCCGCACGGGTGATGCACCAGAACATCCCCCGCTCCGAAATGCACGTCATCCCCAATGCCTCGCACATGGCGCCATTAGAAAAGCCCGATGAGACCAACGGTTACGTTGTGGAGTTCCTGCGCCGGAGCGCCCGCACCCGATAAGGCGGGTCAGGGCGCAGCCTTCTACGCCGCGCCGATCCCAGCCGCGACTGGCGGTCCATGAAGCAAGGTCCCGTAGGCGCTGAGATCCTGCGGCGAGTGGCGCCAAGCCACATAAGGCAGCCCTTGGGGCGTGGATTCAAGATCGTGGCGTTCACGGCCGGGGTTCTGCTGAGCGCCGGCCTGGCCATGGGCTCCCACGAGCTCTGCGACGGCACTCGAGCGAATGGGGATCTCCATCGCCAACGACTTGCGATAGTTCGCGCGTGCGGAGCCACATCAAGCCCATGGATGTTACCGCATACCAGCAATCGATTTGCGACTGTACCGGCCGTAGTCCATGAACGTCCTCATTGCATCGGTAAGCCGCTGAACAACCCAGAAACAGAATACGCTCAGCAAGGACCGACCATCTTGTCTTGTCGTGCGATGGCGATCTAGCCCACCCCAACGAGGAGCCTGGTCCGATGACCTCATTCACCATCAATGGCAAGCCGGTTCAGATGGCGGCCCCGGCTGACGTCCCGCTGCTCTGGATCGTCCGCGAGCAACTGGGGCTGACCGGGACGAAATACGGATGCGGCATCGCACAGTGCGGCGCCTGCACAGTACACGTTGACGGTGACGCCACGCGATCCTGCCAGACATCGCTGGGTGACGTTGAAGGTAAGCAGGTCACCACCATCGAGGGCCTCTCGCCCGATGGGAACCATCCGCTGCAGCGGGCCTGGGTGGCCGAGCAGGTGCCGCAATGCGGCTTCTGCCAATCGGGCCAGATCATGCAGGCGGCAACGCTGCTGAAGACGACCCCGAAGCCCACGCGCGAGCAAATCGTCCAGGCGATGGATGGCAACCTATGCCGCTGCGGCACCTACCCGCGCATCGTGCGGGCGATCGAGCGCGCAGCACGGGAGGCTTGATTATGCGGTTCGAGATTTTGGCTCCCAGTTCCAACCCTGGTTTGAAAGAAGGGCACGGTTCACAGCTTCGCCTGTCCCGCCGCAGCGTTCTCGTTGGCGCGGGCGGCTTCAGCCTTGTTCTGGCGTTTGCGCGGCCGGCGCTTGCGGTCGACCCCCGTGCCGAACGGACCGAGTTCACAGTGCCCAACCCTAACGCCTGGGTGACGATCGGCACGGACGGCACGGTAACGATCATCTCATCGCAAGCAGAGATGGGCCAGGGCATCATGACGTCTCTGCCTCTCGTGATTGCGGAGGAGATGGACGCAGACTGGCCGAGTGTGCGGATTGTGCAGGCACCAGCCGACGCAAAGAATTACGGCAACCCGGAGTTCGGCGGCCTCCAGGGCACGGGCGGCAGCACGTCCACGCCAGGGTTCTATGAGAAGCTCCGGCTGGTAGGCGCGCAGACCCGGCAAGTCATCATGGCCAGCGCAGCCGGCCTGCTGAACGCCCCGATCGGCGAGCTATCCACCGAAGCCGGCCAAGTCGTGCACGGCAAGTCGGGCCGCAAGATCAGCTACGGCGAGGTCGCCCAGTATGGGTCGATCCCGGCCAATATTCCGGCCGTGACCGCGGCCGACCTCAAGAGCCCGGACAAATGGCGCCTGATCGGGCATGACGTTCCGCGCTACGACACTCCGTCGAAGGTGAACGGATCGGCAGTCTACGGCATCGACGTTCGGCAGCCCGGCATGCTGCACGGCCAGGTCATGCGCCCGCCCGTGCAAGGCGAAGGGCCGGTCAGCATCGACGACGCGGCGGCGCGGGCTGTCCCGGGCGTGATCGCGGTCGTAAAGCTCCCCTATGGCGTGGGCGTCGTGGCTGACACCGTATGGGGTGCCCGGGCGGCCCGCGACGCGCTCAAGCTAGTGTGGACCGAGACATCCGAGGCGCGCCGCTACACGAGCGACCAGATCCTGGCCGACTACCGGGCCATTGCGGAAGATCGCGAGCAGGACGGCGTGGATGTGGCGCACCGCGGCAATGCCGACGCTGCGCTGCGCGGCGCGGCGCGAGTCTTGACTGGGACCTATACCTCGGATCACGTCCATCAGGCCACGATGGAGACGTTGGTCGCAACCGCGCTCGTCGGGCCGGACGGCGTCCAGGTTTGGGGACCGATCCAGGGGCAGAGCGCGGCGCAGGGGGCCATCGCCAAAGCCGTCGAAGTGCCCCCGGAGAAGGTCGCGATCACCACGACACTGCTGGGCGGCGGCTTCGGCCGCAAATCCGAGGTGGACTTCTCGGTGGATGCAGCACTGCTGGCCAAGGCGGTGCCCGGCCATCCCGTAAAGGTAATGTGGACCCGGGAGGACGATGTCCAGCACGGCAAATACCGTCCTCTGACGGCGCAAAGCGTTCAGATCGGACTGGACAAGGACAATCAAATCGTCGCTTGGCGGCACCGCATCGTTTGCGAGTCGATTTTCGCGCGGTATTACCCGCCGGGCTTCAAGCAGTCGGGGGGGCGCGACACGCCCGCGATGGAAGGCACCGACGTCAACTACGCCGTGCCGAACCTCTTCACCGACTACGTCCGGGCGCCGCGGGGTGTCGACGTCGGCTTCTGGCGGGGCGTGGCCGACGGGTACACTAAGTTTGCCGTGGAGTGCATGGTGGACGAGGTCGCGGCGGCCACCAACACCGATCCGCTTGATCTGCGGCTGCATCTCCTCAAGGACGCCCCTCGCGCACAGAACGTCGTCCGTGCGGCCGCTGACATGGCGCGGTGGGGACGTCGGCCGGATGGCACAGCGCTCGGCATCGCCTACTCCGAGGCGTTCGGGTCGCATTGCGCGCTGGTGGCCGAAATCTCGCTTGACCGTACCTCCGGCGAAATTCGGGTTCGCAACGTTTGGGCCGCGATCGATGCTGGTGTGGCCATCCAGCCTCGGAATATCGAGTCGCAGATCATGGGCGGTATCGTCCACGGTATCGGACACGCGCTCTTCGAGCAGATCAATTTCAAGGATGGCGCTGTACAAGAGTCCAATTTCGACAGCTATCGTGTGATTCGCATGTCGGAGACGCCGGAGATCGAGGTCCGTGTCCTGCAATCGGCTGAGGCCAAGATCGGTGGTGTGGGTGAGGCCGGCCTGCCGCCGGCCGCCCCGGCGATTGCCAATGCGTTCGCGGCGCTGACGGGCGGTTTGCGGCTGCGGCATCTCCCGTTCCTGCCCGATCGGGTCAAGGCGGTGCTGCAAGGTTAACGGTATGGATCCCGGGCGCTGGCGCCCTCGGGTCGCGGTCGTGGCTGTTCTAGGCAGCGCTTTAGTCTGGGCGCTTCCAGTGCGGGCCCAGGATGGCGCGACATCATTCCGGAGCCGCTGCGCAAGCTGCCACTCCGTCGAGGCTGGCCAAAACCGCGTGGGCCCAACGCTTGCGGGCATCCTTGGCCGTGTATCCGGATCGGAGCCTGGCGCCAGCTATTCGCAGGCGATGCGCGACGCCAAGCTGACCTGGGACCGCCAGAAGCTTGACGAATACCTGGCCGCGCCGCAGAGCCGAGTGCCCGGCACGACCATGGCCATCAAGGTGCCCCTAGCCGAGCAGCGGGCGTCGATTATCGACTACCTTGCCTCGCTGCCTGGGGGGGCGGGAAGTCGCAGGGTTCCTAGCTCGGGCAAGCCAGTCGCTAGCTTACACGAGTGGCGGGGAGGCCGGCGATGCTTCAAGACGTTGGGTCGGTTCAGAACGCGCCGCATGAAGGACAAAGCAGTGCATAGGCGTGATTTCGCCCTCGGTGTCCCGCTCATCGCCGCCGCCGCGCTGACCATCCGCCGTGTGGCGGCCGCTGTCCCAACGGACCCCCTCACGGCCCGACCGGAGGCTGCAACCCGCATGAGGCGGGACGCCATTGCGTTCCTGGCGTCGCTGTCCGTGGACCAAAGAAGGGCTGCATCCTTCCCGCTCAGCGCCAACGAGCGGACGATTTGGAGCAATCTCCCGGTCGCCATGGTCCCGCGGGTAGGGGTGCGGCTCGCCGAACTGAGCGATGAGGCCAGGCGGCGCGCCCATGCACTGCTGCGCGCGTCGTCCAGCAGCCAGGGCTATTTGAAGATGTCTGCGACCATGCGCCACGACCAAATCCTGCACGACACCCAGACGGGTGGGTTGTTCGGGACCGGCGCCATCGTCGGCAGCATGGGTGTGGGCAACTTCTTCATCGCTGCCTTTGGCGACCCGGCCCAGGACATGAACTGGGGTTGGCTTCTCACTGGCCATCACTTGGGTGCCACGTTCACCGTTGCAGGGCCTCGGGTGACGTTCATGCCGCTCTTCCTCGGCGCTCAGCCTGACCAGGTCGAGACCGGCCCATACGCCGGCGAGAGCGTACTCGGCCACGAGGCCAGTCGGGCCCGCGAACTGCTCCTCTCCCTGTCTCCGAAACAGCGGAATGCGGCGGTGCTATCGACGCAGTCCTTCCGCGACGTCGTCGCCGGCCCCGGGCGTCAAAGGAGCCTGGCGCGCTACGAAGGAGTCCCCGCCAGCGCACTCGACGACGTTCAACAATTCCTGCTGTGGGCGCTGGTCGAGGAGTATGTTCGCAATGCGGATTTCCAACCCGCGGCCGCCCAACTTGACGCGATCAGTGCTGCCGGTCTCGGGGCGCTCCACTTCTCGTGGCGCGGCCCGGTCGATAACCCTGATGCGCCGTTCTACTATCGTGTCCATGGGCCGCGGATCATCATCGAATACGCGGTCGAAAGCGGTAACCACATCCACACAATCACCCGGGACCCGAAGAACGATTATGGAAGCGACTGGCTCGGGCTGCACTACCAGGAGCATGAGCGCGGCTGATGATCGCCTGCGGAGCCTCGCTGGTGAAGATGCGAGTCGGTGCGGGCGAGACGTCACTGGACGAGCGCTGGGCGGGTTCCGCCGGCAGGCGCCAAGGCTACAATCGCTGCCGCGTCAGGCACCGTGCGACGCTGGGACGGATCCGTATCATGGCAAGGATTCGGTCCACGCGTTGCTGCTGCCCGGACTGGGCCTTGCCGAAGGATGCGTCTCCTTCTTCATGCGCCCGGACCAGCCCATGCAGTTCATTGCCGCTGCGGATATTGGAAAAGTCGTGGCCCGCATCTTCGCAAACCCGGAGACGTTCCGGTCCCAGACAATCGAGATCGCAGGCGATGCCGTCACCGGCGGCCAGGTTGGGGAGGCGTTCACCCGTGCGGCGGGACGGACGATTGGCTACCAGCGCTTCCCGGACAGCCTGCTTGAGAGCGATCGCTTCCTCGGCCGGCTTGCGAACTTGGTCGATGAGGGCCGCTTGGCTGGCCGCGCCGACCTTGCCGCACTCCGGCAGGAGTTCCCGGGCTTGCTGACGTTAGAGCAGTGGCTCGTCGAGCCGGGAAAAGCTGCCTTCCGCGCCGCCCTGCAAGCAGGAGGTGATCTGGCACTGCGCTAGAAGCACGTCAGGGCACTTCATACCCGGCCCGGACTCCGCGGTCACAGGGCGAATTACGCAACAGATAGGATGATCTTACCCCGTGCGCGTCCCGAAGCCTGGTATCGGAACGCATCGCTGAACTCCGCCAGCGGGACCGTGCGGTCCACCAGGATGCTCAATGACCCGGCATCCAGCCGCTCGATAATCTTGCCAAGGCGGGCTCCGTCGGATTGGTGGAAGACGAATGACGCCATGACGTTGTGGGCTTTTGCCAAAGCCTCGTCCGGCGGGGACACCGTCGAGACAAGCGAACCGCCCGCCCGCAATACGCCGAACGACCGTTGCTGGGTCTCGCCGCCCACCGTGTCGAGCACGACGTCGGCATCGGACAGCTTGTCCGTGAAATCCTTCGCCGTGTAGTCGATCACCAGGTCGGCGCCGAGACGGCGGGCGATGTCGATCCCGGTGCCCGACGCCGTCGCGATGACGCGCGCACCCGCTGCCCGCGCGAGCTGGACCGCGAAGCTGCCTACGCCCCCGGCCCCGGCATGGACCAGCACGGTCTGCCCGCTCTTGAGTCCCGCGACCTCGAAGAGCGCCTGCCAGGCCGTGCCCGCCGCCGTCGGGATGCCGGCGGCGTCATCCAGCGAGACCGTCTTCGGCGCCGCCGAAAGATAGGTGGCGGGCAGCAGCGCGAACTCCGCCACGGCGCCGCCGCTGGTAGGGTCAAGCCGGGCCACCACGGCGTCGCCGGCCTGCCAGCCGGTCACACCGGCCCCGGTCCGCTCGACGATGCCGGTAAGGTCCGTCCCCAGCGTGTAGGGGAACGCCAGGGGAAAGAAGCCGTGCATGGCCCCGCTGTGCAGCTTGATGTCCAACGGGTTGAGGCTCGCCCCCTTAACGCGGACGAGCACCTGGTCCGGACCGGCCTCAGGGACGGGCACGTCCTCCATGACCGGCTCGGCGGCGTAGCCGTGGATGCGGGCGGCCTTCATCATGCGGTGTCCTTCTGCGGCCAGGCGCCCACTTGGTTCAGCCAGCCGAACCAGTCCTCCAGGTGCCAGGTGTGGGTGATCTTCCCGTCCTTGATTGCGTGGAACTCGTGGATCGGCATCCGGAATGCCGTGTTGCTCGGCGCGATCCCGAACCATTCGTCCTTGTGCGTCGCCATGATCTCCGCCCGCACCGCCGCCCGGCCTGGCACGCCGAAGATGTCGTGGATGACGATCCGCGTGTCCGGGAACGCCAACAACCAGCCGCGGATCAGCGGCTTCATGCCTTCCCGGCCCGGAGCTTGGCCTGGTGCCAACGGGATGTCTTGCCAATCGGGTGTGACCGCCTGATCGAGCAGGTCGGGGTCTCCCTCGCTGAAGGCGCGGTAGAGCGTCTCCACGGCTAGGAGTTCCCTCTCGTCCAGGCCGGTGACCTTCATGGCCGGTTGCGATTCACTCATCGTGTGTCCCTCGTTAATGGCGAATGAGGCCGTCCCAATCAGGAATACACAGGTGGCGAACATGGTTGAAATCGATTTGCTATATATGCGAGCATCCACGAGATGGATTTGCATGGCACCGACCTGAACCTGCTCGTTGCGTTCGACGCTTTGATGGCCGAACGCAGCGTCACCCGGGCCGGCATGCGGATTGGTCGTACCCAGCCCGCGATGAGCGCCGCCCTGTCGCGTCTGCGATTGCTGCTCGGGGATGAGCTGTTCGTCCGCGGCCCTTCCGGTTTGCAACCCACGCCCCGGGCTATGGATCTCGCCGAGCCGCTTGGCCGTGCGCTTGCCGAAATCCAGCGCACCCTGGCGTTCACGCAGGCCTTCGACCCCCGGTCCTCAACCCTGTCGTTCAATCTCGGGCTCTCGGAACATCCAACCTTCGTGCTGCTGCCGCGCCTGGTCGAACACCTGCGGGATGTGGCGCCCGGGATCACGTTGCGTGTCCGCAGCTTCATTGCGCGCGATGACGCGGTCGCCATGCTCGACTCGGGCGAGGTCGATCTCGCCATAGGCGTGCCGCCCACGGCCGCGGCCGGACGCATCCTGACCCGGCCCCTGTTCGACGAGCGCTTCGTCTGCATCGTCAGGCAGGGGCACCCGGCCGCGGACGCACAATGGGACGTGGCCGCGTTTCTGGGCCTGTCGCACCTCCTGGTCTCGCCGGAGAACGAGGGTTTCGGACATGTCGACGCGGCCTTGTCCAAGCAGGGCCTCAAGCGCCGCCTCGCGCTGACGCTGCCGCACATGCACGCGGCGCCGGAACTGATCGCACGGTCAGACATGGTTGCCACACTGCTGCATGGGGTGGTTGCAGCGTCCCGCCATGCTTCCGCTCTGCGCGTGCTTGATCCGCCAATCGAGCTAGACCCGGTCGCCTTCGTCCTGTCCTGGCACCGGCGCAACGACGGCCACCCGGCGCAACGCTGGTTCCGCGACTGCATTGCGTCGCTGCCGGCGGCTGCGGACCCTATCTGACGCGCAGGAGCCGTCGCCTTTCAGCGCTTGTCGCGTGGGATGCTCATGAGTTCGGCGATCCCAAGCTGTCCCAGGAACGCCGCCTGCTTGTCCCGGTGCAGCGCGACCAAGTCCTCGACGCCCTTGCGCTGCGCGTCCACCACGATCCGCGCCGGCCGCCCGCCGTGCGGCAGTTCCAGCGCCTGGCGGATCGCCTCGCCGACGGTGGACACGTCGAGCGCCCCGCCATTCGCGGCGTCAATCGCATCAAGGCGTGCCCCCAGCAACGGGATCACTGCGGGAAGATCCCCGTACTGCGCCACCACGGCGCGGTCGGTAGGCGCCTGCGCGTGCGCGAAGTGCTCGGTCCCGACCGTGAAAGCGCCGGGCACCACAATCACGGTCTCGATTCCGAACCGGCTCACCTCCAGCCCCATGGCCTCCGCCAGCGCCTCGCCAGCAGCCTTGCTGGCGACGTAGGGGCCGATAAACGGCTCGAAGATGTGGGCGGTCGTGCTGCTGACGTAGACCAACACGCCGCGCCCCTGCCGCCGCATGGCCGGCAGGACCGCACGGTTCACGCGCAACCAGGAGATCGCATTGGTATCGAAGATTTGGGCAAGCTGTTCGGGCGCGAATGCCTCTGTCACGCCGACCATCAACATGCCCGCGTTGTTCACGATGGCGTCAATGCGGCCCTGCTCGCCGAGCACCTGGTCAATTGCTGCCCGACAGCTCGCCTCGGAGAGCACGTCCATCTCGACCACCCGCAGGTCCAGGTGCTCGCGGACCGCGAACTGCCGTGCGTCCTCCGCCTGCGCGGAGCCGTGCTCCCCGTGCAGCCGCATGCTCGCATAGATGCAATGGCCCGCGCGGGCCAACACCTGCGCCACGGCGCGGCCGATGCCTGATCCCGCGCCCGTCACCAGCACGACCTGCCTGGCGGGACTCGCCACTGGACCATTCAACTCACCCCCCCATTAGCGCGCAGCGCCTGGCCGCCGAACTACCTGCCGTTCCGCCGTCAGTTCGCAATTCAGCAAGCCTGCTAGGCTTGCACAAAGTAGCGGACGGCCAGTTCAGCAAATTGCTGGTGTTCCCAGGTGGGATAGGAGGCCAGCAGAGCCGGTGGCAGGTCGGCGATCGTCCGCTCAGCCCCCTTCAGCTTCAGCCCCTCAGCAACTCGCCCCTGCACGTCCTGGAAGTAGTCAATGATGGTGCGGGCAAGCTCCACACCACCCAGGTTGCCATGTCCGGGCACGATAACCGCCGGGTTCATCCGTTCCATCTCCAACAGAGCTTCGGTCCAGCGCTGCGTGTTGATTGCCGATGCAGGGATCTGAGGCGGGAACAGCGGCACGATCGGGAACATGCGTTCTTCGATCATATCGCCGGAAAACAGGACGCGCTCCTCGGGTAGATAGATCGTCTGGTCGCCGGGGCTGTGCGCGGTTCCCCAGTTGCGGAGTTGGACGGTGCGACCGCCAAGGTCGATCGTGGAGCTGTCGCCGTCGTAGGTGCGGGTTGCGGGCACGATCTCCGCGCTTGTCAGCATGCGTGCGATGTCCTGGCCGAAGCCCTTAAACATCTCCCGGAGCGTTGGTCCCGACTTCGTCAAGTAGTCGTTCTGGGCGCTGTTCAGGACATACTCGGCCTGTCCCTTGAACGGAGCTGCCCCAAACGCGTGTTCGGGGTGGGCGTGGGTAGTCGTCAGGATCAGCTTGCGACCCGGCGCGAGCTTGCGGGCCGCGTCCAATACCCGGGCGCCGCTATCCGGGTTCAGCCCGCAATCGATGACGAGCGCCGAGTCCCGGCCGACCACAATGCCGATGTTTGGAACCAAGTTGATGCGATGGTCTGGCAGCAGCCAGACACCTTGGGCGATTTCGCTTGGAAAACGGGCGTCGACCTCTGGCAGCGGGTCGGCCAGGGTGATGGTCGTGCTCGGCAGGTTAGCTGCCGCGGCATGCCGGCCCGTGAGCGCCGCAGCCGCCACGCCGAGGCCAAGCTTCAAAGCGGTACGGCGCCGGGGCTCCGATCGTGCAAAGTCTTCAAGTGTCGACATACTACTACCCTTTGCTGATCGCGTGCCACCACAAGCGAGAGCTCGCTCGACCGCCTGGGCACATTGCACGACCGGATGTATGAGGAAGCATGAATTGTCGATATGTCCGCGCATCCACGTGATGGATGCTCCAAAACGCAAACCCGATACCGGCCCATCCAGGCACCTATCGGAGTCTTGCGTACCACCTCATCAAACGTTCAATATTCAATTATTACAGACTTAGATACATTTTAATTGGTAACGGGCCACTATCTATGCTTCCAGCATAGCCTTTACTGCTCGCCCTATAGCAACAAATGTTGCGTTCGCTTCGTTAGATGATGTCGCGGTCTCGGTGAGATAGGCGCATACGATGATAGGCGCGCGCCCAGGCGGCCACATCACGGCAATGTCGTTCGTCGTGCCATGGCCTCCGCTGCCCGTCTTGTCGCCAACACGCCAGGTTGCTGGAACGCCAGCGCGCAGCTTTGCACCGCCCGTCTGACAGTCGACCAGCCAGCTCGTGAACTGATCGCGGGACGGCCGCGACAAAGCGTCTCCCGTGACGAGCACGCGAAGGTCTGATGCCATGACCTCCGGGGTCGTCGTGTCGCGGGGGTCGCCGGGCTTGGCCTCGTTCAAGTCGCCCTCGATGCGGTCGAGCCGGGTGATGGAATCGCCAAGTGAGCGGGCAAAGGCGGTGATGGCGGAGGGGCCGCCCAGGCTCGCAAGGATCAAGTTGGCCGCCGTGTTGTCGCTCAGCGTGAGAGCGGCGGCGCAAAGTTCACCTATGGTCATGCCGCCCTCGCCGGCATGGTCCTTTGTGACCGGCGCGTAGCTCAGGACGTCGCTGACGCTGTAGCGGATGCGGCGTTCCAGGTTCTCGCGGCCCGCATCGACGCGCGCCAGCACAGCAGCGCAGGCGAGGGCTTTGAACGTACTGCACATGGGAAATCGTTCGGCGGCGCGATGGCCCGTCTGCTGCCCCGTCCCGGTGTCGAATACTGCGACGCCCAGGCGTCCTCCGCTTTGCGCATCCAGCCGGGCGAGCTCTTGTTCCAAGTTACCAGTTGCCCCGAGCGGCGCGCTATCAGCGTGCGTGGGTAAGATTCCTGCGAGCAGGCCTATACCAAAGCTGGTTCCAAACTGCCGCCGTGTTACCATCAAGATTGGCCTCCCTCTGCCCCCGGCTTCATACAACTGAGTGCTATAAGAGGGAATACGGCCGCTATTTGTAGCGGCTTGCACTCATCCGAGGTTGGGCGCGTACTTACCGGCTTACCCTGGCCCCCGCTCGTTGAGATTATCGGCGTTGCCTTGCTGACGCTTGGTGGCTGCACCTTGAGCTCGGTGCGCGTGTCGACGAAGCTGGACGCCCAGGCGTCGAACTCGTGAATGCCGCGCTCCTTCAGCACCTCCGGCTGCATGAGCTTTGTGCTACCTGCGCCCGGTCCGGCACCGACCATCACTACGCCGTCGTCGCCGTCCACGCCGGACAGGGCGGCCCGCGACAGGGAGGAGTAGCGGAGCCTGCCCACGGCGGTCCTTTCGAATGGCGTATATTGGTGGCTTCCAGTCCATCCGCCCATGGGCGGCAGATGGTCTAGGCTGACGTTGAGCCGAGCACGACCGGCCTCAGCTTTTCTTCAGCCCACTGGTGGAAGCTGGTCGGGCCGATAATAGCGGTCGAACGCGGAGCCACATTGTCCATGCCTTCGTTCTTGGCGCGCAGCATATCGACATAGCCTTGCGCGAAAGCGTCGGTCAGGCCCCGCCCCATCAGTTGCGCCTTGAAGGCGTCGAACGGAACCTGCTGGTAGCGGACCTCGCGGCCGATGACTTCCGAGATGATCGCCGCAAGGTCGTTATACGACAGCTCCTCGGGCCCGAGCACCGGCACGTCCTTCTGCCCCGTCCAGGACCGGTCCTTTAACAGCTGGGCAGCAGCGGCGCCCGTGTCGCGCGTGGCGGTGTGCGGCAGCTTCTTGTCGGGATCGATCGGACCGAACATCTGGCCCTGGCGGATCGCAGCGACCTGCTGGAGCGCATTGTTCATGAAGGCTGGCAAGGCGAGCCCACGGACGGCCGCGCCTGTCGTGCAAAGCAGATCGATCATGTGGATCGAGCCGGTAGCATTTCCGGCCTTCTCCTGCCATCTGGTGTTCCGACCGAGTGTGGTTGCCGCGACGATGTGGCCGACGCCGTGGCGACGGATCGCCTCGGCGCCGGGTCGGGCGAAATCAACCGTGGCAGCGGCGGGGGTCTCCGACGGAGTGGGCGGGCAAAGCCAGAATACCGCATCCGCGCCCTGGAAAGCACGATCGACCACGGCTGCGTCGCCGTGCGAGCCTTCGACAATTTCAACCCGGCCGCGAACTGTTTCCGGCAGCTTGGCCGGGTCGCGCACGATCACGCGCAAGGCTTCGCCGGCGTCGAGCAGGTGCTGGACGACGTGACGGCCGATATTGCCGGTAGGCGTCGTGACAACGATCATAGTGCAACCTTCTGGTAAACGACGGCATAGGTAGGCAGAGAACGACGCACCATCTACACGCGATCGTCGCTACTTTCTTCGCTATCGTCCGGGAAAATCATGGATCCGCTCTCCGACGTCCTCGCGCTTCTAAAACCACAGAGCTACCTGACCGCCGGCCTTGACGCGGGTGGGAACTGGGCCATCCGGTTCGACAACCGGGCCAGTACGATCAAGTACTACGCGGTGTTGGGAGGGACCTGCTGGTTGAAGGTAGACGGTGTGGACGATCAGATGCGCCTGGGCGCAGGTGATTGTTTCATGCTGCCGAATGGCCGCTCGTTCACCTTGGCCAGCGACCTGATGCGTGTCCCTGTTCCGGCGCATGACGTGCTGATGAATGCGCCGCTGGGCGGAGTGGTCGTGCACAATGGCGGGGGTGATGTGATGTTTGCGGGTGCCCGTTTCGAGGTGAAC
>JAABUZ0100005048.1_pt1 | contig 17647 bp, 23 predicted proteins | sample 5562091 | NCBI WGS metagenome assembly JAABUZ01 (sample SAMN12813069, study PRJNA571459) | rock metagenome | isolation source: Antarctica rocks | place: Antarctica: Victoria Land, Linnaeus Terrace sud | collected 2015-12-21
GGACCAGCCGGACCGCTCGAGCCTTCTCTTCCGGCGAGTACCGACGCGCAGTCGGCCTCCCCCCGATGCCTTGGTTGCCCATGGCCCCATCCTCGTTTCCAAGGTCAGGAGCCTCCAAGCAAGCCAGTGCGGTTCATCTGGGCCGCGGTTCGCGACATGTTCCCCGACACTCGCGAGCAGCGCTGCTGGTTCCACGAGGTATGAGCGCTGCAGCGAGCGACGGCGTCCTCCGGCAGGCTTCGTGCAGCGATCGGGGCATGCGGACTTGCCCAGCAGGCGCCTCAGCTCGCCGTGTCGTGCGCCGCGCGGTTGGCGAGGACGTCGTCCATGTTCATCTCGGCCCAGGTCTTGAGGCTGCGCATCATCAGGTGCAGCGAGAGGCCGAGGTCGGTCAGCTCGTAGGACACCGTGGCGGGCACCGTCGGAATCGCAGTCCGGGAGATCAGGCCGTCGCGCTCCAGGGACCGCAGTGTCTGGGTGAGCATCTTCTGGCTGACGCCGGCCAGGAGGCGGGACAGCTCGGAGTAGCGCAGCGGTCTTGGCCCAGAAGCCCGTTCACCACCGGGCTGGTGGATGGTGCAGCCCCCGAGCCCCGCCAGGACCAACGTGACCCACTTGTCCGAGACCCGGGCGAGCAGCTGGCGGCTGGGGCACACCGCCAGGAACGCGTCGTACTCGGCCTGGGCCCTCTTCTGGGCCGCCGTCATCGTCGCCACCACCCGCTCCTGTCACTTGTAGGTGTGCAACGCCCCCGGGGGTGCCTACCTCCCACTAGGGAGCGGCCCACCCATGATGGGCCAGGTCGCCCGCACGGCGCCAGCACCACGGCCACGGACCTTCGAGACAAAGGCAAGACATGCCCTCCACCTACCTTCCCGGCGGCACCTGGATGTTGGGAGACCTGACCGTCGCCCGGTTCGGGTACGGCGCCATGCAGCTAGCGGGCCCCTGGGTCATGGGACCGCCCGCCGACCCCGAAAGTGCGATCACCGTCCTGCGCGCGGCCATCGAGCTTGGCATCACCCACATCGACACCAGCGGCGCCTACGGGCCGAACATCACCAACCAGCTGATCCGCGACGCGCTGCACCCCTACCCCGAGTCGCTGCACGTCGTGACCAAGGTCGGCGCCACCCGCGACGAGAAGGGCGGCTGGCCCCCCGCCCGGGACCCCGAGAGCCTGCGCCGCGCCGTCCACGAGAACCTCACAGACCTGGGCCTGGAGGCCCTCGACGTTGTCAACCTCCGGGTCGGCGACGCCCAGGGCCCCCAGCCCGGCTCAGTCGCCGAACCCTTCCAGACGCTCGTCGAGCTCCAGCAGCAAGGACTGATCCGGCACCTCGGGGTGAGCAACGCCACCGCGGAGCAGGTTGCCGAGGCGCAGGCGATCGCCCCGATCGTGTGCGTGCAGAACATGTATAACCTGGCCTTCCGGCACGACGACGCGCTGGTCGACCGGCTCGCGGCGCAGGGCGTCGCCTACGTGCCGTTCTTCCCACTCGGCGGCTTCACGCCGCTCCAGTCCTCGGCGCTCTCGGCGGTCGCCGCCCGCCTGGACACCACCCCGATGTCGGTCGCCCTGGCCTGGCTGCTGCAGCGCTCCCCGAACATCCTGCTCATCCCGGGCACCTCATCCATGGCGCACCTGCGACAGAACGCCGCCGGCGGCGGGCTCGCGCTCAGCGCCCAGGACATCGCTGAGCTCGACGAGATCGGCCGCTCGCTGACCGGACTTCCGCAGATGATGAGCACACGCCTGGGTTGATCATGGCGTTGACCTGCGGACATGGCGCAGACGCGCAGGGGGTCGTTACTACGAGTGCCACCCACAAGCACCCCAACGTCATCGCGTGGCTGGCGAAGAACCCGCGGGTCACCCTGCACTTCACCCCCACCTCGGGGAGCTGGCTGAACATGGTCGAGATCTTCTTCGCCGATCATCACCCGCCAGGCCATCCGCCGCGGCACCTTCACCAGCGGCAAAGACCTCGAGACCGCCATCGGCATCTACATCGACGGCTGGAACGACCGCGCGCACCCCTTCACCTGGACCAAGGGCCGGTGAGCAGGGCCGGGTCGCGCTCGCCCTCGGGCTGCGCGAGCAGCAGCAGCACGGCGCCGGTGGTCGAAGCCTCGATGGCCCGAGAGGCTGTCTCGACCGGAACTCGGAGCCGGCCCTGCTCGCGGGCTCGTTCGAGTAGACGGCGCAGGATCTGGGCGTTCTCCTGCGCGGCGGCCGCGCGGCGGCCCGGGCGTAGGTTGCCGTACATCAACGCGTAGAACGCGGGATTGCGCAGCCCGAACTCGACGTGGATGTTCCAGCCGCGACGGATGTCGTCGATCGCGTCCGCGATCGGCTCCAGTGCCCGCTTCTCGGCCAGGTAGCTCTCGAACCCGTAACTGGCCAGGGCGTCGAGCAGGGTTCTCCTCCCGATCCCCACAAGGGCGTCAGCGCCTCCGCCGGGTGGCTGGTGCCCACGGGTCGACGAGGCGCACGCTGAGGTCTGTGAAGTGGCGGATGTTGCGGGTGGCGAGCGTGGCTTTGCGGGCGACTGAGATGCCGGCGATCTGGGCGTCGCGGATCTCGATCGAGCGGCCTGCTCTCTGGCGGTTGGCGACGAGTGTGCCGGACGCGTCGGCGGCCGGGGTGTCGAAAGCCAGCACGCGGCCGTCGAGGTCGTCGGCGAGGAGCTGCTCGAAGGCCGACTCGAGACGCTGACGCCGACGTGAAGGGTCGAGCAGCTCCAACCGGTTGCGCACCTCGAAGATGGTGATCGCGGTCGTCCACACGGACTCGGCGGGCTGCGCGTCCAACCACGTCACGACGGCTGGATCTGGCTCGTCGCGCATCAACGCCGACAGCACGTTCGTGTCGAGGACGATCACACCTCGTCGAGGTCGGCGCCCCGGGCTGGGTGCCCCCTCAGCTCGGCGATCTCCTCGGCCAACCCGAGGCCGCGGAACCGGTCGGCGATCGCGGACCCCAGGCTCGGCTCGGGTCGTCCACCGGGGCCGACGGCAGCACGGAGGATCTCGCGTACCTCCTCCTCGGTCGATCGGCCATGAGTCCGCGCGCGACGCTGCAGGGCCGCCTTGAGGTCGTCATCGAGCTGTCGCACCAGGATCTGAGCCATACGAGAATGATAGCGTGCTACCAATCCAGCGACTGGTCTGCGTCGTGGTGCAGCCATTGGTCAGCGGATCCGCGCGCTGACCAGACGGTGCGCTCACCGACGACGAGCAGGTCGATGAGGTCGATGGCGGTATCGGCCAGACGCTCGCGGAGGTCGGTCCACAGCTGGTGGTCCGCCGGCAGCGGCACACCTGTCAAGCGGGGCACGACGAGCAGCACGGCCTTCGGACCGACCTCAGTGATGACCATGGCGAGGGTGGCACTCGTACGCGTGTCGGCCTGGCTCATCGCGTCGCTCGGGCAAGAGCGTCATCGCGCTCTCGCTCCTGGGGGTGCTCTGGCGTCAGGGCAGGACGGCGATGCACGATACCGGCTCCAAGTCGTTCACCGAGACGCTGCGCAAGGTCGCCGGCCGTCGCAACACCCGTGTCCAGGGGTTGTTCAAGTACTTCAACAGCTTCATAGCAGCGGAGGCCTCTCGGCGTTGGCCTGATCGAGATCTCCTTCGAGGCGCAGTTCCGCTGTGGCGGGTCGCAGGCGGACGAGGAGTGGGTGCTGCGCCTGCTGGGCCTTGACCCCGGCGGGCCGACCGAGTGGCACGGAGACACGCGGTTCGAGCTGCGCACCGCGGCCGGCGGCGATGGAGGAGCTGTTGCACGCCGTCGCAGACCAGGGGTACGGAGCGCGGATGACGGCTGGCTTCTGCTGGCCGTGGAGCGACCCACGGCCGGACGGCTCGTGGGTCGACGACGTCGTCATCGGCAGCTGGTCGCGGCCGTGGAACCTGCGTGGGGAGCGAGCCGTCGGCGGAGCGCCGCCGGCCAGCCTGTGGGCCACCGACCCCGCCGGTTTCGGTCAGGTCGCCTGCAGCTACACCGCGCAGGGCTTCGAGTACGACTGGAACGGCGTCATCCTCGGCCCTGACCTCGTCTGGCGCCAGGACCGTTGGGTCGCCCGGCCGGCGGTCTCGAAGGTTCCGGCTCTGCGCGGTGTGCCCGAGCCCGTTGCCGATCGACTGCTGCGCAACGTCTACAAGGTCCTGCTCACCCGGGCATGGTCGGGACCATCGTCCACTCGGTTGATCCTGAGACGCAGAGCCAGCTGACGTCGCTCATCGCCGTCGCAGACAGATCGAACGGCGCGTGACGCTGGCATCACTCCAACAGCTGGCCGTGGCCTGGGCGGTTCTCGACCTCCCCCGTCCCGCCTCATCACGGTGTAGGCCGCGATTCTGTGGCGGACTGCAGGGCGTCGATGGCGCGGTCGAGCCACTCGGCGAGGAGCCGCCGTTCGGCGTCGCTGAGCATGCCGAGGCTGGCCGCGGCGGCGCGTAGGGCCACCGCGGTCTCGACGGGACCGCCCGCCGTCGAGGCGGGTGGGTCGGTGAGGATCCCGCGGGCGACCGTGTCGTACATGCTGCGGGCGAGCTCGGGGTCGCGTTGCTCGGGGGGCGTCGCGAGGGTCCGCACCACCGTCCCGATCCCGGCCGCGCTGATCAGGTCGACGGCTCGCCGCTCGCTGACGCGGAGCCGGCCGGCCGCCGCGACCCGGTGCACGCGCGACTCCAGCACGCGCCTGCCGGCCTGCGCAGCGGGCGAGCGCTGCACCCGACCCGGGTCGCTGAGCAGCGCGAAGAGGGCCGGGTTGGTCACCCCGAACTCGATCTGCGTCATCCACCCGTCGCGCAGCTCGTCGACCGCGTCGACGTCGCCGGCCGCCGCAGCCTCCAGAGCCGCGGCCTTGGCCGACACCTGAGTGCTCATGACGTGCTCAGCGACGGCCTCGAGCAGGCCGTCCTTGTCGCCGAAGAGCCGGTAGATCGTCGGCGCCTGCACGCCGGCGTGCTGGGCGACCCCACGCGTGGTCACCGCCGCTGCCCCGTGCTCCTGCAGCAGCCGCGCCGCGACGTCGACGATCCGGCCCCGGGTGCCGCTCGGGCTACCTGGAGCCACCGCGTCAACCACGGTACCAACGGTACCAACGGTAGCGCCACGACGAGACCGACGCTACTATCGCCGGTACGTCCAAACGGATTCCAGCGATACGGAGCAGTCATGATCGTCGTCACCGGAGCGACCGGCGCCCTCAACGGCGCCACCGTCCATCACCTCCTGCAGCGGATGCCCGCGAGCTCCGTCGCCGTCGCCGTCCGCGACCCGGCCAGGGCTCAGCACTTCGCCGACCTCGGCGTCGCCGTGCGCCGCGGCGACTACGCCGACCCCGGCACCCTGCCTGGCGCGTTCGAGGGGGCGGACCAGCTGCTCCTGGTGTCCTCGAGCGACCCGGGCGCCGACGCGGTGAGCCTGCACCGCGCCGCGATCGACGCTGCCGTCGCTGTCGGCGTCGGCCGCATCCTCTACACGAGCCACCAGGGCGCCGCGCCGGCGTCTCCCTTCGGGCCCGCGCGCGACCACGCCGCCACCGAGCGCCTCCTCGCCGACAGCGGCGTTGCCTGGACGTCGCTGCGCAACGGCTTCTACGCCCACAGCCTCGAGTGGCTGGCTGGTCCCTGGCGCGAGACCGGCGTGATCGCGGTGCCGGCCGACGGGCCCGTGTCGTGGACGGCCCGCGAGGACTCAGCCGAGGCGGCCGCGGCCATCATCGCCTCGGGCGGCGGCTACGACGGCCCGGTCACCCTGACCGCGGCCAGCGCACCCACGTTCCAGGAGGTCGCCGTGGTCGCCTCGGAGGTCACCGGCCGCGATGTCGGGCGTGTGCTCGTCGACCCCGACGAGTGGGTGGCCGCGCAGGTCGCGGCGGGACGGCCGGACTTCGTCGCCCGCTTCCTCCTCGGCATGTACGAGGCCGCCCAGGAGGGGTACTTCGCGGGGGTGGACCCGCTGATGGGCGTCCTGCTCGGCCGAGCACCGCGCACCGTGCGCGACCTGCTCGCCCAGCCGGGCGCCGGTGAGTAGACGCTGAGCTGGCTGACGCGCTGGTGGGCCGGGACCGGCTGGTGCTCAGCAGGGTCGCGTCGCGGATCGCCGCCTGGAGCGCGAGCAGCGGCACGGTACCCGCACCACCGGTGGCCGCAAGCCAGGATCGGCGCCCGCTGCTGGCTCAGCCGGCACCGTGTCGGTCGCTGCACCGAGCCGCCTGTCAGCCGCACGCCGCCGTGGACGCGGCCGAGGGGTCAGGAGCGGTAGGCATCGGATCGAGCGACGACGGCGACCACCGTGACGCGACGCCGCGGCTCGTCGATGCGGTAGATAACCCGGTAGGTGCCGCGCCGGGCCGTGTGGCGATCGTGCAGCGGCGGGCGCAGCCGCTTCCCGACGCGGTGAGGGTTGTCAAGGAGAGCCCCGACGATGAGCTCGTAGGCCGCGAAGGCGACGGGCTCGGGCAGAGCCTCGGCCAGCTGTCGGCGGGCGGTCGGTGAGATGACGAGCTCGTAACGGTCCTCGCTCACCCACCGCCTCGACGTCGCCGCATGGCGTCGTCGAGGGCATCGAGGCCCTCACCCTCGCCGCGGGCCAGCTCCGCGTCTGAGGACGCCAGCTGGCGCAGCGCCGCGCTGTCCGACAAGACGGCGATGGTCTCCTCCAACGCCTCGAGGTCATCGACCGCGAGCAGGATGGCCGACGGGCGACCGTGCACCGTCACCGTGATGCGATCGTGCTCGCGGTGCACGCGCCCGACCAGCTCGGACAGATGCGCCTTGACAGCAGCCAGCGGCAGCGGTTCGGCCATGGTCATGAGTATGACCACACAGGTGTCGTGGCTGCCCGTGAGTGCGCAGCCCGCCTGAGCGGCTGCCGTCAGCGCGCTCTTCGGCGACGGCTGACCGCGGCGCACGCGGTCAGGGAGAGCAGTGCCAGCAGCGGCAGGGTGTCCGTACCGCCCGTGGCCGCGAGCGCGACGCCGGTGCCGCCCACGACGTCGGCGCTCGTGCTCGGGCGACGCGCGGCGGGCCCCGGCTGGGTGCGCGCCGCCGACTGCGGTGCGGTGCGCCTGACCGGCTGCTGTGTGACCGGCTGCTGCGTACCCGGCTGCGGCGCGCCGACGGCCGTGCCGTTTGCCGCCGCCGGGGTGACCACGACATCGACCGGGCCGGTGCCGCTCGCCCGCAGCTGGAGCATGTCGGACCCCGCTGCCGAGATGATGCTCGCGCCGGTGACGGCGACCTGGTAGCCCGTACCCCGGTAGTGCCAGGCCAGCGGCACGCTCACCTCTGTCGGTGCGCTGACGGCGGGGTCGGGCGTGTACGCGAGGTGGTAGGTCTGGCTGACGGGCTCGAAGCTCTGGGCGGTCGGCGTGCCTGCGACGGCGCGGGCGTGGGGTCGGGCGAGGACGGCGGCGCGTGCCGGGTCGGGGCGTCGGGTGTGCTCGTCCAGCAGGGCCTCGGTCGGCCCGCCGGTCGGGTCGTGCAGCTGCAGGGCCGCCCAGTCGGTCCAGGACACGAGCGCCCCGTCGGCCAGCTCGGTCACCCGCTCGGCCGTCGCCGCCTCGTCGTTGGCGCCGAACTCGCTCATCAACCACGCCGGGCCGCCCGGCTGGGACGTCTGCGCGGACGACCGCTCGGCGGTCGCAGCGGTCACGGCGGCGCGCTCCACGACCGGGCAGGTCGGGTCGGTGCAGGAGAAACCGCTGCCGCTCAGGCCAGTGCGCCGGTGACGCCGTACGCGTGGAAGGACAGAGCCAGGTCGGCGAAGGGCAGCGACAGACCGGTCGTGCTCGGTACGCCGTAATCCGCGAGCACCGGCGGCTCGACGAAGACGACGTGGGTGGGGTCGACGGCTTGGATCGCCCCGATGACCCCGCTGCCGGTCAGGTGGGTCGGCGGCGCAGTCGCGGCGCAGGAGGCAGCGTCGCCGCCGGAACCGCCGTAGAAGCACTCGAGCTTGCGGTCGAACTCGGTCGCGGTCGGCGCGGTCGCGTCCTCCGACTCGTTGAAGACGTCGTAGCCGAGGACCGCCGGGTCATCACGGAAGTGCGTCAGATCGACCGTGGCATCGACCTCGGTGAGGTACGCAGCACGGCGCCCGCGTCGTACGGGTCGGCTGCGCCCTTCGGCATCGTGGCTACCGAGCCCGGGGTGAGCGCGCTGCACCAGCGCGGGTCGTCGGGTCGCGCACCAGCCGGCCCCGGCTCCATCGCAGCCCAGTCGACCCCGAGGCGCACCTCGTCGACGCCGAGGTCGTGCAGCGTCGTCGCATCGGCGTCGGTGAAGCGCTGGCCCGGGTCCGTCGCGTCGGGTTCACGACGAAGCCAGGGTCGGCGCCCAGGGCGCTACCGACACGCACGATGTGCCCGCGACGTCCGGCACCGGCGTCGACGTGGCGGCGCACGTGGGCACGAGGTTGATGCCGGTCAGCGGCAGCCGTCGCCCTCGGGCGTCCTGCAAGAACGGGTCGCCGGGCGCCGACACCACGCCGCCCGGGATCGTGCGCCGGCTGACGTGCGCCGCGGTCGGCGCGCGGCCGCTGACGGAGGCGGGCGTTGCGAGCGCGGCGACAGCCAGCACCCGAGGACCACAGAGATCGGCGTACGCACACCTCGCCCGCCCGGCGCCGTCGAGCGCTCGGCGGTGACGGGGGGGGCGCGGACGGCTTCGTTGCCATCCGCACACGGTGCTGGCTCAGCCGCCATCGTGCGTGCCGCCCGACCCTGTTCCTCGGGTCCGCTGGCGGTGCTCACGATCGAGCCAGGGTGCTGCGGCTGGCGGTGCTGGTCTGCAGGCCGTGGTCGATGAAGTCGATCATCCAGGCGAAGCTGTCATCGACGGATGCGTCGAGCTGGAAGCCGCCAGCAGCCTCCACCGTCGCGAACCCCTGCAGCATGCTGCGCAGCATCCGCAGCGCGTGGATCTCCTGGGCGGGGTCCAGCCGGTACCCGCGCAGCATGGCCGCCCAGGAGGCCAGCACCCGGCCGCTGGCCGGGACGAGCGGGTCGTCAGGCCCGCTCAGCTGAGCAGCGTCGGCCGCGGCGTACCGGCCGGGGTGCTCGCGGACGTAGGTCCGCATCGCCTGCGCACCGGCGACGAGGGCCTCGCTCCCGGTCCGGCCCTGGAGAGCGTCGCGGATGGCTTCAGCGAGCTCGTTGCTGGCCAGGACAGCGATCAGGTGAGCGAGGTCCGCCTGGCTCGTGACGTGCTTGTAGAGCGAGGGGGTCTTGACGCCGAGCCGTTCGGCGAGCAGGCCCATGCTCAGGTGATCGAACCCGATGTCGTCGACGAGGGCGGCGCCGGCCTCGGTGACCGATGCCGGGGTGAGCCCGCACCTAGGCATCGGCCAGCGTTGTGGCGAGGAACGGCAGAGCGAGCGCGAGGACCTCGTCGGGGGTCTGGGCGTGCGGGTAGTGACCGGCACCGTCGATGACCACCAGCTCACCGAGACCGGTGGGCAGGTCGGCGATGATCTTCTCGCCCTCGGCGCGCGGGTCGGCCCAGTCGGGGTCGAGGTCGCCCTCGATGACCAGGACCGGGCAGGTGACGTGGGCCAGTTGGGCGCCGGCGTCGCTGGGGTTGGACTTGCACATGGCCTGCAGGGCCGCCATCCGGCCGGGCTCGCTCAGCGTGGTCTCGATGCGGGCCAGCTCGTTGTCCCAGTCGGCGGGCTTGACCGGGTACGCCACGTGGAGGTAGGTCTTCCAGCTCGCCAGGCGTCCCCGGACGATGACGAGCGCCAGCTGCGTGTAGCCGGTCCGAAGCGCTTGACCCGCAACAGGCCCCCCAGGTCCGTCGACTGCGCGCGGGTGAACGGGGCCAGCTCGATGACACCGCTGATCAGGTCGGGTGCGGTGGCGGCGGCGATGGTTGCCGCGCCGCCGCTGATCGACTGGCCGATGATCACTGCCGGGCCGCCGAGGTGACGGACAAGGGCGACCAGGTCGCCGGCGAGGTCGGTGCGGCTGTAGCCGTCCCAGCCGAGGCTCGAGTCACCGCAACCGCGGATGTCGACGTTCGCGACCCGGTATCCGGCCGCGGCCAGAGCCGGCGCGATGAGGCGGTAGGAGTGTCGGCTGTCACCGATGCCGTGCGCGAGGACGACGAGGGGGCCCTGCCCGCTCACGTCGTACGCGATGGTGCCGCCGGCGATGCGCAGCTCTTCGGTCATGTCTCCTCCAGCGATCGGGTGGCTCTGGCACCCGAGGCTAACCGCGTTAGCCAGGGCGTCAAGCGTCCTCCACGACGCCCAGGTGGCGCAGCGCCGACCGGCCGGGGCCGTCGTGGCGGTCGGCGCTCAGAGCGTGACGACGATCTTCTGCGCGGAGACCCCCGCCCGGTGCACGTCGAGACCCTGCTGGAGCGACTCGAGCCCCACGCCGACGACGAGCGGCTCGGGGGCCGTGCGGTAGCGCCCGTCGGCGAGCGCCTGGGGGAGGAAATCCTCGTAGATCGCGGTGCTCACCTCGTTGAAGGCCAGCGAGCTGCCGAAGATGGTCTTCGTACGGATGCGGCGGGTCCTGGTCCTGACCTGCAGGCCGATGGTGGAGGTGACGAGGCGCAGCACGAGGGGGGCGAGCTGGCGTGGGCCTGCCTGCGGCGAGACCTGGTCGAAGGAGACGGGCGGGCTGGCCATCGAGACGAAGCGTCGGCCCGTGCAGGCGCCGACGACCTGCGCGCACGGAGCGCCCGACCCGGCGCCGATGGCGATCGCACCGGCGAGCATCACACCCTCGAGGGCCTGGGTGAGGTCGGCGACGACCGTGGGGCTGCGGTAGTCGAAAGAGCGGCTGGCGCCCAGCTCCTCGACGTAGGCGTCGTTGCGCGGGGAGCAGGTGGTGACGACGTCGTACCCGGCGGCGACGGCGAGCTGGATCGCGTTGCTCCCGACACTCGTCGCACCGCCCCACACGAGCAGCGTCTCGCCGGTGGGCGTCGGTGCGGCGCTCGGGTGCGCCAGCGCCAGCTGGTCGGTCTGGAAGAGGCCGCACGCCGCGGTCGACAGCGCAAGGGGCAGGACGGCCGCGCGCTCGTAGGACAGGTCGTCGGGGATCGGCGCGGCCAGCCGCTCGAGCACGACGGTGTGGCTCTGGAAGGCGCCCTCCGCCGAGCGGTTGCGCTTCTTGTCCGTACCGATGGCGTGGCCGAGGACGCGATCGCCCACGGCGAAGCGGGTGACGCCCGGCCCGACCTCGACCACCTCGCCCGCGAGGTCGGCGCCGAGGACGAAGGGCAGCTTGATCCAGGGGAAGGCCAGCCGGCCCAGCAGCGGGACGATCCAGTCGATGGGGTTGATGGCCACCGCCCGGTTGGCGACCACGATCTCGCCCTCGCCCGGCGGGGTGTACGGCGCCGGCCCGACCTGCAGCGCGGCCCGCTTGTCGACGAGCCAGGCGGCGGTGACGGTCGGCGTCCCGGTCACGCTGCCTCCTCAATGACGAAGGTGCCATTAGCGGCCTCGGCCAGCCCGGGTCCGAAGAGCGCACCCGGGGTGTACGAGCCCGGGCGCCCCTCACCGCCGAGCAGCCGGCGCGTGACCTCCGTGGTGACCGCGACGGTGAAGTCCATGGCGTCGCCGACCCGGAGCCAGCCCTCGCGCACCTCGCCGGAGGGCCACTGCACCCGGGCGTGGCCCCACGAGGACCGCGCGGGCATGACCTGCGCACGCATCGGGACCCGGGCCAGCGCGCTGGCGGCGACCCGACCCACCCCCGGCGCGCGGGTCAGTGCCACCACGCCCGGCAGGAGGCGGCGGAGGACGGGATTGGCCGGCGCCGCCGTCGAGGCGGCGATGACGGAGCCGGCGCCGCTCGCCCGCCAGGCGGCGATCAGCTCACCGTTGGGGCCGCTCCCGGTCGACAGCACATCGCCGTCCGGGGTCCGCAGCCGCAGCGGGTGCCCGGCGAAGGCCGCGGGCTGCAGCCGGCCGTCGCGGACCTCGCGACCGCCGCCGGCGATGACCTCGACGATGGTGCCCGCGAGGGCGGCGCCGATGACGCCGGCCTCGAGGGCGAGCGACGGCAGCGCGTCGACGCGCACCTCGGTCGGCGTCGGCCGGCCCGCGCACAGGCGCAGCACCACGCTCTCGGTCGCGAGGACGCCGAAGCCGGCGCCGGTGACCAGCACCTGGCCGGCCTGCTTGGCGTGGTCGTCGAGCGCGAGCACGGCCTCGACGGCGCCCAGCTCGTTGGCGACGTCGACGTAGTGCGACCCGGGAGGGCAGGCGCGCGCGACCTCGACGGCTGTGCGCGTGAAGGGGCCGACGGTGCTGACCACCACACCCGGCGCCTCGTCGCCCAGCCTGGCGAGGGCCGCGGTGAGCCCGTCCACCACCAGCCGGGGCGGCCTGTCGAGGGTGGCCGCCACGGCGTCGAGCCGGCCGCGGTCACGGCCGACGAGCACGAGCGGGACGCCGGCGTCGTGCAGGCGCCGCGCGACCGCACGCCCGGTACGACCCGTGGCGCCGAGCACCCAGACCTCGTCCTTCACCGCCGGCCACCGTAGGGAGGCTGCTTGTCGCGCTGATGGCATGCCATGTCATGGACCGTACCAGCGTGATGACACCTGATGTCGTCGACGAGGAAGAGATGTGAGCCGCGGGTCGCCCGCCTGATGGGGGACGCCCCGGTCGGCAGCAGCCGGCGACAACCCGGTGGAGGTCACCCTGTTCGGTCCTGGCAAGCACACCGAGAGCGGCTCGTCGGCTACCTGGAGCTGCAGCTCACCGCGATCCGCGCGGCGGCGTACGGGCTCACGGAGCAGCAGGCGCGGGAGACCCCGTGCCGGAGCGCGCTGTCCATCGGCGGGCTCATCAAGCACGTCACCTACCTCCTGCAGGCGCGTGCGGCCGGTGCGGCCGACCCCGGGGCGGTGCCCGACGAGGCGGGGTACGCGCTGTTCATGGCGAGCTTCGCCTCGGCCGACGGCGAGACGCTCGCCGGCGCGCTCGCGGCCTTCGCCGAGCTCAGCGCGGCCTACCTGGCTGACGTGCGGACGGCCGACCCGGGCGCTGACATGATCGGCCCGCCCGCGCCGTGGGACGGCACCTACGGGCCCACCGACTCCGTGCAGCGCTATGAGCTCGTGCACCACATCGAGGAGCTCGCCCGGCACGCCGGGCACGCCGACATCATCCGCGAGCAGCTCGACGGCGCCGCTGCTGATGGCGGTCGAAGGGCGCAAGGGCAACGACTTCGTCCAGCCGTGGACGCCCCAGGCGCCGTGACGGCCTAGTAGGAGACGACGGCGTCGGCTTCGATCTCCACGAGCAGCGCAGGGTCGATGCCTGCGGACTTCCACCATGGAAGTTGCCGGACGGATCTCACCGAAGACCTTACCGTGCGCACGCCCGACCTCCTCCCACCGGCTGATGTCGGTCACGAACATGCGGGTCCGCACGACGTCCTCCAGCCGCGTGCCCGCCTGCTCGAGCGCCAGCTGGACTCGGCGCAGCGCCTCGCGCGCCTGCTCCCCGATGTCATCTCCGCCGACCGCCCCGCCGCCCTCCGCTGCTGCCGTCGTGCCGGCGACCGACACCCACTGGCCGACGCGCACCGCCCGCGAGTAGCCGACCAGCGACTCCCAGCGCGCCCCCGAGGAAACCATCTGCCGCTTCATCACGACTCCATCAAGCTGAGGCGAGAGCGGAGCCGCCGCGACTGCGCCGCAGCCGTCCCGCAGCACGATCGTTGACCGGACGGCTGTTCGGTCACGGCCAGGAGCGATGGCTCAAGACGAGGCGGTATCCGTCTGGGTCGACGATGGTGACTCCCCACCGGTCCCAGTACGGGTTGCGTGCTGCCACCTGCTGGCCGCCCGCACGGACCAGTTGATCGAGGGCCTCTTCATCGATGGGGCCGCCAACGTAAAGCACCAGGAGGTCTTCGTCGGTGGAGCTGGGCGGCGTCTCCCCGCCCGGGTCCCCAACCAAACTCCAGGTGCCACGCTGCCTGGGGCCATCCCAGCATCAGCAGGCCGTGGCCGCCCTCGGCGTCGGGCCCGGTCCGGTACAGCACCTCCAGCCCGAGCCCGTCGACCCAAAACCGCGCGGCCCGATCGAGGTCGCTACTGGGGCGGGCGATGCGGAGATGGCTCGATGGCTGTGGACGCATGCGCCCAGCGTCCCTCACCCAGGAAGGCCGTCCCTGTTGCCGATGGCGAGCTGAGTGGGACGATGACCGTCAGGCAGCGCCCGCCGAACGCGTGCTATCAATGATGTTGCGCATGGTGACCAGTGCGGCGGCGCACAGCGTCTCAGTCCCAGCGCGCACGACGAAGATGTCGACCGCGGCGACCGTGAGGGTGGTGCCGGGACGAAGGACGCGGGCGCGGGCAACGAGCTGGTCGCCGCGGGCCTCGGCGAGGAACTTGACGGTGTAGTCGACGGTGGCGGCCGCGCCGCCGGGCGGGAGCAGCGTGACACCCGCGGCGACGCCGGTGAAGTCGGCGAGCGCCGCGATGGGATTGGCCTGGAAAGCGCCGGGGGTGTGGGAGTGGTCGCGTCGCCACGCCAACTCGCTCGCGGCCCGGCCGGCGGCGAGCTCGGTGAAGGTGAGGCCGAACGCGGCGGCGACGGGCAGGCTGAGCACCGCGTCGGCGATGTCCTGCCGGAAGCCCCGGTCGGGCGTGGTCATGGTTGAGGGTCCTTTCGGTCGGTGGTGGCGAAGACGCCGCTGGCCGAAAGGACCAGCCGGCCGTTCGCGATGAACTCGCAGCTGGTGAAGGCGAGCTTCCGCCCGATCCGGCGGACACTCGCGGCGCCGGTGACCCAGTCGCCGAGCTGCGCCGAGCCGGGGAAGTCAGTGGTGAGCGAGGCCGTGACGAGACCGGTGCCAGCGGGCTGGCGCGGTGCGCGGTGTGGCCCATCAGCACGTCGGCGACCGCGACGAGCACCCCGGCATGCAGGAAGCCACGGGCGTTCGTGTGCCGTTCGTCGATGGGCAGCCCAACCACCGCAGGCTCGCTCACGGCCTCATGCGGCGGGCCGATCAGGTCGAGAGAACGGGCTCTTCCTGGCGCAGGGGGTGAACCCCTCGGGGGGACTCACCGCATCGCCAGGGCGCGCCAGGCGCCGTCCGCCAGGTCGGCGGCGGCGTCGGTGGGCGCGAGCTTGGAGCGGCCGCGCAACCAGTGCCGGGCGAACTCCTGGCCCGGGCCCAGCCACAGCGCATGGGCCACCCCGAACGGGCGGTGGACCACCACGCCGTGGTCGGCCTGCGACCGGAGCCAGCCGCCGACGACGTCCACGTACTGCCGATTCTGCTCACCGAAGCTCGGCTCGGCCGCCAGCAGCACCTCATCGGACAGGTCGCCGTAGAGCAGCCGAGCCAGCTCAGCGTGCTCCTGCACCCAAGCCAGCTGCGCGTGCACTACCTCCCGCACGCCTTGCTCCGCGTCGCTGGCGCCGCCCAGCACCCCCAGCACGGCCTGTTGGGACCGCGCCATGCCGTCAAGCAGTAGCCGAGCGGCAAGATCGGCCCGGGAAGGAAAGTGGTGGTACAGGCTGCCGTTGGACACCCCGGCTGCACGTCGCACCTGCTCCATCGACGCGCCCGAGTAGCCATCCACCGTGAACAAGCGCAGAGCCGCCTCCGCGATGCGGTCCACTGTCGCCACCCGCCTTACCATGGAGAGCGACTCTAGAGAACCACTCCACCACGGTCAAGGCCGCCGCAGCCTGGTCGACCGAACGCCGTCCCAGGTGAGGATCGGTTGCCGGACGACCCGCTCAGGTGACGCGGCCCAGTCTCGGTCGTTGGGGACGAGGCTGCCTGGGGGGGCCATGTCGTTTTGCTCCTCCGTTACCCGCTCAAGAGCGCGCGCGGCGAGCAGTTGCTTGCGGTACGCGTCGACGTCGAGGGCGTACGGGGTGACCGGAGCTGGCCTGCCTTGACGAGGCGGAGCGGCACGGTCGGCAGCGCGAAGCACCCGGAGAGGTGGGGGCGGCTGCTCGAGGTGACCGCCCAGGTCGACGAGCACAGCAGCGAGGTCGCCGTCCAGGTGCAGGGTCGCCGTGCGGTTGCCGGGAGCGAACAGGCCGACGCGCTCCTGAGCAGGCACCTCGGGCGGCCGGTGCGGTTGACGCGGCGTGTTCCGGACCAGGCCCGGTTGCACCGCCGGCTGCCCGAGGAGCAGGGGCTGGTGCCGGACTGGATGACCGGGGCCGTTCCCGGCCAGGAGCTGGTCACGAGCTGTCCGGTGCCCGGCCAGGCGGCCGCTTCGTGGACTTCGGGCCGGTGCACCTGCTCACCACTGGCGCTCTTGCCGAGCTCGCCGGGCAACTCGAGCGCACGAGCGTGGACGAATCCCGCTTCCGGCCCAACCTCGTCCTCGAGGCATCACGCGATCCGGTGCCTGGGCAGGTGCTGAGATCGGCGACGTCGTCCTGCGGGTGGTCCTGCGCACCCCACGCTGCGTTGTGCCCGGCCTCGAGGACGAGGGAGCAGCCGATGGACCGACAGCTGCTCAGCGCCTTGGCCAAGCACCACGGACCAGCGTGGGCGACCTGGGCCGGGCGGCGTGCTTCGGCGTGTACGCAGAGGTCCTACGCCCAGGTCAGCTCAAGCTCGGCCAGGTCATCCGGTAGCCGATCCCTTTCGGACACTGCCAAGGTCGATCGCGACACGCCGAGCTGAACCGTCCAAAAATCGTGGCGCGGAAGTCGAAGAGTGCGCATCGCACTGTCGGCGGTTTCGGCCGTGCTTGGAGCGGCTTGGTGTGGTCGCCGCCGATCGCGGAACATCCTGCTCAGCGTTGGATCTGCCGCTACGTCGTTGATGGGTCGGATGTCCGCTGACCCAGGAACTCACGCAGGATGCGGTTGAACTGGGCTGGCCGTTCCATCGGTGGCAGGTGTCCGGTATCGGCCAGCGTGATCAGCTGTGCTTCAACAATTCCGGAGGCCAGCTCGCCGGCGAGGTGGCGGACGAAGCGGACGTCGGCTGCTCCATCTATCACCAACGTGGGGTTGTGGATCTGGTGCAGTCGCTGCAGCAGCGGCGGCTCGGGCGGGGGCCGGGATATAGGCGGTGGTTCGGACCATTCTCGCCGGAACATGTCCGCGGCGAGTTCGACCATCTTTCGCCACGGCGCTGCGTCAAGGTTTATCCCGGGCCGGGTTCCGGCAGCGAAGTAGCCCACCTGTGCGCGGGCCATGGCCTGCACATCGGCCTCTGGTGCGGCGGTGTTGCCTTGGGCGTAGCTGACCAGTCGGTCCGCGGAGACGGCAGCAACCAGCAGCGGCAGCGCTTCCTCACGCATCTGCGCCGGCCAGATGTAACCGGGAACGCCGGGGCTCACCATGACAAGACCTTGCACTCGGTCGGGTCGCAGGAGCGCCGCGTCCAGGCAATGCCCGGCGCCCATGGAACAACCGACCAGCACCGCCCGATGAACGTGCAGCGCATCCAGGAACGCCCACAGATCAGCCCCGGCAGGTCCTGCCCGGCCGGGTTCGGATTCACCGAAACCGAACCGGTCCCAGGCGATGACCCGGTATTGGTCGGACGTAACTAGTCACGTGCTTTGTGCGTGGGGTAGCCAGGGGTCGCCGGCGGTGAGTTGGGTGAGGGCGTGGTAGAGGTTGATGTGGTGTTTACCAGCGGTGGCGGTGTAGGAGCGGATCGCGGCGA
>JAABUZ0100005049.1_pt1 | contig 17646 bp, 21 predicted proteins | sample 5562091 | NCBI WGS metagenome assembly JAABUZ01 (sample SAMN12813069, study PRJNA571459) | rock metagenome | isolation source: Antarctica rocks | place: Antarctica: Victoria Land, Linnaeus Terrace sud | collected 2015-12-21
ATCATCTACAAGCCAAATGATAAAGCTTATGACAGACACGCCCGCTGCACATGCCTTCCCGTTCATCATCGAGCACCGTCAGGAAGACCGCGCCCTGGACGGCTCGTTCCGCCCTTCCGCCCGCCTGATCCTCACGCCTGCCTTGCGCACGTCCGGCCTCTGGGCGATGCTGCCCCCGGAAGACCTGCACACACTGGTCCTGACGTTAACCTTTGTGGCACCCAACGGCTGGTGCCGCCCCACCCTCCTGGAACTGGCCGAAGCCATGCGTGTGTCACAGACGAAGGCCCGCGCCCGCGTGGAGAGGCTGGCGGGCCGCGAGTGGGAGGGGCAGCCCCTGCTGACCCACCTGCCCCGGCCCGACGGCCTGGACGCCTACGCCCCCGGACGCCAGGTGGTCGGGCGCGAGGAAGCGTCGCTGCCACCCGCGCACGCGCAGACAGCGCCGCCGCCGCCGGTAGCGGGCAAGGAAGCAGTCATCGCGCAGAGCCGCGCCCGGTACGCCAAAACGCGCGAGGAGGTGGAAGCACAGATCGGGGCGATGATGGGCTGGGCGCCGCCTGATTTTGCGGGGGACGATCCTGCCGTGGCCGAGGGCAAGAAGCGGGCGTTCAAGGCCATGACGGACTTTGCAATGCCCAAAGAACAGGCCCTGGACTTGCTGGCCCGCTTTGACCTGGGGGACGTGGAGAAGCAGCTAGCGTGGCTGCCCAGCCGCAACGCCAAGAACCCAGCCCGGTTCCTCGCTGCCGCCATTGAGGGCAGCTACGACATGCCCGTCAACTTGCGCCGCGAGGCGTCAGCAGAGGCGGATCCGAGTGCGCGGCAGGATGAGCAGTAAGGCGGTAAGGGGCGGGGCATCGTGGCACCCTCTTCCCATTCGGCTCGTAGATGAGGTGATGCCAACACTCAAAGATACGGAGATTCGGGTGCTTCTTGTAATCCTTCGAGCGACTTGGGGGTGGCGGGCAGACCGCATCGCAGGCGATGGAAAGCACAAGCGGCGCGACTGGCTTTCGCACAGCCAGCTGCGTCGCCGCACGGGGCGGGGCAGCGACGCGGTGTCCGGGGCAGTGGCGTCGCTGACGGCGGCAGGTTTGATCGTGGTGGAGGATGCGGGCGGCAGTTCCTTAGCCACGCCGGAGGAGCGCAGACGCAGCCTGGGCCGTCTTTACTTCCGGCTGGGAGACATGTGGGAGATAGATACCGGTGGGAGCATAGATGCAGGGGTGTGGAAAAGTGGAAAACCCGGGACGCGCGCCGTCCGGGAAAAGCCGAAACGACAACAAACAAATATATAACAACATAAGGATCGAAGCGGATTAAACCGCACTTGAGAAGTCTCAGGATGAACAGGAACTGGTTTCCAGAGGCACAACGTGTGTAGGCTCTAAACCTGCCGATACGCGGAAGGCATGCTGCTAGGCGTTCCCGTTCATGCCCAGCTGGATAGCTTCCGTTCGGGCTGAAGTTAGCACCCCACCCCACGCAAACTCTCCGCTATCGTTTTGCCTTCACTTTTTTCAGCGATTCCTTGACTCTGTCTTCCAGCCCTGCTATAATGCCCGAAAGATTGCAACTAACTAACAACCTGACGACGCAACGGAACGGAGGACTACGTCTATGGGGGGATACCTTGCCCACTTTGGCCTGACCCGCGCACCCTTCTCCACTACGCCGGACCCCGAGTTTGCCTACGCCACGCGGGAACACCAGCTTGCCATCGCGAAAATTCAGTACGTTGTGGATGAACGCCAAGGCTTTTTCCTGCTTCAAGGAGATAACGGAACTGGCAAGACGACCATCTCGGAGTTTTTGCTCAACCACTGGCGTGAAGACAAGGGTCTTGCTATCGCTTACCTGCCAAACCCTGCGGCACGCACGCCCTCGCAGTTCCTGCGCCTCCTGCTGGGTGCCTACGGCCAGGATCCGCCCCGTCTGCAGCAGGACTGCTGGGATGCCCTCAGCGGCTACCTGGCCGCCAATCACAAGCAAGGGCGCACAACCGTTCTGGTCATCGACGAGGCGCAGACCATCAGCGCTGAAAACATGGAAACGTTGACCCATATCTCCAACCTCCAGACCCAGCGCTCCAAGCTGATCCAGATCGTTCTGCTGGCTCAACCCAACATCGCCCGCAAGCTCACCTACAAACCCGCATTGCGCGACCGCATCGCCCACGGATCGGTGCTCAACCCTTTGACTTACGATGATGCGCTGGAGCTGCTCCGCTATCGCGTTCGCCAGGCTGGAGGCGCATTCGACCGTATCTTCGGGGAAAGCGTCACCCACCCCATCTACAATGCCACCAAGGGCATCCCCAGGCGGCTGTGCATGCTCTGCGACGGCATGATGCTCAACGCCTACGCGCTGGGCCGAACGCATGCGAGCACGGAGGAAGTGGAGGCGGCTTTGGCCGACCTCAAGTTCAAAGGATGGAAGGAATAATCTATGGCTGGTTTCGAGATGCCTGCACGGGGCGCAGGCGCGGCCATGCTGCGCGATCTGCGGGACGAGGAGCGCCCTACCACGGACACTTCCTCCCCCGTAAGTACGGATTTACGGGAGTCCGTACTTACGGAATTAAGGACTGACGGAAGCACTGATGCCAGTACGCAAGTGCGGAAGGAAGGCATGAAGGAAGCAAATCCGTCAGCAAGTAAGCCCGCACGGAAGGGAGCAAGGGAGCAAGGGAGCAAATCCGTCAGCACGGACGCACGTATAAATTTCATTAGCGTGGTTGACACGGCACTTGCCAGCCGGGAACCGTTGGGCGGAGGCGTCAAGGCAACCGTGGATATGTCGCCGGAGTTGTCCAGCCGCGCCAAGCGCTACCTCGCTGACCATCGGGGCCAGAGCACTCGCCAAGTGCTCATCGCCCTGTTTGACGCGTTCCTGGCGGAGAAGGGTTACTGAGATGGTGAAGCCTCCCGGTGCAAGCCTCGTCCATCACTACGAGGATCCCCGTGATGCCCTGATGACCCCGCACAAGTTCATGGCGCTGACCCACTACTACGTGGATCGGTGGCTGCCGGAACTAGGGGAGCGCGGACACATCATTGTCACCGTTCTGCGGCGCATGGGCTATCTGGACCGGGAACGCGACGTGGAGCGCGGCGGCATTGAGATCGAGCAGGAAGAGCTGGCGGCATTGTGCGGCCTCAAGCTGCGTACCCTTCAGCGCGAGTTCGGCGACGAGGGTGGACAGCCGGTAAACCCCGTGCTGCACCTGTTCGTCCAGCGTGAGAAACAGTATTACCGAAACGGAGCCGGGCGCATCGTGCGAGAGAAAACCGTTTACGTCGTGCAGATGAAAGACCCTATCCACCCGAGCGACCTAGCGGCTATCCAAAAAGAGGCGGAGCACAGAGAAAAAGGCCGTAGCCGCCAATCTGGCGGGAACGGTGAACCTCGTAGCCGCCAATCTGGCGGGGACACACGCCAATATGACGCCCCTAGCCGCCAATCTGGCGGGGACACACGCCAATTTGGCGGCAACTATAAGGTAGGTATTACTCTTAATACTTTAGAGAGTCCTAATACGCCTGCGGCGGACGGAGTTTCGCATTCGCTTTTTCAGGAGCAGGAGTTAGCCCGCACCTGGACACAGCTTACGGAAGCCGAACAGCAGCCATACCGCATCCAGGCCGAGCAGGAGCTGACCACACTTTTCGGCTTTGCGGAGTGGTCAAAGATTGGAGCCAGAGCACACGACCGCCAAGTATGCACGAGGGCGGAAACTTTGTATAAGGCCGCAGTTAAAGAGGGCAGAGGATAATTCGTTTTCCGCGTAAAGCGGTCAACGGCTGGAAGGATACGCACTCAGTGGAACCGTAGGAAGTGATGGACACTAAAGCGCCGTTCGGTCAGGAATAAGACGACATCGGAACGTGCCTCTAGGGCACGCCAAGTGGATGTTCAAAGGCAATGCCTCAGAGAACAAATGATTTTCAACAACTGGTCGAACTCATTCATCGCCTGTTCGCGCCTCAGAACGCCACCGTGACCGCTTCCGCCATGGTCCAATCGGCCTCCGGTCAGGAAAGGGAAGTCGATGTCCTTGTTGAATTTGAGACAGAACTTTATCCGGTGCGGATCGCCGTTGAAGCCAAAGACCTCTCCCGCCCCATCAAAACCACTACGCTTGAACAGTACATAGGAAAATACAACTCCGAGGGTGGAGTCAAAGTTAACAAAGTGATCATCGTGGCGAAATCGTTTGCCAGACCCGTCGTAGACCGCGCCCGCTCTCTGGGCTTTGAACTACATACGCTGACAAGCTTAGAGGCTGGCGGGATCGGGGAGTTCTCAAAACCGCAGCAGGATCAACAGGGTGAGTGGTGGGTCGGAAAAAGTTTAGGGAAGGGAGTAACGCTGTTTCTTTTTGACGGTGCCGGAAAGCGGTTCGGTGACGCTTACCAGGCAGGAAGGTTGATGAAGAAAAAGCCGCGCACTTTTCTTGGCACTCCTCTTTTATGGGCGACCAATATTTTGAATGGTTATCTGGGCGAACAAGTGAACGGGTTCTTGAGTTCCAGCGTGGCGGCGGGCAGACCGTTGACGAACAGGGTCATGTCCAGCGACAAATGGGGCTTGGCCTGGCTGTAGTGGAGCTGGCGGGTGACGGAAAAGTGGTTGGCATTCCAATCGTGGGCGGCTTTGGGGTTGGCGTCACTGACCGGACGGGGAGCGTAGAGGCGCACCAGCAGTTCATTCTGCTTGACGCCCCGGCGTAGCACATCGAGCAAGCCGCGCTGGGCAATCTGATCGGAGAGAGGCGTTTGAGGAACTTGTCCGCGTCGTGCCCGCCCGCTGCAAAGCCCAGTTTGGCATACGTGTCCGGCTGCGTGGCTTCCAGAAAGGCGCGCAGATGGGCGGTGTCTACGCAAAAGGACTTGTCGTAGTCGGCGAGGGAACCGAGCAGGTAGCCGCCTTCGGTGAGCAGGCTGCGCTCTATCAGGGCTTCCAGCCCTTTTTCGGTGGTGTCTGTGGTGCTCATGGAGTGTGTTCTAAGTGATCGGGCGGGGGATGCGCTCCCGCCAGGCGCAGCGCCCTGCGCAGGTTGACCAGACGGGGGCGATTGATCTGCAATTTCTCTACCGTCGCGCGCCCGGTGGCTGTGAGGCCGCTGACCTGGGCGAAGTCGTCCGTCCAGGCAAAGTGTTCGGCCCAAGACTGCCGGCGGGGATGGAAGAGGGGAGCATCATTCCCCGTTGCCGGGTCAACCGCACTGGTCGCGGTGAACTTGCGGCTGTTGCAGCCTTGACAGCAAAAAGCCAGGTTTTCTAAAGCGTCCGTGCCTCCCGCCGCACGGGGCTGAATGTGTTCCACGGCAAAGTCGTCATGGGACAGTTGTTCCTGGCTCCGGCAATACTCGCAGCAGCGGCCTGCCCGGCTGGCAATCTGCTCCCGCCTGCTTTTCCCAATGCGTGGAGCCGTCATGGATTAACCGAAACGGGGCGGATGCCCATCTGCTGCACGAGGGTGTGGAGCGGCACGCTCCGCCGCCCGGCCAGTTCCACCAGAGCGCGCGTGCGCCGCAAGGTCAGCTCTTCCGTTTGGTCGGTCAGGCCAATCAGTTCCGCTTGCTCACTGGGGGTCAGGGCTTCCGCCTCCCGCCGCGCCACAAGGACGCGGTAGCGGCTCCAGAAGGTTTCGGGGAGGCCCTGTCCGATTTCGCGCAGGAGGTCGCCTTCCCCGGCGTCGGCGGGCAGCACGTCCAGCAGGGACGCAACGACCTCATCGGGGGTTTTGCCGCGCGCGCGGGCGGCGGCGAGAAGGCGGGCTTCGGTATCCGGCTGAAAAGTGATGGACATCAGTATTCTCTTTTGTGCGCGTGCGTTTGCTTGTTGAGAATAGAATACCCCGCTTTTTGGGCTTTAGAGGGGCCTGTGGGGCGTTCCATAGTGCAATATGACAGAATACTCATGTAGTGAGAATCGAGACGGGGTAGGAGGCGTTTCGCACGTCTATTTTGCCTGTGACGGCTTCGGCAATGAGGGCCGTGCGGTACTCATGGATGAGTTCCATTTCGCGCTCGGTGCGGGCGATGGCGCGGTCTATCTGCTGGCTTTCGCGGTCAATGTAGGCAACAATGGCGGCCTGTTCGTCCTGCGGGGGCAGGGCGTCACGCCGTAGCCAAAATCTCGTTTCAATTCCACCTTGGTTCTATTAGAAGCAGTGAGGGCAGGAAAGCTTTGCAGCAGGGGAATGAGTTTCAATTCCACCTTGGTTCTATTAGAAGCTAACTCCCTGTCAGCCCTGCGTCAGCCCTTTGCCAGTTTCAATTCCACCTTGGTTCTATTAGAAGCAACTCCACGCCCAACGTCCCTACCGTGCCGACATGGGGCGTGTTTCAATTCCACCTTGGTTCTATTAGAAGTTGTCTGATAGGCCGTCAAGCAATGCCTGTATGCCCAGGTTTCAATTCCACCTTGGTTCTATTAGAAGTAATTCAATGGCACTTTCCACGTCACTCGCTATCACGTTTCAATTCCACCTTGGTTCTATTAGAAGCAACACTGCCCGAAGCCCTGCGCGTGATTGAAGCCTGTTTCAATTCCACCTTGGTTCTATTAGAAGCTAAAAGACATTGTGCGCCGGGCTAAAGAACTCAGTTTCAATTCCACCTTGGTTCTATTAGAAGTCGTACCACAGCACACGCAGCACCTTGCTCCTGTCAATGTTTCAATTCCACCTTGGTTCTATTAGAAGCCGGGGCGGCAGGGACACGGAATGAGACAGGGACACGTGTTTCAATTCCACCTTGGTTCTATTAGAAGCCTGTGAGCCGTCTCCGCACAGCATTTCTATTGCCCGTTTCAATTCCACCTTGGTTCTATTAGAAGCTGGCAGCCAAAGAGGCCTTTCTGGCCGAGTGCCTGGTTTCAATTCCACCTTGGTTCTATTAGAAGGGTGCGGCTCGGTCGGTGCCAGTGGGCACGGTACGCCATGTTTCAATTCCACCTTGGTTCTATTAGAAGTGTGCGCCCCCTGGCCGGCCTGCCCCTGCTGATCCGCGTTTCAATTCCACCTTGGTTCTATTAGAAGTCTACATATAGCCAGCCACAGGTCCGCAGTCACTAATTCTGCATACCCCTGCTTTGTTCCTGCTGTTGACATGCCTGCGATGCTGGCAAAAAGTGGTAACAAAGAGGAAAAAAATCGTCGGCCTCTCCTGAAGAACAAGGCTACCGGAGGGCGACGACGTGAAATTGGGTCTTTGGTAAAGCGCAGTTGCAGTTTTCAACTAGCGCATTTGTCTTTATCCTTAATCCTTGTCATCATCTTACCTAACGCTCTTACTCTGATAGAGCAACAAAGTTGAAAATGCAGGTAGGAGTTGAAAACGTATGTAGGAAATAGAGGCGGGCATGCAGAACAAAGCCCTCAATGCATAGTTGCCTCATCGCTTCCTGAAGCCTTCTTGCTCGTTCGACCCTATTCTGCCTGCGTTCACACGGAAGAAATGCTTCTATGTCCCAAACGGAACGCTTGTACTGGATCGACAGTCAAATCCGCACCAAGGCTTATCCCAACGCAGACACCGTTGCCGGTCAGTTTGGCGTGTCCACGCGGACCGCTTATGCTGATCGCGATTACCTCAAAGAGCGCCTTCATGCCCCTTTGTGCTTTGACCGGCAACGCGGCGGCTGGAATTACTCTGACCATACCTTCGTCCTGCCCCTGCTTGCTCTCACGGTTCGTGAAGCCGCTGCTTTGCATCGTACCCTCCTCATCGCACACGAATACTTGGGAGCCCTGGAAGCCGAACCCGTCCGCCTGCTCGCCGAACGACTGGCTCAGTACCTGCCTGAACTGCGGCAGGGTGGGGGAGACGAGTCCGTGTCCGGCGCCCTGCACCCCTCCAGCAATGTCAGCGCCCCTGTTGCCTTGCTGCAAGACTGCCGGGATGCCATTCGCACTCGGCGGCGCATCCGCTTGCTTTACTACAGCGTCGGGCGGGATGCTCTTTGGGACCGGGTGGTGCAGCCGTACCATCTGCGCAACCATAGCGGCGAAGAGTACCTGGTTGCCTGGTGCGAGCGCCGACAGGACTGGCGCGTCTTCTTTCTAGGGCGTGTGCGCGAGTGGCATGTGCAGGAGCCTGAGGGTGCGTTTGTCACCGACCCTGCCTTTGATGCCGAAGCGTACTTTAAGCAGGGCCTTGCCCTCCGTCATGGAGAAGCAGTCGTCGAGGTGATCGTGCAGTTCACGCCCTACCAGGCCCGCTGGATCCGCGAGCGCCGCTACCTCCCACTCAGCAGACAGAAGACTTGCCCGATGGCGGCCTGCGCCTTTCCCTGCGTGTTGCGGGAACGTTTGAGGTCAAACGCTGGCTTTTGGGCTACGGCGCGGAAGTAGAGGTGCTGAAACCGGCTGCCCTACGCGACGAGATTGCCGCCGACACAAAAAAACTCGCACAGATTTATGCTGCGCCTGGTCACTGAAGTCGTGCTTCACTTTCACCTGTTATAATGAGCTTACACAGCCTTACCGACTCCACAAAGGAAAACTCCATTGAGACTGCGCATTGTGCTGGAAGCCGCCCGCGAAACCAGCCTGCCCATCAACTATCAGGAGTATTTGACGGCATCGGTATACCACCTGCTCGGCACGTCAAGCGCCGACTTCGCCCGGTTCCTCCACGACGACGGCTATCACGCCGCAGGCAGTGCCAAACGCTTCAAGCTGTTCCACTTCGGCTGGCTGCACGGGCGACGCCGCATCGCCGGCGCGACCCTGCGCTTTGCCCCAGGCCCCATTGAGTGGCACATCGGTTCCCCGGTTCCCGACTTCCTGACCCACTGCGCGACCGGCCTGCTTGCCGCCGGTTCGCTCCAGGTTGGCCCTGCCACGTTCGGCATCAGCGCCATCGAGACCCTGCCTCCCCCCAAGTTCACAGGCACGCCTGCTGGCTTTTCCTGCCTCAGCCCGATCGTCTGCGCGCTGCCCTTGCCTGACGGACGTACCCGTTACCTGCGCCCTGCTGAAGGCGAAGAGTTCAGCGAAGCCGTCCGCCGCAACCTGCTTGCGAAGCATCAAGCCCTGTACGGTGCCTTGCCTGATGACGATACCTTGCACCTGCACTTCGGCCCTGCCTACCTGGAACGCTCTCCCGGCACCAAGAAGATCACCTACAAAGGCATTGACATCGTTGGTGCGTTCGCTCCTTTCACCCTGTCCGGTTCACCTGCTCTGATGCAGCTCGGCTACGAGGCAGGCCTCGGCGAAAAAAACGCCTCCGGCTTCGGCATGGTGGAAGCAACACCGTGATCACCCAAACACTCAACTTCGAGGGAGCAAGAGGCAAATAAATGATAATGCGGTATAATACAATTGCAAACGTTCCTGCGGCCCGAAAAGTTGCCGTCTGGGTGGCCTGCTTCCGTTTACGGAAGATAGGACCGCAGGTCATCTGCACTTCCCTGTTGTACAATGTTTCCCGCTTTGGAATACAGTGCCCGCATCAGGCGTTTCTCCACATCCTTCAACGCCCCCCGCATCTCACGCTGAACGGTATATGCCGCCACATCCGCCAATTGGATCCCGCAAGATTTGTGCGACGGACGATGTTTGACCTCTACACGGCTCAGACCCTTCCGGCGCACCAAGCGAAATACGCGCGTGTTAAAGGCACGCTGGCGTTCCTTGCTCATATCCTCATCACACCAAATACGGCGTACTGGCCTCGCGTCAAGGTGCTGCTCAAGCACCCACAAAGCGGTGGCAGCTGGCAACTGCGTCGGGCTGTTCCGATCCACCTCCTGTTCCGTCTTATCCAAGACAAGTACGACCATTTGCGCTCTTTCCAGGATCAGTTGCAGCACCCGCATACGAAGTGGCACACTGCTGCCGTAGCCATGCAGTTCAGCCGTTGCCAGCAATCCAAGCTCTTGGCGAATGTGTCGCAAAGCATCGTCAATTTCTTCCTCTTGCGTGTCCATGTAGACCCCGCAGCAGATATAAAACTCCTGCCCGTGTCCTACCACGGCATCTGGTGTGCCGCTCCAATCCACCCCAACAAACGACATAATGCGCCTTAAGCTTGCCGAATCGGTTCTATTAGATTTTTGCTTATAGGCTTACTTACCTAATATTGTTGCAATTCCGTATTCAGCGTGTCGTTACTATACCTGGTAGTCAGTTGCAACGTTCTTTTGGATCTTACCTTATATTCGGGCAAATGTAGTATAACCATTATAATCTTACCGGTATACCTGACTGGTATACAAGTTAATGCAAGTGCTTACCAACAACGGGAGAACTTGTTCCGTTGTTGGTAAGCCATGGAAAAGAGAATATAACACCCCAAATATGCCTTTAGAATAAATGCGCGAAGGTAACCGCGAACATCACCAACACAAACAATGGCTTTATAAAAGCTCATACCTATTAGTAGGGACAAGTTAAATATTATGCTTGATACAGTTCTTGAAATAGGCAAAGTGCTTCGGGCCGCACCCGACGGCTTAAAATTTCACCGGTACATCAAAAAAGGGCCTGTTTATGATGAGAAGAGAAATCCTGTGGTTTTCTGGCGAGTGCCCGTTGCACTTGATGGTACGTTTGACTTTGCACAACATGAATTGCTGACCGACGAAAATCGTCAAAAGCGGCTTTTCTATCTAAACTACAAATCCAGTGACGCAGACTCAACAAAGCCTTATATTTATGGCGACGTTTATAGAAGCGTCACAAAGATTGGCGAAGACGGCAATTTTCGATTTGGAGATGCAAACAAAAAAAGCTGGATGGCATTGAATTCCTTTCAGCGCGCCGAAGGAACTGATGCTATTCCTACAAATCGGGTCAAGAACTTCCGCAATTCTTTCCGCAAGCAATTAGGCGAAATTGAAACTTTTCTGCGTGCAAATGCTAACAGCTATATTCACTTTGATTTTGATGGAGAAGGATGGCAGGATCTTACAGAAGAGCTAGAGTTGCTCAACCAAAGCTTATTGAAAAGTTTCTTCCAAGAAACTCAGCACGGCTATGTCATGTCTGCTTTTCTCTATAAGACACTCGCCCCTGGAAGCAGCCGCACGTCCGGTTTCCAAAGCGGCAACGAATACAAAAGCCGTATTTTTACAACTCAAGATGAAGCAATGGACTTGCTGTATGGAATTAACTATTCTTCACGGGCTGCCGTTCGCAAGAACGACGTTAAAATTGTCGTCCTGCCACGTGGGGAGAATTTGAAGGCTGAACAAATAGAGCATTTCTTTGAGCGAGCTGCTTCCGCCGAACCCGATGACAAAGCCGAAGGAGGCGAAGAAGAACTACAAAGGGATGTCCAGCCTGAAGCGGCGGAAGAACTGTTTGCTTTTCTTACGCAGGATGATCAGCAAACGCGCAATATTCTGCAATTTGATTTTGTGTTCAGCAAAGCAGGTGGCACACAGGCAGACACAGATTTAATTGAACTTTCGGGCCTTGATCGGTCAAAGCTGTCCTACCTGAGCGAGCGTGTACGAGAAAAGCAGAAGCAAACAGAAGAGGAACGCCAGACGTTTTTTCTGAGACTGTTTGGAAAGCCACCAAGTAAAGAGTACCGTAAGTTTACAGTGATGTCCGCGTTATTGAGCCTTCTTAGCAACAAAACGCGCAACGAAAAAAAGTATCAAAGTCATTTGCTGCATGTGCTGCCGCAAATATACACGGGCAGTTACTTCCAAGACCCAGTGCTGCTGCCTGCATTTATTGAAAAGACCGAGTTCAATCTCCGTAACGATCAGCCACCCAGCTTCAACTTGCTCAAGTTCGAGTTTTATTTCTTAACCAGGATTCAAAACAGTGAAAGGGATTATCTGATGGATATACGAAGTTCGCGCTCTTATCAAGTGGGTTTGCTGCTGGGCAAGCTTGCCAAACAGTTCTCCGGGCCAAATTCGCCTATTAAATCGTTTGAAAAAAACTACGTCGGGTTGTTGTCGCGGCGCATCACAACTATTCCTGACGTTGTAAAGCTTGCCAACGAAATCAACCAGAAGCTAGTGATCCATGAACTTTCCAAGTTCACATTCCGCACATCCAATGAACTTTCAGAAGAGCTAAAAGGATTCTCTGGACGCTATGACAAGAACGAATGTGCCTTTGGGTTTTTTGAAAGTTATTTCGCTCCCTTGCCGAAAAGTACCGAGGGAAGTATAGCTCACGAATAAAGTAGATTTTAGATCGCTGCAATTTGAAGCCATAAGTACAGTGAATGAGAGGATAAGCAAATGCACATTGTTGATTTACCTGTGGACAAGTCGGAAATTTTGTTTCTCTACGAGAGCACTTATTCTATCCCAAACGGTGATCCGTTCACGGGAGAGCAGCGCTACGATGAGGAAACAAAGCGTGTACTAGTCAGTGACGTTCGGATTAAGCGATTTATTCGGGACTACCTTTATGATGTCGGCGAGGACATCTATGTCCGTAACGACCGCTCAAATGTGAAAGAATCCACAAAAGCGGGGGATGCGGAATCAGGAGCCGCCGCCCGGTTCAATAGTCTGGAGAAAGCTTCTCCTAATACCCCCGCGCAGACGCTGCTGACGAAACTGATTGATGTGCGCTTGTTCGGCGGTATTTCGACGAAAACGGGGAGTGCCGTCAACCTAACCGGGCCGGTGCAGTTTGCTTTGCTCAATCCATCGCTCAATGCAGTAGAGCTGCGGATGCATCAAAATACATCTCTATTTGCCTCAAAGACAGACAATACACGCGGTGCGATTGGAACAACGACAGTTGTTCCCTATGCCCTCAATCAAATCCATGGCTGGGTAAACCCATTCGCGGGGCGTCATACCAACCTTCAGCCGGAAGACATACAAGCCATGTTCAAGGCGTTGTGGGAAAGCGTCAACAATGCTAATACACGTACTAAATCCAACCAAAACTCCGTACTTCTGCTTCAAGTCGTTTATACCGAGCCGACAAAAAAACTGTATGGTCTTGATCGTGCCGTCAAAATGACTCCCATGGAAGATAAAAGAGGAGAGCAACTGCGAAATCGCGGAGATTATGAACTTGATTTCACGGGTTTAGAGGAAGCTGTTAATGCATCTTCAGTCGTGAAAATAGTCAATTTCTATACCGAAGACGAGACAATCAAGAACCAGTTGCTAGTTTTGGGAAAGTTCAACGAGCTAAAACTTGACGCTTGATATTGCGGCGCAGGAGGTTGAAATGCAGGGCTGCAAATTTCGTGTCCAAGGACATTGGGCGCAGTTTCGGAAGCCGGAGACGAACAACAACCCGCTCACGCATGACTTTATCACCAAAACGGCCCTCATCGGATTAATTGGGGCCGTGCTAGGCAAGCAGCGCGAAGAGATGCGTTCTCTTTTTCCGATACTGAGCACAGACTTGCTTTACGGCGTCCAGATTAGCGGCGTCGTCAAGAAAGAGTCTTGGGCCTTCACGATGCGTAATGTCAATAAGCAGAACGAGAAAGCGCCACGTCAAATGGAGTTTCTGCGAGATCCAAACTTTGTTGTTGTTTTAGCTCTTGCTGATGTTCGCTCACTGGATGTTTTCACGCGCTTTGTGTCTGCTTTACAAAACAATGAAGCTTGCTATACGCCTGTTCTCGGCTTGCATAATTGTCCCGCCGAACTTGAGTGGCTAACTGAAGGAGATTTTGCGGCTGCACAAGGAGAATACCGGTCTAAAGGCTTTGTGCTGCGTTCTCACAAGTTGAGTACTGAGTTTGACTTTCGGCAGTTTCGTCTCGGATTTGAGCGTATTCCCAGCTACCAAAACGACGACTGGTGGAACCAGCCTGACGGCTATCGGGATGTTATTTATCCTACGACTGATGCGGAAGTAGCTGTTATCGGGGATCATTACCAATTTTCTACAGGAGAAGCATGGTGTCTTATTTAATCGCTGAAACATTATGTGACTTCGACCGCTACCGTTCGCACCCACACAAGTTCCTGCGCGTTCACATGAACGGCGTGATGGAAGGGGTATGGCTGCGCAAAGGCTCCAAAGTAGCGGATGCCGCTGCATTGTTTCATGATTTGGGGAAACTCAATCCAAACTTTCAACCTAAACTTGATGATTTGTCTGTCACAGGTTATTCTTCTCATGCCTATCTCTCAGCCCATGCTTTCCTTTGCTTCTGTGCAGTTAATGGGAGACAGGGGGCCGAGGCGCTTGGCATTACCAAAGATGCCGACGTATTCAGTGTCCTGGCCCTCATTAGTCATCATCATGGCAGTTTGCCGGACTTCAGTGGTATCTTGAGCATCAGTGAGCGAGAACGATTGGCGGCATTCTTAGAAACACAACCCGATCTTCCAATCTCCGAATATTTGCAGCAGTGGCTTGCTCATATTCCTTTTGATGTGTTAAATCCAAAGCATCGAAATATGATGGAGCGTTGCAGTGGAATGGCAACAGGGATACGAGATGCCATCGCAAGCAAGTTAGATTTCTTTGTTGAAACACAATATGGTTTCTCGTGTCTGATTGAGGCTGATAAACGCGATGCCAGTGATAACAAATGGTTCAAGCGCAATGAGCAGCTCACATGGGTACGCAGTCACTTCTCTTCCAGCCTGAACAGCACACTTCAGCAACTGAAAGCAGATAGCAGTCTTAACCAGGTACGTACCGACATAAGGAATGAAGCATTAGCTAATCTTCAGTCCGCCTTGGAACAGGGCAAGCGCACTTTTTTGCTGACTGCCCCGACGGGTTCCGGCAAAACTTTGGTGCTATTGACGCTAGCAGATGCCATCAGAAATGTACAGCCAGAACATGCTGTAGTTTATGCATTGCCATTTCTCGCCATTACTGAGCAAGTAGAAGATGTATGCCGTCAAATCTTTTCTCAAGAGCAGTCGTTTGTGACACGTATCGACTCGCGCGCTCAAAATGCTAAGCTTGAAAACCTGCTTGCTGTGCTGGAAGAACAGCCGGAAAGGATAAGCGAACTGTTACGTGAGAGCTTTGCGACTGAGACATTTGACGCCGCTTTCATTATCACAACGTTTGTACAGCTATTTGAAACGCTGTTGAGCAATAGGGGAGCAACGTTGCTAAGATTGCCGAACTTCTCAAAATGTATCTTCCTATTGGATGAAATCCAATCTCTGCCGCCCCGTCTTTACGTTTTTCTCACTGCCTACTTACAGGTATTTTGCGAGAAGTTCGATGCTTACGTTGTACTTTCTACAGCAACAATGCCTGCTTTGGAGTTGCCAGATAAGTGGATAGCCCCTCAAGAAGATGCGCGAATTCTGTTTCCTGCCTATCAGCCTCCGGTAGAGTTGCTTGACTTCCAGAAGTATTTCAAGTCGCCTGTTTTCAACCGCTACGAGATCATGCGTCTCAACGAAGATACTTTTCAGGTTTCTTTATCTGAGTTGGCAGACAAAATTCAAGACTTAAAAGCATCTTGTCTTGTGATACTTAATACGATTGATGATACTCGGCATCTTTATGACTTGCTTTGCCCTGGAACGGTAGGTCTAGATGTAAGATTGCTGAACACGCGGTTCACATTAAATGATCGACGCAGAACGATTGCTTATTGCCAAGAGCGACTGCGTAACGACGAAAAAGTAATCTTGCTGTCCACACAGTTGATCGAAGCCGGGGTAGACATTGATTTTCCTGTTGTCTTCCGAGACTTGTGCTCATTGCCAAGCTTGATACAGTCAGCGGGAAGATGCAACCGCAACGGCAAACCCGAAAAAGGCAAAGTATATTTTTTTGAGTTAGTTGATGACGAGAATAAATCTCGTGCCGAACTTGTTTATCGTGATGTCGCGGATAAGTGGATTCTTGACTTCTCGCGTACGAAGCTGAGTGAATCGTTGCTTGAGAGTGAACTTCTGCAAGTGCAGAAGGAGTATTTTTCCCTCATCAATCAAAACTTGGCTGTCGGTGACCATCCTTTACGAGTCGATAATCAGCGTAAACCTGATAATTTGATTCGTCGTATCAACGAAGCTGCATTTCAAACAGTCGGCACTTTTCGCCTCATTGATGAGGAAGTCTTCGGCATAGAATTACAGTACTACGTGCCGATTGATGAGAAAGACGATGCGTGGGAAGTGCTGAATTCAATCACCATTGACGCCGCCAAAGCTGCTGAGAAAGTTGGTGGACGTTTATCTTTTCAAGATAGAAAAACCCATCAGCTAGCAATAGAAATTCAATTGCGCCGCATGAGCGGCAATACCGTACAGGTAAGGGTTTATAACGAAAGCCAAGCACCTCCGGCTGAACAACGGCATGGACAAGTGAAAGAGGTTTGCGGTTTGCGCAAATTGCTGAACGCCTTTGACTATACAGAAGAGACAGGATTGCAGCTCAATAGCCAGGGTCTTGCTATTCTTTAGCGGAAAAGAGTTGAAAGATGGATACAGAAACAACTGTAACAATGAGTGATGCATTCTCACTCAAGGAGATGCGGGTGGGCGGGACGGAGATGCACTATTACGTGCTCTGCCCGCGCAAGCTGTGGTGGTTCTCGCACGGCATGGAGCAGGAGCATGTCACCGGTGGGGTGGGAGCGGAGAATGTCGCCTTGGGCCAGGTGCTGCACCAGGAAAGCTATCCTGGTAAGCCCCGCAAAGACGTCATGATCGACGACCTGCTGCGCCTGGACTTTACTGAAGGCGGAGAAGTGCATGAAATCAAGAAAAGCCGGGGAGCACTGAGGGCCACGCGCTTCCAGTTGCTGTACTACTTGTACTATCTCAAGCACGAGAAAGGAGTGGAAACAACGGGCGTGATCGACTTCCCCAAAGAGCGCCGACGCGAGACAGTCACGTTAACTCCCGTGCTGGAGGACGAAGTGGCGGCGATGGTACAAGGCGTGCGCCAAACCCGCATACTGCCTACACCGCCTCTGGTGCCCGCCCCAATGCCGATCTGCAAAAAGTGCGCCTATCAAGACCTGTGCTGGGGCTGATCGTGCGGGGGAGAAGGAGTCAACCGGTGAAGAACTACTATGTACTGTCTAACGGACGGGTCAAGCGCGAGGCCAACACGCTCTACATGGGGTCCCCTCACGAAACGGAATATAAAGCACGTTAAGGCCACATATTAGGCTTGGTCAACTTAGGCCTGGTCAGCGGCTGGGATCCAGCGATAGAGCGTTGGCACGAATATTCTCAGGTTGGTCGCGACTTCCCGTGGCGGTACCCCGTTGGCCAGCAGCTGTTTGGCGGATTCGATTTTGCTGTCCGTCATCTGCCGCCTGCGCCCGCCCCGCCGTCCCGATTGCCGGGCGATTTCAAGGCCCGCACGGGTGCGCTCCACCGTCAGTTCTCTCTCCATTTCCGCCAGGCTCGCCATCACGTGAAAGAAAAACCGGCTGGGCGAGATGCGAGACCGCAGTTACGAGAACCAGCGCTACCGGGCGAGCGGCCTCAATCTCGTAACCGCCGCAATCGTACTCTGGAACACCGTCTATCTGGACCGAGCGATCCAGGTAATGAAGGAACAGGCGATCAGGGATCACGGCCAGCCCATGGACGAGAACCTGCTGCAGCACCTGTCCCCACTCGGCTGGGAACATATCAACCTCACCGGAGATTATGTGTGGCGACAGAGCAGAAGGCTCGACAAGGGCAAATTCAGGCCACTGCGACCCATGACCACTCCTTAACGTGCAATATATTCCGTTTCGTGAGG
>JAABUZ0100005050.1_pt1 | contig 17645 bp, 16 predicted proteins | sample 5562091 | NCBI WGS metagenome assembly JAABUZ01 (sample SAMN12813069, study PRJNA571459) | rock metagenome | isolation source: Antarctica rocks | place: Antarctica: Victoria Land, Linnaeus Terrace sud | collected 2015-12-21
TCTTAGGGGGCGGGATGGCGGCAACGCCATCCTGCTACCCGGCACGTACGTGAAGGTGGCAGGGCGGTGGCACTACCTCTATAGAGCGATCGATTCCGACGGCAATCTGGTGGAGACCATGCTCAGTAAGACGCGCGACATGGACGCGGCCAAGAAGTTCTTTGCCTGCGCACTCAAGGCGGTGGGTCAGGCGCCGGAGAAGGTGACCACTGATGGCCACGACTCCTACCCCCGTGCGGTGCGCGAGACGCTCGGACCAGACGTGTGCCATCGCACCAGCCGGTACATGAACAACCGGATCGAACAGGACCACCGGGGCATCAAGCAACGCTACTACCCCATGCGGGGGTTCGGTTCTTTTGACTCCGCCGCCCGGTTCTGTACGGCCCACGACGAACTCCGTGACCATCTTCGTCCCCGCACCCGCTTCAACGAGGCCGTCTCTCTCGCCGAGCAACGCCGCCTGTTTCAGGAGCGCTGGGGCGAGGTGTGCGCATTGCTCCAGGCTGCCTAACCACTCCGGCCACTGGTCTCTCCCAGCCCACCGCCGTCTGCCGCCCTTGTGCGGTCTGACACCTGACGCTTCCCTTGAGGGAGGAAGCCAACTGGCAACCGTAGGTGGTCTCGCCACACGCTATCCTGAACCAGGTTCCCGCTCACATCGGCAGCGCGTGTGACCCAGGTGCGCCCTGCGTTGTGGGAGATCACCAGGAGGTTGCCGCGTGCCGTGCCCTGTGTGACATGCACGCCGCTTCCCAGGATCGTTCCATCGGGCGAACTGGTTAACGACAGTGGACACAGCATGGTAACCACTGACCGCCCAAAGGAGAGGTGGGGCACGCCCGCCGGGGCTACCACCTGTCCACCCCGTGCGGACGTTATGGCATGAGCGGATACTCCCCCTGTGCTCCAGACGATCCTTCCGCACAGGGATAGTGCAGCCAAAATCAGCAGGAATCGTGGAGTTCCTCTCATGTTGTCATTCCTCCCTATCACGCATGCCGCCGTGGACAGAGCCTTGGTCGCTGTGAGCAGATCCAGTGTAGCATCGTTACCGTTTTAGCTGCCTTCACGAGCGCGCCGGGTGCGTTTCTCCTCTAGTACCTGGCCCTGGTTTGCAGCTGCCGCCAAGGACGCTTCCCAATGGGGAGCCGCCAACACAGGTTCTGCTCGTGCAGTGTAGACCAGGGCAGCGACCCGATGCGCCTGGGCAAGGGCAGGCGGCGCGCCTTTTTCTAGCAGAGGAAGGGCCTCGTTGATGTGCCTGAGAGCACTCTCAGCGTCCCCCGCGGCGAGATCAACCTCCGCTTTGCTTAGCAGGGTCCAACCGCGTGCGGCCACGTGCTCCTCCACGCGTACGAGCGTCTGTTCAGCTAGGGCGATGAAGGAGCGCGCCCGCTCGATCTCGCCCCACTGGGCAAGGGCAACGGCCAGATCAACAGCAGTAAAGAGAATCATCTGATCTTGCCCTTGCTCCTGAGCGAGCGTGATCGTCTGCTGAAAGCGTTCCAGGGCCTCGGCACGCGCCCCGTCCCTCTCATTGTCGTCTCCGCTCTCAGCCGCCAGCCAAGCCCGCTCGGCCCACACGCTGGCCATGTGATACTCGGCGGCCACGATGAGGGCATAGTCCTTCAACTGGTGGGCTAGAGCAAGTGTCTCCAGGAAGCACCGTTCGGCGGCATCAAGGTCGCCTTGAAAATGCAAGTTGCCCCCCAATCCTAGGAGGGTCCATGCCTGTTGATCTGTCCAGCGGAGCCTCCGTGTTTCCTGCAGATTGCGCCGATGCAGGGCGATCGATTCGCTGAAGTGCCCCATCCGCCACAGGTTAAGAGCGACAATACGGCGGCTGTGCAGAGCCTCACGGGGGACGCCAAGCCCATCGTACAGTGTTGCCGAAGCCTGAGCGAGCGCAATGGCCTCCTCAAACTGCGCTAGGAGTCCCTTGGCCCGCGCCTGGAGACGCAGTGCTTCTGCGGCGATGCGCTCCTGCCCTGCGGCGGCGCTCAATTCTTCGGCTTGCACCGCTGCAGCAAGGGCAAGTTGGGCGCGGCCTTGCGTGTCGTAAATGTTGGCCTCGATTAGGACAAGGCTGCTCAACTCTCTAGGACTTAAGTTACTTAGCCGCACCGCCAGATCGCGCAACCCAGGCTTACCCAGGGCGTGTTGCAGCTCCTCATCAGTTGTCGCAAGTGGTGGACGTGCAGCCGGGGGAGGAGTTGGGTGTCCGCCAAAGAAGTAGCCGATCTCGACGCCGAAAAACGCGGCGAGGACTTGAAGCTTATCGCCACTGGGTGTCTCGAAACGCCCGTTGCGCAGACCGCTCAGCCACGCAAGAGAGAGCTCCCCCCCTGTACCCTTGTGAACTTCCTTCAAGGTATAAGGTCGTCCACGCGGCGAGAGGTGCGTGCTGAAGAGGTAATTGACGCGGTCAGCAACTGGAACTGAGGGGAGCTGCTCAGCCTGGTCTGAGCGATCCGGCGAAGAATCACTGGGCAAGCTACTTGACACCCCCTTCTCTGTGTATTATCCTGGTTGTATATTCACCATTGTGTATAGTCACAATAGTGAAACATCTAATGTTTGCTGAAAATATGCCTCTACTAAGCCATCATCCACACCCTAGCACGGGGTTAGACAGAGGAGCAAGACCAGAACCACAGGATCTGCTAGGAGCAAGAGAGACGCACACACGGCTTGGCCTTTCCCTCACCTACAGGCACGGTGGTGATCACCGACGCCGAGAGAGAAAGGCAATCCCAGCACCCTCCCACGCAACGAGGACCTATCACCTCTATAGGAGAAAACTCCATGGACCAGATCGTCACGGCCATCACCGATGTCTCGACAAAGCTGCTACCCTTCGGTGCCGTATGGACGATGATCGGCATCATCGTTGGGCAGCTCATTCTCGAGGGGGTCTACTGCTATGGCAGCGAGGTGAAGCGCACCAGCACCATCGCCATGGTGTGCATGCCCGTCCTCTCAGCCCTCGCCGCCGAGTTCACGCTCAACCTGCACCGTAAGACAACCGGTCCTAACCGGTCAAGCAAGCCCCAGGGTATGGGGCCTGCTTGACCGCCTCCCAGGTCCACACGATGCACTCCGCGCCTGAACTGGACAATCCGCAGATGATGGCGCAAGGAGAGAAACTCGCTCTGTGTGGTAGGGCTGCCAGAATGCCAATCCATGCCGCCCGCGAGGTGTTGGCGGCTGCGCGGCTCTCATGGACTCCTACCAGCTGATTGTCCTGGCACTGTAGAGCGCAAGAAAATAACGAAAGAGAATGCAGCCATGCATATCACACGCGCCGCAAGGTCCAGACAGCGACGCGCCTCCACCTGGGATCTTGTGCCGGGCAAAGGCCTGCCGGCCGTGGACGACGAGGGCGTCCTGACGCTGCCGAACGGGGAGCTGCGCGGCGTGCTGGAGCTGGAGAGCGTCAACCTGGCCAGCATGACGCCCGGGGAGCAAGATGCGCTGGCCGCATCCTTCGCGGCCACCTGCGCCTCCCTGGTTCCCGGGCAACACCTGCAGATTCTGGTGGAGAGTCACCCGGCGAACGCCTCTGATGTCTTGCCCGCGCTGTTCGCCCAGGTCGCGCCCCCAACGCGTGCCCTGGCCGAGTTCTCCGCCCTGTGGCGGTCATGGCTAGAGGAGCAGTTCTCCCGGGCGCATGTGCCCGATCTGCGTTTCTACGCCCTGTTCAGCCCGGCGCGGGAGCGGCCCGTGGGCGTGGCCGCGCTGCGCGCTGCCCTGGGGGGCACGACGAGGGAACCAGGGGAAGAGCGACGGGACCTGGAGCAGGCCGGGCGCGACCTGCTGGCCCTGTGCAAGAGGATGGGCCTGGCTCCCCGCCGCCTGCGCGGGGCGGCGGTGCGCGGGTTGCTCGCGCGCTCTCTGCCCCTGGAGACGCTCTCCCTGCGCGAGAGCCTTGATAGCGTGGAGATCCACGTCGGGGGCGACGAGGTCACCTATGCGGCCTCGCTGTATGTGCTGGAGTGGCCCGCGCGCACCAGCCCGGGCGTGCTGGCCGATCTGGTGGCCCTGGACTGCCCCTACCGCCTGGCGCTGCACATCACGGGGCAGGGCCGCTACGCGGAGCGAGTGCGCCTGGAGCGCAAGCGCAGCCGGCTATCGCTGGCGCTGCGGGCGGCGCGTTCGAGCGGGCGGGGGCTGGTGCGCGTGGAGATGGAGCAGGCGCGGGCAGAGATCGACGGCCAGGTGGAGGCGCTGCTGGACCCCCGCTCGGCCATCGTGCAGCTGGGGCTGACGCTGACCCTGCTGGCCCCCACGCGGGAGGCGCTGCGCACGGCAGTGGCCTGCGCCCGGTCGCTGTTTCAGGCCCGCCTGGGCGCGGAGGTGGCCACCGCGCGGGGCCTCCAGCTGCCCCTGTGGCGCACCACCCTGCCGCTGGGGGTGGACGCCGCCGGCCTGCGCGCGCGGGCACGGACGGAGACGGTCGGCAACCTGCTGCCCTTCCTGTCGCACAACCCGGGCACACGTACCGGCTACCCGCTGGGCTTCACGGCGGCGGGCCACGAGCTGGCCCTGCTGGACTTTGCCGAGCGCAGCCTGCCCAACGCGCTATGCAACGTGCTGGGCAAGTCCGGCTCGGGCAAGACCTTCCTGGTGCAGAAGTTCCTGCTGTGGACGCTGCTGACGGGGGGCCGGGTGACCATCGTGGATCGCTCCCCGGGGCACTATGAGACGCTCCGCTCCGTGGTAGGCGGCACGACGGCGCGGCTGGCCGATCCCGCCCCACGCACGATCAACATCTGGGACCGGGGCGGCGGCGACGTGTCGCTGGAGCGCAAGGTGGCCTTTGTGGTCAGCGCGCACGAGATCCTGCTGCGCCCCGCCGGGGCTGGGGGTCTCGAGCCGCTCGTGCGGGCCATCCTGGAGCAGGCCATCACCGACGTGTACACGGTTAGCGACGGCACACCGCTGGAGCGCGACCTGGTGGCCTGGCTGCACGACGCTGGAACGACGCTGGGCGATGCGGCGGAACGGCAGGTGTGCCGCGATCTGGCGCTCACCCTGGGACCCTACGTGGGGGCGGGGCAGTACGCGCCCATCGTGGACCGGCCCACGGGCGTGGACCTGGACAGCCCGCTGATCATCTTCGATCTGGAGGACCTGGACGAGCAGATGTATGCCTTTGCCATCTTCGCGGCCACGGAGGCGGTGGATCGGCGGGCCAAGCGGCGCAGCGCACGGGAGGGCACGAACCCCGCCGTGGTGCGCGAGGCCCTGGTGATCGACGAGGGCTGGTTCATCTTGAAGTACGCCGGCGCGGGGGCGTGGATCGACGAGCTGGCGCGCAAGGGGCGGCACTGGGGCTTGACCATGTTCTTCATCAGCCAGCAGGTCTCCGACACCACCGATGATCCGCACGCCACCTCGCTGCTCACCCAGGGCAGTGTGCGCTGCCTGTTTCGGCAGCAAGACGCGCCCAGCCGGGCGGGAGCGGGGGGCACGGGGTGGCTGGCCGCCGTGTTGGGTCTGTCCGAGGAGGAGGTGCGCCAGGTGCAGCGCCTGGGCGGATCAGAGGAGGAGTTCGTGGAGATGTTCTTGTGGCGGGACTCGAAGCAGACCGGACCCCGGCGGGGCATCGTCAACGTGCTAGCCCACCCGCTGGAATACTGGCTGTTCACCAGCGAACCCAACCGGGACCGCCCCCGCCGCGACGCGATGATCCGGGCCTGTGGGGGCGATGTCTGGGCGGCGGTCAAGGCTCTGGCCGCGGATGAGGAGATCCCCGACCTGGGCACGCGCAGGGCACACGGCGTAGGAACGGAGGCGCGCGCATGAAACGCCGGCTGTTCTGCTCCATGGTCCTGATCACCCTGGTCCCTCTGTATGCCGGGGGGACGGCCCAGGCCTCTTCCCCGCGCGTCCCCGGCTCCCCGCCCCCCGTCGTGACGGACTCGCCGACACCGACGCCGACGCCCACGCCGCCCCCCTCGCCCACGCCCCTGCCCTCGCCGGTGGGGGGTGGGACCGGCAGCAGCAACGGCTGTCCTCCCGGCCAGTTCGGCTTTGCCTTCTGGCCGGCCCCGCTGTGCTTTGACCCCAGCTCCCTGATCGGATCCCTGGTGCAGGGCCTGGCCACCATCGTGGTGGGCGCGATTGGCTCAGTCACCGGGCCGCTGGTCACCCTCTTGGTCGACACGCCGGACTACGCGGGCGCGGCGCACTGGGGCCAGGCGCAGGCGTTCTTCGCCTGGATGCGCCTGCTGGCCGGCGCGCTGGTCAGCCTGCTGGCCGTGCTGACCGGCATCCTGTCCGTGCTGCGCGCGGCGGGGCACGCGCCGCCGGCGCTGGCCTTCGCGCCACTGACCCGGCTGGGCGTGGCGGTGGGCGCGCTGCTGGCCTGGCCCCAGATCATGATCTGGTGGTTTGAGGGGGTCCAGATCACCACGACGGCGATCAGTGGCTTCCAGGGCACGCTGGCGACAGACCTGCTCTCGAAGCTGGCTGAGATGGCCGTGGGGGCCATCCTGACCCTGCATGAGGGCGGCTCTGCCCTGGACTTCGTGATGAAGATGGAGGGGGTGAGCGATCCCCGGGAGGGGCTGCGCCTGGCCCTGGAGCGCTTCCCCGTGCCGGAGCTCTCGCGGGCCGCAGCGGACAGAGGGACACGCTCATGAACGGGAGGAGGGTACGGTGCCGTGGGCCTCCACCTGGGCCTGCGCTGCCTTTGGTCATTGCCGCCGCACGGCCATGAGCGCCCTGAGAGCGCTGATGCGTGCACCACCCACGACTATCGGAGACAGCAAGGAGACGAGAGACCATGGGACCGCTGACCAGTTTCGTGACCACCACCAGCGCGGCGCTGCTGCCGTTGGTCGTGCCCCTGGGCATTGTGGGCATCGTGATCGGCCTCGTGCTGACCATGGTGGGGTACAATCACGGGGCAAACTTCTTGAGAACGGCTATCATCGCCACCATCGTGGCCATTGCCGCCTCGGTGATCGGGCCGAACCTGACCACCCTGATCAAGTAGCCGCACCGCCGCCATAGGAGCGCACACACGCATGGCCCGCAACTTCCCCACCGCCCGCTACCTCGATGAACCCACGCGGTTCGCCGGCCTGACCGCTGTGCAGTGGCTGAGCGCGGGGCTGGCCCTGGGCGTGGCATACGGGCTGTGGTGGCTGATCGGCTTTGGAGGCCCGCTGTCGCTGCCATTGGGGGGACCATGGGGCTTGGGGGTGCGGGTCTTCCTCTGCGCGCTGTGCGCCGCGGGCGTGTTTCTGGCGCTGACGTTGCTCTCGGGCAGCGGGCGCCGGGAGCCGTATGGCCGGCAGTATTGGTCCTACCTGCGGCGGCCCCACCGCTACGGTCCCCCCACGCGCCCAGTTACCCACCAGGCGCCTGGCACGGCTAGATCGTGGTCGCCGCGCACGTGGAGAAGGAGGGAGAGAGATAAGAGAGACACCGGCGACTCCTGAGGGAGGGACCAGGGACAGGTCCGTCGGTGTGACGGGCCTGTCTCCCATCACGGCGTGGCCCACGGCCTCCTCCGGCAGCGCCCTCCGCCTGCGGTCATGGCCGACGGGTGGTGTTCTGTCTCGCCCATGTTGAGGGCAGGCGCCAGGGCAACACAGCCACGGGGGAGGACAGCCGTCGGTACCACGTGCTCACGTGCCGACAGACAAGAAAGCCCGTCGTAGCAACGACGGGCCTTGATGCCGATCCTAGCGCCAACTACGACCGAAAGTTCACCAGGATCGGACTCGACAGAAGCGAGACATCGGTCTCCATCTTGGTTGGCGCCGAGATAGGGTCCGGGGTCTCCCAGGAGGCCTGTGCGCCTCAGGAGGAGAGAGCCATGTCTGCTACACGGCATCATACCATGCCGCCCCCGCGCGGGCAAGACCCTGATCACGACAGCGCGCTGGAGCCAGGCACGCTGCTCATCGAGGATGAGACGCTGCGTGCCGGCTTCACCCAGATCCCCAACCGGGTGCTGCACGCGCGCAACCTCTCGCGCGACGCCAAGCTCCTCTATGGCTTCCTGCTCAGCTACGCCTGGCAGCAGGGGCGCTGCTTCCCCGGCTATGCTCAGCTCTGCGCGGCCATGGGTGCCAGCCCCTCCATCGTGCGCAAGTATATGCGTGAACTGGAGACCGTGGGCCTGCTTGTGCAGAAGCGGCGGGGGCTGGGCAAGACGAATCTCTACACCCTGTGCTCGCTCAGCAGGGCCACCCTGGAGCCACCCGTCCCACCCAGAAGGGCAGAAACTGACGATCAAGAACGCGGATCGCTGGTTTCTGACGATCAAGACTGCGGATCGTTAGTTTCTGACGATCAGGATGCGCAGCTTTCCGACGCTCTGGAAAGCAACCCATGTAGCGAGGAAGAAGACTCAACGGAAAAAGACACAAATGAAGAAGGATTCGAATCGAAAGGCCCAGCCACCCCTGCGGATCATGCTAACGACGGGGCCGTGCAGGAGCCGACCAGGCGCCAGTCCCGAGGCGCTGGGCGTGGAAAGGCCGTGAGGCCGCCGGCGCCAGCGCGTGCTGAGCATGCCGTTCCGCAGCCGCCACCGACCGAGGCTGCCCCACCCGTGCCGGAGGTGCCGCCGCCCACGCCTGATGACCAGGCGCTTGTCGTGCTGCTGGCTCAGCTGGGGGATGAGTTCGGCGACCGGGCGGCGCGGTCCAGCCTGACCCGTGTGCGCACCCTGCGCCAGCGCCATCACCTCCGTGTGGAGGAGGTCACCCGCCACCTTGATGACGCGGCACTGCTCACCCGTGCCTGCCGCACCGTGCAGCAGGGCAAGCGCATGGCCTACCTGCTCACCGTGCTGGAGAACAGCATGGCCGGCCCGCCAGCGGCAGTGGTGACGCCGGGGGCGTCCGCAGCGCAGCGACTCTGGCGTCACCCTGCCCCACCGGCTTCCCCGGAGCGCCAGGGGATCAGCCGCTACATCGGGGGCAGCTATGGTGTGTGCGCGCACTGCCTGTCCTCACCCTGCGAGGTGGATTGTCCCACGCGCACCCACGAGGCAGCAGGACCCGCTGCTGCGCCCACGGCGCGGGCTGTCGTCCAGGTACCGGAGATGGCGCAGAGCAGCTATGCCTACTCCTGAGCAGCACAGACCCTATTCCGCTGTTTGATGTGTGCTCAGCTTGGGCATACCCTGGAGAGGGCGATCTGTCCTCTGGCCACGCTCCACAGGCGCCTGTGCTGGCTGGTTGGCTCATCCGGGCCTATCTCAGGGCTGTGTGCCATTCCACTGCCTGTTCAGAAGCAGCAGAGTACTGTGAGCGATCAGCGCCCACGTTGCACGGAGAGCTTGAATGATCTTGCCCCGCATGAGTGCATTTCAACCTAGGCACGTGCATACTTATGCATCATCTCTGTCAGGAGGTGTAAAGTCTCTCTCGTGCTCAGGATGTGCCGGAGGGGCGTGTGCGGGGAGCGCATGTCTAGCATCAGATGGCATCTGCCGGGTGAGGAGATGCTCCCGCGCGGCAGCGACGGCCGCGTGTGGGCCTAGGAACACCGAGTCGGTGCACACGACACAAGACCGCCGGATGAGACAAGCGGCCAGCACAGGCGGCTACGGCGGGGTAGCGGAGTGGAGACAGTGTGGCCCAGATGGTGGTGCGGTTCAACCGGCGTGGTCTGGCCGCGCTGCGGATCGCCCCCGGTCGGGGGCGGCGGGTGACCTATGACACGGCGGCGCGGGCGCAGGTGGTGGCGCGGGCGTAGCAGGCGCCACAGCGGGAGGTAGACGGAACAGCCACCTAGTCGCTGAGCACGTTGCGGCGGGCGGTGCAGCGGGAGGGGCTGCCGCTCATGAGCACGAGTACGCTCTGGCGGGTCCTGCGGGCGGCGGGAAGCACCCCCCAGCGCAGCCGCACCTGGTGTCCAACCGGGACGGCCCTGCGCACGAGGAAGCGCGGGGTCGTGCTGGTCAGTGACCCGCAGACCGAGAAAAAAAGCCTTGATTGATCTGGCCTACCGCGTGGGGGAGCACTATGGGGTGCCGATCTGGTGTCAGGATGAGACCGGACCGTACCAGGCGGTGCCCCAGTCCAGTGTCAGCTGGCAGCCGCGGGGGCAGCCCACCACGCAGCCGCACGAATATCTACGCGGGGGCACGGCCAAACTGCTCACCCTCTTCCATCCGGCCACCGGCCAGGTGCGCGCGCAGGGCGTGACCCGTGGAACTAACGCGGTGCTCCATCCCTGGCTGCGGGACCACCTGCACGAGATCGTGACTGCCCTGCCCGTCGCCGTGGCCCTCCCCGCGACGCATCCCTTGCAGGAGCACTGGGCCACCGTCGCGGCCAGTTGGCTGCCCGACACGCCCCTGCCGCCCCTACGGTTGATCCTGGTGTGGGACCACCTGGCCGGCCACAAGAGTCATGCTCTGGTCCGTTGGCTCCGCACGCAGGGCATCCTTCCCTTATACACCCCCCTCTCCGGCTCCTGGCTCACCAGGGCCGCGTCGGTCCAGCGTATCCTGGTGCCGCGCACCTTGGCCGACCAGCACCCCACCACGCCCCAGGAGATCATCACCGCTCTGGAAGAGACCGGCACCGGCTGGAACCGGACGCCGGCCCCCTTTGTCTGGGCCGGCAAACGCTCTGAGCGCCGCGCGCGGGCACGCCAGCGCCGCATGGGGGGCTCCGGTGCCGTTCTCGACCATGGCTACTCATTTGCGGCATGACCCACTAGGCGCATGCGATTCTTGACGATCTTGGGCTCCGGTACGCGAAGAACGAGTAACCGGGGACCGGAGTCGTTGGGACTGACAATGCTGGCGCCCTCCTCGTCCGCCCCCTCCACGACATAACCGATGGCAGCGGCCCAGAATTGCCCGAGGAGTTCAGGCTCAGCGCAATCGAGGGTGATGCTGCGGATGCTGGATATCATCGTCTCCGTCTTAGAGTTGCGGTGGCGCGGCTATTGGCGAACGACCGGTCAAGGGGACGCGGTGCAGCAAGGTGCAGGGGAGTTTGTCAAGCATGTAAACCGTCAGCGTGTCGATTGTGAACTCGTCGGCGAGACGCACAGAGAGCAGATCGGCAGCGTCCTCGTCGGACACGGGCGAGCGGCTGCGCAGGGTGCAATGGGGCGTGTAGGGGAACGGCGAGGCACGGAACCTAATGCCTGATGCGGCAATGCGTTCGTGCAAGGTGCGGAAGGGGTGCTCATCCGCGAGCGTTAACACAAAGATATCTGTATTGGGGAAGCGTCGCACCGGCCCAAAGGTGGCGTGGATCGGCGCTGTCTCAGTAGCGATCTTATCAAGGATAGTGAAGACCTCCGTGGGGTCTTGCCCCGCCTCGAACTCTCCGATCCCGCTCGACCCCGCCATGGTAATTTCGACGGGTAGGGCAGAGCGTAGCTCATCTCGATGCCGCTGACGAATCGCCATGACGTGGTCGGCGACCGGCGATGGCACATCAACAACAGCATAGGTGTTCGCCGCAAAGGGGGCGGTCACAGGCATCTTGTCTCCTTTGCGGTCCGGTATCTGTTGACCGCAACAGTGGCCGAAAGAACGATCCGGGAAGTGATCATGGCACTCCCTTCGTCTGCAGGTTATACACCATTCCCGCGTCCGCCTCTCCGCTTCACCACCGTTGTAGCGGCACACGGTCGTACCACCCAAGCAACGCGAGGCGGTCGAGGGCGTCGGCTTCCTTGACCCACTGCGCCGACAGCACGAGGCCATCTGGGTCGTTCGGCTGAATCTCACCCGAGTCATCACAGGCGCAGGTGAAGACACCAACCTCCTCCACCGACCGATCACCTTCTTGGAGGACCTGGACCGTGAAGACTACGCGAGGCACTCCCTTGAGAACGAGTCCTATCTCCTCGCGCAACTCCCGGTGGAGTGCTGCGACAAGGCCCTCCCCCGGCTCCACTCTACCAGCGGGCAAGGCCCACGCCGGCTCGGTGTCATCCGGCCCCTGTTGCTCGACCAAGAGCAGCCGCCCATCCCGCTGCGCTAGGGCCGCCACGATGTGGCCGACGTACCCGTAGCTCATCCCGGTATCGGTAAAGGTTGCCATCGTTCGGGCTCCACATCTTCCCATCGTGAATATGGACGGGCGGCTCCGTCTCCACAATCGCTATCATACAGCAACTGGCCTGTTGCCTCCGCACACCCACTTATGATACGGTAGAATCACTAGTCGTCTGTCAGAGCTCATTTGAGGGATTGTGTTGGCCTGATGCCTGAGCATTGTTATCCCTCATTTGACGATTGCTAAACGACTAGACGGAATGTCCCTTCTGAGAAGTGAATCGCCCGAATGAGCCGCCCGATGACCGATGACACCCTCTGTGCTGGCCGTGTGGCTCATCCGCCCGCGACAGCTAGGGACAGAGCCCTGGACACCACCCTTGGACACAGGAGTTTCACTCGGTGATCACGCTGCCTCCTTAGGATGGTCCTGGCCCCTCTGAGCGAGCGGATGAGCCAAACGGCCAGCACAGGTGCAGTCCCCCCTCACGGAGGCAGAGCGCGACGCTCTCGCTCCCTCTACGGCCGCTATCCCTCTCTACCATGCCGCGCTTGCCGGCTTCGCGGATGACCCTGCACGGGAACTGTGCATCCAGCAGCCGTTCCTACATCTGAGCGCGTAGCTCCTCGCACAACCGGGTACTCTGTGGGGATAGCGGCGTGCCACCCGTGCCGCGTTGGAGCGTTATAACAGGGTGCATGCGGGGAGATACGGTATTCGGTGTCAAGCCCTCTCCAGGTATTTGGTAGAGGGGAGGGGTGGGCTGCACCTGCGGTGCAGCGCGCTGGTTCGTCCGTGCAGCCTCACAGGGGCAGGAGGGACGGCTGGTCTGCTGGGCTGCACGTCCTCACCAGCAGTGACGGGACGGGCGCGGGGCAGCGCCCTGTCGCGCGGGTGCGCGGCAGGCTGAGCAGGAGCAAGTAACAGCGGTCAGGGCCTAGGCGGCGCTGGACGGCTGTGCCGTGCTCCCGTGCGGATAGGCGGGGTCGTAAGCGCGGCCCGTGGTGACCACCGCCCAGGCCAGGTGCAAGAGTTTGCGCGCCGCCGCACAGCGGGCGACCTTGGCCGGCTTGCCCGCAGCACGCAGCCGGGTGTAGAACGCCTTGATCTGGGGATTCCAGCGCGTAGCAGCCAGCGTGGCCAGGTAGAGCGTGCGCCGCAGCCGCTTGTTGCCGCTGCGGCTGATGGCCTGCTTCCCCCGCACGCTGGTGCCCGACTCACGCACGTAGGGGACCAAGCCAGCATAGGCCGCGGCGGCCTCGGGGCTGGGGCAGACGCTGAAGTTCAGTGTGGAGGTCACCAACCACGCCGCAGTGACCAGGCCCACCCCGATGATCGTCTGCAGCAGGGCAGCCGCTTTGGCCCACGCCTCGTCCTGCTGGAGAACGGGGGTGATCTCCTTCTCGACCTCCTTGATCTGCACGGTGAGCGTGGCGATCAGGGTCTCCATGCGCTGGCGCACGGCGGCGATGACCACCGGCCCTTGCTCCAGGGCATGCAGTTGGTTACGCACTTGTTGGCGCAGATCGAGCAGGCTGTCCCGTTGGGCTAGGCGCTGCTGGAGTTCACTATAGATAGCCGGCGGCGGTGTCCAGCGTTCCGGCTGCAAGAGCGCGGCGAGCTGGGCCAGCGTCTGGGCATCAATGGCATCGGTCTTGGCCCGCTTGAGCAGGGCTTTGGCGAAATCATGCGCCTGACTGGGGTTGATCACGCTCACTGCGTAGCCCCACTGCGCCAGCGTGGTGGCCAGCGTGATCCAGTACGACCCGGTGGCCTCCAGCACGACCAGCGTCTCCCCCGCCGGCACTCCACTCGCGCGGAGCTTCGCATGCAGGTCGGCATGGCCCTCAGGACTCTGGGCGATTTGCACGGGGCGGCCCACTTTGCCGCCCACCGGCTGCCAGGCGGCCATCGCCGTCGCCGCGGCAATGTCGACGCCCACGAACAGGCGATATCCGACGGTGTCTTGCTCTGTCTCCATAGCGGTCTCTCTCCTTACTAGGCACGGTGCGTTCGACTGGGTCGCGGGTCCAGGGACGGCTCACGTCTGCGCTTGTGATCCGTGGTCAGCGCCACACGATACGGTCCAGACTCCGGCCGGCCTACAGTAGGGGGGACCAATCTCCGAGACGTGGTCACTGCCACGCGCGCACATGCGGCCTCACCCCCACCGAGGACTCGCCCCACTTCTAAGATACAAGCGCACGTCTCACGCCATCACCATCTGCTACACGACAGATTGCGATGGGTGACACCAGGCATCACGTCCGGGACAAGAAGCCCCCTGTCCCACGTGGCCAACACTGAGCACGACGAGAAAGGGCAGAATGGCCATGGCCCCGTCCATCACCTGTGTGCTCATTGACGTCGGCGGGACGCTCTGGCCCAGTGGCTGGGTCGGCAGTGACGTGGAGGAAGCAGGACGCTGCGCGAACTTGGCTCGTGCCCTCCCTGAGTTAGCGCCCCCGCGTCACAGCGAACTGAGCGCGTGTCTCCGTACCTGTGCGGCCGAGGATGCCCGCGGAGCAGGTCAGACACTCATCCAAGACGTGCCCGCAACCCTGCGCCGGGCGGCCCAGCAGTGTGGCCTTGACCTTGATCTGCACCAAGTGCAGGCCCTGCATCGCGCCTTGCGTGTGTCCGCACTGGGACACCTCACCCTCTTTCCGGGAGCACAGGACCTATTGGCAAGCATTGAGGCACAGGGAGGGCGCTGTGTTGCCGTGTCCAATACCGCGTGGCGCACCAGGGACGATTACCGCGCTGATTTCATCGACATGGGCATCAGTGCCTATGTGGATGCGATTATCACCTCTGTCGATGTGGGCTACCGCAAACCGCATCGCGCCATGTTCGAGGCGGATCTCGTGGCGGGCCAGTGCCATCCCACAGCGTGCGTGATGCTTGGCAACTCTGAGCATAAGGACATACAACCGGCCCACGCGCTGGGTATCCGCACGATCCTGGTGACCATGGAGAGCCCGAGGCCAGTCACGAGCATGGCCGACGCCGTTGCTCCTTCATTGCCTCATGTCGCGACCCTGCTCCGAGGCTGGGCCTGATGTCGCAGTGGCGTGCCTATCCGAGCCCTCTCTCGTCTCAGGGTATGTCCTAGGAGCAGCAGGGACACGAGCGATAACAGCGCCCACGTTGCACGGAGAGCGTGAATGATCGTGCCCCGCATGAGTGCATGCCAACCCAGGCATGTGCATAGGTATGCATCATCTATGTCGGGAGGTGTAAAGTCTCTCTCGTGCTCAGGATGTCCCGGAGGGGCGTGTGCGGGGAGCGCACATCACATGCGGCAATACACAGTGGAGATCTCCCCATCGGCAGCAGCCGCAACGTACATCCAAAGAGTGGGGCGACCCCCCACGGCACAAGTGGGTGTGTCAGTCCTGCTCGTTGCCTGTGGAAGCTGACGGGGGCAGGGGGCAGCGCCGTTGAGCCCCTACCCTCCTAGAGACATCCGAACTGAGGCTGTGGAAGGTGCCTGACGACGGACTGTGTCCAGAGCGTGTGCTGAATCTGCGCGATGAGCGCCCGGAGCTGCTGCGCTTGTTCATTGGGGGGCCGGATCACGTCGTCCACCCAGGAGAGGCGCTTGATCTGCCCGCCATTGCGGACCACGAAGCGGTATGTCATCGCGGGCATCACCGTCTCGACAGGCGGCGAGAATGGCCACCAGAACGGAACACTCACGGCGAAGGTGTCGGGGTATCTCAGCAGATCGATCCTCGCCATCTCCTCATAGATGTGGCGTAGTTCCTCCTTGCGGAGGAGCACCCGCACCGTGCGGCCCGGATGCGGGGGCGGAAGGAGGCTCTTGGTAAAGGTTCCGTGAAAGGTGTCAAGCCGATCAGGGGCGCCGCAGGCCCCATACTCAAAGACGAAACCGAAGTTGGACTGCATCGGTCCAAGCGTCGGCCGCAGGACACTCCGGCCAAGCATGATCACGGCCAGCAGCACCATCCCACCCGTCGCATAGCCCACCCATGGCCATCTGTGGAGCATCGCCAAGACTCTGACCTTATGCTTGCGCAGCCACTCCCTCACCTACCCGTCACTATACAAGCTGTCAATAAGCGGGGCGTGTACGCCAAGTGCATGGCACTCATGTCTCTGCACCTATTCAAGATCAAGCAAGGTGTGCCCAGATGGTCCTGGTTGGATCATGGGCAACGTTGAGTTCTGAGCGTTGGGGGTGAGGCAACCGGCCAGCACAGGCCGGGTGCCTTATCCGGTAGAGCACAGGATCCGGGTTTGATGATCAGCAGCAGAGTTATAAGACATCAGCGCCCCGCTTGCACGAGGCCCTGGAGCCAGCGGCCTTGGGCTGGTTCCTCAGGCCGCATAAGAATCCAGCAGAGTGGATAATCATGTATCACTGCAGACGGGCAGTGGGATGGTCAGTGGCCGTTCGCAACAGCGCTACAGGATACGCGTGGGGAGCGCATAGCGTGTCTTACGAGCCCACCAACCAGCCCGAATGAGCCAAGCGGCCAGCACAGCCTACAGCTTGGCCTCCCCGCGACCAAGATAGGTGCCCACGGCCACAGCATAGCCGGGTGCGCCGACGGCGATGGTCCACTGTTCACGCACGCCAGGACAGCCCGGGTCATAGGCCACGCCGCCGGGCAGCGGGCGCCAGTCCATGCCCGTGCCGGTCCCCCCCGGCCCGGTGGGATCGTGGCAGGACACAACGAAGGTGGAGACGAGGTGGGGGCGTGCAGCCAGCGGAGCACGCACGAGCACCACCGGACCCAGGTGGATTAGACCAAGCCGCCGCTGGCGCGGCACTGCCGGACTCACGCTGAGCGCGATGGCAGGGTATCGGCCGCCGAAGGGGTCCCACCGGCCAGTGATCACTCGCTGCCCGTTCTGGCCTACTGTACTGGTCACGAGAGCGGCGGCTGCGGTCATGGTCACGGCCCCACTCGCCGTCAGGGGAATCAGCACAGGGATCAGCACATGGTGGCCCGAGGAGAGCGCCGGCCCCGGTGACATCCCCGGGGGGCAGCTGATGCTGAAGGTGGGGATGCTGACGAACGGCGCCCTGCCTCCGCTCATCTCGACACCCGCGGCTGAGCTACACGGGCCGGGGGTGGGAGGGCCAGTCAGGAACACGGTTCCAGGCGAGAGATTGCTCAGCGTGATGGTGACCAGCAGGAGCTCGCCCAGGAAGTAGGGTCCCTGCGGCACCGTCAGCGCAAGCTGGATGCGGTGTCCTTCCACCCTGGCGGTCCTCCCAGGGTTGGCGAGACCTCCCGCAGCCGAAAGCCGTGGGCTGGGGGTAAGCAGCAGCAGGCCACTCAGCGCCGTGGTGACCAGAAGCCAGCAGCGTGGTCTCCAGCGCTGCCCATGGGCCGTCCTCATCCCTACATCTCCCCGCACTCTCTCCGCCGCACGTTCCGTGTCGGCGCCGACACGGCATCCATCCACTAGAACGCGCGAAGCCGTCAAATGACACACTGCGGCGGGTCACGCTGGAGCAGGGATGCCCACCTCCTGCGCACGGCACGTTGGGGTCTATTTCTTTGCCGCGAAACGAGATGCAGAGGGACGAGAGACGCTGTGGCCACACGGAGTTGTGCTGGCCGCTTCGTTCATCCGCTTCCCTTCTGCATCTGCGACGCTGACGGCGCCAGA
>JAABUZ0100005051.1_pt1 | contig 17644 bp, 19 predicted proteins | sample 5562091 | NCBI WGS metagenome assembly JAABUZ01 (sample SAMN12813069, study PRJNA571459) | rock metagenome | isolation source: Antarctica rocks | place: Antarctica: Victoria Land, Linnaeus Terrace sud | collected 2015-12-21
AGTCCTCACACCCCAAAACAGCCACAACGAGTCATCAGCAAGCGGAATCTCGCTCGCAGTTCCACTCTCGCATCACTGCAAACCATAGATCACGCGCTTACGCAGAGCCTTCTTAGGACATTTGGCGCGATGAACCGCTCCTGCCCAAGAGTAGCTACTCACCGCCCGAAGCGGATTCCTCGTAGATCGCGTGAAGCTGCTTCGCGAGCATGGAGCCCAGCAACTGCTTCATCGCCGTTAGATCGACGTGGCCCTTCGACCACTCGTCGTCTGCTGCTTCGAGCGCCCTATAGTATGGAGTTTTCTCCTGTTCGATCTGCTGTGGGATGGTCATCCTGCCGGGTGGTAGCATCCGCAAACGGACGCAGAGCACGAGATAGGACACCGCACGCGACGTTCGCCCATTTCCGTCCGTAAACGGATGGATCCAGTTCAACCGCCACATCACATAAGCGGCGAGATGGAGCGGCTGTTTCTCACTCCACTTCTCGTTCACATAATCGCAGAGCTCTTCGATCCGCTCCGGAACTTCGAACGCTTGAGGAGGAGTATGTTTGCTGTTGCTGATCTCAACGGTGGATGGTCGCCACAAACCGGCAGAAGAAGAAATACCCTGCAACGCCTCACGGTGAAGGGTTGAGATATGCGATGGCCGCAGCTTGAATGGGCGCTCCGCATCAAGGAAATATCCCACCATCTCCTCGATCTTGGAGTATTGGCGAAGTGTGTTGTAAACCTCGAGTCGCGCCAGCTGATCGGGGTCGCTGACAATAGTCGCTTCCGCGGCATGACTATGCCGTTCCTCGTCTGGCATTAACGCGCCTTCAGGTCCGCCTTCATGCGCTCGTCCGCCTCAACCACCATGTCCCATGTGATCCGATCGTTCTCGATCTTGGCATTGCCGTACGCAAAGCTGCGCCGTTGCGCCTGTCGCTCTTCATCCGAAAAAGGTCGATGCCGCGCTGCATCGATTAATTTGCTCAACTCTTCTGTCATCTGCCCGCTCCATGGGTCACACTACCGGATAGGTGCTAACAAAATGCTAACAGCTTGCTAACACTAAGCCTGTGGACGCGAACTGACAAGCGGCGATTTACAGGGCGAATCCGGTGATCCCTTTCCGTTCTGAATGGCAGCACCATAAGGTCTATGTCGCGTGCGAACCGGACTCCGTAGTTCCTGTCCCTCCACCCAAGGAACATTCTCCCCACCCCGCCGTACCCACGAGCAGCCTCACCGGAGAGACCTCACCCATGCCCAACCTCCTCACCACCCTCACCCTGTCGCTCGCCCTCTCCGCCCCCACCCTGCTCCCCGCCCAAACCCCCGCCATCCTTCCTCTCGACCAGATCCACACCCCAGCCGAACTCGACTCCACCCTCCTCGCCCTCGACACCGCCCTCTTCGACGCCTACAACCGCTGCGACCTCCCCAGGTTCTCCGCACTCGTCGCCGACGACGTCGAGTTCTACCACGACCAGGGCGGCGTCACCCTCGGCAACGCCGCCCTCACCGAGAGCATCCGCAAAAACATCTGCGGCCACGTCACCCGCGAGCTTACCCCCGGAACCCTCAAGGTCTACCCCATGAAGGGCATCGGCGCCATCGAGATCGGCTCCCACCGCTTCTTCGAAAACAAAAACCCCGTCGCCTCCGGCGAAGCCGCCTTCACCATGCTCTGGGTCTACAAAAACGGCGCCTGGAAGCTCAGTCGCGTCCTCAGCTACGACCACCACGCCGCCGCCCGCTGACCATCCCCGACAGATAGCCCCACCCCGTAGCCAAACTTTGGTAGGTGGCCCACCCACCACTTTGGGTGCCCCATTCATGCGCAGTCTCATCGCGCATGGGTGGGGTCCGACGAGAGCTAAGGTTACGATCACTCCAGCCGAGCCGGCTCAAGTGTTAGCAGACCGAAGGGCACGACCACTTCATCACCTTCAGTTGTTATCGCCGCCTCGCCTATCTCGACAACGACGGTGCCCGGCTGATGGCCCACCTTTGACCGGCCACAACCCTCGTGGTGCCCCATCCTTCGCAGCCTGATCGCGAAGGGTGGGACGTAAACCCTCCGCCCCCTACAACTCTCCAACATCGACCCCCGTAAACTATCCAAACCGGGCTGGCAGCCCACCCTTGCCCAGCCACATCTCTCTTGGTGCCCCATCCTTCGCAGCTTCACCGCGTAGGGTGGGACGTAAACCCTCCTGCCCCACCTTACAACTTTCCAACCATGGACCCCCGAAGAACCTCGGTAAACTGTCCCAACCGCAATGCCGATCGGCCTCCAGCGCTTCCAACAATTCGGCCAGTTCCACTTCATCACGTTTAGCTGCTACCGCCGCCAGCCTCTCCTCTCCTCCCCCCAAGCCAAAGACATGCTCGAACAGATCCTCGAACACACCCGGGCCCAGCAAGGTCTCCTGATCGCGGCCTACGTCCTCATGCCCGAGCACGTGCACCTCCTCACTGACGAGCCTCGGACAGCAACCGTCGCAACTTTCCTGCAGATCCTCAAGCAGCGTTCCTCGCGGGTCCTCAAAGCTCCAGAGGCGGAGCAGTTCTGGCAACGCCGCTACTATGACCGAAACGTCTCCACCCATACCGAGGCCCTCGAGAAGGTTGAGTACATCCACCGGAACCCGGTCAAGCGTGGCCTCGTCTCCGCTCCCGAAGACTACCCCTGGAGCAGCTTTCTCCACTGCGCGACCGGCAAACCCGGTCGCGTCACCCTGGAGTCCGAGTAGACCGCTCGATATCGTGAAAAGCCGGCTGATAGCAGGTACACCAAGCGCACTCTTTCCAGCCAGCCACGCCCAAGACGGGTGCCCCATCCAGCGCAGAGTGGGACTTTCGAACGACACAAACCGCATGGCGCAATCACCCATCCAAAACCACTACACTGGAAGTAGCGGAACTCCTCCTGCGGTCTATGCCAAAGCCCGGAGGTACTCTGCACACTCTGGTCCGAACCTAACCCTTATAGATGGAGGACTTTGATACTAAAGTACCCGGGGGGGGGTAGGGCCGGTCGTGCGCCTTTAGGTGCGAGTCGCTCCGCCCTGGGCCAACAACGGACCCGCAACGTAAAGTGTTGATGCTAAACAACCCGAAGCCGACGATTCCACTCTGATGAACAGCACATCAGGATTGTGAGCCGCAGGTATCGACCAAAAGCCACATTCTCACCACCACCCCTAACCGGCAACACGAAGCCCCGCAGCACCCGGCCCCCAAAATCTCAGCATTTCTAAGGAGTACGCGGATGTTCATCCTCTGGTGGATCATCGTAGGTCTCATCGCCGGCTTCATCACTGGCAAGCTCATGAAGGGCTCCGGCTTCGGCGTCATCGGCGACATCCTCGTCGGCATCGTCGGAGCGGTCGTTGGAGGCTTCATCATGCGTTCCCTCGGCTACTCCGGTCAGGGAGGCCTTCTCTATACCGTCCTGGTCGCCATAGTAGGCGCTGTCCTCCTTACCCTCCTCCTAAGGCTGGTCACGGGCAACCGAGCTCGCAACCTGTAAACATCAAGCGGTTCGTCCACCCACCGGCCTCCATACTGCGGTAGGTGGGCGTTCTAAGGCTATCCTGTCGATATCGCTACAAAGGGCCGAAGCATCCGCTTCGGCCCTTTGTAGCGAACTGTATACAAAACTAACGCTTGCCCCCCTTTTTTGCAGCTTTGGTTGGAGCGACAACTGGCTCCACCTCCTCCTCATCTCCAGCGTCCTCTTCTTCTTCCCCACCCTCTTCATCTCCCTCCATCTCTTCGCCCTCTTCCTCCGGTTCCGACTCAGAGATTGCCTGCTTGTTCACTGACTTCGACACCATGGTCAGTTTCTTGTCGGTCGCCTTTTCCTGCTCCAGCGTCTCCTGCAATAGCCCCAGAATCTCCTGCTCGCCTAACGCTTTTGCCAGCGCGACCACTGTGCCATACGCCGCAATTTCGTAGTGCTCGGATCGTTGTGCAGCCGCAATCAGAGCAACGTCCCGCACGGGCCCCTGTTCGATTTCCTCAAGAGCCTCAGACGACTCTTCGAGTACACCTTTCATCCCCTCGCAGGTCTTACCCGTCGGCCGCTTCTCCAAGATTTCGAAGACCCGGTCCAGTCGCTCTATCTGCCCTTTTGTCTCCTCCAGATGCGTTTGCAGCGCCTCTTTCAGTTCCCCCGAAGTGACTGACTTCGCCAGCTTCGGATACATCTTAATAGCCTGCTTCTCTGCGGAGTAGATGTCCTTCAACTCGTCGATAAATAGGTCCTGCACTGTTTGAATTGCCATTCTTCCCTCTGTCGCTTCCTTTAGAAGCAATGAATTAGCGTGCGGATAATATCCGTATATTGGATGCCAGACGACGCGGCATGTTGTCCTGTCCGCTCGATCTCCTCAACAACTCTGAGTGATTCCGCCCTATAGAATTAGATGGGTATTGCCGAGGGCCGTGACCAACACCGTATCAGTCGCTATCGTCGCGCATAATGAGGCCGAGAACCTCGCCCGAACCCTCACCAGTGTCACCTGGGCCAGCGAGGTCGTCCTTGTAGACTCGGGATCAACCGACAACACACGCGATATAGCCCGCGCGTACAACGTTCAAATCTTCCAGGAGTCTTGGAAGGGTTACGGCGCGCAGGTCAACTCCGCTCTTGATAAGTGCACGCACCCTTGGGTACTCAACCTTGATGCCGATGAGGTTGTGACCCCCGAGCTTGCAGCACAGATTCAGAAGCTGCTCGCTGGAAGTCCCGCGTTTCAGGGCTACACTGTTCGGCGACGCAACCTGATCTTCGGTCGCTGGATGCGGTATGGCGGGCTGTACCCTGACCGCAAGCTGCGCTTGTTTCGGCAAGGCTTTGCGCGACTCCGGGAAGATACGGAACCCCATGCTACCCCCAAGCCCGCTGGCCCTGTCGGCCACCTCCGCAAAGGAGATCTGCTCCACTACCAGTACCCCACCCTCGATTCGTACATCGAGCACATGCACCGGTACAGTACAGCAAGTATTCCGCTGATGGTTTCCAGAGGGAAGACGAGCTCTACGACCTTCGCTTTCCTCCTGAATACAGTTCTGAACCCGGCATTCACATTTGTGTACAACTACATTCTTCGGTTGGGCTTCTTGGACGGTCGCGAAGGGCTTACATTTCACCTGAATCACGCTCTTTACGTGAACTGGAAATACGTAAAAGCCAACACGTGGGCGGAGCGCGATCGCGAACCCGGTGGACCGCGGCATCTAAAGCAGTGAGTCGTTCTGTGTCATTCCAGGTGTACCAGCATTCAAGAGACGAGGGTCAACCCGCATGAAAAGATTTTCGACGGCAGCGGCGATGGTGTTTATGTTTGCCTTTTTCTGCCAAGCAGTACCGGCCCGAGCTCAAGCAACGGCAACCGCGACGCAGCAGCTGGCCTTGTCGGCGTTTGGCGGCGGGACGGGAACCTATACAGGCCTGCTTGGTGGAAGAAACCTCGGGATTACAGCGGGCGCAGACCTCGCATTCATGAGCTTTCACCGATATCGTCCGATCTTGGAAGTACGCGGTACATTTCCGGTTCATAAGGGCCAGATCGATGCACAGAAGGATTTTCTGGGTGGTCTGAAAGTGGAGCGACAGTTTGGGCGGCTTCACCCTTATGTTGATTTTCTGGTCGGCCGTGGACAGGTCGATTACCAGCGAGGCGGGTTGCAGATTGGAACGGTACTGTTTCTCTCCTCGACCTCCACGGTGTTCTCTCCGGGCGTGGGTCTCGACTATGATCTAACTCCGCAGTTAGCAATTAAAGGGGACTTCCAGTATCAGCATTGGGATGTTCCGTTCGCTACCCTGAACGGAGCACCTGCGTCGGCGACGTTTGTGAGCACGCCAGCAGGTACATTCCAGGCAACGAGCATTGGCACACTGAACCCAAGGGTCATTACATTAGGTGGCGTGTATCGGTTCGACTTCAACCATCATTTTCGAAGGCCGCGGAGCGAACGGTAGCTGATGTGCGTTTACAGATTGAAGAGCTCGCGGAGGCGCTTTGTCTGTGAGCGACTCACGGGAATCTCAGTTTTCTTGGGATCGTCCATGCGAAGCTGGTAGCTTGACTTAAACCACGGAACAACCTCGCGAATGTGCTGGATGTTGACCACAAAAGATCGGTGCGCGCGCCAGAAGGTTTCCGGGTCGAGTTGATCCATGAGTTCTTCGAGCGTTCTGCAGTTCGAAAGGCCCTCGACAGCAGACCCGACTACGCTGATCGCTCCCTCTTCGATCGAAGCGAAACAGATCTCTCTCTGGTTGACAAGCATCAGCCGGTTCTGCGCCCGGACAACGACCTTTCCGGTTTGAACCGGGCGTCCTTGTGCCTGTTCGCCGATGAGACGGAGCAAGGCGTCGAGCTTCGCCTCGGTACCTGCCTCGGTTGCGGTGGCGGAGAGGTCGATCTGCCCTGCCAAGCGTGCCCGCGCCTTTTCAATGGTTCGCCTTACCCTGCCTTTTTCGAATGGTTTCAGCAGGTAGTCGACGGCGTTGACCTCGAAGGCTCGGACCGCGTATCGATCATAGGCTGTGGCAAAGACGACCTGCGGGAGCTTGATCTTTCGGTCCAGGAGTTTCTTCAGGACGGCGAAGCCGTCGAGCCCGGGCATCTGAACGTCGAGGAAAAGCAGATCGGGATTGTGAGTACGGATAAGTTCCACGGCCTCGATGCCGTTTGAGCCTTGTGCGAGAACGCTGACATCACCGCCATCTTCGAGGAGGTACTGCAGTTCCTGCCGGGCAAGAGGTTCGTCATCGATGATGAGAGCACGCAGGAGCATGGTTGAAAGCTTAATCGCTGTAAGCTCGGAGGCGCGCAGGAGCGCCATCCTGAGCAAGATCATGTCCGCACTGGATGCAATACACGTCCGTGATCTTTACACCACGAAAGCACTGGCCGCAGACGGGTGCCATCTGAAACTGGCACTGGGGACAAAAGTGATAGCTGGACGCTATCTCCGTATCGCAATGAGGACAGCGGGACAGCAACGGCTGGCGCATCAGGAAGTAGACAACAGCGCCGATCCCACCTGGCATCAGCACAACGATTAACATCCAGATGCCCGCGGACATATTCCGTCGTTTCACGTCACGGCTGACGTAACCGACGAGGAGCACGTAGCTTGAGAAGGCTGTACCCCAGGAGTAGCCCATCAGCAACCGCATCGGAAGCAGTTCGTGCTTATGATGCGGCATCACGATGTGGAAAAGATACTGAACTGCCCCGAAGACAAGGATTGAGAGAACCACCGACCATGCGGGTATGACGCTCAGATCATCCGTCCGGCCATGTTCGATTTCATGGCTCTGGGTCGACCCTGCTGGCCAGAACCTACTCATCGGGCTGGCTCGATGCCGGAAGGCGTACGCGCGCGTTTGAACCAGACTAGTGCCAGCAAGGAAGCGGAGACGGGAAAGAACCAGAGAAGAAAGACAAGCATTTGGTCGCTTGCGTCCGGAATGCCCGTGGGGGACAGGTCGTTCTGGGCTAGAGCGGTCCAGACTCCGCTGGAGATGATGAGAAGCAGAGCGGAGCAGACCGCCAGGGGAATCCAGAGGCTTCTCAGGCGGCTCCGTCGATCTGATTGGGACTTAGCTCGTTCCCGCACAATGCGGTGAGTTCGATTAACCAGCGCCGCCTGTGCCATGGAAGTCACTTCGTCCTCACCCGCGCGGTACGGGGAGGAGAGCTTCTCGCCAGAGTTCAAGGGGTGGTGTGTCATACAACCACCTCGGATGGACGTATGGCGCGAATTCTCTCAATCTCGGGCCTGAGCGCTGCCAAGCCGCGGTATAGCCGTGACTTTACCGTCGACAGTGGTGCCTTCGTCACACCCGAGATCTCTTCAAGAGAGAGCTCCTCATAGAAGCGTAGAACGAGCACCTCGCGGGAGTTCGACTCGAGCTTGTGAAGGACCTCGTTGACCTCCGCGCGATCCTCTCCAGTCTGAATCTGATCGAGAGGAGAAGGATCATGAATGGGGAATTCGATGGGACGGTCGTCCTCAGAGCTTTCGCTAAGTTCATCGAGGCTTACTGCTGTTCTCTTTCGGGAGAGATCAATTACGAGGTTGCGGGCGATTGTAAAGAGCCAGGTGTCAAAGCGGGCTTTCCCATTGTACTGGGACCCACGGAGGAGAACGCGCATCCAGGTCTCCTGGAAGAGATCCTCGGAGATCTCCCGATTACCGGTGAGAAAGAGCAGATAGCGGAAAAGGCGGTGCTGGTATTGCTCGATCAGACGATCTAGAAGATCAGCGTCCTGACGTTTCAGGCCATGCGCAATGGCGGCGTTTTCGGCATGGCTGTGCGCCGCCAAGAGGATAGCTGACGCTGTCATTGAGTTGCCGCGCATGTGAGTAGAGACGCTCCTTGTGTGCAGAAAGACGCTGTGCTCGTCGACATCCTCGCTATCGCGAAGAAGGTCTTCGCTGGCGCGTAACGACGCCGATAACCCTACCATTTTACAATCGCAAGCTCGCATCCGAGCGATTTGGGACGTGGTTCGCCGTAAAATTAAACCATGGAAGTTCTATTTGGTCTTCATCCCGTGGAGGAAGCAGTCCGGTCGGGTTCTCGACGGCTGGACCACGTGATTGTTGCCCGGGAACGCAGGGATGAGCGGCTCGATCGGATTGTGCAGCTTTGCAGAAGCGCTGGTATACGGATCTCACTTGAACCGCGCGAACAGCTAACGCGATTAGCAAAGACGGAGGCACACCAAGGTGTGCTCGCCATCGTCCAGAGTCGCAGACTGCTGGTGCTGAAGGATCTTTTAGATGCTCCTGTGACTGGAGAGTACCGCTTCCTGCTCGCCTTGGATGGAATCGAGGACCCGCATAACCTCGGAGCGATCCTCAGGACGTGCGATGCGGTTGGTGTGGATGGCGTCATGCTACCGGAGCGTCGTGCCGCACCCTTGAACGCTACTGCCGCCAAGACGTCCGCAGGGGCTTCGGAGCATGTGCGAATTGCCCAGGTGACCAATATCGTGCGTTCTCTGCAAGAGGCGAAGCAGAGGAACCTCTGGATTGTCGGTCTCGACGAGCGCGGTACCGTGGACTACAGCGAATTCGATTTTTGCACCAATGTCATGCTTGTGCTGGGCCGTGAAGGTGCCGGGATGCACGACCTTGTGAAGCGGAGCTGCGACCACCTTATCCGCATCCCGATGGCGGGCAGCGTGTCCTCACTGAATGTGTCTGTTGCAGCAGCGGTGGTGATGTATGAGGCAATGCGACAGCGCCGCAGACCGCCCGCGGTGAACGTATCGGAGCCGCCGTTGAAGAGGCGCAAGGGGCTGGGGAGTTGATGCCGTCACGTCCTATGCTACTGCTCGGAAGCGCGGCGCTACTGCTTGCTACCGCCCGGTGTTGGGGAGCTCAGCAGGTACAGCTGAACTCTGCGACGGAGCAGCCGCGCCGGGTCATCGCAGGGGCGAATAGCCCGGCTTCTGAACCGGTCCTCGCGATCGGCGATGCTGAGAGGTCCGCCATAACCTGCGGGGCGTATGACCTGACCGTGCAGCTTCGGCAACAGGACGCCAGTATGTCGGTTCTGGCGCGAGTCACTGTGCGCAACGACAGTGCCGAGCCCTTGCCGCAGATTGCTCTCCAGATATCATCGTCGCTCCATTGGGAGAGTGTTTCGGAGAAGCTGGAAAAGCGAACTGAAACGTTGAGTTTCAATCAGCATCTTCTGCAGACAGACGCCGACCACACCGGAGAGGTTTCGGAGGCTGTGGTTCGCTTGTCGAAGCCGTTGAGAGCGCATGAATTGACGGAGCTCACGCTGCTCTATTCCGGCTTTATACAAGGATTGAGCGCACGTCTCGGGCGCGCGGACGCTTCAAGGTCCAGTGCGGCTGCGGATTGGGATCAGATCTCGCCCGAGGGAACATTTCTCCGTGGTTTTGGGCATGTCCTCTGGTATCCGGTTGCTTCGCCGCAGGTGTTCCTGGGAGATGGTGCTAGTTTGCTGCGTATGGCGGGACGGCAGATGTTGCGCCAAGCCGGAGCTTCTGCCAGGCTTCGCATCTCGGTCGAATACACGGGGGATGCGCCTGCAGAAGCCTTCTTCTGCGGCAGGAAGGAGCCGCTGGTAGCCACCAGCGATAACGCAGACGCTCCGGTCGCGGATGCACCTGGGATCGCAACAGCAGATTTCGCCGCGCAGGAGATTGGCTTCGGAACACCGAGTCTGTTTGTGACTGGCAAGCCGGTCCTCTCGCCTGACAGTTCCCTGGCCACCGTCAGCAGAAGTTCAACTTCTCCTGAGCGCCTGTCCTCCGTATCCACACCGATACAAACACTGCTAGCGGAGTGGCTGGGTAGAAGCGGTATTCACGTCCTCACAGTCATAGACCACGAGGGCGCTCCGTTTGCGGAAGGGGATCTCCTCGTCATGCCGATCAGCGGCGCAGCGTCGGGATCCACTGGTGATGCGACGCTTGTATCGGCCCTAGTCCCGTCACTGACGCACGCTCGGTTCCGCTCTGCACATATTTGGCTGGATCAGGGGGTGGCGCAGTTCATGTCGCTGCTTTGGCTGGAGCGGACACAGGGGAGGATCGCGGCGGTCAGCGCACTAGAGGAGCAGTCGCATGCTCTCTCGCTCGCGGAATCTGTTATGTCGCAGGAGAGGGCCTCCAGAGAGAGCCTTCTCTCCACAAACGATGCGATGTTCTACCGGAGCAAAGCCGCAACTGTCCTTTGGCTGCTGCGCGACATCGTTGGAGACGATGCGTTAAAGGAGGCTTTTCAGCGGTATGACCATAGGCAAAGCCTCGACGTAGAGACTGACGGATTCGAGAAGGTACTGGAGCAGACCTCCGGAAAGAGCCTGCGCTGGTTCTTCGATGATTGGGTCTATCAGGACAAGGGTTTGCCGGAGCTCTCCATCGTTAGCGTTGCGCCGCGGGAGCTCTCGTCCAAGACCGCTCAGGGTGCGGGATGGCTGGTCGCAGTCGAGGTCCGGAACGACGGAGGCGCCGTTGCAGAGGTTCCGGTCACTATCCGCTCTGGAAGCCTGACAGCCACTGAGCGGTTGCGAATAAGTGCTCACTCTGTCGCATCGACGAGGATACTTTTTCAAGGAGTTCCAGAAGAGGTGCAGGTGAATGACGGAACCGTTCCGGAGTTGATCGCGAGCACGCACCTTCGCGACGTCGTTGTGCACTAATCACGGCGAGATCTTCGACGTTTTCGCGGTCTGGCAGGGTGCGATTGCGGGACGCCTGCATGCGCTTCATTGTCTGTCCACACCTGTTCGCCGCCCCAGCCTCGATGCGCGGTAAGATCGACATGGGCAGGACCGGAAAGACGATTGCTTCCAAGAGCGTTGGCAAGCCCGTCGCCGAACTGCGGGAACGCGGCACCGAGTGCTTGAAGCCGGCTGGGGAGGATCATCCCTCTGAGATGGACAGTGTATCCGGTCGAATCTACGAAGCCGTCCAGGTCTGCGGGCTCTACTCCGCCTAGAGACAGTGGCAGGGGCGACAGGGCAAAGGCTACGCCGGGCACCTGTTTGGACGTGCGACTGTGCCGATTACTATCTGCGGGGTGCTCAACCGAGTGAAGAGAAAGACCTTCGACTACCAGGGGAACGGCACCGAACATCGCGCCGGAGAGGCGTAGTTCAGGAATAGACGCCTGGCCTTTCCACCCCGTTCCGCTATCGCCTCCTCGGGAGATGCTGCCTGTGAGCAGACCGGTTGCTGACAGTGTGGGAGGCATGCGAAAGCTGGCCACGCGCAGCCAATCGAGGAGAAAGGCAACCGGCATTTTGGAGGTGCCGATATCGATCTCCGCTGAGCCGAGTCGCAGGATGTTGGGAAGGATACCTGAAAGAGCGAGGGTGGCACTGTCGGTGTCGGGGACTGGCCAGCTGCATCGGATTTCCGCGATCGTATGAAACACGCGAGTGGCAGTACCAGCGCAATTCAGATCCAACGACATAGTCTTTTCTGGAACAAAATCCGAGCGGCGCAGACCATTAATCTGAAGATGAGTTTGGACGGAGTTCCGAGAAAGGCTGCCCTGAACGGACGCAGTCAGCGTCATCTCGCCGCGTAGACCGAGATCCCGCGCAAGGAGCAACCGGCTAGCTTCACCGAGCGGTGCTCCGCGCCATGCAGCTTCAACAGCGAGCGGAACGGACTCCAGCGATGCCGCTCGACCGAGAGTGGCCTCGATCTGGAAGGAACCTGTGTCGGAAGCGCTGGTATCTGTTCGCACAGGCCGGCCCCGGACACGCATTCTCCACTCCCGCGGGTTTGGGAGCCAGAGAGCGAAATCGGCTTCAGAAAGTGAAAACGGCGTTTTTTCGATTCCTTCCTTCAGATTCATTCTTGCGCCGGTGGCCTCGATGTAAGGGAAGCGAGGTTTGCTGCCGGCGCTTGACTGAGCCGTCGGCGCTGTCTCGATCTGGGATGCCTGCAGAAGGATACTTTCGAAGTTCCACCGGCCATTGCGATCATGGACGAGATTGATGCTCGGGTCGGTGAAGCTGATGCGCGAGAACTCGATGCGCCCCCGCCACAGCGAACTGACCCGAAGAGTCGCTTGGACAGTGTTTGCGCGAATAATCGGCTCTGCGCCGAAGGCGGGGTCTTCCTGAACGACGAAGTTGGTGATCGTAAGGCTGGGTAGCGGCAGGAGGTTAAGCAAAACCTGGTCAAAGTGAACGGGACGGCCCAGGCTGGTGCTGATGCTGGTTGAGATCCGGCGCTGATACCGATTGACGCTGACAAGCGGTGGAAGCAGGCCGAGCAGAAGAAGGGCAAGCGTCGAGGCGGCAAGAAAAGTCCATCGACCTGAGACCAGGTATCCCCTGGCCCACGACCTCTGAACGCTCCGTGTCGCGTGCATGTCCTCCATTCAGAACTCTTTTCGGCAGCCGTGTTGCTGCATAAACTCGGCTATCGGATCAGGTGGAAGGTTCGGCTCCAGCGCGTCTGATCGAAGATATGAATGAGGATGTGTCCCATGAACCCGACGCGCTCCCCGATGCTCTGTTTGTCAATCTGGTCTGCGGGCGTCTGGAAGGACCAGTAAACGAACATGGGTCTGCCTACGATGTTCTCGCGCGGAACGAAGCCCCAAAATCGGCCATCGAGACTCTCTGTCCGGTTGTCGCCAAGAGCGAAGACCTTACCGGGGGGGACAACGAGGTCGTCACCCTGAATGTGTGTGGGCAGATCGATCGCCCAGCTCGCGGTCACGTCCTCGTTAGGTCCGGGCGGAACAGCAGGAAAGTCGTCGCGGTAGGGGATGTACGCGTGCATGGGATTACTGTCTTCGACGGGCTTTCCCGCTTGGGGCTCATTCTGAGCCACCCCGTTTAGGTAGACGATGCCGTTCCTGAGGTGGAGGTGATCGCCGGGGATTCCAATCGCGCGTTTTACAAGAAACAGGTCCGGATTGCCCGGTTTGAGGAAGACGATGATGTCGCCGCGCCGGACGTCGCGGTAGTGTACGAAGGGGGCCCAGAGCGATGGCGGAGCGAGCGAGATGCGATCGACAAGGACATGATCGCCGATCAGCAGGGTCTTGACCATCGACGCGGATGGGATCTCGAAGTTCTGAAAGATGAAGGTCATGACGAAGAGGCCGACCGCGAGGACACTGCAGATCGAGGCAAGCGACTCCAGCGGTGTCTCAGTCTGCTCGGGCTGCCGTTCGATTGCCTCGGTCGGTTCAGAAACTAATGTGCTCATCGCCTCTCCAGGATGCCTAATAAGTGTATCGCTAGAGAGGCTCAGACCGTGGAGTATGTCTGACCTAGCGCACGACGTGCAGCACTCGATCCCACCGGGCAAGGTCCACGATAGTCTCACCCAGGCTGCGACGTCCCTGCGGTTGAGTCTCTTTGGGCGGTGTATCGCGCAAAGGTTCCGCATCGCCGGTGGAGTCCCGGAGCGAAAAATAGACGAGGATCGGCTCGCCCACGATGGCTCCAAAGGGCACCAAGCCCCAATATCGGCTGTCTTCACTGTTATTGCGATTGTCCCCTAGGACGAAGTAATTGCCGGAGGGAATCTTCAGCTCCCCGTTATCGACAAGGTGGTGGAGCTGGATCCACCAGCGGGAATTGACATCGGGGTCCGTGCTCTGCAGGTGAGGGAAGTTGTCCCGGAAGCTGTCTTCGCGAGTTCCGTTATAGACGGCATAGGGTTCATCGAGGCGGGTTCCGTTGAGAATGACGTGGCCATCACGCATACGCAATCGGTCGCCCGGCAGGCCTATGACTCGCTTGACCAGATGCAACGAGGGGTCCACAGGGTAGTAGAAAACGATGACATCACCCCGGTGAATGGCGCTGTTGGGGAATGGACTGAACCAATCTGCAGCGGCAGGCTCCTTCTTGTCGACGAGCAGAAAATCGCCGACAAGCAAGGTCGGCTCCATCGACGCGGACGGGATGCGAAATGGCTGCAGTGAAAAGGTGACCGTGAAGATCGCAACGACAATGATAAAGGAGAGCGACTGCACGGCAGCCAACGTGGCATGGCCGTTTTGTATGGGGGGTCCTGCGGAGAGAAAAGACTCCTGATCAGGCTTCGGGGGAAGTCCCCCCTGCTGAGGGCTGAGGGGAGATAGCTCGGCTGCATCCATGGTGGGTGAGGTGGGTGAGAGCGCCATGGAGGGGCCTTGCCTCATCTCTTCTGCCCTCCTGGTGCATTGCTGAGCAGCGGCGGAGAGGGCTGGGCAGTAAGCCACTCCAGCGCGAGGCGAGCCGCTTCCTGTTGCGCCTGCTTCTTACTGGTCCCTTCCGATTCGGCCAGTGGATGCAGCGCTCCAGTGCCTGTTTGTACCCGGACCTCTACGCGAAAGGTCTTTCGATGGTCGGGACCACTTTGAGATGTCAGCACATAAACGGGCTGGCCTGCGCCGGATGACTGCATGTATTCCTGGAGGGCGGACTTATGGTCACCAACTGCTCCGGTGAACTTACCGCCCGATGCGAGCGCCTCTTGGAGCTCCGGGAGGTAAGGTGTAAGGATCACGCGATCGACAAACGCCCTTGCAACATCCAATCCTCCATCGAGGTAGAGAGCCGCGATAACTGCCTCGAGCGCATTAGCAAGAAGGGCAGGTTTCCGTCGGCCTCCGCTCTGCTCCTCTCCGCGGCCCAGGAGCAGCATGGCTCCAAGATTCATGGCTGACGCAACATCGGCGAGATGTCTTCTGCTCACGAGCGACGCCCGCAACCGTGTGAGTTCGCCCTCACGCGATTCGGGGAACCGGCGGAAAAGGATCTCCGCCACCACGAGGCCAAGCACGGCATCTCCGACAAACTCAAGCTGTTCATTATCTCCGGAAGGCTTTGAACTCTCTTCGGGAGCTCTTTCATACGAAAGAGAACGATGTGTCAGAGCCCAGCGCAGGAGGGTGGGATCGCGAAAGCAATGGCCGACCACCTCCGCAAACGGCGCCGCCGCCTCCACCTCATTTCCTGGGCCTGGGATCGTCTGACGCATCGTTATGCAGCTCCCCCGCTTACTTTATCCAACATCGCAGCCCCGCAGGACGGGCTCGCTATAGGCTACAGCTGGTTCGGAACTGGCGGTTTGTAAGCATCTTTCTCGGCCTTTCCGCTTGGATCCAGAGGCGCATCGTCATCGGAAGTTGAGGGAACGACGGCCTCTCGCTTCGGCAAGGCGAACGGCTGGTTGAGACCCTGGTCGGCAGCGGCCTTGGTGTCCGGTTCACTATCCCGGGTGGTCAGGGCCGCCTGATACTCCGCGACTGCCCTTTTGCGGTTCGACTGAACGTCATAGAGCCGTCCCAGGTAGATATGGGACCAAGCCAGGGTGCGCGGATCCTTGGAGGAGTCGAGAGCCGCGCGGAAGTTCGTGACAGCGTCATCGGGCTGGCGCTCCAGAAGGTTGATGCGGGCGAGGATGTAATGGGCCTGCGCATGGTCCCCCTTGGGATCCTGGAGCGCTTTCTGTGCAATCTCTTCCGCGCCGGCAGCGTCCCCTTGCATCATCTTCATCTCAGCCAGCCGCAAACCGGTGGCAGCCGGCTGGATCCGGCGCACGACGTCGGGAGCCGCTTCGGGAAGGAAGGCGATCTGCTGGGCGGCCCGCCTCTGCCGATCGACATCCATGCCGTAAATCATGGGCCCGATGTTGTCTTTGAGGCTGACATTGTCATGCTCCATCTGTATGAGTTGCCCGTAGAAGTAGTCCGTGAGCACCCAGCCCTGTCGCAACGAGAGATCGACGCTTCGCCGCCGCACAGCTTCCGCCTGGCGACTATAGGCATTCATCTCGGCCTCGAACTTCTCGACATCGACGCGCAGACGAGCGTTGGCTGGGCGAGCAGGCTTCAACAGGCCGGTCTCCATCGTTCGTGCCTCAACCGCCTTGATTAGGCATTCCGTCAGCAGGGCCACAATGTCGGATTTGTAGATAAAGTCGAGAGGCGCTTCCTGGACGGGCCGGAGGAGAGGCAGAAGCCGATCCATGGCGGCCGCCCGCGCGTAGACCATTGGCTCGATCTCGTAGTGCAGGTAGGTATGCCGGATCTGTTCCATATGGAATGAGCCATCCGGGCCAGAGAAAGGTGAGACGACGACGACGTAGTTGCTGGAGTAGATGCGAGCATTCACAGAGCTTGGGGCCAACAGCGGCTCGACGAGCACAAGGAAACGGCGCCCATCATAGCTGCTGACCGGGGAGCGGAGGTAGATGTTGGTATTGAGAATCATTCGCGTCAGCGGATCGTGCAGCCGAGTCACGAGCGCTTCGTAATCTGGGTGATGCGTGACCCAGAGCGCGTGGAGGTGGACAGCGTCGCTGAAATCCCGAAGCAGCGGAAGGATGGTAACGACCTGCGTGGAGTCGGGTGGAAGCTCCGTGTCACCCACAATGGGCGTGAGGTCAGGCCCGAGGTACAACGCGAGTGAGACATACTGCGCTACATTTCGCCCACTGTCGGTGAGTTGGTGCTGGCGGATGTACGCGCACAGGGCATCGCGCTTGACCGCATTTTGCGCGGAAGCGGCGACTGCATCATTGATCTCCTGCCGGATCGTAACCCTCACAGGGCTCGAAGCGGCAAGATCCGCGTCGTAGCCGCAGACGTTTAGCGCTGCGGCGAGGTCAAAGAGCGGTTCGCTGGTCTCAAGCGTAACCGCAGACCCCCCCGCCTCTGGTTGTGCGATCCGTTGGTTTGGTGTGTCGTTGGAGAGAGATCTCGATTCTGAGGAACTGCTGCTTGAGACAGGTCTTTGCGCGTGGAGAGGGCTTGATGCAAGGAGCACGGAAATCATGAAGCCGACCGAGAACAAGGTCCCATGAGCGAGACAGGATTTGTAAGATCTGGGGAACACAATACTCATTCGACGCACCCCACCAAGTGTAGGAGAGCGGTCTTAGTGCTTGCAAGCGGGTTCCATGGGAGCGGTATCACAGGATCGCCGTCGTTCGACGGTTAGGCTCGTACCGAGATGCCGGAGAAAGTGAGCACCACCCGGCCGCGCACCGGGCTGCCGAATACGCTGGCTGGCTGGAAGACACTTGATAACAGCTCGTCGACAATCTGGATGCGGACCCCGGGATCGCCTGGCCCAGAGACGATATCGAAGTCATACACCTGACCACGCTCGTTC